>Ga0316207_10000092_pt1 | contig 192531 bp, 172 predicted proteins | sample 6weekpyrite_MG_FD_204943 | JGI IMG/M metagenome (GOLD analysis project Ga0316207, IMG submission 204943) | Microbial mat bacterial communities from mineral coupon in-situ incubated in ocean water Damariscotta River, Maine, United States -... | ecosystem: Environmental > Aquatic > Marine >...
CCTGAAGCTGAAGCCAAGGCCGTCCTGGTCGACCGTGATAAAGTTGGCAGATACGTCCACATCGAGCGTAGCGCCCGATGCGCCCGGAGCAGCAAGCGCGCTAACGCCCGGACCAAAGCCTGAGGAAACTGGTGCCTCCAGCGCTGTGACCGTATCATCGCCCGCGCCTGCATCAATAACATCTGAGCCCGCGCCCCCAACAAGGATATCATCACCGCAGCCGCCCATAAGTGTATCATCGCCATTGCCGCCATCAAGCGTATCGGCACCGCCTGTGCCTTCAAGTGTATCGCCGCTGTCTGAGCCAACAAGAACTACACCGAAGATGATGTTATTTTCGTCCAGATCTGTGACTGTAACACCTTGGAGCAGGATTACATTGCCGCTACCGTCAGATACTTCAGTGTCCGCACCGTTTTGGGTGATCGTCAGGTCTTCAAAAACGAGCCCTGTAGGAGCGAGGTTGAGAATATCCTCAGAAGCGTTAAAGTCAGTGATAACGTCGCTGCCCCAACCAGCACCAAACGAGAAAGTATCCGCGCCCAAACCGCCAGTGAGTGTGTCATTGCCTGTGCCGGCATCAAGGGTGTCAGCGCCACCGTCACCAAAAAGCACGTCGGCGCCCGCTTCGCCAAACAGCTGGTCGTCACCGTCGCCGCCCCTAAGCGTATCATCGCCTGCACGGCCGCTGATTTCATTATCCTGATCCCCGCCAATCAGCTCATCGTCACCGCCCGTGCCGACTAGCGTATTCGCCAGTGTGAAGATACGGGCTGAAATACCCGTACCCTGCTCATCTACATCTGGATCACTGCCATACCAGGTTACAACGAACTGGCTACTATTTAGCAAAGATATAGATGGCACATATTGAGACGCAAACACTTCAGAATTGACAGTAAACTCTGTTCCGACAAGATTGCCATTGGCATCAAACTGTTGGCCTGAAATTCCATCACCAGAGCCATCAACATCTGGGTCGTTGCCATACCAAACAATGATAAAGCCCCCATCCTCCAGCGCTACAACTGACGGATCAAACTGATTTCCGGAAGTCTCAGAATTTACTGTGAATTCGCTACCAACTGTGTTGCCCGCTGCATCAAAAATCTGTGCAGCTATGCCATAACCAGACCCGTCAACATCTGGATTTTCACTAGCCCAGGCTACGACAAAACCACCTCCTGATAGGCCGGTAACGGTAGGGAATAATTGGTTTCCTTCGACTTGCGTATTGACCAAAAAATCATCTTCAACAGGCACGCCATCTGCGCTAAAAATACGTCCCCAAATATCACCCAAACCAAACCATGTTACGATGAACCCACCACCTTCCAGAGATGTAACACTTGGGGCCAATTGACTGTTCGTTGTAGTGGTGTTGATCGTAAATTCGCCACCAATGGGGGTGCCGTCCGAATTAAATAACTGCCCTGATATTCCTTGGCCGCTACCATCCACATCCGAGTCAAAGCTCTCCCACGTAACAACAAACCCCCCACCTGGAAGACCAACAACACTCGGCGAAACCTGATCTCTTTCGGTTTCGGTGTTGATTCTAAACTCACTTCCAGCTGGGCTACCGTCTGCTTCAAATAATTGGCCAGATATACCCTGCCCATTCCCATCAACGCCTGAATCATCACCATGCCAGGTAATGACAAAACCACCATTATCCAATGCCGCCACTGATGGAGTATATTGTGCACCGGCAACCAAACTATTCACAGTAAATTCGCTGCCCAACGGGGTGCCATCTGGTTCAAATATACGTGCCGCGATTCCTGAACTACTGCCGTCCACCCGCGAATCAAAGCTGTACCAGGTAACAACAAAATTACCGTTCGACAATGTGGCAACTGATGGGAGAAACTGCAGGTTAATACCCAAAGTGTTTACAGTAAATTCATCACCAACCGGAATCGGATTATCTGCATCCACAATATCAATATCAACGGTACGAAGAGTGCGATCTCCAGATCCATCGGCGTCTCTTGCGACAATAGCTACGGTTGCCACATTATCGCCCACTACACCGGGCGCACTGCGATAACTTATACTTGCACTGTTCGCTATGTAACTTGAGATATCTTCTGAGGTACCTTCAAGGGTGAGGGTTCGACTGTCAACTGAAGTAACGAGAACACCACTGCCAATTGCAGATCCATCTGTTCCAGCTAAAGTTCCGCTGTCGACAGTTATTGTCACGGTGACATCCGTGCTATCAACATCTGAAATAATAAGATTAGACAGGTCCAAATCACTAGTCACGTTTTCCCTGAAACTAAAACTAGACAGGTTACCTGTAGCCGTCGGCGCGTCGTTTATGTTTACAATATCAATATTGACAGTGCCCAGATAAACTGCGCCTGAGCCATCTTGATCGGCAACGGTTAAAGTCAATTGTGCTGCATTTTCGCCAGATAAGTTAAGCGGCGATTCATACCGAATACGCGTGGCACTGTTTAAGTAGGCATCTATGTTTTCCGGTGACCCAGAGAGAACAAGTGTTCGCGATGCAATACCTGAAACTGTAACGCCAGTTATAGAGCTTGCATAAAGGATACCCACATCAACACTTATTGTTAAAGTAATTGTGGTGCTATCTGGATCACTCAAAGTGATAGCTGACAAGTCAAGGTAGCTAAATTCGTCTTCGTTAATAGACAAATCTGTGGGAATACCCGTTGCGTTTGGAGCATCGTTGACTGCGATATGGCTTTCATCCAAATCAGAGGCAGTGATATTTTGCAATAGTATCGTATTGCCGCTGCCGTCTGAAACAAGCGCGTCTGCGCCCTGCTGCGTAATTGTTAGGTCAGCAAAAGTAAGACGCGGATCGCTGATAAATACCTGATCCTCACCGATGACAAAATCAGAGATCGTATCGTCGCCCCATGGCTCAAAGTAATGAAAATTATCATTACCACTGCCGCCGTGTAGAAGATCATCACCTCTCCCGCCAATCAGCGTGTCATCACCGTTGCCTCCATGTAGAAAATCGTCGCCGTTTCCGCCGTCGATGCTATCGGCACCGCCCTGGCCATTGACTACGTCATTGCCATCATTACCGTAAAGTGTATCGCCCCCGCCCCCGCCAGTGATGGTGTCATCAGAATCGGTGCCGCTTATCGTCGTTGGCGCCTCTTCAACAGTCACCGTGTAGGTCCCGCTGCTACCGTCTGCGAAGGCCCTCGCGCTGATGAAATAGGTGCCGCTTTGTGATGGATTAAAGACAAGTCGAGAATCGAGGCCAGGTCCACCATCGTCGTTTCGCTGCAACAAACTCCCGTCTTCATCGTATAGCCGTAAATATGTATCTCGAAGAGTGCCACCACCGCCGCCTGAACCGCTCAGGTCAATCACGTAGTTAAGGCCCGCCACCAGTTCAACCGCGATCCAATCGTCATCCCCGCGCTCTTCAAGCTCACCCATATAAGGTGTGCCAGGTTCAATAGATCGGTTAGTGCCAGTTCCCCCTGTGGGCTCGTCATCGTATGGGCCATTGAGAAAATCAAGCGCGCTAAGGTCACTGGCATTTGTTCCTGTTAACCTGATGCTGTGGCCGTTGCCGTCAGAAACCAGCGCATCTGCCCCGTCTTGTGTGATGGTCAGGTCTTCAAACGCCAAATTGGCATTGGTGATGTCGATCAGATCAATGCCGTCTTCAAAGTCGGCGATGGTATCAGCACCCCAGCCGTCAAGCACGACAAACCTGTCTGCCCCGGTACCGCCTGTTAGTTGGTCGTTCCCGTCCCCGCCCGTAAGCGTATCGTCGCCATTACCACCATCAAGACGGTCGGCTCCTTCACTACCCACTAGTGAGTCCTGGCCTGTTCCGCCTAATAAAACATCGTTCCCTGCCTCGCCCAGAAGCGTATCAGCCCCTTGGCCTCCTGAAAGGCTGTCATCACCATTGCCGCCGTACAGTGCATCAAGACCGTCTCCGCCAGAAAGCGTATCACTGCCCTCGCCTGCAAGCAGGCGGTCGTTACCCGCAAGGCCCGATATAATATCATCGCCAATTGTGCCGTTCAGAGTGTCATTGTCGCTGGTCCCGGTTATTGGCAGCGCACCAAACAAGAAATCGCTGGCACCAAGGTCAGCCGCCGCTACGCCTTGCACCAAAATACTATTGCCGTTGCTGTCAGAAACCAGCGCTCCGCCCGAAACATCGCTGATGGTCAGATCTGCGACGCCGCCAATGCCTGTTCCGCGCAGATCTATCTGCTCGCTGCCATCTGCAAAATCTGAAAGAGTATCATCACCCCAGTTGCCACTAAAGCGATAGGTATCGTCGCCCGCGCCGCCCGCTAGGCTATCGTCGCCGCTGCCGCCTACCAATATGTCGCTACCGCTGCCACCAGCGAGCGTATCACTTCCATCATTACCGCTTATGGTGTCGTCGCCATCATTGCCGGCGAGGTTATTGTCAACATTGTTGCCAACCAGCCGATCATCACCGCCCGCGCCGTAAGCGTGCTCGATGGTCATATTTTCCATCAGATAGACGGAATAATTTTCATAATAGGTCTGGCTACCCGAGTAGGTAATCGTGGTACCCACGTTTATCCACCCCCCGCGCAGGTCGATGTCAACGTCTGTATCACCGCCAACAATACCTATGGTATCTGTTCCGCCCGAATCCCAAAGTGTGTAGAAATATCGCTCAGATAAGTCAAAAATATATTCATCGTCACCAGACGAGCTGTTGTAATTGATGCCGTACAAATGCTGTAAAGCGCGGATATCAAGGGACATAAAGCTTGTCGGATAAAGGTCAGCTGATGAGGCGCCGGGATAGCGAGCCGAAACAGCATAAGCCATTACCGAATAGTCCCATCCGTCAAATTCACTGGAAACTGTACCAAAACCGTTCGAGTTGGTGAAGGTATGGCTAAGCCCTAACGCATGACCAAACTCGTGAAGTAGCACTGTGTGGAAATTTCCAAATGTCTCGGCATAGTTTTCCGAGAAAAACCAGATGTCTCCAGCAGACTGACTATTTTGCCACGGATAGTAAGCCCATGCGTATGCGCCTGTCCCACTGAGGTCGGACCAGGCGGGACGAATTGTGCCAGCATTTGTGCCACTATCCTCAATCTCTATGAATGACAAATTTGTATAGTTGCTAAGCAATTCGAAGGCCGCTCGGAAATATTCCTGAGCCTCGGCGGAAATAGGAGCCAAGCCTACTGTTTCGCCGTAGCCATAATTATTCACATGTTGGCTGTCTGCGTCGGGGAAACTGAATGTCAGCGTAAAGGTGTCGCTGTTTACATCTTGCGCGTAGTGGGTCCCCATCAACAGGCCATCGACGTTAGGGTCACCCGATGAGCCGTTAGTTGTGTTATAAAAGGTTACGTCCCTAGTGTCATCAATCTGGCTATTGGCGACGTCAAAAGTAAAATGGTCTGCTGTAAGTTCTGCGGCAGTGACACCTGCAAAGAAAATTGTGTTTCCGGCGAGGTCTGTGGCCCTGGCACCTCCCGTTACATCAACAATCGTCAGGTCAGCCGCGGTGAACACCGAATCTGCAAAATGGATGCTGTCCGAGCCAACGGCGAAATCCGCGATCGTATCATCACCCCAGCCCGCCTCGAAGACAAACATGTCGTCGCCGTTGCCGCCGGTGAGTACATTGTCACCGAGATTTCCTGAAAGCGTATCATCAAATGCGCTACCGATCAGATTTTCGATATTAACTAGCGTGTCGCCTTGAGCATTACCGCCAGTTGCCAAGCTATCTGTCGCCGGGCCTGCGGACGCCAACGAACTTGCGCCTATGCCGCCTGCAAAGGACGAGTTTTCTTCCTCATGGTCGGCGGGATCAACATAATCAACGGCAGGCGTTTCCTGCGCGGGAACAGGGGTGTTAGGTGGACTAAATCCGCCACCATTTTCGTCTTCGCCTAGCTGTACATTCACACCGCTCGTAGAGTTGGCATAGCTTGCGGTATCAACACCGTCACCACCGTCGATCAAATCCGCGCCCGCGCCACCTATGAGAAGATCATCGCCAGCTCCACCCAATAGGGCATCGTTGCCAGCAAGGCCGGAAAGCGTATCGTTGCCACCATTTCCATGTAGACTATCGTCGGCAGCAGTACCAACAATCGAATCATCACCACTTGTACCGAAAACAGTTGATGACATGTGACCCCCAGAATCAATTCGTCAAATTAGCTAAACTACACAACAGCTTAGACCCTATTTACTGGGTCAAGTCAACTCCTTGGCACATATCGGTAACCTTTCTCTCTTTTTAGGTATTTTTGTCGCCGTTTTTCAACGTGAGTATTGTTAAAAAACCGGATCAGAGTCCAGTGATTTACACGAGCAAAGGTTGCTATTAGCGAGAGAAGTTACTTCGATTGAAATGACCTTGCTTATAAAACGTTTATAGGTGTTTTCAGGTAGGTTCTTCCATTTTCGTCGGCTGGAGGAAGCTCACCGCCTCGCATGTTCACCTGTACGGAAGGAATAATTAGTGCCGGCACTGAAAGCTGTTTGTCCCGGCTCAGCCGCATTGACGTGAACTCCTCTCTGGAAGCACCTTCATGAATATGGATGTTGCTGGCCTTTTGCTCGGCAACAGTTGATTCCCAAGCGAAATGGTCCCTACCCTCAGCTTTATAATCATGGCAGGTGAAAATCCGTGTCTTCGCTGGCAGCGAAAGTATTTTTTGAATGGAGCTATATAATATGTCCGCGTCGCCGCCTGGAAAATCACAGCGTGCGGTGCCATAGTCCGGCATAAACAGCGTGTCCCCAACAAATGCAGTATCACCAATGACATATGTCATGCAGGCAGGCGTATGGCCAGGCGTGTGCATCGCTTTGGCGGCTATTTCTCCGATTGAAAAAGCGTCTCCATCTGCAAACAAATGGTCAAATTGACTTCCATCTGGTTTAAAGGCTGCCTCCGCTCCAAATATAGGTGCAAATGTTTCCTGAACCGTTTTTACGCATTCTCCGATCGCAATACGGCCGCCACATTGCTGCTTAAGGTATGGAGCAGCCGACAAATGGTCCGCGTGGACATGAGTCTCCAGAATCCATTCCAGTTTCAGGCTTTTGCTTTTCAAAAATGTAATTAATGCGTCGGCACTGGCATGGCTGGTTCTACCTGCAGCGGCGTCATAGTCTAGCACTGGGTCTATAACTGCCGCCGTGCAGGTATGCAGATCATAGGCAATATAAGATACCGTATTTGTATTTTCGTCGAAAAACGCTTCAATTTCCAAAGACGGCATTATTTACTCCAATTTTGAAACCCTTGGCCCGCTATAACACACAGCTAGTTCTGTTACAATTTGACTTACATATTTAGGTTTTTTTGCGCCTTATGCACCATGCTATGAGGTTGTAACACTGCATATGGGTCATTATGGAGTATTTAATTTTCAGGAATACATCGATGTCCGTTGACGGTTTCCGCAATATATACCATATGGGGTATGGTATTTTGGGAAACATATGATGATTAACGAAATAAGCAAAAAGGCCATGTTTAATAGACTTGTGAGAGTTGAAGGACAACTACGTGGCGTTCAACGACTTATTGGCGACGAAAACATGGATTGTGAAAAAATTGTTCAGCAGATGGCGGCTGCGCGCAAGGCGTTGGACAAGTCGGCCCATGTAATGCTTGGCTGTATGATTGAACATTCGCTGAAGCATGGAGACCCTTCTGAGGCTGGAGACTTGGGCGAGCTGATCTGCAAGTATGCGTAGGGAGTAACCGGTGTCGTTACTTACTGTCACCCCGACGGGTGAGTTTAAGCACATTTATACTAATGAAAAGCCTCTTGTGATAGACGTAAGGTCAGCCAGAGAGTTTGGGGCATTTCACCTTGATGGGGCTGTAAACATCCCCGCTTCCGAGCTTTCTTCGTCACTTTTCAAGGCTATGCTGGAGGCGGCGAAGCTTAAAGACAAAACTGTGTATATTTTATGCCATAGCGGGAAACGGGCCACTGCGGCAGCGCAAAGGTTGTCCGATGAGTTTGGCGGGCATTATAGCGTGGTTCAGGGTGGGACAGTTGCTTGTGATGATTTTGGAATAAGCATTATCTTCGGCAGCAAAAAGTCTCTGCTTGAAATGCCCACAAGTATCCTGGGCGGTGGTTTAATTTTGCTGGGCATAGCTTTAGGTGTTTTGGTACATGCAGGATTTTACGGGCTGGCTGCGTTTTTGGGAGGCGGTTTAATTGTGCGTAGCCTTGCAGGCGCAGGTGCCCGAGGGTAAACGCTTCCGCACAATTACTCACCTTTTATCTTAGATAAAGGTGATAAGCTGCGGTTTTTTAAGAGTTTTTTCCATCTGTCATAGAAATCACTACCAAAATCAGCGCCTCCTTCACGGATATACACTCAGATTTGTCCGCCAAATTTTCATTTTGTCGTCTTGACTTTCTTGATTAAAAATGAGAACAAAAAGAGAACAAATTACCAACCAATACACATAAAGTGAAAATTTTGTTACAGATTGCAGGAAATGATAACTCGCAGAGCTGGAAGTCACAGGACAGTCAAAAACAGCTAGAGCCTCTTGAGCAAAAACAGCCGAGCCTAGCCCGACGCAAGGCTAGCTTAAATACTTTGCGTCAAACGATTGCGGACATAGAAAATAAAGAGCACGTGTCGTTCCTACCAGATTTGGAGGAATTTCCCGCATCAAAAACACAAAACTTGACCTCTCTTGCCGGAGGGAACCTACTTAACACAGCCACAATACATGAAATATGGGCGCAAAAGCCTATAGACCTATCTGCGGCTATGGCCCTGCCCCTATCCCTGATTAAAGACGATGTTCGCCCCTTTCTTTGGGTTAGCAGTCGTGCCTTGCTCCGGGAATACGGATTGCCTTATGGTCCAAGCCTTAAAGCTGCTGGCATTGACCCTGCTCGATTTATGCTTGTGCGCTGCAAAAGCCGACAAGAAACACTTTGGGCACTTGAAGAAGGGTTAAAAAGCAAGGCGCTTTCAGCGGTTATTGGTGAAATAGGACAGTTGGACCTTACTGCCAGTCGGCGGCTTGTTTTAACCGCGCGCGCCCATAATACCTACGGTTTGTTGCTTATTCGATCAGAAAAAACCATGTCTACAGCGGCTTATAGCCGCTGGCAGCTATCTTCCGAAGTTAGTGAGGCAACAGCCTTTGATGATCGCGCTCCTGGCGATCCGGTTTTAAATGCACAACTTGTAAAACACCGCGGTGGGCAACGCCCTCACGTACAAAAACTGAAGTGGGTTCACGATGCGCCGGATTCTCTCCCTGTGGCTGCCCCTGTGGCCAATCAACGTCTGGTCAATCGGCCAGCACCACATAGCGAGCTCAGCCGAGCTACCGGGTAGCGCTTTTGCGCTCACCGAAACAGAAAACCAAACGCAGAAGCTTTATGCCGTTTGCCCACGTGCGAGCCTGCTTGGCCTAACAAAGGGCATGACACTGGCCGAAGCCCTTGCAATTCGGCCAGATATCGCTACTGAAGCGGCCGACCCCGAACTTGATGCCAGAAAACTGGAGGAACTGGCCCGATGGTTAGTACGCTACACCCCTCTCACAGCCATTGACGACACTGTCGGCGGCAACTGCTCAAATGGTGTTTTATTAGACATAACCGGCTGTGCGCATCTGTTCGGTGGTGAGCGGGCGATGCTAACGGATATTGAAGCACGCCTGGAACGCGCTGGCATCAACGCACGCATAGCAATTGCTGAAAACCGGGCTAGCGCCTGGGCGTTGGCCCGGTTTTACCCAAGTGAAACCAGTGTAATCAGCACATCCTTCACCGAAAGCGCAAAAATGCTTGCTGGTTTGCCTGTGCAGGCATTACGCCTCGATAACGCATCAGTGCTTACGCTAAACCGTCTTGGACTAAAAACCATAGGCAGCTTGCTAGACCTGCCACGCCCGACGCTGGCACAGCGTTTTCGGGGGCGACCATCAAAAGAAATCACCGCTCTCCTTACCCGGCTTGACCAGCTTTGCGGGCGCTATGATGAGCCGACTTCTCCGCTTGCGCGGCTGCCCTCATGGCGTGTGCAGCAGGCCTTTAGCGAACCCGCACAACATTTGCCAATGATTGAAACGGTGACAGACACACTGGTGAGCAAACTTACGGTGCTGTTAGCCGAGGCGGAGCAAGGCGTTCGCAGGCTGGCCCTACAGGCGTTCCGTGTTGACGGCAGCCTGCAGGAAATAGTGATTGGAACAAACCGGTCCAGCCGGGACAAAACACACTTAACCCGCTTGTTACTGGAGAAAACTGCTACTCTTGAGGCAGAATTTGGATTTGACCTATTGATACTCAATGCCTTTGAAACAGAACATCTGCCCCCTATTCAAATCGGCAATACCAATACTCGTCATAACCAATCAGCATCCGAGCTTTTTGACCGCCTGGCCACCCGACTTGGCCCGCAGTCTATAAGCAAGCTCAAACATATTGAGAGCCACCTTCCCGAACGGGCACAAACGTTGGCACCAGCCCATGAGAAACGGCTTGGCTGGGAAAGGTCACCTCCAAACACAGCCCCTCGCCCCTTACGCCTGTTGCTACGCCCCGAAGTAATGGATGTACTGGCCGAAGTACCAGAAGGTGCACCGCGCCGCTTTCTGTGGCGCCGTATGGAGCACCGCACCACCAAGGCCGAGGGCCCGGAGCGCATTGCTTGCGAATGGTGGATTAATCCAGAGGCAGAAACACGCGATTATTACCGGGTGGAAGTTACGGGAGGTGCGCGTTTTTGGGTATTTCGGCAAGGGCTTTACGCTGTGAAAGACGTACGCCACGCCGAAAACAGCAAGCCCACCTGGTATATGCATGGCTTTTTTGCCTGAAGATGCGCCAATGACCGAGTATGCAGAATTGCAGGCATCCAGCAATCTCAGTTTTCTGCGCGGGGCGTCGCACCCTGATGAACTGGTTGTCATCGCCAAAACGCTGGGGATAGCGGCTTTGGCGCTAACAGATCGCAATACACTTGCAGGAATTGTTCGTGGGCATGTCGCAGCCGAAGGCCATGGGCTGAGGTATATCCCTGGTTGTCGGCTCGATTTAATGTGCGGCACATCCTTGCTGGCATACCCAACTGACCGTGCTGCATACGCCAGGCTAACCGAGTTACTGACTATAGGTAACAGGCGTGCTGAAAAGGGCTCATGCTATCTTTACCGGGAAGATGTGGCGGCTTTTTCAAAGGGCCAACTATTCGCGGTTGTGCCGGAAACCATTGACGGCGATATCTCACGCACGCTTGCTTCTCTAAAAGAACGGCTAAGTACACCAATGTATCTTGCTGTAAGCTACCGGTACGGCGGGAATGAACGACGACGCATTGGCGCGCTTGCCCACGCTGCTGAAAAAGCGGCAATCCCCCTGTTAGCAACAGGAGATATTCTTTATCACCACACAGATCGCCGCATCATTGCAGATGTGTTGACTTGTATCCGCGACCATAAAAAAATTGACGCGGCGGGTTATCTTCTCGCCGCCAACGCAGAACGTTTCCTGAAGCCTCCTTCAGAAATGGCGCGCCTGTTTAGTGACTACCCAGACGCTCTAAAAAACACGCTGGTGATTAATGAAGCTTGCGATTTTTCCCTTGAAGAACTGCGTTATGATTATCCGCGCGAACCTGTACCCTCAGGCCTGACACCGCAGCAACATCTTGAAAATCTGTCTCGTGCTAAAATTAAAGACCGCTTCCCTGCTGGTGTACCCGACGAGATCGCCGCTACGCTGGAACGCGAACTTCATATTGTGGGGAACAAGAATTACGCCCCCTATTTCATCACAGTTTACGATATTGTGGATTATGCCCGCCGCCACAAAATTTTGTGTCAGGGTCGCGGTTCTGCTGCCAATTCATTAATTTGCTATGCCCTTGGTATAACCGACGTGAACCCAAGAGAAGTGAAGCTTCTGTTCGAACGTTTTGTTTCTGACGCGCGCAAGGAACCACCAGATATTGATGTGGATTTCGAGCATGAACGCAGGGAAGAAGTTATCCAGCATATTTACATGCGCTATGGTCGGCACCGGGCTGGCCTTGCGGCAACCTTAATCACTTATCGGGCGCGCAGTGCCATTCGCGAAGTTGGCAAGGTAATGGGCTTGTCAGAAGACACCGTAAGCGCACTGGCAAGCACTGTGTGGGGCTCGTACGGCCGCAACATCCCAGATGAACAGGTTATAGAAGCAGGTTTTGACCCGCGCGACAAACGCTTGCGCCAAACCCTTGATCTGGCGCACGAGCTGATTGGTTTCCCGCGCCATTTGTCTCAGCATGTTGGGGGCTTTGTACTCACCGAAAGCCCTTTGCATGAAATTGTTCCTATCCAGAATGCCGCTATGCAAGACCGTACGGTTATCGAGTGGAACAAGGATGATCTGGATGCGCTGGGTATCTTGAAAGTGGATATTCTGTCGCTTGGCATGCTCACATGCATTCGCAAGGCTTTTGATATGATCCAGCATTATCACGGAATGTCATATACGCTTGCCAGCCTGCCTAAAGAAGATAATGCCACATATAAAATGCTGCAAAAAGCAGACAGTATTGGTGTTTTTCAGGTCGAAAGCCGCGCTCAAATGAGCATGTTGCCACGCTTGAAGCCAGCTAAATTTTACGACCTGGTGGTTCAGGTAGCTATTGTGCGTCCTGGCCCCATACAAGGCGATATGGTGCATCCTTACTTGCGCCGTAGACAAGGCAAAGAAAGCGCTGAAATGCCTAACCGGGACCCGCGCTTTGGACCTGCTGATGAGCTTGAAGAGGTTCTGGGTAAAACCTACGGAGTACCTCTGTTTCAAGAGCAAGCCATGCGTATAGCTATCGTAGCAGCAGGTTTTACGCCGCTTGAAGCCGATCAGCTCAGACGCTCAATGGCTTCTTTTCGAAATCACGGTACGATCCATAGTTTTGAAGAAAAATTCATCAAAGGCATGGTGGCGCGTGGGTATGAACAAGATTTTGCCGAACGCTGCTTTAAGCAAATTGGAGGGTTCGCTGATTACGGCTTTCCTGAAAGCCACGCTGCAGCCTTTGCCATGCTTGCTTATGCTTCTGCATGGCTCAAGTGTCATTATCCCGCTGTCTTTGCTTGTGCGCTTTTAAACTCGCAGCCCATGGGGTTTTACGCGCCGGCACAAATTGTTCGTGACGCCAGCGATCATAAAGTGGAACTCAGGCCAGTAGATATCAACCACAGCCATTGGGACAGCACGCTTGAGCCTCTCGGTGGTAATAAGCAAAAGCTGGCGTTACGGCTCGGCATCAGGCAGATAAAGGGAGTGCGCGAACAAAATGCAATGTTTCTTGTTGAAGCCCGACACAGGCCGTTTGTCGACGTAGAGGACTTACACCACCGTACCCGGTTACCTGTTAGCCAGATCGAAAAATTGGCTGAGGCAGACGCATTTCGATCATGCGGCCTAGACAGGCGGGAAGCGCTGTGGCAAGTGCGCGGTCTTATAGACACCCCTGACCTACCCCTATTCAAACACGCAGACATCGCCGATCACGGCGCGGAGCCAACAGCTAATCTCCCCATCATGCCCTTGTCCGAGCATGTCGTGAATGATTATCAAACTCTTCGGTTTTCGCTCAAGGCGCATCCGCTTTCTTTCCTTCGGAAAGCGTTGCAGCAAAGGGGCATTACACCGTGTGGCGACATGAAAAACCTCCAGGACAAGGATAAAATCAGCGTTGCGGGTTTGGTACTGGTACGCCAAAGGCCAGGCAGCGCAAAAGGCGTGCTATTCATGACACTGGAAGACGAAACTGGCATCGCGAACATTGTTTGTTGGAAAAATGTATTTGAAAAACAACGTGCCATTGTGATGGGAAGTCGGCTGATGATTATTGAAGGACACCTTCAGCGCGAAGACGGTGTAGTCCATGTTGTGGCGAAAAACCTGATCGATGCATCCGCAGCCTTGCTGCAATTGTCAGACGATACACTGGACAAAGAAAGTAGCCTTTCGGTCTCTGAAATGCCCGCAAACAGCCAGCCCCGCCACCATATTCGCGGTCATCCACGCAATGTGAAGGGATTGGTCCCTAAAAGCCGGGACTTTCACTAAAACCACCAGCAATCGGCTTCAGCAGCCTAGTCCACCGAAGTGTTTGCCACTCTGGCCTCCAGGATACCAGATACCTGCGCATAATCCTTGGGCGAATCCACATCAATCGCGGCCTCAGCGAAGGGGAGCTTTATAGCTCTCGCCCTCGCCCCAATACGCTTTGAAGCCCTCCCGAAGGCCTCGGCTACCGTGAACCTTTTTGTCAAAAAACCGAAAAAGCTAACCAGCCCAAACGCCGCAAACAGCTTCCAGGGTTTTTTACGCTCCTGTTCGATCGATTTCCAAAGCCGGATACCATTCATTGCCTCTTCGCCCATAAATGCAAATAAATTGGCGCCAGAAAGCGCAGTATCCTTGAAAGACAGATAAGTCCGCTTGGAAGTTGGGTGACTTGCTTCGATCACCGTACGCTCAACCAGACCAACAGCTAAATCGCTATCAACTAGGGCATGTTCGCAGAAATAATCGACCATTTCGCTGGTTAGCAGGGCGTGATCAGTAGTCGTCAACAAATAAGGCCAAGTGCACTCTGTCGCCTCCAGAGCCTGAATTACGCTGCCGCAAATTGTAGGTCTGCAAGATACAACAGAAATATCAATATGCTTAGAAAGCCCTTCAAGCTCAGGGCAGGTTTCGTATAGCAGGTCTTCATCATCAAAAATTATAACAATACGCTTAATAAATTTTGAGCCCATAAGCGCTTCGAGCGGGTGCAAAAGCATGGGTTTGCTATGGATAGATACTAGGGCCTTAAAATGCCCGCCAAAAAGTGAGGCCACAGTATCGTGTATATTTCGAGATCCCGCCAAAATAACAGCTGTAAAAGCGCCGTTATGCGCGCCACCAGCTCTATCTGGCCCATCAGCCAACATATCTTGTGGGGAAGTACTACCAACTGCCATAAATTCTATTTCCAAACCCGCGATTGTGTATTCCGCCTTAAGTGGCGGCTATTGCGGCAACAATAACAAGCAATGAAAGAAATACAACGACGCACTGGATATTATAAAATAGATACAAAACCTACACTGCAGGCATGGCTTCAAGCACTTGAAGGCAATAGCTTTAGGTTTGATCGATAACCAGGTTAATGAGCCTGAGAGCGCTCTTCTCGTGTAAAAAAGTACAAATTGGGGTTTCTAATTTGATTTTGCACAGCCCAAAATCGATCGGTCGCGATCACATCAACACCCTGACGAAAAAGCTCAAAATATCTTGCATCATTATCGTTTGCTGCAATCTGGTTGTCTATTGCCCTTGGACCACTCCCTAGAGTGCCCATAATTACGCGCCAGCCTTTGCCGTGCAGCTTCTGATAAAATTCAGAGGACTTAACGCCGAGCCCTGTCCAAGCAACAACCAACCCCTGAGGTATCCCGCTCGCCAGCACAGCTGCAATGTCGGCGTCATTCAGCATCGTAACGGTAATTGGCATCCAAGGTGCGATTTCGTGAAAAGCTTTCGCCTGAGCCAGAGTGTAAGCAATGGCGATAACATAGTCTTGAGCGCCACTTTTTTCCACGGCAGCCACAACACGGCCAAAATCAGTGCCGGATTTGATATCCAGCGTGAGGATGGCTCTCCCTTTTGTCCAACCGAGCACTTCGTCAAACTTTGGTATACGAAACTTGGTCACCTCCTGGTTTTCGTCCTTCAGGTGCAAGTTCTTAATCATGTTCCACGAACTGCCCCGAACCTCTCCTGTACCCGTTGTGGTTCGGTCCAAGGTGTCATCATGCATCAAAATAAGCTCTCCGTCCGCCAATTGCGCGACATCAATCTCCATCAAGCCGGGTCCATATTTAAGGGCATTATCCATTGTTTCAATTGCATTTTCTGGGAATCCGGGCGCTGGTCCACCCCGGTGATGACTGATCAAAGGAACCCGGTTTTTTCTCCAACGCAGAAATTCGGCCAGTTCGCCAGTTGGAATTTTGATGCCGAATCTGGAGTGTTCCTCAGGCGGCTGCGGAATGCTGTCCGCATCAACGACAAATGTTCCCAGAAATAGGCAGCAAATAAAACCCAACATTTTGGTCATAGAAAATTCCTTATCCTCTGCTTGACGCGGCGTAATTAAAGCCGGATGTTCAGCCAATGATCAACTAAATAGTGACCTACCAAATGACCCAAGAGTATCAACTGCAAGACCTTCTCATGATAATGGAAAAACTGCGGTCTCCTGAAGGCGGATGCCCTTGGGACATAGAGCAAAACTTTGAAACCATAGCACCATATACAATTGAAGAAGCCTATGAGGTTGACGAAGCTATCAGGCAGAAAGATATGCTGGCTTTAAAGGACGAGCTTGGCGATTTGCTTTTCCAAACCATATTTCACGCCCAAATGGCTAAGGAAGAAGGCCACTTTAGCTTCAAAGACGTTATACAGGCTGTATGCGAAAAAATGGTTCGCCGCCACCCCCATGTATTTGGTTCCGGAAAGATTGAAGATGCCGATGCACAGACAAAGGCATGGGAAACAATAAAAGCGGCCGAAAGAGCAGCCGGCAAGAAAAGAAAAGAAACCGTGCCGTCGGCACTTGATGGAGTTGCTCTGGGCATACCTGCCCTCCTCAGAGCGGTTAAACTTCAAAACCGGGCCGCACGAGTTGGATTTGATTGGCCAGAAACAGCGCAAGTTATCGAAAAAATATCTGAAGAATGTTCGGAACTACTGGACGAGGTAAATAGCGGCGAGAGCCAGAAAAATATTCAGGAGGAATTTGGCGATTTACTTTTTGTTATCAGTAACTTGGCCAGACATTTAAAACTCGATCCTGAGCAGAGCCTGAGAGACGCAAACAAGAAATTTGAACGCCGCTTTAGAGCCGTAGAATCAAAGCTAAGGGCCAAAGGTAAATCACCGGAAAAGTCGAACTTGGAAGAAATGGATGCCTTATGGGATCAGGTCAAAAAAGAAGAAAAACTAGCGCGCTAATTCATTGGGATTGGCGTTTTTCAAATTTCGCCCAGATCACAGGGTCTACAATAAATTTATAAAGAATGCCCTCATCCTGATGTTGCTCGGATAATATTTTTGTATTGGAATGAATCCACCCCTGCGTGGCACCGTCCGCATACGGTACAAGCTTTTCAAGCTCAAAATCTTTGGCGCCCAAAATTGCGTCTATTTTTTCGATTAGGTTGTCACAGCCATAACCCGAAAGCCCTGATAGAGGTACAATCTCGTTATGGCGTTCAGCTTGGAGCTTTAAGGTTTCAAGCGCACCAGAACCGAGCAAATCGGCTTTATTCAAAGCCTCTATTACCGGTGTGCCACCACCCTCGCCGTCGAGCTTAACACCAAGCTCCGCTAAAACATCAATAACATCTTGCTTTTGAACGTCAGTATCACCGTGAGCCGCGTCACGGACATGGACAATAACGTCAGCCTCAAGCACCTCCTCCAGGGTCGCACGAAAAGCGGCGATCAACATGGTGGGCAGTTCTGAGATAAAACCAACCGTATCGGAAATTATGATTTTACGTCCACTTGGCATATCGATTGAGCGCAAGGTCGGGTCAAGCGTGGCAAACAACATGTCTTCAGCTTTGACCTCAGAATTGGTCAGTTTATTAAATAGTGTGGATTTTCCGGCATTGGTATAACCCACCAGCGCCACAATAGGATATGGTGCCTTTTTTCGTCTGGACCGGTGTAGGGTTCGGGTTCGGGTAACTGCATCCAGTTGTTTCTTAATCCTGGTGATGCGGTCTGCAATAATACGCCGGTCGGACTCGATTTGGCTCTCGCCCGGGCCACCGAGAAAACCGGAACCGCCACGTTGGCGTTCCAAGTGTGTCCAGGAACGTACCAAACGGCTCCGCTGGTACACCAAGTGAGCGAGTTCAACCTGAAGTTCACCCTCTTTGGTGCTTGCACGGTCACCAAAAATCTCAAGTATTAAAGCGGTGCGGTCGATTACCTTAACGTCTAAGGCGCGCTCAAGGTTTCTTTGTTGGATGGGGGTAAGTTCACAGTCAAAAACAAGAAGATCCAGCCTTTGACTTTTGGCCTGACTTTTTATTTCGTCCAGCTTACCCTGCCCTAGATATGTAGCTGGCCTAATGACGCGAATTGGTGCGAGCTCTCCACCAACGATTTCTACACGGATAGCCATTGCAAGGCCAAGCGCTTCTTCAAGGCGGGATTCTGGCGTACGACAAACGGAGTTTTGCTTCTCACCCCTGACAAAGGGGTGAAAGACAAAAACGCGCTGTCGCTCAATCTTATTCTGTAGATAGCTTAGACCGTCTGTAGACCAACCCCCGCCCGACTGATTGGCCGAACGGTTCTGCTCTGTTCGATCTGCCAACTATTATTCCTCAATGCCTTCTTTTTCAGGCTCGAATAACTGAACCGGGCCTGAAGGCATCACAGTTGATATGGCGTGTTTGTATACAAGTTGAGATTGCCCATCCCGACGTAGCAACACACAAAAATTGTCAAACCAGGTAATAACTCCCTGAAGCTTAACTCCGTTAACCAAAAAGACCGTAACCGGGGTTTTTGTTTTGCGAACGGCATTTAGAAACACGTCCTGAAGGTTTTGATTTTTTTCTGACATGGACTGTCCGTACTTTTCTTTTCTAATTATTGAGTATCAGTGACCCATCATGGGTGCTTGCCTGCCTGATAGCACAATTCATGAGACCTGAAACCCCAAAAACCCAAGCAGAGAAGCTGCCCTATATGTAAGTGGTTTTCAGCCCCGGTCAATAAGCTTTTGTGTCTTTATCCACGCCAAAGAGATTTAGCGAACAAAGCTAGTAACAATGAAGTTTCTACACGCCCAACCAACATAAGACTGGACAAGATTACATAGTCTGCATCGCGAAGGCCTGAAAACCCGCCAAACAGAGGATCTGCAACGGAGATTAACGGACCAGAAAGAGTAAGGGCTGTGAAGGACATAGAAAGCGCGTCTTGAAAGTGAACCCCAAGCACGGCCAAGGCCAAGGACCCTAGCGCCAGGAAGATCACAAAACTTCCCAGCAGTAACCAAATGGCTTCTACGTCTTTCTTTTGCACTTCTACACCGCCAATCGACATCCCGCTTATGCTATGAGGGTGAGCGAGTCTGGTTATCTCAGCACGACCGGTCCGGTATATGATAACCGCGCGCAATTGCTTCAAGCCCCCACTCGAACTGACGACGCTGCCGCCCACTGCCGCAGCTACCATCAACAGGATGCCAGCGCTCAGATGGTCGTTTGAACCTTGCAAATAATCAGCTGGCATGACACCAGTTGTCGAAACCGCTGAAATTACAGCAAAAAGGCTGCGCCACAAGTCACCGACATCAAACGTTGAAGACAACACGGCCACTAACACAACCAGCAATGCAACAGTAAACAATAATCCGGAAAACTCTGGATCAGGGCCAACTTTAAATTTTCTGTTTTGAAATCTTGCGTGGTGCAAATCCCAGTTCATCACGCTCAGAAACATAAAAAACGCCAAGACAATCTGCGTCCCAGTATTTGTTAGACCGTTACCATAATTTTCAAAAAGCCCCGTCGTACTGATGGTCGCCATGCTCAGCGTAAGCGCCTCAAAAACCGATAGTCCAGTAACCCACAAAAATAGGAAGCACAATGCGGTCAGGAGCAGATAGATTGGGTAAAGTGCGAGAGCGGTTGATCTGAGCCGGGTATAGCCGACATCACTTTCTCCAAAGGGCAGAGGCGAATGATGGAGCTGCATACCACCGATATTCATGGCTGTCAGGAACGAGAGTGCAATGCAGATAGCCAAATAGCCACCACTCCAGGCGACCAACGCGCGCCAAAGTGCAATTGACTTCAGGCTATCAAACGATCCTTCATAGGCGCTGGTACCGTTCGTGGTTATTAGGGACATCCCTTCATAAACCGCCGCCCACAGGCCTAGTTCTGGCTTTAGAAAAAGAAACGGCAACGCTGCAACAAGTGCGAGCGCAAAGGTGCCAAATATGGGTAGCAACAAGGTTAGTTTGGCTGTACGAACTTTTTCCGTAGAGCGGAAACCCAGGACCAGCGAACCGCCGATAAGGCCCGACATCAAAATTGAAGAAAACAGGCCTTGAAAGGCTTCGTACTCTTGTAAAAAGACGGCCAAAAATAGTGGCGGGAATATCAGCACCGCCAACAATAAAATCCAGCACCCTAAAAGGTAAAAAAGCCTGCTACGCCACATGGGCCCCCTAACCGAAGGTTTCTCGCCTAAAAAATGTCCGCTTTAGCGGAAAACAATTGTTCAATCTTTTTCACGGCCCCACTCATCGCGAGAATTACAACATGATCCCCGCTGGCCAGCAAAGTACTAGATTGCGGCAAAATAGTCTCGCCATCACGCACCACCATGCCGAATTTAACGTCGCCATGCAGCCGGAGGTCGCCAATAGTCTTTCCCGCCACCTCAGAACCATCAAGAACTTCGGCTTCGATGATCTCTGCTTGGCCTTCAAATAGACTATATAAGTCCCGGATGCGGCCTCGCCGTATATGCCTCACAATTGATGAAACCGTGGTTTCTCTAGGGTCTAGGGCAACATCAATGCCTATATTTCCAACGAGCCCACCATATATGGGATTGTTCATCAGTGTTATCGCACGGGCACAGCCCTGTTGTTTGGCTAGTAGCGAAGAAAGAATATTAACTTCGTCGTCGTCGGCTACTGATACAATCGTATCGGTTTGCGCTATATTGGCTTCGCCTAGGATTTCTCGGTCAAGAGCGTCCCCATTTATAACAATAGTCTGTTCAAGTTTCTCAGCTAGCCAGGACGCTCGTTCGGTATCCTTCTCGATTATTTTCAGGTTGTTGGCCCTGTCACCTTTCTCCAGCAGCGCGGCAAGAGAATACCCAATATTACCGCCACCAACGATTACAACACGCTGGGCGGTTTTCTCTTCATGCCCAAAAACAGCCATGGCGCGCTCGGTTGTTTCCGCCTCAACAGCAATATAAATGGCGTCACCTGCCTGCAATTGGTCATCACTGCGGGGAACAAATAAACGGCCCGCACGGTAAACCACTGTCACAATTGTATGAAGGTTTGGGAAAAGCTCCGTCAGTTGCCTCAACGGTGTATCGACAACAGGACAATCGTCTTCTAGAACAAGGCCAACCATGCGGACTTTACCGCCAACAAACGGAACCATGTTAAAGGCGCCAGGCACTTCCAAACGACGACATAGGGCCTCAGCAATTTCCAATTCAGGCGAGATAATGACATCTATGGGCATATTATCGCGCGAAAACAAATCGCTCCAGCCCTTTTTTAGGTAGGCTTGGTTTCGGATGCGCGCAACTTTGGTTGGCACACTGAATAGAGAGTGGGCGACCTGGCAAGCCACCATGTTGACCTCGTCCGACTGGGTTACTGCAACCAACAATTCAGCGTCAGCTGCACCTACTTGGCTCAACATTGTAGGGTCCGATGCGTGACCAACAACAGCTTGCACATCCAAAGACTCACTGATTTTGCGGATCAAACCTTTTGAACGGTCAATAACCGTCACGTCGTTATTTTGGTCGGCAAGGTGTTTGGCTATATTAAAACCAACTTGCCCTGCCCCGCAGACAATAACTTTCATAAATCAACCAATACCTATTCAGATCAGTTCAGTCTTTAAGCTGACTCCGCCGTTTTATTGACACTGGAAAGCCCGAGAGACTTTAATTTCCGGTGCAAAGCCGAACGTTCCATTCCTATGAAGGCCGCCGTACGAGAGATGTTGCCACCGAATCTGTTGATCTGAACCTTTAGGTATTCCCTTTCAAAAGCTTCCCTAGCCTCCCTGAGAGGCGTAGTCATAATGGCGTTGTCTGCCTGGGAGTGCAACAGGTCGTTCGCGCCGACCCGAATTTCCTGGGGCAACTGTCCAACTTTTATTTCACCGTCTTCCTCCGAGCCGCTCATGATAACAACGCGCTCCATTATGTTCTTGAGCTGCCTCACGTTACCAGGCCAGTCGTAAGACTGAAGCGCCGCCAAGGCATCATCCGCAAGCGAGACCTGCGCGCGTCCAGTCGCCTGTGAAAGTGTTTCCAAGAAATACTGGGCAAGTATAGGAATGTCTTCGCGCCTATCCGCCAGAGCCGCCATTACCAGCGGCACCACGTTCAAACGGTGATAAAGATCCTCGCGGAAGCGTCCGCTTTCGATTTCGTCTAGTAAATCCTTACTGGTCGCAGAAATCACACGCACATCAACTTTGACCCAGCTATTGCCGCCCACACGTTCAAACGCCTGATCCGTCAACACCCGGAGGATTTTTGCCTGCGTTGGCAAAGGCATATCGCTCACTTCGTCTATAAACAAAGTGCCGCCATGCGCCCGCTCAAAAAGCCCGGTTTTAACCACACCGCCGTTCTGCTCCACGCCAAAAAGTTCTTGCTCCATTCGATGAGGCTCCATCGAAGCGGCACTCACCACAATCATTGCCCCGCCCGCCCGGTGAGACCTAGTATGAATCTGTCTGGCGGCGACCTCCTTGCCTGAGCCGGACGGTCCGTGGATCAAAACGCGGCTATTCGTGGCTGCAACTTTTTCGATATTTTGCCTGAGCTGATTTATAGCTGCAGAACGACCTGTAATATCGACTGTAATCGCCGCTTTTTGCCGAAGTTCGTGTACTTCGCGACGCAACCGATCCGCTTCTGTGGCTCGCGCAATCGTTAGAATCAGCTGATCAGATTCAAAGGGCTTCTCAATAAAATCATACGCGCCCTTCTTGATAGCGGCGACAGCCGTCTCAATGTTACCGTGACCAGATATCACGATCACCGGCAAATCTTTGTGACGTGACTTAACGAGCTCCAAAATCTCAAGCCCGTCTAATTTGCTGCCCTGCAACCAAATGTCCAGAATCATCAACGACGGCAGTCGCGATTCAATTTGCGCTAGGCCACTGTCGCTGTCATGCGCAGTTCGTGTTGAATAGCCTTCATCTTCCAGAATGCCAGCTATCAGCTCCCGGATGTCAGCTTCATCATCGATAATTAATATGTCTAACGCCATTTAGACACGCCCCCTACTTTGGTACGACTATGATTTTTCAAATTTGTTATGTGCATGATGTTCATCATTTTATATCACTCCGCTGCCGCCGGTGTTTCCGCAGCATTTTTTGCCAATTCCGCGCGCTTTTCCAATGCGGCGTGCGAAAATGTCAAAATTGCCCTCGCCCCAATTGGAGACCGATCAGCAATACGAACTGTGCCGCCATGGTCCTCCATAATGCGCCGTACTATCGCGAGGCCAAGCCCGGTCCCTTTGGCCCGCGTTGTGACATATGGCTCCATTAAACGGTCCTTCTGTTCCTGCGGAAGCCCAAGGCCGTTATCTTCCACCGAAATAATAGTTTTTTCGCTATCCTGTTGAACCTGAACGTGTATTTTCCCTGGCTCTAATGTGTCGTTACCGCTCTTGCTATCTTGTTCCAGTCTCGAAGCAACACTCTCAACCGAATTTTTGAGGATGTTAGTCAGCGCCTGACCTACCAGTCTGTCGTCACAATCAACTGAAACGACAGCGCCATCAAAATCTGTCGTAAACTGAACTTTGCTCGCCGCCACGTCTTGCAGGAAAACCGCCTGTTTGACCATGTCTCTGATATCAGTTTTTTTCAAGATCGGGGCCGGCATCCTGGCAAACGAGGAGAATTCATTCACCATTCGGCGTAGATCCCCTACCTGGCGGATAATTGTATCGGTGCACTGGCTAAAGACACCTGGGTCGTTTTCGATGTCTTTGGAATATTTTCGTTTCAAACGCTCAGCGGACAACTGAATGGGTGTGAGCGGATTTTTTATCTCATGCGCGATCCGACGTGCGACATCAGCCCAAGCGGCGGTGCGTTGGTCGGCCAATTGCTCGGTCAGATCATCAAATGTAACAACAAAACCACCAATAGCCTCACCGTCAGATCGCTCGGCTATAATTCGCACCAAAAGCGTTCGTGTCTCGCCTTTCACGTCAATCAACACTTCAGCTTTAACTTCGCCACTGTCTGCTTCTCTTGCAAGACGAAGGAGATCAGAAAACTCAGGCACGGTTACATCTAGCTTTTGTCCCACCAGGGTTTCGAATGTCACGTCAAGAAGCCCACAGGCAGACCTGTTGGGGAGAAACACTGTACCATCCTGCTGTAGACCAATAACGCCAGCGGATACACCTTCGAGCACTTCCTCAAGAAATCGTCTTCGTTCGTCAAGCTCTGCGTTGGCCGCAATCAAGTCCTGCTGGTGACTGGATAGTTGGTCGGTCATACGGTTAAACGCGCGACTTAGGGTACCCACCTCATCGCTGGTGGGCACTACCGGTACCCGCGCTTCGTAATCCCCTTCGCCCACCCTTTCCGCGGCGTCCACAAGGTTAGAAAGCGGAGTAACAAGTCTGCTGGAAAACCACAGCCCCACCCAAATGGCCGCCATCAATATCAGCAGCGCAATGACGATAAAAATAACATTGAACTGAAGCTGGATGTCACCCCGGCGACCTTCCAGGTTTTCATAATCATCCACAGCTGACCGCGTGGAGGACAAATAGGTCAATACATTTGGGCTTAAATCTCGGGCGACAAACAAATAGCTCGGTTTAAAGAAAGAACTCAGCCGGATTAGCCCCACCACCCTGTTATTTTCGAGGTCTGAAACAATTACCGTTTGCCCCGCGCGAACGCGGTCGATAAGTGCGCTGTCCAAAATATCATCGCTTAAACCAAGGTTTTGTCGGGCGCGGGCCATAATTCTACCGCCACCGTCCTGCTCTTCAATCACCATCACTTCCGTTAACAGGCGCGCACTCAGGACAAAATCAGCAAGACGCTGCAATTCATCCTGATTACGTTGCTGGAACGGCGTTAACTGATTATAGCGGCCGGCTATTTTAAGCATATCTTTCTGAATATTGGCCCGGTGTTCCAATATATAGGTTTCGGCCACCTCCAGAGAATTATTCAAAGCAAAGCGTACCTTTTCGCTGAACCACGACTGGATTCCAAACTCCAAAAACAATACGGAAAATACCGACATAATAATTGGGGGAATTATCGCAATCAAAATGAAAAAGCCAGTTACCTTGGTATGAAGCCTTGACCCCGCTTCCATACCTTTTCTGGAGATCCATAACCGGATGAACCAACGGCCTATAGCGACACCAAGAGCCAACAAGAGCGCTAAATTGATACCAAGCAGCACCCGCATGGTTTTGCCAGACGCCACATCAAAAGGTGCTGCCTGCTGCGACATGGCAATGTAGGTAGCAATCGCCGATATCACAGCAACAACAGATAACAGTATTTCGATGCGCCCTGCCAGTTTCAAGCGTCGTGCCCACAACATAAAGCGAGCGCGGCGGCGTCCTGGCAGCTTAGGTGCCCCCGACAACAAGGGTGCCTGTTCAATAGGTGGTGTCGTCTCCATAGGCGCCATGATGCATATTTACAACAATAGTTCCAGAAATATCACACCTAAAATCGCAAAACTATTCACTTTATTCCGTAGCAGAATAAGAAATTTCTAATTCCTTGACCTTTTTTCGCAAAGTATTGCGATTTAGACCCAGCATTTCTGCGGCTTTCACCTGATTTCCAGACGTAACCTGAAGAACTTTTTGTATCAGCGGCCTTTCCATTTCCCGAAGAACTCGCTGATATAGGCCTGGCGGCGGCAGCCCATCATCGTGATAGTCAAAATATTGGTCCAAATGCAGTCGAATGGTTTGCGAAAGATTTCCCCCGGTGACATTCGCCAAGATACTGAGCGGTCCACCAGCGAGGTCGGAAACTGAACGGTCGAATTCTTCCTTAATCGTGGCGCCTGATATTTGCGTACCTGGGTGAAGCGCACAAATTCTATGGAGCAGGTTTTCCAGCTCACGGACATTTCCGGGCCAATCAAACGACTGCAAAACCTTTTTGGCGCTGGCACTCAGTGTCTTAAATGGCAAACCAGATTCTTGTGCGCGCTGCAAAAAATGTTCGGCTAAATCGGGAATGTCTGCTGCTCTTTCCCTTAGCGGCGGTATGTGAAGCGGGACAACATTCAGCCGGAAAAACAAATCCTCTCTGAAATCGCCTGATTTAACCATCGCCTTAAGGCTTTTATTAGTCGCCGCCACAATGCGAACATTAGTTTTTATGGTGGCCTGCCCACCAACTGTGCGATATTCCCCTTCTTGCAACACACGAAGCAAGCGTGTTTGGGCTTCAAGGGGCATATCCCCAATTTCATCCAGAAACAGGGTTCCACCTTTAGCCTGGCCAAACCTGCCGAGAGTACGGGTTTCTGCTCCGGTAAATGCCCCGCGTTCGTGCCCAAAAAGCTCGCTCTCTATCAGCTCTTTGGGGATGGCGGCCATATTGACAGGGACAAATGGATTTTCCTTCCGTGGCCCATGAGCATGAATTGCGCGTGCGACAAGCTCCTTGCCGGTTCCGCTTTCGCCGATCACCATCACCGTCAGGTCGGTCTGCACCACCCGCGCCATCGCCTTATAAATATTTTGCATCGCTGCCGAACGGCCGATCAATATATTATCATCTTTTTCCGCTATGCCACCTATTGGTACATCAGCCTTTTTTATGGCCTTTTTTACGGTGGAAATAAGCGCATCGATATCAAACGGCTTTGGCAAATAATCAAAAGCCCCTTGATTTGCTGCCTCCATCGCTGTTGAAAGCGTATTGAGCGCACTCATGATGATGATAGGAAGGTCTGGGCGTTCGGTACGAAGCTTAGGTAATAGCTTTAAACTACTGCCACTCGGCATTTTCACATCTGATATTAGAACATCCCCCTGCCCGCCCAGGACCAACCGTTCCAACTCCGGTAAATCCTCGGCCTCAATAACCATCCAGCCTTCTTGCCGCAGTGCTTCACCTACAACCACACGAATGGTCATATCGTCGTCTGCAATTATAATATTTGGCTTGCTTTTGTTCATGCCGGAATGTCCTCATGCAGCATCAGCTGTACTTTAAAAATTGCGCCCCCGTTCGGATGGTTATCACATGTCACCGTCCCGCCCATTTCGCTTACGAATCGTGCGACAAGAGCCAAACCAAGCCCAGTGCCGCCTTCTTTTCCGCTTACGAAAGGATCAAACAAATGCCCGCGCAAATCGTCTGGAATGCCAGGGCCGTTATCACGAATACTTATTTCAATCGGCAAACGCATCCTCTCGCCAGCGGGACTTTTGATCCATATTCCGTGTCTATATGAGGTGGTGACGATTAGGTCCGGATCAGAGCCTGATGCCTCAACTGCATTTTTCACCAGGTTTAGAAAAACCTGTATTAAACGGTCAAAATTACCATGAACCGGCGGCAGTGAAGGGTCAAAAAGCGGCCTGATGGTAGCCTTAGCACCGAAGCCAGCCAAAGCAAGATTAAGTACATGGTCCAAAACTTCATGAATATTCACGGCTTCTAGCGATTGCTCGCTCGGGTCGCTAAAGGTCTCGAGTTCTTCGACCAAAGCCTTGATCCGGTCGACTTCCTTACAAATCAACTGAGGCAACTGCGAGTTCTTGTCTCCCAGAGCACGGCCCATTAGCTGAGCGGCGCCACGGATTCCCGACAAGGGGTTTTTGATTTCGTGGGCAAGCATAGAGGCTAGCCCGCCTACTGAGCGTGCTGCCGCCTCCATCTGATCTCTTTTTTCCAGAAAAGCTGTAATTCTGCGCGGCTGTACCGTCAGCAAGACAGCGCCATCCAAATGGTGTGGCTGCGCATGAAGGTCCATCAGCTCTATATCGCCGATGGCAGGCATGCACGGCACATCATAACTGTTGAGCGGCGTATTCTCAGATCTGGAGCGACTAATCAAATCAACTAGCGCGTAGCCAACACCACGCAAACACGAAACATCTGCGTCCAGTAGTGTTTCTTTGCTTTGTTCGAAAATACTCTCCGTATGGGCAAAAACCGCGTCTATTGTATTCTTAGGGGAGATCAGGATCACTGCCTGAGACAGGCTGTGCAGAACATCTTGCGACAAATTCATAGCTTGTTCTGCATTGCGGCTTTTCATCAGGCTGCGCGCTCATCACACAACGGCAAGAAAAAGTCTTGAATATCGCGCTTTACCTGTTCTGGATCATCCAACCGATTTACATGATTTCGAAATTCAGCAGAGCCTGGTAACCCTTTGGTATACCACCCTAAATGTTTGCGCGCAGTACGAACAGCGATGGTCGTCCCATAGTGCAGAAGCATCGCTTCATAGTGCTGCAGTATAGCCTCCATTTGTTCTTCAAGGCCTGGAGGCGGCAATATAGTGCCGGTTTTCAAATAATGCATAACCTGCGACAAAAACCATGGTTTCCCATAACAGCCGCGACCAATCATCACACCATCTGCGCCGGACTGAGCGAGCGCGTTTGTTACGTCTTCAACGCTATTTATATCTCCGTTTACAATAACCGGGATGTCAACGGCCTGCTTAACAACTCCAACCTTCTCCCAGTCAGCATGCCCCTTATACATTTGGCACCTTGTTCTACCATGGACTACAACCATCTTTACGCCAGCCTGCTGTGCAATCCGGGCCAGCTCAGGAGCATTGAAGCTATGATCGTCCCAACCGAGGCGCATTTTCAGTGTAACCGGCAGCGAGACAGCATTAACTGTCGCAGCGATAAGTTCACCGGCGGTATCCAGATCGCGCATCAAGCTTGAACCGGAATGGCCATTCACCACTTTCTTAACCGGGCAACCCATGTTGATATCAATGATTGCTGCCCCACGGTCTTCATTCAATTTGGCTGCTTCCGCCATTTTAGAAGCTTCACATCCTGCCAATTGAACAGACATAGGAAATTCTTCCGCGCAATTGGTTGCCATTTTCATACATTTGCGCGAAGCCCGGATCATTGCCTCAGACGCAATCATCTCTGAAACTACCAGACCAACGCCGTAGCTTTTTACAAGACGGCGGAAGGGCATGTCGGTGACACCACACATGGGTGCCAAAAACACAGGGTCTTTGATTTCGACTGGACCAATGTTAAAAGCCATTGAAATACACCTAAACTAGATACTGCTTAATTATTAGGCACTGCTTATGCCAGAAGCCGCACGATAAATCCAGTAGCAGATTACGATAAGAAAAATGAGGCCTTGAGTGACTAAAACAGTGGTAATAATAGTGGCAGCGGGACGTGGTAGCCGCGCAGGTAATGGCCCAGCAAAGCAATATCGTTCCATCGCCGGCGTTCCCCTGCTTCGCCGAACTCTTAACACGGTATCAGAACTTCTTCCCACCGCATTAATACAGGTGGTAATTGGTCCAGACGATATAGATCTATACAATCAGGCAACCGTAGGCATCGAACTCCTTCCGCCGGTAACAGGTGGAGCCAGCAGGCAGGAGAGCGTATATAATGGTCTGAAAGCAGCCGCTGAGCTTGAACCAACGAATGTGCTTGTACACGATGCGGCACGACCCTTCATTTCAGCAAATATAATAGCCGCATTAATGGACTCGCTGGCAGTAAACAGCGTTCAGGCCGTAGTTCCAGTTGTACCAATCGTAGATACCTTGAACAGAGTGTCTGAAGGAGCAGTAACTGAGCGCGTGGACCGGCAAGGGCTTTATTCCGTGCAAACACCACAGGGGTTCAAATTTTCAGCATTGCTCGAAGCACACCGATCTGCCAAGGGCAGCGAGTTAACTGATGACGGCGCGGTCATGGAGGCAGCCGGACATAAAGTCCATGTTTGCACAGGTGATGGGGGCAATTTCAAAATTACCCATGAAGAGGACTTCATGAAGGCCGAGACCTGCATTATGAATGGTCTTGGCGACATCAGAACAGGCACTGGCTACGATGTGCACCGATTTGAAGCCGGTGATCACTTGTGGCTTTGCGGTGTTCAATTACCTTTCACAAAAACGCTTAAAGGCCATTCAGATGCTGATGTGGCCTTGCATGCTGTTACAGATGCTATTTTATCCGCAGTAGCCGAGGGTGATATAGGAACCCACTTTCCGCCGAATGACGAAAAGTGGCGTGGAGCTTCCAGCGACATTTTTGTCCGTCGCGCGGCAGAGATTATTCGTGAGAAATCAGGCGTTGTTGCCAATATTGCGGTCTGTATCGTGTGTGAAGAACCCAAAGTCGGTCCACATAGGGCGTTAATGACCGAGCGACTTGCAAGCTTGCTTGATATCGACCCTAAACGCGTGAGTGTGCAGGCCACCACGACGGAAAAATTGGGGTTCACAGGCAGAAAAGAAGGCATTGCAGCACAGGCTACAGCTACAATTCGCCTGCCTTGGCAGCGAAGTTAAGGACCCTAATATGAGTAAACAGTCGCTAGCCCGCTGGGAAAACCGTCATAAAAGCCTTGCATACTGGTGGGCAATCGGGTTTGGCGCAGGGCTGTTGCGCCCTGCTCCCGGCACCTGGGGCTCACTGCTCGGGCTCGGCGTCGGTTATTTTATGCTGCCGTCCCCATGGGCTATATGGCTACTTGTCGCAGGAGCCCTTTTGGTTACCGTAATTTCTGTGGCAGCTATTGGAAATATTGAACGGGCGGCAGGTATCCATGACGCTCCAGAAATCGTAATCGATGAAATTGCCGGGCAATGGGTCGCCATGGTGCCACTTGCGTTATTACCGTACGGCTGGTTTGAGCTATCGCTTAGCTTTCTCCTGTTTAGAATTTTTGACATAGTCAAACCTTGGCCTATTGGTCTGTTGGATAAAAAGGTAAATGGTGGTTTTGGAGTTATGATAGACGATTTGGTTGCGGGAACTATCTCTGCGATACTGCTGTCAGGCATCATTTTATTTACAGGTTAAAATCAAAAAACAGTCGAAAAACCTTGCGCTTAGCATCCGTGCTATCTTAGTTTTTATTCATTATGTTTGATAAAGATACCGACATATTGGCTAGCAGTTTACTGGAAGCCGCCAGACAGCGTGGCCTAACCATTGCGACGGCAGAATCGTGCACTGGTGGCCTGGTATCAGGAGCGCTCACGAGCGTCGCTGGTTCGTCCGATGTATTTGACCGGGGCTTCGTGACCTACACTAACGAAGCTAAGCAACAACAGCTTGGGGTCAGTGCAAAGAGCCTCGATAATATGGGCGCGGTTTCTGAGGCCGTTGTTAAAGAAATGGCCTATGGTGCGCTCGCGAATTCAATGGCTGATATTGCTGTTTCGGTTACGGGCATTGCAGGCCCGGGTGGCGGTAGTAACGAAAAACCGGTGGGCACCGTTTGGTTTGGAATTGCCCAGCTCGGTGAAGCGCCCGTCGCGATTTTGAAACAATTTGATGGCGATGATAGATCGTCGGTTAGGAGCCAGGCTGTCATTACAGCGCTGTCTCTGCTTTTAGAAGCGATTGCCTCTTAACTATTTTGAGACAGCACGGCGACACGGTCTTCAAATGCCACCATCATCTTGTGACAGGCTTTTTCAAAAAGTCCGCTCATCATTTCTTCTAACATTCTGTTTTTAAACTCAAAATCAACCTCGAAGTCGATTAAGCAGCCACCATCATCTTGTGGCAGAAAATTCCAATGGTTATAAAGCCTTTTCATCGGGCCCCGGATGTAATCTACCGCAAGTGACTGATTTTCAACAAACAGAACACGCGAGGTAAAGCGTTCCCGAAAAAGCTTGAAGCCAATCATCACATCGGCATCAAAACTTTCTGTTTTCCTGTTGTAAACTCTAGCACCCCTGCACCAGGGCAAAAATTCTGGATAGCTGGCGACATCTGAAACAACAGCAAATACCTGTGCCGGACGATAAGGAATAACCTTTTGCTCTGAAAAATGGGGCATTCTTGATCAATTACCGTGTATTTAAGCCCCTCAGGAACTTCCTAACTAAAAGACTTAGATAAATCCAAGCATTCGTATGACCGTCAGGCCGATGGTTAACAATGAGCTGAGCATCATATAGCCAATCACCGATACTAGACCACCAAACAGTGTTTTCAACCAGGTCATTTCAAAAAAGGTTTTGGATGCCAACAGAAAAACAACAACCAATATCACCGCACGTATATTGTTATCATAGGCTCCGAGGAAGTATTGGACGACTAAAATAAGGATACCGTAAAGATAAGACTGCCCGGCAACGAACGCCATGAAACACAGTGTTTCCGCATAGTTCCTATTGGCTCGCCAATATTGCCAGCGAACAAGTAGCGCAAAAACTGGCACCATCAAAACAGTGATCACATGTAAATAGTCGGTCAGAACCGAGCGAAAAGCTTCCATAAATTTAGCAAGCTGATCGGGGTTTACCGAAGCGTCGCTGGTCGCCGACGAGCTGTTAAGCAGAAATTCTTCAAACGCCCCCGTTCCAACCAGCAGACCCACGTAAACTGCAAGAATTGTTAGAAAATATCTAATGGGATTGATGTAGGAGGCCCTCGCGCCATTGATATAGCGCAAGGCTACCCCACCGGGGTCATACGTCAGTTCAGCAATGGTCCTCCAAAGTCGGGAGTCCATATCGGTTATCGCTTCGAAAGCACTTTTGAAAAGAATATTGCTATTCAATCGGTCGCCAAGATGCCGTTGACCACACCGATGGCAGAACTCTCCGTCAAGCGGAGCATTGCAGTTAGCGCAGCAAGTGTGGGCTTCAACGGCCGAAATGGACACTGTTCCCTCCCTTTTTAGCCTTACTTGATAAAGGTTTACAGGTTTTTGGCATAAACCTTTAACGCGCTGTATTTGCCAGCTTACGCTCTCTTGCCGCACGCATTTTGGCAAAATCGTCACCTGCATGATAACTGGAGCGCGTTAGCGGCGTTGCAGCTATTTGTAAAAACCCTTTGCCCTTTGCCATGCGTTCGTAGGCCTTGAACTCGTCTGGCGTTACAAAACGCACCACTTTGGCATGACGCGGGGTTGGCTGCAGATACTGACCGATAGTCATAAAATCGATATCCGCCATGCGCATATCGTCCATTACCTGACTTACTTCCAGCCGTTCTTCTCCAAGACCAACCATAATGCCTGACTTTGTGAAAATCGTCGGGTCAACCTTTTTCACAGTATCGAGCAGGCGTAAAGAATGGAAATAGCGCGCGCCTGGCCTGATTTTGGGGTAATTGCGCGGCACCGTCTCTAAATTGTGATTAAACACATCTGGCTTTGCCTCGGCTACCCGCTCAATTGCACCAGGTTTGTTTCTAAAATCGGGGGTGAGAATTTCTATTGTTGTAAGCGGACTATGTTCGCGGATCGCCTTGATGACCCTTATAAATTGGTCAGCACCACCATCATCCAAATCGTCCCGGTCAACGGATGTAATTACAATATGTGCGAGCCCCATAGAAGCGCAGGCCTCAGCGGTATTGTGGGGTTCCATCGGGTCAACAGCCAGGGGCCGGCCGGTTTTAATGTTACAGAAGGCACAGGCACGGGTGCAGGTATCACCGAGGATCATCACTGTAGCGTGTTTCTTCGACCAGCATTCACCAATATTTGGGCAAGCTGCTTCTTCGCAAACGGTATGCAGATTTTTTTCCCGCATCAGCTTTCGCGTCGCGTGATATTCCTTACTGACAGGGGCTTTCACCCTTATCCAGCTAGGCTTTCGTTGAAACTGTGGTGTATTTTCTGGTTTGTTCATTCCAATAGTCCAACTCGGTACTTTGTTCAGTGCATCATATCATAACAGTTTTAGATATGGATTGGGCGTCCATATGCATCAAGCACACTCTCATGCATCATTTCCGAGAGCGTTGGATGCGGAAACACCGTATGCATCAATTCCGCTTCGGTCGTTTCCAGTGTACGAGCCACTACATAGCCCTGTATCATCTCGGTTACTTCTGCTCCGACCATATGCGCACCCAAAAGCTCGCCGGTTTTCTTGTCGAATATGGTTTTAACCATTCCTTCAGGTTCGCCGAGAGCGACCGCCTTACCGTTCCCAACAAACGGGAACTTGCCAATACGGATATCGCGGCCTTGTTCTTTGGCCTTGGCTTCGGTTAGCCCAACGGAAGCAACTTGCGGTCGACAGTAGGTACAGCCGGGAATATTTCCCTTATCCATAGGATGTAATCCCTTGACCCCAGCGATTTTTTCGACGGCGATTACTGCTTCGTGAGATGCCTTATGTGCGAGCCACGGAGCGCCTGTTACATCGCCCACGGCCCAAAAACCTTCTACGCCTGTGAAGCCCCATTCGTCTGTCACAATGTGACCCCGATCAGTCTTCACGCCTACAACCTCAAGGCCGAGATTTTCAATATTTCCGGTGATGCCAATTGCCAAGATTACGCGGTCAACAAGAATATCCTCTTTCTTGCCCTTCTGCTCAACAACGCAGGTCACACCAGACTTCGATTTCTTGAGTTCGGTAACCGAAGCACCCGTTTTAATGGTCATGCCCTGCTTCTTGAAGGATTTCTCTGCAAACTTGGAAATATCAGCATCTTCAACAGGCAGCACACGGTCCATCATTTCTACGACCGTTACCTCTGATCCCAGCTCATTGAAGAAACTTGCGAACTCAATACCGATGGCTCCTGAACCAATAACCAAAAGCTTCTTGGGCATCACATTTGGCGCAAGTGCGTGCTTGTAGGTCCACACCTGTTTCCCGTCCGCCTTGAGGTGCGGCAGTTCCCTCGCGCGTGCGCCCGTGGCAATCATAATATGCGTTGCGCTAAGTTCAGTTATTTTACCGCCTTTAGCGGTAACGGCTAGCTTTCCCTTGCCTGAAATTTTGGCTTCACCCTCGATGTGCGAAACCTTATTCTTCTTCAGCAGCATTTTAATGCCTGCGTTCATTTGGCCAGCAACACCTCGGCTACGCTTCACAATGGCGTCCAGATCAAATTCGACCGTCGGGACTTTCAGGCCAAAATCACTAGCGTTCTTGGCCAAATGATAGACTTCGGCCGAACGAAGCAGTGCTTTGGTGGGAATACAGCCCCAATTTAGGCAAATGCCGCCTAGTAAATCACGTTCTACGCAAGCCACTTTCATACCGAGCTGCGCCGCCCTGATCGCTGCGACATAACCACCTGGACCGCCACCCACAACTATAAGGTCAAATTTTTGGCTCATACTCTTAAATCCTGTCGTGAACATCTTTGCGGCGCGGATCATCTATCCCGCCAGTATGTTGGGTTTTTGCGTTTTCAATCACCATGACAGAGCATTCCTGCTCGGCAAAAGGCTTGTGTTCGGTATCTGCGGGGACAATCAGGCTTTCCCCGGCTTCCACCCAAACCGAGCGGTCCCGGAAATCCATTCGAAACCTGCCGTCGAGCACCATAAAAAACTCGTCCTGCCCCGAATGAGAATGCCAGATGAAATCGCCTTCCAATTTGGAAAGGTAAACATGATAGTCATCGATTGACCCGATAATTTTTGGTGACCACTGGTCACTGAAAAGGCCTAGTTTTTCTTTCAGGTTTATCGCTTTCACATTCGCCTCCTTAAAGAAGCATAGTAAGCGGTTGCTCCATAAAACCTTTAAACGCAGCAAGGAACTCCGCGCCAACCGCACCGTCTATTGCCCGGTGATCACACGATAAGGTGCAGCTCATCACTGTTGCCACAGCCAAAGCGCCTTCCTTTACCACAGGGCGCTGCTCTCCCGCGCCAATGGCCAGAATTGCGCCCTGAGGCGGATTTATAACCGCGCTAAATTCCTTGATGCCGTACATACCCAAATTAGAAATTGAGAAGGTACCACCCGCATAATCTTCCGGCATCAATTTGCCGTCGCGGGCCTTAGCCGCCAACTGCTTCACATCAGTCGAGATTTCAGCGAGGCCCTTGCCGTCAGCGCCGCGCACAACGGGCGTGACAAGGCCGCCATCAACTGCTACCGCGACAGATACGTCCGCACGTTCATACCAATACATTTTATCACCGGCGAACTGTACATTCGCGGCTGGCACCTGTTTCAGGGCCAATGCCACTGCACGAATAATAAAATCATTCACCGAAAGCTTGCCGCCGCTCTCAGCAAGAGTGATGTTCAGCTCTTTGCGTTGCGCCAACAAAGCATCCAGCTCACACTCGATAGTTAAATAAAAGTGCGGCACAGTTTGTTTCGATTCTGAAAGCCGTTTTGCGATCACTTTGCGCATGCCTGACAGCCGCTTTTCTTCAAATGGTATGCCATCGTGTGGACCGTACACGGCAGCAGCTGTTGTCGTCGGCGCCGTTTGGGGGGCACTCTGAGATGGTGTCGCCGTTGGCGCGGAGCTGCCAGCTTTCTCAACATCACGTTTGACGACGCGGCCACTTGGTCCGGTGCCTGTCAAACTGGCCAGGTCAACTCCTGACTGTTTAGCCATACGTTTTGCAAGAGGTGATGCCTTGATACGGTTCGCAGTACCGGCGGCGGTAGCAGGCGCGCTAGGAGCTGCAGCGACAACAGGCGCAACGGGAGGCTCGGGTGTAGCGGATGGTGTTGGTGTATCAGTCGGTGTTGGGAGTGTGGATTTTGCAGGAGCTGCGGCTTTGCTGCTAACTGAAACAGATGAAACGTCTTCACCATCTTCGGCCAGCACTGCGATAACCTGCCCTACTGGCACGTCTTCGCTGCCTTCAGCGACCGTAATTTTAGCAATCACGCCTTCGTCAATGCTTTCGACTTCCATGGTGGCTTTGTCGGTTTCGATTTCGGCAATAATATCACCGCTTTCAACACTATCGCCCTCTTTCACCAGCCATTTGGCAAGCGTACCCTTTTCCATGGTGGGCGAGAGTGCAGGCATATAAATTTCGATAGACATGTAACGAACCTTCTGTTGGCAAACCTAGCTTAAAGAGTTACCCAACTTAATTCTAAGAACATACGGTTTTTGCCGCTTTAATAATTTTATCCGCACTTACAACAGCCGCTGCTTCCAGCTTCGCCGCATAAGGCAATGGTACATCCACGCTGTTTACACGTGTAACCGGTGCATCGAGCCAGTCAAACGCTTGTTCCATCAATTGCGCCGAAACATCAGAAGCAACAGAACACTGCGGCCAGCCTTCTTCCGCCACAATGCAGCGATTGGTCTTTTTGACGCTTTCAATCACTGTTTCAATGTCCAACGGGCGAATAGTTCGCAAATCAATCACCTCGGCGCTTATGCCGTCAGCAGCCAAGGCGTCAGCGGCTTTCAGCGCCTCGCCCACAGTGATTGAATATGAAACGATGGTTACATCAGTACCTTCGCGGAATATGCGTGCTTTACCGACAGGCAGGACATAATCGTCAAGCGCTGGAACATCAAAGCTTTCCCCATACATTAGCTCGTTTTCGAGGAAAACCACTGGATTGGGGTCCAGAATTGCTGCTTTCAAAAGGCCTTTGCAATCGGCAGCGTCATAAGGTGCTATAACCTTCAGTCCTGGAACGCTTGCATACCATGATGCGTAATTTTGGCTGTGCTGTGCCCCAACTCGCGAAGCCGCACCGTTAGGTCCGCGGAAAACAATCGGGCACGAGACCCGGCCGCCCGACATATAGCGGGTTTTGGCAGCAGAATTGATAATGTGGTCAATCGCCTGCATGGCAAAATTGAAGGTCATAAACTCTACTACAGGCTTCAGGCCCGCAAAGGCTGCCCCAGCACCAAGACCAGCGAAACCATGTTCTGTAATTGGTGTGTCTATGATCCGGTCAGGGCCAAATTCATCAAGTAGCCCCTGCGTAACTTTGTAAGCACCTTGATATTCGCCAACTTCTTCACCGATGACAAAAACATCCGGATCTTTGCGGAGTTCCTCCGCCATCGCGTCACGCAGTGCTTCTCTGACGGTGAAACTGTGCATTTCTGTACCCGATGGAATAGCTGGGTCGCTGAGGACAACAGCTTGAACTGCATTCTGTTCCATCACTGAGGGCGCGGTTACTGTTTCCGGCTGTACAGCCTCCGCTATCGGAGCCGTCACAACAGGTACCACCGGCTCTCCGGCTGTCTCACCTTCTTCCGCGAGAATAGCGATAACCTGACCCACAGGCACATCTTCTGTGCCTTCGGCCACTAAAATTTGCTGGATGGTACCCTCATCAACGGTTTCAACTTCCATTGTGGCTTTGTCGGTTTCTATTTCGGCAATAACATCGCCGCTTTCCACCGTATCGCCCTCTTTAACGAGCCATTTGGCAAGCGTGCCCTTTTCCATCGTTGGGGAAAGCGCGGGCATGTTTATTTCTGTTGGCATACTCAAATCACCCTTACGCTAATACATCGGTGTAAAGTTCAGAAAGCTCTGGCTCAGGGCATTCCTGAGCAAAGGAAGCAGCATCGCCAACGACGGCTTTGATTTCTTTATCAATTGACTTTAGCCCTGCCTCATCCATAGCCCCTTTGTTCAGGATCATTTCCTTTACCTGATCAATAGCGTCATGGTCGGCACGCATTTTCTGCACTTCTTCCCGCGATCGGTATTTTGCCGGGTCAGACATGGAATGACCACGATAACGGTAGGTTTTGAGTTCCAAAATATATGGCCCATTGCCTGTTCGGCAATGCTTCACGGCTTTGTCCATCGCTGCTCGAACCGCTAATACATTCATGCCGTCAACTTGCTCGCCCGGTATGCGGAAGCTTTCCCCGCGACGGAACAATTCCACTTCGGAACTGGCACGTTTCACAGAAGTCCCCATGGCATATTGGTTATTCTCAATGATGTAGATAACCGGCAAATTCCAAAGCTCCGCCATGTTGAAGCTTTCATAGACCTGCCCTTGATTGGCAGCACCGTCGCCGAAATATGCGACAGATACATTGTCGTTTTTACGGTATTTGGCTGCAAACCCAAGACCTGTTCCCAGGGACACCTGGGCCCCTACAATTCCGTGACCGCCGTAGAACCCGTTTGCCGGGTCAAACATATGCATTGAGCCGCCTTTGCCGCGAGAGCAACCGCCGCTACGGCCGGTCAGTTCAGCCATCACCGCCTTGGGGCTAGTTCCACCAACGAGCATATGGCCGTGTTCACGGTACCCGGTAATCACGCTATCACCGTCTTTTAGCGCGCTTTGAACTCCAACAACAACGGCCTCTTGTCCAATATACAGGTGACAGAAGCCGCCAATCAGTCCCATGCCGTACATCTGTCCCGCTTTCTCTTCAAAGCGCCGGATCAAAAGCATCTGCCGGTAGAAGCCTAGCAGCTCATCATTGCTGGCTTTGTACACCGTGGGTTTCGCCGCACGCCTTCGCGGTGAAGCGGCGGCTTTCTTGGCTGGCTTGGCTTTGCGCGGAGATGCAGATTTAGTTTTTTTTGTTGTCATCGTAGCCTTCCTAACGAAGGTGATGGGAAGAGAACCCAAAACACATGAAATCAAGCCTATGGATAACCGGCTTTAACCCGATTTGCAATAGTATCTATCTGTATGAAAAAAAAGGATTTTTTAGAATTAACCATTATATGGTTATCTAATTGATTTCATTAATCAAGAAATATGATCACTTCATCGCGGTGCGTAAAGCCAAGTTTATCTCTCACGAGCTCTTCCAACAAATCAGGATCAATTGTACTCCCGCCCATTTTGGATATCTTCTGTTCCAAAACCGACCGCCGAGCCCCAATGTCATGCGCCTGCGCTTCCAACGCCACCTTCTGCACATCAAGTCCCCTAAGAACAGATAGGCTACTATCTCCCTGGAATGCATGAACTGCAAAATACGCCACAAGAAATAGCCAGACCCCGGTTAACCAGGCCTGCGCTACGCTACGAGATATTTTTGCGACTCCACTCATGATTCGAATCATTTCATAGTCGATTCGAAGATGCAAGGTAAAAATAGCAGTAGACTGCAATAAAACCTATATTAACCAATAGGTTCTATCACCTGCGATAGCGTTGTAACTCGTAGTGACTGTTACCGAAGAACTGATCGTCCTGCATAGACCGCCGTAGCACCAAGCTCTTCTTCGATGCGAATAAGCTGGTTATATTTCGCCAAACGATCCGAACGCGCCAGCGATCCGGTTTTTATCTGTCCACAGTTCAGAGCAACGGCAAGGTCCGCAATGGTCGCATCCTCAGTCTCGCCTGATCTGTGCGACATAACCGAGCTGTATTTTGCCCGGTGTGCCATATCAACCGCTTTCATGGTTTCTGCAAGCGTACCGATTTGATTGACCTTCACGAGAATTGAATTGGCAACACTGCCCTCAATGCCCTGAGCCAAGCGCTCTGGGTTGGTCACAAACAAGTCGTCTCCAACCAGCTGTACCTTGTCTCCAATTGCCTCGGTGAGCATTTTCCAGCCACCCCAATCGTCTTCGTCCATGCCGTCCTCGATGGAAATAATGGGGTAACGCGACACAAGATCAGCCCAGTAAGCAACCAGCCCAGCGCTATCAAGCTCTTTGCCCTCGCCTTTCAGCTGATAAACCCCGTCCTTATAAAATTCTGATGCAGCGGCATCCATCGCCAGATAAACATCTTCTCCAGCGCTGTATCCGGCGCTTTCAATAGCTGCCATGATGAATTTGATAGCATCTTCAGTTCCTGCCAGATTGGGAGCAAAGCCGCCCTCGTCGCCCACAGCTGTATTATGCCCGGCAGCCTGGAGTTTTTCTTTCAGTTCGTGAAAAATTTCAGCCCCAATACGGATAGCATCCCGGCAGCTTGCCGCATTAACAGGCATGATCATAAATTCCTGGACATCGATCGGATTGTCCGCATGTTCGCCGCCATTGATGATATTCATCATCGGTACAGGCAATAGGTGCGCGTTTGGGCCGCCCAAATAGCGGTATAGTGGTAGCCCGAGGCTATCGGCGCTTGCTTTTGCAATAGCGAGAGATACACCCAAAATCGCATTTGCGCCCAAACGAGCCTTATTCGCTGTACCGTCCAGGTCGCGCATTGTTTGGTCGATGGCAAGCTGATCTTCACTTTCCAGCCCAACCAATGCATCAAAAAGTTCGCCGTTCACCGCGTCGACGGCTTTGAGAACCCCTTTACCGCGATATCGAGCACCACCGTCCCGTAGTTCAACCGCCTCATGTGCGCCCGTCGAAGCACCCGAAGGCACAGCCGCGCGGCCAAATGCGCCGTCTTCCAGAAAAACATCAACTTCAACAGTTGGGTTACCCCTACTATCCAAAATTTCGCGGGCAATAATATCAATGATGGCACTCATGCGGGGATCCTTCAGGCACAGAGAAATGATGTGGGCGAGCTAGCGCCGCCTACATAGCGTTTTCACGAATTTTTCGCAAGGCGTTAGGGCCGCTACAGAGAGGAAATTTGGTAATTTTTCGCCCTATTGGTCTACCATCCACAGGTGGCATCGGGCACGCTAGCTGGGCCTATCTCTAGCTTAAAGCTGAAAATGGTCCTCAAGTGCGTAAAAGAGCGTGCGGATACGGTCGACCTGGCTGGGAGGCACTGCGCCGTTCATACCTTTTTGTACCAGAATAATTCTCGCCTTGAGAGCACCAAGGTCCTCCCTCTTTTCTGCACCTTTATTAGGCTGCATTGCCAGCCTGATCTCCGCTTCGCCCAACAGTGCGTCGAGGTAAGGAATGGACCAGCTAACAAATTTTTCAGAAAACTTTCGAAGGTCTAATAGCGAATCGTTTAAACGGCGCCATTCCATGCCTTCGCCGGTCGTCCGCAACTCCTGTATACGCAGATAAAGCTTGCTTCTGTCGGCTTCTTTGCCGCGCGAGGCTGTAAAAACCCTAGCTGCCGCAAAAAACTGTTCTGCCGCTTTATAGTCCTTTACAACAGTGCTGGCGTTCGCGGCCTGTGTATAAAAGCTCAAGCGTCTTTGCCCAGTAGTGGAAAGCGGCAGTAGCCTGATCGCCTGCCGCCAGCTCTCAGCAACCCCAGTTTTTCGCTTGGCAGCGGTGGCGCTTTTTGCCCTCAACAAAGAAAACTTCCTTGCCAGCTTGGTCTCTGTTCCAAAATAATGGGTATAAACGAGCCATGTACGCTCAATATAGCTATCAAGTTTTTGCAAGGTAATCGGGTCGGAAGAGCCGCCATACTGATCCACTAGCTGCTTGGCTTCCTGTAGGGCTACAGCCCGTTTCTCCTCAGGAGTAGCGGCATAGCTCGCAGTCGCTAACAGCGCTAGAGCCGCAACAAAAATAAGGTTTTTCAGCATGAATTCATCCTTGTCACTTTAGGCAGTATTACCTTGCGACAAATTCAATGCAAAATAAGGGCCTAAACTGAAAGCAAGCCGGAAAAACTATACCAGCCTACTTTGCTTGATCGCCGCTTCGATGAAACTTGCAAACAAAGGATGTGGAGCAAAAGGCTTTGATTTCAGCTCCGGGTGATACTGTACACCGATAAACCACGGATGATCAGGCAACTCCATAATCTCAGGCAATTCACCATCCGGTGACATACCAGAAAAAGAGACACCCGCCTTTTCAAGCTTCTCTACGTAGCCAATATTCACCTCATACCGGTGACGGTGGCGCTCATCAATGGCCGTTTTACCGTAAATCTCGGCGATCCGAGAACCTTCCTTCAAAAGAGCCGGATAAGCGCCAAGCCGCATGGTTCCGCCTAAATCGGTGTCAGCATCACGTTGCTCTACACCGCCATCTTCGCGTACCCATTCGGTGATCAATCCCACTACAGGGTTAACCTGCTCTTCAAACTCGGTTGAGCCTGCGTCTGACACGCCCGCAAGGTTACGCGCCGCTTCAATCGTTGCCATTTGCATGCCTAGGCATATGCCAAAATACGGAATGCCGCGTTCGCGCGCAAATTTTGCTGCTGCGATTTTGCCTTCCGTGCCGCGCTTACCAAATCCGCCCGGAACCAATATGGCGTCAACACCTGCGAGTTGATCGATGGTGTCATCTCGTTCAAATATCTCGGATTCGATCCACTCGATATTGACCTTAACCCGATTTGCGATACCGCCGTGGGAAATGGCCTCATTCAAAGATTTGTAGGCATCCCGAAGGCCTGTATATTTGCCAACAACGGCAACAGTGACTTCACCTTCAGGGTTCTTGATGCGGTCAACAATATCGTGCCAACGGTTTAAATCCGGCGCTTCCGAATGGGCAAGGCCAAATGCCTTCAACACCTCAGTATCAAGCCCTTCATTATGGTATGAGGTAGGCACTTCATAAATCGTGCTCACATCGAGCGCTGAGATCACAGAAGTCTCTGCCACATTACAATAAAGCGACATCTTCCGCCGATCCGAATCAGGAATGGCATGCTCGGAACGACACACCAATATATCTGGCTGAATACCGATGGACCTAAGATCGCGCACACTGTGCTGGGTGGGTTTGGTTTTCAGCTCACCAGCCGCGGCCAAGAACGGCACCAACGTTAGGTGCACGAAAATAGACCTGCCCCGGCCCAAATCTATCGAAAGCTGTCGAATTGCTTCCATGAAAGGCATTGCTTCAATATCGCCCGCTGTACCGCCAATCTCGCAAAGCATGAAGTCGATATTTTCTTGCTCCGCCAGAGCAAACTCTTTGATGGCGTCCGTTACATGCGGGATAACCTGCACAGTGCCGCCCAAATAATCACCGCGACGCTCTTTTTGGATGATGGTCTGATAAATCCGGCCCGAGGTAATATTATCGCTTTGGCGTGACGAGACACCCGTGAAACGCTCATAGTGGCCCAAGTCAAGGTCAGTCTCGGCACCGTCATCAGTGACATACACCTCGCCGTGCTGATAGGGGCTCATCGTACCGGGATCAACGTTCAGGTAAGGATCAAGCTTTCGCAGACGAACACTATAGCCACGGGCTTGCAAAAGCGCGCCAAGAGACGCCGACAACAAGCCTTTTCCTAGCGAACTAACCACACCACCGGTAATGAAAATATAGCGCGTCATTCAAGCCTCTTTATCAAAAAACAAAACAGCCCCTAGGGGCGCGGTACTAACACTGTCTCTACAAATGAGAAACGGGGGCACTTGGCCCCCGCTTTTTATATCTCGTTGCCTTCACTTGGCTCCGGTAAGTCATCGGGCTGAGGCAGCTGGTCCGGCTCTGGAAGCTGGTCTTCATTATCTTCGACCGGCTGCTCAAGCGGCGTTTCGGTGGTCACTTCATCAAATGTGTCAGTTTTGTTTGCGGCCAACCAACCCAGGAAAAGGGAGTTTGCCAAAAACGCAATCGCCAAATATTTGGTGGTTTTGCTAAGCACGTCACCTGCGCCGCGTGCGGTCATTAAACCGCCTGATCCGCCGCCTATCCCAAGCGCACCGCCCTCAGAGCGTTGCAAAAGAATAGTAGCAACCAGTGCTACAGCCACAATCAAATGAATTGTCAGGAAAATTGTTTCCATGCTTAGATCCTAATGGTGCAAACGGTATCGCAGCAGTCTATAGATTTTGCATACGATATAAAGCGCGGTTTCTAGACCAAAGACCCCCCGCTTGCCAAGCCTTTATTTATTAGCGGTACGCATCAATAATGCCGTTAAAGTCAACGGCCTTTAAACTGGCACCACCAACCAGGGCACCGTCGACGTTATTCGCCGCCATCAATTCAACCGCATTTGCAGGCTTTACCGACCCGCCATAAATGATCCGGAACATCGCGCCGTCGTCGCCAAAACGGGAAACCAAAGCGTCGCGAATTTCACTATGAATAGCTGCGACATCTTCAACCGTTGGTGTTTTGCCCGTGCCAATGGCCCAAACTGGCTCATAGCCAATCACTGTGTTTGCAGAAGTGCAGCTATCAGGCAAAGACACAATAAGCTGGCCCAAAACCACGTCAGAGGTTTGGCCTGCCTCACGTTCTTCGTCTGTTTCCCCTACACAAATGATCGCAGTCAACCCGTTATCATGAACGGCTTGGGCTTTTGCGTTCACCAAATCACTGGTTTCACTGTGGTCCGCCCGCCTTTCCGAGTGACCAACTATAACAAACTCAGCACCTGCGTCCCTCAGCATGGCCGCGGAAATATCGCCAGTGTGTGCACCAGAAGACGCCGTATGACAGTCTTGAGCTCCGATAGCAATTTGTGAACCGCTGCTGTTTGAAAAAGAAGAAATCAGCGTATAGGGCGGGCAGACCAAGATATTGCACCGCGCTTCCGCACCTTCTTTTACCAAGGTTTCAAGCGCCTCAAGCTCAGAATGGCTGTTATTCACGCCATTCATTTTCCAGTTTCCGGCTACAAGGGGGGTGGGTTTTTCCATTGGGACGCTCTTTTTTTAAACTCAGGTTCTATAGCAAATGACTTAGCAAAATAAATCTTCCCATGCCAGATATGAAATTCCGTAAAATCTGCGGTTGCGGCTATGAACTTGCAAGCCTATGATGCGCGCCCTATATGGCACCAAATGAATATCGCTGGTTTCATACATATTTTAATTTTCGATGGGAGCTGAGTGCATGTTGCTCAAACTTCGTGGGGGTCTAGACTCCTTTCTTGTAACTGTATTGCTGGGCCTTCTTATTGGTTCGTTTGCCATATTCGGCATTGGGTCCAGTGTGTTCACTAGCAACAACCAGCAAATAGCAACTGTGGGTGACACCGTTGTGCCAACACAGCAATATGCAAACCGTGTACAGCGGCGCGCCCAAACGCTGCAAGGCCAGTTTGGCGCACAATTTACTGCACCGCAGCTAATCCGAATGATGGGACTTGACCAACAAATTCTGCAGCAGATGATAGCTGAAGCGGCACTTAGTGAGCATTTGTCGTCGCTTGGGATGCGGGCAGGCAATAAAGAGCTCCGGGCAGAACTTGAGACTTATGAGGGCTTTGTCCTGCCAGATGGAACTTTGAGCCGCGATATGGTGCTACAGGCACTGAATAATACCGGGCTGTCTCGTGCGGAATTTATGAATGAAGTCCGCCGCAGTATTTCCCAGCGTCACTTGGTATCGGCATTTGAAGCCGAGAGCATGATGCCGCGCGAATATGCTGAAGCTTTATATGTATGGCAGGCCGAACGGCGTCGGGCGACAATGATTGATGTCAAAGCCGCGGACATTGAAGGTATTTCAGAACCACTGGAAAGCGACCTTCTGGCGTATTATGAGCTCAACAAAGGGGCTTATGTCACCGAAGAAAGGCGCTCATACAAATATATACTTGTGACACCGCAACAATTTATGGCTGAAATTGAAATTCCAGAGGATCAAGTTCTGGCAGAATATGAAAGCCGCTCCGCTGAATATAAAAAAGCAGAACGCCGCGGCCTTCAACAAGTTAGCTTTAACACTATAGACGCAGCAGAAGCTTTCCTGACAGCTGTTAACTCAGGCGCTGATTTTGTAGAAGCCGGGGCTTCCGTAACCAGTTTCAGCGCTGAGGAAATTGAACTTGGCGAATTTGAGCAAGCGGAAGCGGTTGCTGACTTTGGTGACGATAGCGCCGACGCCATATTTGAACTAGCACAGGGGGCAGTGAGTGCTCCGATTGAAAGTTTCGGCGCATGGAATGTGTTCAAGGTGGTCTCTATTACTGCCGCTGAAGAAAGCTCGCTTGATGATGTTCGGGACGAAGTCACCGAATCCCTGAAATTGTTTGCCGCCGAAGACCGTCTCTACGACATGGTCGACACAGTATCTGACGCCATGGGCGCAGAATCTGCACTGGCTGCCATAGCCCAGGCTTCAAACCTGCCCTTGGCATCTGTTACAGAGGTAAGCGCTCGCGGACTTTCAACATCTGGCGAACCTGCCGTGACGTTAGCAGAAGAATATACAATCTTGCAGGAAGCTTTCTCGAAGGAAGTTGGCATCGAGGCTGACATGATTGACGTTGACCCGAGAGACCCTTCAAAAGGATTTTATCTTGTTGAGGTAGAAGCAATCAATGAACCTGCTGAGCGAGAACTGGCGGAAGTTCGTACTGAAGTCATTGCGGCATGGACGAAAGAAAAAATGCTGGAGCGAGCGGCTACTATTGCAGAAACTGCAAAAACACAATTGGCTGCAGGCGAAGACCCCGAAGCTGTCGCTTTGTCGATCAACGCGACCTCATTCGAAGCAAAAAATGTGGCACGGACTGCAGATCAAGGGTCCTCTCTTGCATCGAGCATCCGACAGCTCATATTCGAGCTCGACAAGGGCGAAATAGACTATGACCGAAGTGCTGATGGGGACGGCTATGTTATTGTTCGTGTTGACGAAATTACACCAGGAAACCCTGAAGCAAGAAAAGACGCCGTTGATACACTGATGGCCCAGCTCAACGCCCAGGCTGTGGATGAGATTTTTGCGCAGTATCAAAGGTATTTGGTTGATAGCTATCCGAAAAAAATCAACACAGCATTACAGCAGAGCCTGTTTGCAGAAACACCACAGCAATAGGTATTGCCGGGTGGAAGAATTCATCAGGTTATACGAAAAAGGCGAGGCACAGGTTGTATCAAATACGATAGTTGCAGACCTTGATACGCCCGTATCGGCCTATTTGAAATTGGCTGCTGGCGAGCAGTACAGCTTTCTCCTGGAATCCGTAGAGGGAGGAGAAACCCGCGGCCGCTATTCCATCATAGGCCTAAGGCCGGACATCATCTGGCGCAATGACGGTGCTGAAACCCGCATATGCAGAAATGCGGACATGCCAGGGGTGGACGAATACCTGCCAATAGATGGCAAGCCACTAGACACACTGCGGAGCCTACTTGAAGAAAGCCTAATCGACTTACCCCACCCTCTGCCTCCAATGGCTGCTGGGCTGGTAGGATATATGGCCTACGACATGGTGCGCCAGATGGAACCCCTTGGGCCCGCGAAGCCCGACCCACTGCAAATGGCAACCTCAATTTTCGTTCGGCCAACTGTCATGGCAATATTTGATAGTGTAACCAATCTAATTACATTGGTATCTCCCGTACGGCCATCACATGCCAGTGCAGAACAGGCGTTTATTGCAGCTGAAAAGCGCCTGGATGCCATGCTGGACAAGCTTGACGCCCCGATTCCCATTTTGCCCTCTATTGCCATGCCGTCAATCGAAGAGGCCACCTCAAACACCAGCCGCGAGCGCTACCATGAGATGGTCAAGGCCGCGCAGGACTATATTCTGGCGGGTGACGCCTTTCAGGTTGTTTTAAGCCAACGGTTTTCGATGCCGTTCGAACTGCCGCCCTTCTCTCTTTACCGGGCGCTTCGGCGGACAAACCCGTCACCTTTCATGTATCATTTAGCGTTTGAAGATTTTGCCATCGTTGGCTCCAGCCCGGAAATATTGGTACGCCTGCGTGATGATCAAGTAACTATTCGCCCCATTGCAGGCACGCGCAGGCGCGGTGCTGATCCAGCGGAGGATGAAGCTCTGTCAAAAGAGCTGCTCGCCGATCCAAAAGAGCTCGCCGAACACCTGATGCTGCTTGATCTGGGACGCAATGACGTTGGCCGGGTAACCAAGCCGGGCACGGTAGAAGTAACTGCACGCAATACTATCGAACTTTACTCCCATGTTATGCATATTGTTTCCAACGTGGTTGGTGACATTGACCCGCAATATGACGCGCTTGATGCGCTCTCAGCGGGTTTCCCGGCCGGCACCGTTTCCGGCGCCCCTAAGATACGTGCGATGGAAATTATCGATGAATTGGAAGTCGATGCTCGAGGGCCCTACGCAGGAAGTGTCGGTTACTTCAGCGCGAACGGGGCAATGGACAGCGCGATCGTATTGCGCACTGCAGTTGTAAAAGACGGTGTTATGCATATCCAGGCCGGCGCTGGCGTTGTAGCGGACAGCGATCCGGAATCCGAATATCAAGAATGCCAAAGCAAAGCGAAGGCCTTGATCGTTGCTGCAAAAGAAGCGGTCCGTTTTGCCCGCTCCAATCGCGGCTGAGGCCGGCTGTTAACGCTTTTCAGCTTTGTGGTGGGCCAGCCTTTCAGCCAAATTCTGCGCCGCAACAAGCTGGCTTAACGGTACCAAAGTAAATTTCCTCTGATCTAGCTTCGCTGACCAAAACTGCAAAGCCTTCATCGTTTCCGGATAAGGGTGGCCAATGGCAATGGCATAGCCACGCTTTTTGGCAATGCGCTCTGTTTTATATAACTGCGCCAAAATAGCAGTCATTGTGCGTTCGTTATCGAGGAAAATATCGCGCTTTATGTGCGGCACGCCGGTGGCTATGGCGGCCCGCTCGCCAACGCTGTTGGGTGATGTAAGACTATCAAGAAACAAATAACCCTTTTTGCGCAGATACACCATCAGCCGAACCATCAAACCGGGGTTTTCTGTGAGCGCACTGCCCATATGGTTATTGATACCCACAAAGCCCTCAAAACGATTTAAGTTCCAGTCTAGACGCCGCTCAAACTCGACTTCATCAACCGTGCTCAACAGCGCATTTGGGCCGGGGTCAGCGTTGCCATTTTTTGGTTCCATCGGCAAATGTACAAGAAGCTCATGGCCGCTTCGCCTCGCCATTTCAGCCTGTTCAGGAAGCCGCTCAGCATAGGGCAGGAAAGCCAGTGTCAGCGGCCCTTTAATCTGCGTTAGCTGCCTGCTTTTGTCGATATCCAGCCCCAAATCATCGATGATAATAGCAATTCGTTTCTTGGACGTTGGCTGCCAGGTGGCGGCATGGCTTATCCATGCTGGCTCGCTCTCTGCTGATGGTAAAATCTCTTCCAGATTGCTGATAGGCACTGAAACCGAACCGCTTGGTGCGTTCAGAACTGCAAGAATTTCCTCGTCCGAGATTATTGGCGCTTGCTTGTCTAATTTGTTGTCAGACACACTTAAGGCGTAAACCATGCCAACTAAAACGGTGCCAACAAGAAGGCCATAACCCCAAAGCGCTACCTTTTTATAGCCGACGTCAGAAATTAGTTCCCTGACACGGTCCCAGAAAGAATTAGGGCTTTTATTGTTCACTTAATTACACTTCACGCTTTGTTTATTTAGGGTGGCTGGCTCAGTCCAGCATTGACAATTCTTAGGAAAAAAGCATTGTCCAAGCTTATCTCTGAATCACACGGTAATCCCAATGTATATCCTGATCGATAACTACGACAGCTTTACTTACAATTTGTTCCATTACATGGAAGAATTGGGAGCCACCGTTAAGGTATGGCGCAACGACCAAATATCAGCGCAGGCAGTGTGTGATGCAGCCCCAAAGGGCATAATTCTTAGCCCTGGCCCTTGCACACCGAATGAGGCAGGAATTTGCCTGGAACTGGTGGATTTGGTGAAAGAGCAAATACCGCTGTTGGGGGTTTGTTTAGGACACCAGTCCATAGCGCAGGTTTTCGGCGGCAAAATCATCCGTGCACCAAAGGTCATGCACGGCAAGACAAGCCCTGTCAGCCATGATGGAACAGGTGTTTTCAACAACATTCCCTCGCCATTTGCGGCAACTCGGTATCACTCTTTAATTGTTGAAAATGAGAGCCTGCCGGACTGTCTGACCATTACCGCTACCACAGAAAATGGCATGATAATGGGGCTCAAACACAAAGATTATGATCTTCACGGAGTGCAGTTCCATCCTGAAAGCATTGCTTCGGATTATGGCCATAAGCTGTTGGAAAATTTCATAAAAATCTGTGAAGAGAGAGCATTATTCAATGCCTGATTTAAGACCAATATTGGCTGACTTAGCTGACGGCGCTGTTTTAACCGCAGAACGCTCTGAAGAAGCCTTTGAAATTATCATGTCTGGGGCGGCTGACCTGGCGCAGATGGCAGCTTTCATTATGGCACTAAGGCTGCGCGGTGAAACCGTAGACGAAATTGTCGGCGGCGCCCGGGTGCTGCGAGCGAGAGCCGCGGCACTAAAAGCACCAGAAGGAAGCGTTGATACATGCGGTACCGGCGGCGACGGCGTTGGCACCTATAACATCTCTACGGCTGCGGCGATCGTTGCGGCTTCTGCTGGCGCAACTGTCGCAAAGCACGGAAATCGTTCAGTTTCTTCAAAGTCTGGCTCGGCCGATGTGCTGATGGCTTTGGGTGCTAACCTTGAGCTAAGCATAGCCGACAATGAAGAAAGTCTGAGGCAAAACAAGTTTGCTTTTATGTTCGCGCCAGCACACCACAAAGCGATGCGCCATGTTGCTCCAGCAAGAGGTTCCTTGCAGCTGCGCACTATTTTCAACTTGCTTGGGCCGCTGGCAAACCCTGCGCAAACAAAACGGCAAGTGCTTGGAGTATTTGACAAAAAGTGGCTAAGGCCGATGGCGGAAGTGCTGCAAAAACTCGGTAGCGAGCATGTTTGGGTGGTGCATGGTTCGGACGGGCTGGACGAGATCACAACAACAGGCAAAACTTGGGTGGCGGAACTGAAAAACGGTACCATCAATGAGTTTGAGATAACGCCTGAAAGCGTTGGTTTGCCTTGCGCTCAGCTCGAAGACCTTAAGGGCGGAGAGGCAGAAGAAAACGCACAGGCCATGCGCGATTTGTTTGCAGGCCAGCCGTCCGCCTACCGGGATATCGTGCTGATGAACAGCGGCGCTGCACTGGTTGTTGCAGGTATTGCGAGCGATATTGCCGACGGTGTCGTACGTGCCCAAAAGGCCATCGATTCCGGTGACACTCGTGCGACACTCGAAGCGTGGGTAAACTTCACCAACAGCAGAGCCAGCGGGGCTTCTGGTGACTGATATCCTGAAAACCATCTGCGACAGAAAATTGTCGCATATTCGCGACACCAAAAATCGCTATTCGCTCAGAGACCAGGAAAACCGGGCCTCAGAGGCCAGCCCACCACGCGGCTTTGTTGCCGCTTTGGACAAAAAGCGACAATCGGGTGACTACGGCTTTATCTGCGAGATAAAAAAAGCCAGTCCGTCCAAAGGTCTCATTAGGCCTGACGACTTTGAACCCGCCAACCTTGCGGCGGCCTATGAACGCGGCGGAGCCGCCTGCCTGTCGGTGCTGACAGACGAACCGTATTTTCAAGGCAAGGACGAATATCTGGTCGAAGCCCGGAATGCCGTCGGCATTCCGATACTCAGAAAAGATTTCATGATCGACCCCTACCAGGTTGTCGAAGCGCGCGCACTGGGAGCCGACTGTATCCTCATCATCATGGCGGCGCTCGGTGACGCACAAGCCAGCGAAATAGAGACCTGCGCCACCGAATGGGGCATGGATGCCTTGGTCGAGGTGCACAATGAAGAAGAGCTTGAGCGAGCGCTGCGCCTAAATTCGCGCCTGATCGGCGTGAATAACCGCAACCTGAAAACCATGGAGGTATCGCTCAACACCACACTAGACCTTGTCCCAACGATGCCAGGCGGAACCATCGCCGTCGCAGAGTCTGGCTTAAAAACACCCGATGACCTAGCCCGGTGCGAAGCCGCAGGCGCAGGATGTTTCTTGATTGGCGAGACCTTTATGCGGCAAACTGATGTTGAAGCCGCAGTTCAGTCCCTTCAGAAGAAAAACCTATGAGCAAATTAACCCACATTGACGAAGCCGGCGCCGCCCACATGGTTGATGTTGGCGCAAAAGCAGAGACCAATCGCCGCGCGGTCGCTGAAGCTATCGTATCAATGAAAGAAGAGACCCTGCAGTTGATCCTCGGGGACAAGCTGCCTAAAGGGGATGTGCTGGCCGCCGTGAGGCTGGCCGGTGTGATGGCCGCAAAAAAGACCAGCGACCTGATACCACTTTGTCATCCCCTGCCTATCACAAGCGTCAAAATTGCTATCGAGCCTATGAGTGCTACTGAAATACGCATTGAAGCCTCGGTTAAAGTCAGCGGCCAAACCGGCGTAGAAATGGAAGCCTTGACCGCCGCCTCAGTCGCGGCGCTAACGCTGTATGATATGGCAAAAGCGGTTGACAAAGGCATGACCATCACTGGGACCCGTCTGCTTTTAAAAGAAGGCGGCAAGTCAGGCCTCTACACGGCAGAAGACCCATGATTGCAGTAGAAACCGCTTTCAAACGCATTGTTGACCCCGCGAAACCGCTGGCCACAGAAAGACTGGCTCTCGCTGATTGCAGCGGCCGGGTATTGGCCAGCAGCCTCAGTGCACGGCGTTCTCAGCCCGGCTCAGACGTGTCCGCCATGGATGGGTACGCCGTTAAAAGCAGTGACCTAACTGGCGATGAGGCTAAATTTAGGCTTGTCGGTGAAAGCGCCGCTGGCGCTCCCTTCACTGGCAGCATAAAAAGCGGTGAGACGGTTCGTATTTTCACCGGGGCGTCTGTGCCCACTGGCGCCGACCAGGTGGTAATACAGGAAAACATCGGGCCAATTGAGGGCGGTATATTCACCAGTGACGGCCCATCCCCGCAAAAACACATGCGGCTTAAAGGGTATGACTTCCTGGAAAAACAGACAGTGCTTGAAGGCGGAACATACCTAACGCCAAAATCACTGGGCATTGCTGCCAGTGCAGGCCAAAGTCACCTTATGGTGCACCGGGCACCAAAAATCGCCCTATTGGCAACGGGCGACGAACTTGTCTCGCCAGACACCAAGAAATTCACGCCCCACCAAACTGTAAACAGCACCGTGCCGCAACTGGCTGCAATGATTAGTGACATTGGCGGCGAGGTGACCGACATGGGGCACGCCGGCGACGACCTGGCGTCCCTCACTAAGGCGATCAAGAAAGCCGATAGCGCCGATATTCTTGTGACGATCGGCGGCGCGTCCGTGGGTGACCGTGATTTCATGCAACAGGCGTTGGCAGACGAAGGCATGAAGCTCGATTTTTGGAAGGTTGCCATGAAACCGGGCAAGCCTCTTATTTTTGGGCGCAAAGGTGAACAATATGTTCTTGGTCTTCCAGGGAATCCCATTTCCGCCTTTGTCTGCGCAATGATTTTTCTGCGGCCGCTGATTGACAAGATGATGGGGCGCCCGGCCCCGCTTCCTACGGGTATTCCCTTGCCCACAGCCACTAGCCTGAAGGCAAACGGGCCTCGGCAGGATTATATGCGCGCACGTCTTATTGGCGCACAAGGCGAACGTCATGTAGACGCTGCTGTGTCGCAGGATAGCGGCCAATTAAGCGTGCTCTCGCAGTCTGACGGCCTGATCGTACGAGAGCCCGGAGCTAAAGCCCTGGAAGCCGGCGCTCTGGTTCCCTTCATACCCTTTTAGCCTTCTTGCTTTTGCGCGGTGTCCCCGCAGGATTATCAAAGCGCTTGACAGTCATCCAAAAGGTGAACTAAAAGAGAACATATAGCAAACAAAGCTTGGAGGGCGCTATGCTCACGGCCAAACAACAACAACTTTTATTGTTCATTAGTGACCGGTTATCGTCGGGCGGTGTGTCGCCCTCATTCGATGAAATGAAGGATGCGCTCGGTTTGAAGTCAAAGTCTGGTGTTCACCGGCTAATTAATGCGCTTGAAGAGCGGGGTTTCATTCGAAGGATGGCAAATCGCGCTCGCGCGCTTGAGGTCCTTAAGTTACCTGAGGCACCAGCGGCCGCATCAAATGTTGTAGCAGGTGCGTTCGGGCAAAAAACCGAAGACAATCCACCAGCACCAAGCGATACTATAGACATACCCCTACATGGCCGCATTGCCGCTGGCGCTCCCATCGAAGCCTTCGAGCAAGCCGACAGCTTTATCGCTGTACCGCAAAGCATGCTTGGTCGCGGTGATTGCTTCGCATTGGAAATATCCGGCGATTCGATGGTCGACCTTGGTATTCTTGAAGGTGACACCGTTGTGATTGAAAGTGGTAAAACCGCTCGTGACGGTGATGTTGTGGTCGCCCTCGTTGACCGAGAAGACGCAACATTGAAAACCCTTCGCCACAAAGGCCAAGATATTGAATTGATTCCTGCGAACGCGGACCATCAAACACAGGTTTATGAAAGCCAGCGGGTTGAGGTTCAGGGCCGTTTGGTAGGCTTGTTGCGCCAATATAACTAGGGCGACAAATCATCTGGCGGATTAGACCAAAGAAGAACGGGCTTTTCCGCCGCATTCACCAGGTCAGCCGCATTTAACTCAGCGACCGAAGCACTTTCATAAGTGTCAGCTCCCGGCCATTTTATGCCAGCAGGACCAAACTCTTCCAGTTTTTCCTTTTCAATGATCAAAGCTGCGCCTTTACAGTAGCGCGCATATTTACGCAGCAGTATCACTATGCCGCCTCCAGCACAGGCCTGATGCACAGCACTAAGATACTTCACACGCGTAATGTATTGTCCGGGGGCGACTTCGTAGCGACGAGCGGCTGTCCCGCCCTCTCCCCGAAGTGCCGCTGAATTCCCGTAGGGGTCATACCCCCAGTAGCGGCGCCAGCTTCGCGACCTGAACGAGCTTTTCCTACCACCCGCGATTACGACTTGATCGTCCCTGTGAACAGCAATGACACCGCCGCTTTTGGAAATCAGAATGTCTGCGGCCTCACGGCCGGGCACCAACAGTGATACACCGATAAGCAGTGACGCCAAAATCGGCCCTTTTTTTGTTACAATGATCAACAACACCAAAAATGCAGTGACTAAAACAAACAGAGCGAGGTCACTCATCGGTCCAATACGAAATACAGAATAGTCCGGGCTTGCGGTAAACTCCGCGATGACCATTATGAATTTAAGAACGGCATAAACCAGCGGGCCAACAAGGCCAACAGCGGAAAATGCTGTCAAAAATAATGCGGCTAATAGCAGCGGCATCAAAAGAAAACTAACAATAGGCAAAACAGCCATATTAGCCGCAATGCCAACGAGCGAAATTGCCTGGAAGTGATAAAGTGCAAAGGGCGAGACCGCCACCTGCGCCACAAGGCTTGTTATTCCAATCATCACGAGACCCGCCGCCGCACGGCGCCAGACGGGAACGCTTTGGCCGTATCCACCGAAATATCGCGCAACGGGGATACGCTCATAAAAGGCTATCAGCCCGGCCGTTGCAGCAAACGACATCTGAAATCCGACGGTCAGCACACTCTCGGGCCAGACCACGAGGATTGCCAAGGCCGCCAAGGCAACTGAACGCAGCGACAAAACGCGGCGGCCAGCGAGCAAGGCCAACATGGCCACAGAAACCATAATGAAAGCTCGTATGGTTGCAACACTACCTCCGGATAAAAGCAGATAAACCGCCGCCATTGTCCAGGCGGGTAATACCGCTAGTTTGCGAGGCATTATACGGAGCGCAATTGCGGGCATAGCGGCGAACAAAAATTCAAATACGAAAAATGTAACAGCAGCGACAATACCCATGTGCAGACCTGAAATTGCCAAAAGGTGCGATAGTCCGGCTCGGCGCAATGTCTCAGACGTGGTATCGCTAATACCCTGCCGCAAACCCAGTATTAATGCCACGGCCAGGGCCCCAGGTTGCCCCGGAACTGCATTACTGATTTCCTGAGCTAGCTTGTAGCGCAACCGGCTGAGCCAAGCTGTGCCATTTGAGAGAGGCTCTACGCCCAAGCCTATGCTTCTGATGTCAGAAACGGCAAAACCGCGGGCATGAATGCCGCTATAGGTCGCTGCCCGGCCAAAATCATAACCACCGGGCTCCAAAGCCCCGCCTACGGGCGATATCACGGCTTGAAAGGTCACAAGCGACCCCACCCTTATGTTTTGGCCAATTTCTGTTCGCACCGACAAACGCAGTTTTTCCGGGGCTTTGGGCCCCTTAAACCCCGCTAGGTTTGAAGCCTTGACCTTCAGCCGTACTGGCTTTTCCGGCCGGTGATCGAGCGTTTCTACTCTACCGGTAATCATTACAAATTGTTCGGGCTCAAACCGGTAGGTCTCATAGGTCGTGAGCCGAGCGGCAGAAAGACCTGCAGCTACAAACACTCCTACCGCGAGCATAAACCAGTGGTTGGCGGCGCCCAATCGCCGCAAAGCAATGACACAGGTTCCAGCGCCAACCACCAATAAATATATGGCCAAATCCGGGACAAGCCAGCACAGGGCGCATACAGTCCCATACAGAAAAACAAAGGTAAGCAAACGCCATTCTTCATGCAAGTCAGCGGCAGTAAAACGTCTTGGCATCACAGCATTTGCACCCTTTTACAGCACGTGATTTTCCGACTGAACGAATGAGCAGAAAAACACCATACGTCTGCAGGCTGTTTTTGCCAGCACTTAAAGTTTACTGCAGACAGGAATTTCTACAGAGCCCATTTGTGTTCCTGAGGCACATATGATACAAGCCTGTCAGAAAAATCTTACTGCGCTACGCACACGATTTTTGTGCTGGTATTTTTAGAATTTTAAGGGAATTGGTCCTGAGCATGACAAGCGACATGCCCGATATTGTAACACGTTTTGCACCCTCTCCGACGGGCTTTTTGCACATTGGTGGTGCGCGCACGGCGCTCTATAACTGGCTGTTTGCAAAAGCAAATGGTGGTAAATTTTTGCTGCGCATCGAAGATACCGACATCAAACGGTCCAGCCAGGAAGCTGTTGACGCTATCCTGAAAGGCCTGGAGTGGTTGGGTCTCGACTGGACCGGCGAGGCTATTAGCCAGGCCGCACGAGCGGCACGCCACAAAGAGGTGGCTGAAGCGCTACTGGAAAACGGCCACGCGTATAAATGCTTTTCGAGCCCAGAAGAAACCGCGCAACTGAGGCAAGCCGCACGGGACGCAGGCGAGCGTTTTCACGGGGATATGTGGCGCGATCGTCAACATGAAGCGCCGTCAGACGCTCCCTACTCCATCCGGGTAAAGATGCCGCGCGAAGGCGCTGAGACCATAAAGGACCAAGTTCAAGGTAACGTAACCGTTCAAAACGAAGTACTTGACGATATGATCATCTTGCGCTCCGATGGCACGCCCACCTATATGCTGGCCGTTGTGGTGGATGATCATGATATGGGCGTGACCCATGTGGTGCGCGGCGACGACCATTTGAACAACGCCTTTCGCCAACTGCCGATATACAAGGCCATGGAATGGCCGATACCTGTTTACGCGCACATTCCGCTCATTCACGGAGCAGACGGCAAGAAATTCTCCAAGCGTCACGGCGCACTTGGCGTCGAAGCCTATGCCGAGATGGGATTTTTGCCTGAAGCCATGCGCAATTATTTGCTTCGGCTTGGCTGGAGCCACGGCGATGATGAGATAATTTCAACGGACCAGGCTATTGAATGGTTTAATCTGGAAAATATCGGCAAAGGCGCGTCACGGTTTGATTTTGACAAGCTGGATAGCCTGAACGCGCACTATCTGCGTGAATTAAATGGGTCAGAGCTATTGCCTTTTATCAAAAGCGACCTAGAAAAACATATTGGCCACGCATTAAGCCGGGAAGAGGAAAAGCGACTTGTAAAAGCGCTACCAAGCCTTGCCGAACGTGCAAAACGGTTACCGGATATTATAGAAAGCGCACCGCTTTTTTGTGACATCCGGCCCCTGGGCCTTACCGACAAAGCCGCCAAGCAATTCACGGACGATACCCGCCCGGTGGTTGCTGATGTGGCCAACGAACTGGAAAGCCTTTTGTCCTGGAAAGCCAGCGACATCAAGGCGTCCATTATGTCTCTTGCCGAAGCAAGAGATTTGAAACCGGGCAAAGTAATGCAGCCCTTGCGAGCGGCTCTGACCGGCGGCATGCCGTCAGGTGACCTCGCAGATACCCTGGAAATTTTAGGCCAGGAAGAATCGATTGCGCGACTGCGCGATCAGGCAGCAGCTTAGTCCCAATCCGCGGAGGTGCGGGTTGCAACTTTTTGAGGAGAACAGGCCATGGCGAAAGAGCCACTAAGACTTACCGGAGACGGCGTTGATCTTGAATTACCAACGATGGAGGGGTCTGTAGGTCCAGAAGTTATTGATATCCGTAAGCTTTACGGAGCGACCGGGAAATTCACGTTTGATCCTGGGTTTACGTCTACGGCAAGCTGTGAAAGTAAAATCACCTATATCGATGGGGACAAGGGCGAGCTCCAGTACCGCGGGTACCCTATCGAGCAGCTGGCTGAGCACAGCGACTATATGGAAGTGTGTTATCTGCTTTTGTTCGGTGAACTACCGAACGCCGCAGAAAAAGCCAAATTTACCAATGACATTACCCATCACACCATGCTTCATGAGCAGCTGCATCGTTTTTTCAGCGGCTTTCGCCGGGATGCACACCCAATGGCGATTATGGTCGGTGTTGTTGGCGCGCTTGCGGCCTTTTACCATGACAGTACAGATATTAACGACCCGCACCAGCGCATGGTTGCCAGCTATCGTTTGATTGCAAAAATTCCAACAATCGCAGCGATGGCCTATAAATATTCTGTTGGTCAGCCTTTTGTCTTCCCGAAAAACGAGCTTTCCTACGCAGGTAATTTCCTCAATATGATGTTCTCTGTACCTGCACAGGACTATATTGTGAGCCCTACGCTGGAACGCGCGATGGACTTGATATTCATCCTGCACGCCGATCATGAGCAGAATGCGTCAACCTCGACAGTTCGGCTGGCAGGCTCATCGGGTGCTAACCCGTTTGCCTGTATTGCGGCCGGCATTGCCTGTTTGTGGGGCCCTGCGCATGGCGGCGCCAATGAAGCCTGCCTCAATATGCTTGAGGAAATTGGCACTGTTGACCGCATTGCTGAATTTGTGGCGCGTGCTAAAGATAAAGCGGATCCGTTCCGCTTGATGGGCTTTGGCCACCGGGTTTATAAAAACTTTGATCCCCGCGCCACAGTAATGCGCGATACCGCACACCAGGTTCTGGCTGAGCTTGGTGTTGATGATCCGCTGTTTGATGTGGCAATGGAACTGGAAAAAATCGCGCTCGAAGACGAGTATTTTGTCGCGAAAAAGCTATATCCGAATGTGGACTTTTATTCTGGTATCATTTTGAGGGCCATGGGCTTCCCAACCAGCATGTTCACCGTATTGTTCGCCTTGGCGCGCACATCCGGCTGGATTTCTCAGTGGAAAGAAATGATCGAAGATCCGACACAGAAAATTGGTCGGCCTCGTCAGCTCTTCACAGGAACGCCGCAACGCGACTTTATTCCTGTCGAAAAGCGTTAAATAGTTGCATAGCAAACAAAACAATGAAGCCCGTAACATCTGTTGCGGGCTTTTTTTATGCACGTGGCATCGTTCGGGTATGACAAAAAAAAGGCTGGCAAAAGCCAGCCTTCAATCTCGGAATTGCACAGACATCATTCTGCGCTAAGCATCGCCGTTAGCTTGGCTTGCGCAACCATGGTGCCGTCAACTGTGGCAACAGCGTCAAATTTCCATACGGCACCGCCTCCGCGCGTTTTCGTGACTTTCATATGGAGCTGATCACCGGGTACAACAGGCTGGCGGAACTTCGCGCCGTCAATCCCCATGAAATACACAACCTTGCCCTTGGCATCGTCGCCAAGGAAATCAATCGCCAGCACGCCCGCTGTCTGCGCCATTGCTTCAAGGATCAACACACCCGGCATAACCGGTTTTTGCGGAAAATGGCCGGGAAAAAACGGCTCGTTGATGGTGACATTTTTAACGCCAACCGCCGTTTCACCTTTTTCAACATCAATGATTTTGTCGACGAGCAGGAAGGGATACCGATGCGGTATCGCTTCCATTATCTGTGCAATATCAAATTCCATGGTGCTGGACCAAAGACTTTAGTTGCCGGCTGCTGGAGCTGGCGCTGCTGCAGGCTGAGCCACTGGCAGTTTTGTAAGCGTTACGGCAGGCAATTCACCGTCGAGCAGTTCGATAAACTCGGTTGTGATATCAAGGCCTGCAGCAGAACCAAAAACCAACCGTTTTGGCAGGATGATCTGAGCACTACGGCTTTTTAGGAGGGACCGGATCACAGGCTGGCGTGCGCGCTCAACCTGAACCATGGCTTCCTGACGTACCTGATCAAAGCGGTATTCAAGAATTTGAAGCTGCTGTTGATAAAGCGCATAATTTTCCTGCAGCTTTTTCTTCTCTGCTTCATATTTGTCATTGCCGATAATGGCTTTGCGCTGCTCCAATTCACCAAGCTGCTGTTCAGCAGCACCGCCGCGAGAGACAAACTGCCGTAACTGAACGATCTGCTGACGCATTTCGTCTGTTTGCAGATTAAAATCTTTATAGGCCGCAGCTTCGCGCTCAACACGCTCGTTATCTACAATAAAGATTTGTGCATTTGCTGTAGCTGTGATGCCTAGCGACGCGATGATCGCTGCAGCAAGATATTTAATAGTTTTGAAGATAGTCATCTTATTAATCCCAATTTCCCATATTACTAACGCTAGAATGTAGTGCCTACATTGAATTGCAGGGTTTGCGGCCGGTCGCCCAGCTGCTTCTTAAGTGTCTTAGAAAGATCAATCCGGAAAGGCCCGAATGGCGACTGCCAAGAGAAGCCAATACCAACTGCCACACGCGGTGCCGCCGAATTACCGGCCAGACAGTTTAGATCATGATCGAAGTCAATTGTATCGTCTGCCTGGAATGCCTCAAACTCGGCAAGCGAGAATGTACAGTTCGCCAGGTCTTCCTGTGCTCTGAACAGCGAGCCCACATCAACGAATGCCGAAGCATTGATACCGCTCTCAAGCGCCAAGTCGCCGAGTGGGAAGAATAACTCACCACGGCCGATATAGAAGGCTGTGCCCCCGAGCGAACCTGTGTTGCTGTTGGCACCACCGTTAAAGTCACGGGGGCCAATACCAGATGTATCAAAACCGCGCATGCGAGGTCCGCCAATATAGAATTTATCGTTAAGACGCACTTCCTGCCCAAGGCCAAGTATCAAGCCCGCTTCTCCGCCAAAGCGGAAAGTCCAACCGGCCCACGGCGTCCAATAATTATCAAAATTAATACGGTTTCTCAAATAGCGTACATCTCCGCCCAGACCTGCGAAGTCCTGGTGGAAATAAAAGCTGCTACCGCGTGTTGGACGAATTGGGTGGTTACGCGTGTTAAATCCAACGGAGTAACCAACGATCGACTGGTACCGTTTCCCGATACTCTCCTGGAACGCACGCGAGTATGCCACCGATATCATCTCATCGATAGTAGGCTGGCTTGCACCATCGGCAGAAAAATCTGAGGCTTCAATGGTACCGCTGCCGTTGCTGTCATGCTGCGCCAGCAAATCCTGCTGTACATCCGGGTCACCACTTGCAAACTGCTGATTGATATTATTCAGGAATGCATTGAACTGGCTAACCGTGAAACTGTCAGGCGTTGTGACATTGTCTTGACGCAGAGTGTAGCGAGTGGACAGGGTCCAATATTCATTAAGCGCCATACCGGCCCTCAGCGAGAAGCCAATCGATTTTGTATCAAAAACTGAGCCAAAGTTTGAGCTATCAACCCTACGGGCAAAAATATCAAAACCAGCCGCGACCCTGCGCCCCGAGAAATAAGGCTCGGTAAAGCCAAGATCAATTTCCTGTCGAGTCCCAGAAAGACGAAGGCCCAAACGCAGGTCCTGCCCTTTACCCAAGAAGTTCCGCTCGCGGATCGAGAAATCAAAGATAAAATTCTCCAGGCTGGAGAAACCGGCACCGAGGTTAAGCTCGCCGGTTGATTGTTCTTCAACTTTCACATCAAGTATAATGCGGTCAGGCGTTGATCCTTGCTGCTGTTCAATTTCTGCCTCGCGGAAGAAGTTAAGCTGGCGCAAACGGTTTTCAGACCGGGTGACAAGCGCCGAGTTAAACGCGTCCCCTTCCTGAAGCCGGAATTCCCGACGGACCACTCTATCGAGGGTTCTTACATTGCCGTGGATATTAATGCGTTCAACGTAAACACGCGGCGCGTCGAGCACGCGGAAGTTAATCTCAATGGTACGGTCTTCGCGGTTCCGTTTAATTTGCGGACGAACGTCAACAAATGCATACCCCAATAGACCGGCGGCGTTTGTCAGCGATTCGATTGTTTTCTCAATCGCTTCCGCGTTATAGGTGCCGCCTTCACGCATAAGAAGGAAAGCCCGAAACAGATTTGCATCTACGTCTCGTATCTCACTTTCAACGTCGATTTTACCAAAGCTGTATATTTCGCCTTCGTCGACAGAAAAGGTAATGAAAAAATCTTCCCGGTCGGGTGTTAATTCCGACACCGCAGAGATAATGCGAAAGTCGGCATAACCTTCGTTCAAATAATTCTGCCGCAGGACCTGCTGGTCATAGGCCAAACGGTCTGGGTCAAATGTGTCATTAGACCCAAATATCTTCCACCAGCGGCTTTCTTTCGTTGCCAAAACATCACGCAGGTCGCCGTCGCTAAAGTCTTTGTTACCGATGAAATTGATCCGGCTAACCTTGGTTTTAGGGCCTTCCTGAATTTCAAAAACAATATCAACCCGGTTCTGCTCAAGTTGAACCACCTTGGGCTCAACAATCGCAGCAAAACGACCAGATCCCCGGTATAGCTCTAGAATACGGCCAACGTCTGCGCGTACTTTAGCCCGTGTGAATACGGTACGAGGCCGAATACGAACCTCTTCAAACATATCTTCGCGGTCGAGCTTTTTATTACCTTCGAAAATAATGCGGTTAATGATCGGGTTTTCCACGACGCGAACTATAAGCGAGAGCCCCTGCTCGGTAAGCTCAACGTCAGAAAACAAGCCTGTACGGAAAAGGTTTTTAAGGCTCTGATCCAAAAGAGCAGGATCAAACGGGTCGCCCCGCCGAACAGCGAGATAAGACGCAATAGTCTCGGGCTCAACACGCTCGTTGCCGATAACGCTGATCCCCCGGATCACAGGTACTTGCTGAGCAGCAGGTTGCTGTTGAGCCCAAGTTGGCCCCCCTAGCGTTGCTCCCCCGAGTATTAGCGCAAACACTGCGCGCATAATCAAACGCATATTCTTTAAACGCAACTTTTCAGCCTATTCTTTTTTTGGCCATTACCTTTGGCCCAATTGTTCCGGCGCATTGGCGGTGAAATTGGCCTAGGAAGCCAGAGATTGCAAGTCATTCAGTGTCACAAGCACCATAAAAATGAGCATTAGGGCTGCACCGGCTACAAAACCGGCCTCTTGGGCCTTCAAAGAGAGCGGCGAACCCTTAATTGCTTCGATGGCGTAGAACATTAAATGGCCTCCGTCCAACACGGGAATCGGAAATAAATTGATGATTCCCAAGTTTAATGAAAGTAGAGCCAATAAAAATATGAAATTCGGTACACCCATGCTTGCTGCTTCACCCAACACTTTAGCTATTTTGGGTGGCCCACCCAGTTCTTTCACCGAACGCAAGCCCATGATCATTTCACCGAGCGTGGTGAACATGGTCTTGGTCATACGAACCGAGCGCCGGGTCCCTTCCGCAAGCGCGCCGCCAAGCCCAAGTTCGTGATGAACAATGCTGCCTTGGTCCGCGCTTACGCCCAACTGTCCCATACTGTAGTGATTACCAAACCTGTCTACTTGCTCGTTCACACCCAAAACCACGGGTAGGGTCTGCACGGCTCCGTCGCGCTCGAATTCAATGGTGACACGGCCGGCTGGATACAGCCTTACAATTTCCCCAATATCGGAAAAACGTTCCACAGCTTTGTCGTTCACAGAAACTATACGGTCACCGGGCAAAAAGCCGGCTCTTTCCGCCGCCGAATTTTCGGCCACGGTTGAAATGACAGGCGGCGTTATAGACACACCGTAAATATAGGCAAAGCCCGCAAGTATAAGCACTGCTGCCACTAAGTTCACCGCTGGCCCCGCAAAACTGACCAACGCCCGCTGCCAAACGGGCTTGAAATGCAAGCAGGCATCTCTGTCTGCTTCGCTATAACCTTCCGGGAGCTTTCCCGGGTTGCTGGCAATTGACGCGTCGCCAAAGAACTTCACATAGCCGCCTATAGGAAAGGCGCTTATCCGCCAACGCGTGCCCTGCTTGTCGGTTCGGCCCCATATCTCTTTACCCATACCAATTGAAAAGGTCTCAACACGAACCTTAAAAAACCTGGCGACCGCAAAATGCCCCCACTCGTGGATAAACACCAATAAACTGAAACCGCCTAAAAAAGCGACAAGGGTAAATAAAAGGCCTGGACCGGACGTTTCCATCAAAATTCCTCTCTCGTCGTGCCGTCGGTTAAAGCTGCGCGCTTGCTATGCGGCGTGCTTCACCGTCGATCTCGAACACATTGCTCAGCGAATGTGGCTCTTTCATGTCGCATTTTGTCAAAGTTTTTTCCACCATTGCGGCAATATCTGTAAAGTCAATTTTACCGCCCAAAAAAGCTTCGACAGCTACTTCATTCGCGGCATTCAATATTGCAGGCGCTGCACCCCCTGCCCTCAGTGCGTCTCGAGCCAGAGCAAGGCACCTGAATTTGTCATAATCCGGTTCCTGAAAGGTTAAAGATCCAATTGTAGCTAAATCAAGCGGCTTGGCGGGCGTTGCCATGCGTTTTGGCCAGGCCAGACATGAAGCAATTGGGATACGCATGTCCGGTGAACCAAGCTGCGCCAGTGTACTTCCGTCAATATATTCAACCATGGAATGGATGACGGATTGAGGGTGAACCAATACGGCAATTTGGTCTTTCCTCACCGGAAACAAATGGTAGGCTTCAATGACTTCCAGCCCTTTGTTCATCAGTGTGGCTGAATCGACCGATATTTTCGCTCCCATATCCCAGTTTGGGTGGGCTACGGCCTCCGCTGGTGTCACGTCTTTCATGGTCTCAGGAGCACGAGTTAGGAAGGGACCGCCCGAAGCTGTAAGCGTAAGTTTTTTTATGCTTTTCGGCTCTCGCGCGTCGAGCACCTGAAAGATTGCATTATGTTCAGAATCGACAGGTAGCAACCGGGCACCGTGCGAGGCCACTTCCTGCATCATAAGGTCGCCCGCGCATACCAGACATTCTTTGTTGGCCAGTGCGATCGTGGCACCGCGCCTTACAGCAGCCAAAACCGGTCGCAAACCTGCAGCGCCGACGATCGCGGCAACGAGCATATCGCTAGGGCGTGCTGCAGCGTCGTCAAGCGCCTGTGGCCCTGCAGCACACTCAATACCGCTGCCCTCAAGAAGCTGAGACAGGGTGCTATAGTGATTGGGGTTTGCAATAACCGCTAATCGAGGTTTGAACTCGAGGCACAAAGCGGCCAACTCATCCACACGTTCGTTAGCAGTCAGAACCTCGACCCTGTACGCACCCGAATTGCGCCGCACCAAATCTAGCGTACTCATCCCAACGGAACCCGTTGCCCCCAATATTGTAAGAGATTTGCACGCCACTTTTTATTGCCCTAGTTGAAATAGCTGCGGCAAAAAATAGACCAACATCGCCATAGCTGGGGCGACAAAAACAAGGCCGTCAACCCGGTCAAGAAGACCTCCGTGGCCGGGGATCAGTTCGCCCGAATCCTTAACGTCAAAATGTCGCTTAACAGCGCTCTCCACCAAATCCCCTACTTGCGCCCACAGGGCCAACACAGCTGAAAACAGGATAAGAATACCGATACTGGCCGTTAGGGCGAAGAACTGCGCAATCAGCAGGCTAATGCCTACGCTAACGGCCATGCCGCCTGCCAGCCCGGCCCATGTTTTCTTGGGGCTAACCGTTGGGGCCAGCTTTGGTCCGCCAATGGTTTTTCCAAAAACATACCCGCCGACATCCGTAGCAAAAACAATAAACAGCAGCCAAAAAACAAGCTGCCCGCTGTCTAGGGTTCTGAGCCACCACAGGGTAAATACAGGCAAACCAACATAAGCCAGCCCAATCATCGTCCAGCCAATATCAGCAGTTTTCATAAAACGTGTGACGAACATGCCAAGCATCGCCACAATGACGAGAAGAAGCAGACTTGGAACTGGATCTGGCGCATTTAATTGGTTGTAGACAACAAAACCAATGACCATAAATGTGAGGACATGAGCCAATGGCTTCTTCCCAGCGGTAGTAAGCATGGCCCACTCTCGAGCCATTAAAATACCTGCAAGTAAAAGCAGTCCAGTAAACCACCATCCGCCCGCCCATAAGGCAGCAAGGACCGGCGGCAACAAAAGAAGCGCCGATACCACGCGCTGAAACAGATTGTTTGAAAATACACTTGTCATTTATCAGCCAGCTTTCTGCACCTCAAGGCCGGACGCCATAACGGCGGTCCCGCCCGGCATAATCGGCGACGGCTGCTGCAAAATCTTCTTTTTTGAAATCAGGCCACAGCGTATCTATAAACAGAAACTCTGAGTAAGCACATTGCCACAATAGAAAATTGGAAAGCCGCTGCTCGCCGCTGGTGCGGATAATCAGGTCCGGGTCAGGTATATCATAGGTAAACAAGGCGTTGTCTATCATTGCCTCGCTTATGTCCTGAGGTTCAAGCGCCCCGTCTTTGATACGAGTGGAAATCTTCCGGACGGCTTCGGTAATTTCTTCACGTGACCCATAGCTAAGCGCAATCACCAGCGTAAGACGCGTATTTTTTGCCGTCTTCGCCTCCGCTCTATCAATCATCTTCCTAATCTCAGCGGAGAGCTTGCTTCTGCTACCAATCACCCGGAGGCGTACGCCTTCTTTATCAAGCTGCTTAATTTCCTGGCTGAGGTAGAGTTTTAACAAACCCATCAGGTCTGATACTTCCGCTTCAGGTCTGTTCCAATTCTCGGAAGAAAAGGCATAAAGCGTTAAATATGATACGCCTGCGTCTGCCGCGCCCTTTATGGCTTCGCGAACCGCCTCGGCCCCTTGTTTGTGGCCCGCAGCGCGTTTCACTCCGTGCTTTGTCGCCCAACGTCCATTACCGTCCATGATAATGGCAACATGCTTAGGTGGCGGCCCATCACCCGCTGGTACTATAGACTGGGCGGAAAGCGCCATACTTAAACCTGCATAATTTCTTGTTCTTTGGTCGCCAGTAGATCATCAACCAACTTAACCGCTTTATCTGTGAGTTCCTGCACTTCATCATGATAAAGCTTGTGCTCGTCTTCACTAATCTCTTTGTCTTTTTCCAGCTTTTTCAGCGTGTCCATACCGGCCTTGCGCACGTTCCGAACCGAAATCCTGGCTTGTTCACTATATTTTGCCGCAACCCGGGCAAGTTCTGCGCGGCGTTCCTCGTTCAGCTCAGGTATCGGGCAGCGAATAAGCTGGCCATCATTCATCGGGTTGAGCCCAAGGCCCGCATTGCGGATCGCCTTCTCAACGGCGGACGCATTGCCCTTGTCCCAAACCTGGACGGAAAGCATGCGCGGCTCTGGCACAGAAACCGTTCCTATCTGGTTGATCGGCATATTGGAGCCATATACGTCAACCATCACCGTATCGAGCAAGCTGGTACTGGCGCGCCCTGTGCGCAGACCTGCAAATTCATGCTTTAGCGCGTCTACCGCACCGTGCATACGGCGTTCAATGTCATCAAGGTCTAGCTCTTCGCTCATTTCATCACTCCTCGCTCACAACGGTACATGTTCCGCCGCCATTAAGCACATTCACAAGCTCATCCCGTGTTTGAATGGAAAATACTACGATCGGAACATTGTTTTCACGGCTCAGGGAAATCGCGGCGGCGTCCATAACTTTCAGGTCCTGGCGCAAAACATCCATATAACTTAGCTGGTCGTAGCGAACTGCGTTCGGGTCCGATTTGGGATCGGCGTTATATACACCGTCAACTTGGGTGCCCTTCAAAAGCGCATCACAGTTCATTTCAGCCGCGCGCAAGGCTGCAGCCGTATCTGTGGTGAAAAACGGATTGCCGGTTCCGGCCGCGAAAATCACCACCCGACCCTTTTGCAAATGCCTAACGGCGCGGCGGCGAATATAAGGTTCGCTAACACTGGCCATTGGGATCGCCGACAACACCCGTGTATCTACATCAATTTTTTCAAGCGCGGCCTGCAGTGCAAGCGCGTTCATTACCGTTGCCAGCATGCCCATATAGTCGGCCGTGGACCGGTCGAGCCCCTCTGCTGCCCCTTTTAAACCGCGGAATATATTCCCGCCGCCTACCACAACACAAACTTCCACGCCGATTTTCTGTGCCTGTTTGATTTCGCGGGAAACTCGGTCTGCGGTATCTGGGTCGATACCATACTCACCGCTTCCCATAAGGGCCTCGCCTGAAAGCTTCAGCAGTACGCGCTTAAATCTTGGCTCAGATGCCATGCCCGGTATTCTCCCCATCCTACCTGTTTGCTGGCCGCAGCTTATCCGCTTCTCATTGAGAAGACCAGCCTGATTTATGGTTATTTTTGGCCTGTTTTCCTGCTGGCTCAATAGCTTAGGCCACGAAAAAACCCAGAGGAAGACCTCTGGGTTTCAGGATTTCGCCATAAAAGCGATTACTTGAGAGAAGATTGCCGGCTACACACCAGAAACTGCAGCAACTTCCGCGGCAAAGTCTTCTTCTTTTTTCTCAATGCCTTCGCCAAGTTCAAGACGAATGAACGACGCCAGTTCAATAGAAGTCCCAGCTTCTTTGGCAGCAGTAGCAATAACGTCAGAAATTTTGGTCTCGCCGTCGACAACAAATGTCTGATGCATCAACACAACCTCTTCAAGGTATTTACGCATGCGGCCAACAATCATCTTTTCAATGATATTCTCTGGCTTGCCGCTTTCACGGGCTTTGTCCATCTGGACATTTTTCTCACGCTCAACCATCGCTGGATCGAGGTCGTCTTCGTTCAGAGAGGCTGGATTTGCCGCAGCAATATGCATTGCAAGCTGTTTGCCCAAACCTTCAAGAACGACCGCATCTGCAGAAGATTTAAGACCAACCAACACAGCGATTTTGCCCATACCAGGCACCACAGCACCGTGCATATAAGTGGCAACAATGCCCTCATCGACCTCTAGGGTAGCTGCGCGGCGGATATTCATATTCTCGCCGATTGTAGAAATAGCTGATGTCAATACATCGCTCACCGGCTTGCCTGCACCCGGATACTCAAGGCCTGCGATCGCCACGGCGTCAGTTTCGCCTGTTGTCAAAACCAAGCCGGCAAGGTCGCCGACAAGGCCCTGGAACTGCTCGTTACGAGCCACAAAGTCAGTTTCTGAGTTTACTTCAATAACCGCTGCTTTGTTACCGTCTGATGCCAGTGCTACCAAGCCTTCAGCTGCTACCCGGCCAGATTTCTTGGCGGCAGCAGAAAGACCCTTCTTGCGTAACCAATCAACGGCAGCTTCAAGATCGCCATCAGTTTCAGTGAGAGCTTTTTTGCAGTCCATCATGCCCGCGCCAGACTGTTCGCGGAGTGCTTTTACGAGTGTCGCAGTAATTTGCGCCATGGATTTATTCCTCTAAATGAAGTTTAGGGTCGCGGCACGAAGCCCAACCAACCTCCGGGCAGCAATATCGCCCGGAGAAGGTAACCGATTATCTACTCAGCTTTTTTAGCAGCAGCTTTTTTAGCAGGCGCTTTTTTTGCTGGAGCCTTTTTGGCAGCTGCTTTCTTAGCAGGCGCCTTTTCCGCTGCAGCTTTCTTAGCAGGTGCTTTCTTGGCTGGAGCTTTTTTAGCGGTGGCCTTTTTAGCCGGAGCTTTTTCTTCAGCCTTTTCAGCTTTTTTGGCTGGTGCCTTTTTTGCGGCAGCTTTCTTAGCTGGAGCTTTTTCTTCAGCCTTTTCAGCTTTTTTGGCTGGTGCTTTTTTCGCCGCAGCTTTCTTAGCTGGAGCTTTTTTAGCAGCAGCTGGCTTGGCCTCTTCGGCTACCTCAGTAGCAGCTTCTTCTGTTGGCGCAGCTTCCACAGCAGCTTCTGCTGGCGCAGCTTCCTCAGCTACGGCCTCTTCAACAGGAGCATCTGCTGCACCAAGATCAACGCCTTGGGCTGCAAGATCAGCCTGAATACCGTCAAGAACAGCTTCTGCGATCAAATCACAATACAAACGAATAGCCCGTGTGGCGTCATCGTTACCTGGGATTGGATACTCAATGCCATCAGGCTTCGAATTACTATCAATTACGCCTACCACCGGGATTTTAAGCCGCAAAGCTTCTGCAATAGCAATATCATCGCGATTTGTATCAACCACAACAATGATATCAGGCAAGCCGCCCATGTCCTGAATACCACCAAGCGAAAGCTCTAGCTTGTCACGGTGACGGGTCATTTGCAGGGTTTCTTTCTTGGTAAGTCCTGTATGTTCCTGGCCAAGCTTTTCGTCCAACTGCTTCAGGCGCTTGATAGACTGGCTGATCGTCTGCCAGTTTGTCATCATGCCGCCCAGCCAGCGGTGGTTCACATAATATTGCCCACAACGCTTTGCCGTTTCTGCAATGATTGGTGACGCCTGACGCTTAGTGCCAACAAAAAGCACACGACCGCCGCGCGATACAACGTCCCGTACAGCCTGCAGAGCACGGCTCATGAAAGGAACGGTTTGCGAAAGGTCCATAATATGAACGCCGTTACGCTCGCCGAAGATATACGGCGCCATTTTCGGGTTCCAACGGTGGGTCTGGTGACCAAAGTGTACGCCTGCTTCGAGGAGCGCGCGCATGTCTACAACTGGCATTGCCATTTTTTAATTCCTTTTCCGGTTATACCTCCGCAGGGCTGCGCCTTCATTATGAAGACACCGGATGGCGGCCTGGTAACTCACCAGAAAGCCGTCCCTGCGTGTGAAGTTGCGCCCGTATAGGCTGGGATATAATAAAGATCAAGCTCTTTTTGGCTGTAAGCCGCGCTTTTGGTCTATTTGGGGCTTTCAACCCGAATTTCTTTAGCGCTGGCACGGGTTACGTCGTAACCGCTGCGGCTTTCGATCGTAAGTTTTATACCGTCCGCATCCTGCCCAATTACAGGCAGCGTGCGCACAACGTCTGCCTCGCGGGCTTGCTGCAACGCCTCCTTGGCCGACGAAGCCCGTGCCAGCTTCATAAGGTTAAGCCTTGTCGGAAACATAAGCGGCACTCGGTCACTGTCCCATTCGGCCAATAGCGCTTTTGGGCATACCCACCTTAGAGAAACCGCCTCATTGCCGTCGTGGCAGGCGTCTTGCCCGTTATGGGCGACAATATAAAAGTGTGTATCGAACCGCCTCGGCATAGGTTCGGGCGTAACCCAGTGTGCAAAAGGCACCATGCCAGTAACATGCAGCTGCGCCTTTTCTGCGCGAAGCCGTGTGACAAACTCCATGCCTGCATTAGCCTCTGCGGGGACAGTGCCCGCGATAAACAGAGCCGCTTCTTCATAAAGTTCCCGTAGACCTGCCAACCGGTACGGTAAATCGGGTAATTTGTCGCTCGAATCAACCAGATCAGTCCAGAAATCTGTGTCCTGGTCGCGGGCGTCAACCTTACCGCCAGGAAACACAAAAGCCCCCGGCGCAAATTTCATGGTTTTGGCACGCTCCATCATCAGCACTTCAAGGCCCGCTGTGCCGTCGCGTACAACCAATACCGAAGACGCCGGCAGCGGTTCCACAATATCTGTACCGCCAGGCACTTAAACCTCTTCCACCGATAGTACACCCATTTCGGCGGCTATGGCTTGTTTCAACTCGGGCGTCACCTTATAGCGGTCTTCAAGACGGAATTCGGCGTAACGGCTATTGTCATGCACCGGAACTCGCACCACAACACGGCCCTTGCCGCCAGATTTGCGATCGAGCGCTGTTTTCATTGATGCAAACGCGCCTTCAGACTCGACCTCAACAAAAAGACCCTTGCTGGACTGAGCTGCTACCTGCTCCAGACTTTCCATGCCTCTGCAGGAGAGGCCAATACTATCGTCATCATCGCGCTTTCGGATTTGAACAGAAACTACCATAGGAGCGCCCTCTTCGACCAAGGCACGCATTTGCTCTAGGTCATCCTCAAAAGCCATCATTTCAAAGGCGTCGGTACGGTCCGAAAGTGTAAGCCGGCCAAATTTATTGCCACGTTTTGTCATACCCTCACGGTAACCGAGAATTGCGCCTGCCATGCGCACAGTTTGGCCAACGAGGCCGCCATCAGCATATACTTCTCTCGCTGAGATAATCCGCTCGCGCTCCAGCACTCTTTCGTAGCTGTCAAGCGGGTGCGCAGAGATATAAAACCCAACGGCTTTGCGCTCTTCGTCGAGCATCTCTGTATCGGTCCACTGCTTGGTTATTGGAAGTGCGGGCCGGTCTACTGTCGCCGCCATTTCACCGCCAAAAAGATTTACCTGATCACTTTCGCGCTCTTTTGCTTCCATTTGGGCGATGCGCATCACAATCTCTGCGGCGGCAAAGGCCTGAGCCCTATCAGGCAGCAAACTATCAAAAGCACCAGCAGCGGAAAGGCGCTCCATCTGCCTTTTGTTCAATAGCTTGGGGTCCACTCGTTCAGCAAAATCAAAAAGGTCCTTAAAGCGGCCATTGGCCTCTCGCTCTGCGACCACACCTTCCATCGCTTTTTCACCCACGCCCTTAATAGCGCCAAGGGCATAGCGAACACCGAAATTGTTGCGGGGATCGTCTTCGTCTTCGCAGTAAACGTCAGGCACGGTCTCCACGGTAAACTGAACGTTGGATTTATTGATATCCGGCAGCAGCAGCTGCACTTCCATGCGCTGTAATTCCTGTTTGAAAGCTGCCAGCTTATCTGTGTTGCCCATATCGAGCGTCATAATAGCCGCCATAAATTCAACGGGGTAATTGGCCTTCATATAGGCAGTTTGATATGCAACCAGCGCATAGGCTGCTGCGTGTGATTTATTGAACCCGTAGCTCGCAAATTTTGTAACCAGGTCAAAGATATAGCTGGCTTTTTCGTATGGAATACCGCGCTCAATGGCGCCGTCACAAAAACGGCCGCGCTGCTTATCCATCTCTTCCTTGATCTTTTTACCCATCGCCCGACGCAGAATGTCAGCCTCGCCGAGGCTATAGCCCGACATAACCTGCGCAATCTGCATCACTTGTTCCTGATAAATGATCACCCCGTATGTCTCTGAAAGGATCTCTTTCAGCATTTCATGGGGATATTCCACCTCTTCCCTGCCATGCTTACGGTCTACATAGGTTGGAATGTTATCCATCGGGCCCGGCCGGTACAGGGCCACCAGAGCAATAATATCTTCAAAACTATCTGGCCTTAGGCCCTTTAGCACGGAACGCATGCCCGTGCTTTCCAGCTGGAAAACACCGGCACTTTCACCGGCCTGCAACATGTCATAACTGCGCTGGTCGTCCAGAGGGATAGTCGCCAGATCAATGTTTATGCCGCGAGGCCGTACATATTTCACGGCGAGGTCAAGTACGGTAAGGGTTTTCAAGCCGAGAAAGTCAAACTTTACAAGCCCGCACTGCTCCACCCATTTCATATTAAATTGGGTAACAGGCATGTCGGATTTCGGGTCGCGGTAAAGTGCTACCAGTTGTTCAAGCGGCCTGTCACCAATAACCACACCCGCCGCATGGGTAGAGGAATGTGCATAAAACCCTTCGAGCTTCAGAGCGCGCTCCATCACTCGTGCTGTCAGTTCATCGGTGTCTATTTCCCGCTGAAGCCGAGGTTCGCTATCAATGGCCTCTCTCAAGCTCATAGCGTTACCTGGATCATTGGGGATCATCTTGGACAACCGGTCGGTCGCGCCGTGATGCTGCTGCAAGACACGTCCGCAGGCCTTCACAACAGCGCGGGCCTGCAACTTACCAAATGTGATAATTTGCGCCACCCGGTCGTTGCCGTATTTTTTTTGCACATAGCGGATAACCTGCTCGCGCTTATCCTGACAAAAATCAATATCAAAGTCAGGCATTGAAATACGTTCAGGGTTTAGAAACCGCTCAAACAGCAGCGAAAACCGAAGCGGGTCCAGATCGGTGATCTGCAGTACCCACGCCACAACAGAACCAGCACCGGAGCCACGACCAGGACCAACAGGTATGTCATGATCACGAGCCCAGTTTATAAAATCGGCAACGATCAGAAAGTATCCGGGAAAACCCATCTGATTGATCACACCGAGCTCAAAGTCGAGACGGTCCCAATAGGGTTTTTCCCAGTCCTGGTCCCTTCCTGGCGTTAGTCCTTCCTCCGTCGCCTTGAAATCCAGCCTGGTCCGCAGCCCGGCTTCGCTGTCTTTCTTCAGCATATCAGATTCAGAAATGCCCGATCCACTGGCAAAATTTGGCAGCAACGGATCAATCTCATTCACTTTTACCGCACAGCGTTTGGCAATATTAATAGTATTTTCAATTGCTTCTGGAAGATCTTTAAACTGATCCTTCATTTCTTCGGCGGTTCTGAAACGATAGTCGGCGTTATATTTGCGGCGCTCGTCCACCGTTACATATGTGCTATCTGCCATACACATCAGTGCATCATGGGACGCAAACATGTCCTGCCCTACAAAATACGCCTGATTTGTCGCGACAATCGGAACATTATGCGCGTAAGCCAAATCAAGGAAAGCCTCTTCGGTTTGAGCTTCAAGGTCCTGCCCGTGGCGCTGTATTTCCATATACAGCCGGTCGCCAAACAGCTCCTTAAGTGCCTCTAAACACTTTTCCGCACCATCTTGGTTATTTTCCTGAAGAAGCTTACCCAGCGGCCCGTGAACACCACCAGAGAGGCATATAATACCCTCTGTGAGCCCTGCAAAAGCTTCGATAGGATATTGCACCCCTACCTGTGTATCGCTTTCCAGATGTGCTTTTGAGACGATTTTCATCAAGTTGGCGTACCCGGCATCGATTTGAGCCAGCAAAACCAGCGCCTCAGGGTAATCAGCCTGCCGCCCGTGTTGTTGTTTCTTCTTGCTCAAGCCTGACTTGACATTAAGGGTAACGCCAATGATGGGTTGGACGCCCACAGTCGCTGCAGCGCCTGAAAACTCAAGCGCCGCAAACATATTATTGTTGTCGGTCACCGCTACTGCCGGCATTCCAAAACCAACACACTGTTTTACAAGGTCCTTTACGTGGATCGCACCTTCAGATAACGAGTATGCAGAATGTACTCGCAGGTGTATAAAATCCGATTGACCCATAAAAGCTTACTCCAAACAAATGCCGATTACGGCCAATAACCCATCATCGCGCCAACAAGCATCATCGCAATTGTGGTATGCCCCATATGAATGAGAAAATGTCGCAATGATTTGTTTTCAAACGCATAATTTGGGAATGTGCTGCCCCCAACAATTAATATAGACATAATGAAGCCGGTCATCATACCGCCCTGCCAACCGCTGTCACGAAACGCGGGCATGGACAAGATAAACGCCAAGCCCGTGCTCATAAACAGTGCTGCAACAAAGCTTTTTATCATAGCACCTGTTGGGGCGCCTTGCTCGCGAATTTCTTCTTCTGTGAGGCCCATTTCTGCCATCCAGGCCTTGCCCGCAATGGGACCATACCAAATGCCACCAACAATCATACAAATCACACCGCCGGCGACAACTGCCAGCCAGTTGATGTTTTCAAATCCTAACTCAGTCATGAAAAGTCCCCCTTTTCCTGTGAATGGACCGTGAGGATACTCTCAAGCGCACCGCCTCTTCAAGGTAAACGAAGCTTAGAGCGCTTGAAGGTGACCTTCTCGAAGCTGCAATTGCCGGTCCAAGCGGGCGGCCAGAGATTTATCGTGCGTAGCAATGATTGCAGCGAGGCCGCGCTCACGGATGATCTTCAGGAATAACTCGAGCACCCGCTCGGCGGTTTCTTCGTCCAGATTGCCTGTGGGTTCATCAGCCAGCAACAATGTAGGTTTGGCAACAATGGCGCGCGCAATAGCAACGCGCTGTTGTTCCCCGCCCGATAGCTTTGCCGGTGTATGGTCCAATCTGTTTTCAAGACCCAGGTCTGCGAGTATTTCCGTTGCCGTCACAATCGCACGCTTTTCGCTCTCACCCAGTAATCGCAGCGGTAACATAACATTTTCCACTGCTGTAAAGTCGGGAAGCAAATGGTGGAATTGGTAGATGAAGCCCAAATGCTCGCGCCGGAACGCGCTGCTGGCCTCATCCTTCAGTTCAGACGCTTCCTTGCCGCCAATAAAAACTTCACCAGTAAAATCACTGTCCAACAACCCAGCGACCTGTAAAAGTGTTGATTTCCCCGAACCGGATGCACCAACCAGCGCCACAAGCTCACCAGAAGTAACCGTCAGGTCAACGCCGCGCAGGACCTCAAGGGTTTTGTGGCCCTGGTGGAAATTGCGTTTAACGCCCCGCATATCAAGAACTGCTGTCATATTGCGCCCTATTCGTGCCTAAGAATGGAAACCGGGTCGAGCTTGCTGGCCCGCATAGCTGGTAATATTGTGGCAACAAATGACATCAGCATGGCGACCACAATAGTCATGGCCACCTCTGTGGGGTCAACCTCGGCGCGGATTTCAGAAATAAAACGCGTGGCCGGGTCCCACATGTTTTGGCCCGTGAGCCATTCAATAACCCGTTTGATCTCTTCGATATATACCACTATCAAGCTGGCAAGTATGCTGCCGGCAATTATGCCAGTGAAACCAATGCTCAGCCCAACAATCAGAAATATCTTTCGAACAGATTTTCGCGTAGCCCCCATGGTCCGCAAAATCGCAATGTCTCCTGACTTTTCCTTCACCAGCATCACTAAGCTGGATGAGACATTGAAAACAGCAACGAGAATAATCAGGCTAAGAATAAGGAACATGGCAACGCGCTCGGTCTGCAAGGTTCCCATCAGGGCCGGATTGAAGGAACGCCAGCTACTGGCGTAGCCCTCTCGCCCAACGATTTCTTCAACCTGGAGGAATACCGCGTCTATATCTTCAGGTTCAGCCATGAAAAGTTCAATTGTGGACACACTGTCCCCAGATCGGAAAAACCGCTGCGCCTCGTCAATTGGCATACCGATAAAGGTTTCATCAAACTGGTAGAGACCAATTTCAACAATTGCATCAACGGTGTAGGCCAAATAGCGAAGGGTGGAACCAAAAGGCGTAGCGACAGAATTCGGACTCACGATCGTGACTGTACTGCCAACCGTAACACCAAGCCGCTGTGCGAGCACATACCCGAGCACAACACCGCCTTGCTCGTATGCCACATCAAGCGATCCAGCCCGCAGGGTAACGTCGCCCATACCAGCGCCTGTTAGATGCTCTTTTGGCAGTCCGCGTACAATCGCGCCCATTGTACGGCCCGCATTGGTGGCCATCACCTGCTCTTGTACATAGGGGCGGATCTTAACCACGCCGGGAATTTCCGCCAAACGCGCGGTTAAGTCGGCGTGCTTTTCAATACGACCCCCATAGCCGCTAATCACAGCATGACCCTGATAGCCGAGAATACTATCCATTAATCCCGCCCGGAACCCATTCATAACGGACATCACTGAGATAAGGACCATCACACCAACAGCGATGGCAGACACAGAAAGAATGGTGTTTAACGAAATGAACCCGTCACTGGGGGGCCGCAGTAAATACCGCCGCGCAACACCCCATTCGTAACCGTTTCCCAGCACACCCTTCTCCAGCTTAGGCCGTCATTTTGGCAACAAGTGCTTCACCCGACAGCTCTATTTTTTCGCCAGTCGCTCGATTTTTGAGCTCAACTACGCCGTTTTTAAGGCCGCGCGGCCCTAATGCAGCCTGCCAGGGCAAACCAATAAGGTCCATATTGGTAAATTTAGCGCCGGCTCCGTCGTTCCGGTCATCATAGAGCACCTCAACACCAGCTGCCTGTAAATCCGCATACAATTTGTCGCAGTAAGCCACACAGTCGTCCTTCTTAGGTCCCAAATTCATCAAGCCCAGCTTGAACGGAGCAACGGATTCCGGCCAGATAATACCGTTATCGTCGTGGCTCGCTTCGATGATCCCACCAACAAGACGCGATACACCTACGCCGTAGCTTCCCATCTGCACAGGCTGTGACTGGCCGTCAGGGCCCTGCACTTCCGCGCCCATGGGCTTGGAGTATTTATCACCAAAGAAGAATATATGGCCGACCTCAATGCCGCGACCACTTACAAGTTCGTCGTCACCAAGGGCACATGCGCTTGCATCGTGCATTTCTTCGGTCGCGGCGTAAGGCGCCGTCCACCCTTTAACGATAGCGGCCAATTCTTCCGCGCCATCGGCACCGTCTGCAGGCATCGGCATATCGTTGAAGTCTTTGTGGAAAAACACCTCGCTTTCGCCAGTGTCTGCAATCACAAGAAACTCGTGTGACAGATCACCACCAATTGGCCCTGTGTCGGCACGCATAGGTATGGCACGAAGGCCAAGCCGCGCAAAGGTGCGCAAATAGGCCACAAACATTGCATTATAGCTGTTCACGCCGTCTTCAGCGGTCAGATCAAAGCTATAGGCGTCTTTCATCAAAAATTCACGCCCCCGCATAATGCCAAAGCGCGGCCTGATCTCATCGCGAAACTTCCACTGAATATGATAAAGGTTTTTAGGTAGGTCCCGGTAGGACTTCACTTCCCGCCGGAAAATATCGGTTATCATCTCTTCATTGGTGGGGCCATACAGCATTTTACGGCCGTGGCGGTCTTCGATGCGCAGCATTTCCTTGCCGTAATCATCATACCGGCCGCTTTCTTCCCAAAGCTCAGCCGACTGTATGGTGGGCATCAAAACTTCAAGCGCTCCGGCGCGATCTTGCTCTTCACGGACAATCTGCTCAATTTTGCGCAATACGCGCTGCCCAAGCGGTAGCCAGGAGTATATACCGGCAGCGCCTTGCCGTACCATACCTGCACGCAGCATCAGCCTGTGTGAAGCTATTTTGGCCTCTGAAGGGTTTTCTTTCAAAGTCGGCAGAAAATATCGGCTTAATCGCATGGTATGGGGTCTCTCGTGGTAGAATGCTTCGAAAATACTAGAGCCTCTTTTGCCGGGCGCCAATGAGATTGGCAATGGCAAACTTCAATGCGGCAAAAAAAACACTATAAACCACCAAATATGGACATCTTGGTAGGTTCATGCGCCATATATGTTGCAAAGCCGCAACACGGCGAAAAATCCAAGACCTCGATCCCTCCCGCACGGCATGCTAACCGGTGACACCGTGGCTTCACTGCCATAGCTTCAGCGAGCGCAGAGAATACGCCGCAACCGTGGCCCACGCTCAGGGAGACCTAATACAGGGATTAAGCGCAACAGTTTCGTCCAACGAGGCGGAAAAATTGAAAAGCGAGACGCCAGGGATCATCCGAGCGGCTCGCTTTTTCATTTTAGGCAATCGACCACAATGGCCTTCAAGGTGTTATTATCTACTGGCTAAAATCTGGTCGCACGCTAATCAAACCGGATGTCGCAACAAAATAATATGCTACGGTGACCACGATGGCGACAAGGGTTACATATTTCGCCTTTTTCTTGAGGTTTGGGTTGCTTGGTGCGCTGGGAACCGTACCTCTGGTAACGCCTGCCTCGCCTTCCTCGCCCTCATTTTGAGCCCTAACACCCATCGGCAGCGCTGCAAAGAAGGCCATCCACCAAGTGATTACAAATACCAAAATGATTGTTGGAATGCTCATTTGCGTTAAGCCTGCTCAATTTCGACCAGTGTGCCACTGAAATCTTTAGGGTGCAAAAACAGCACGGGCTTGCCGTGGGCTCCATTTTTAGGCTCACCAGAGCCCAATATACGGGCACCTTCTGCGATCAACTTGTCACGGGCCGCAAAAATATCCTCAACTTCATAGCATATATGATGCATCCCGCCCGCGGGGTTGTTTTCGAGAAATTTAGCTATTGGCGAGTTTTCACCAAACGGCAACAACAACTCAATCTTTGTATTGGGTAAATTTACGAAAACAGTAGTTACGCCGTGATCAGGCAGCTCTATAGGCTCGGACACTTGCGCACCGAGGGTATCACGATACTGCGCTACCGCTGCGTCCAAATCCGGCACCGCTATAGCCACATGGTTCAGTCGTCCGATCATTGCATATCTCCAATCATTCCAATTTCAAGCTTTAGCTGAAATCGATGTGTTCGCGGCGTGTTATCAACGTAGCAACGCCTGGATTTTTACCAATTTCTTTGCGGCAGCGTCGCCTGATAGCAATGCGACAAACTTCTTCAATGCTGTCGTCCGATAGTCTGTCATTACTTTTCATACGGTCCAGGCCTTTTTCAACCGCCGCGACCAGGCCGTCATAGAACCCCGGCAAATCGCCGCGGGGCAATCCTAAAATAGCAAGAACAGGTTCTGCAGCCAGGGCACCATCGCGATCAAAAATCACACTGACCGTAACAAAACCGCTCACACTTGCGCGTCTGCGCTCAACCAGCCCCACATCATCGACAGATACAATTTCAGAACCGTCCAGTGCCAATCGGCCTGTCGGAACCTGATCCACAAGCCTGAGCCCGTCTTGACTGATCTCAATAAGGTCACCGTTTTGCGGTACTATTGTATGCTGAACGCCCATTTCCCGGGCAAACTCCGCATGCCGCGTTAGATGGCGCGCCTCGCCGTGCACAGGGATCGCTGCAGTCGGTTTGGTCCATTCATACATTTTTTCAAGGTCTGCTCGTCCAGGATGACCTGACACATGAATAAAAGCGTCTTTCTCTGTGATAACATTGATTTTTTTCTTAGTTAAATCGTTAAAAAGAGCACCAAGAATAAGTTCATTACCGGGGATTATTTTAGAAGAAAACAATACGTTATCGCCCGCTGCCAGGTGGATGTTTTTGTGGTCATCTCGAGCGATACGAGATATTGCAGCTCTCGGCTCACCCTGGCAGCCAGTACAGGCGATTAGTATTTTGTCTCGCGGAATATCGTCTATATGTTTTTCGTCGATAAGGTCGGGAAAGTTCCGAAAATATCCGGTCTCCTTGCCTGCGGCTCGCATGCGCTGCATCGATCTGCCCATCAGCGCCAAATGCCTGCCAGTAGCTTTAGCGACAGCCCCAATTGTTTCAAGCCGCGCAATGTTTGAGGCAAAGGTGGTAATCACCACTCTGTTATGCATGCCCTTCGCGATATCTATGAGGTTCTTGCGAACCTCAAGCTCCGAACCAGAAGACCCTGCACTGAATACATTAGTAGAATCGCCTACAATTGCCAGAATGCCGGCCTTTCCTAATTCTATCAACTCAGAAGATGGGCATTCAGGGCCTATGAGAGGATCATCATCCAGTTTCCAGTCGCCGGTGTGAAATATAGTCCCCTGCTCGCACTTCAGCGATATGCCGTTTCCCTCAGCGATAGAATGCGCGAGCGGAATATAAGACACCTCGAAAGGACCAAGTTCGAACGGCTTGCCGGTTTCCACAATATGGAGCGGAACAACATCTAAAAGGCCCGCCTCTCTGAGTTTACCTTTTACCAGTTCCGCTGTGAATTTAGTGGCATACAGGTCGCAGCCAAAGCGTTCCCACAAATAAGGCACAGCCCCTATATGGTCTTCGTGACCGTGGGTTAACAGCAAACCAGCCAGCTTGTCTTTATCGCGTTCGATAAATGACGTGTCCGGCAATATAAGCTCAACACCGGGCGTATAATCGTCCGCGAACATCATGCCGCAATCAACCATTACCCACTGTCCTTTATAGGCATAAAGGTTCAGGTTCATGCCTATTTCGCCCGAGCCGCCAAGCGGCAAGAACAAAAGCCGCTTATCGTGTGCGGGAAGGTATGCCATCTAGCTACTGGTTCCGTTCATAAATAAGCCTCAAACCATCGAGCGTTAGCGAGGCACTCACAGCGTCAATTGCATTTGTTTGGTCAGCAAAAATCGGCGCCAACCCGCCTGTTGCAACAACTTTCATAGAGTCTCCGTGCTCAGTTTTGAGGCGCGCAACTAGGCCCTCGATCATGCTTACATATCCCCAAAAAATACCGGACTGCATACATTCGAGCGTTGTTTTGCCTGTGACTCGGCTATTTTCCGGTGCTGATACAGCAATCCGTGGCAATTTTGCAGCCGCCTGATGCAATGCCGAAAGCGAAAGGTTGATACCCGGACAGATAATCCCGCCAATATAGGCGCCGTCATGGCTTACAACATCAAATGTCGTTGCCGTTCCGAAGTCGAGCACTACGACAAGCCCGCCATATTCAGCGAATGCTGCCGCTGTGTTAACCAAACGGTCCGCGCCAACCTCCTCCGGGTTGGTCACCCGAACATCTACACCAAGATCAACACCTTTTTCGCCAACTACCAGTGGTGTGCATTTGAAGTATTTACTGCAAAGCTCTGTGAGCGACCTTACTGCAGGGGGAACCACACTGGCTATGATGGCGCCCGCAACCCGATCTGGTGACTGACCATACAGTGCCATCAAATGGCTGATCCAAACGATATATTCGTCGACAGTGCGCTGGCTGTCGGTGGATATTCGCCATTGCTCAATAAGCCTGTCGCTGTCCATTAGGGCAAATACGGTGTTCGTATTGCCAGCATCAATGGTTAATAACATTTGTCAGCTATCCTTGTCGCTCTGTGCAGCAGTCGCAAATATATCCGCTGCCACAATTTGTCGCTCTGTGCCATCTTCCATCTGAACCAATAGCCCACCCTGGGTATCGAGACCAACTAGTTTTGCCTCAAAACTCTCTTTCGCGGTATCAATCCTGCGAAATTGGCCCAAACCCCATGCGCACCGGGTCCATTCTACCCTCACGGGTTCAAAGTTTTCGACGTCCCATGCGTCCAGTCGTTGATTCAGCTGGTTAGCCAGGCGTCCCAGGGCCTCCTGAACTGAAATCGGACGCCCGAGACTGGCTAGCAGCGAGGTAGCGTTAAACTGCGCGTCAGCGGGGCTGTGCAATAAATTTATGCCTACACCGATGATTACATGATCTAGCCTGCCAGAAGACCGGCTGCTGCTTTCTATCAAAATGCCGCATATTTTCCTGCCAGCGAGCAAAATATCATTTGGCCATTTGCATTTGACGTCATTGGCTAAAGCACCTAGCTCGATCAGCGTGTCGCGAACGGCAAGTGCCATTAAGAAAGGCAGTGCGCCAAGGGCCGTCGCCTCGATATCTGGTCTGAAAAGCAAAGACGCATAGAGGTTGCCCTCTTCCGAAACCCAGGTCTTGCCTTTGCGTCCTCTCCCACCAGATTGTTTGCCAGCCACAATCCAAATCGGTGAGGTTTCCCCGCTTTCCGCATAGCGCGCGGCCACAGTATTTGTGCTATCGCACATTGGATAAAAATGAGCCCCGACACCGTGCGGCATCGAGGCTCCCCAATTATCAAAATCTTGGCTCATGTTTAGAACAAAAGCGCCCCAGCGGCCCAGCCTGCGGCCGGCACCAGCATCGTTATAAGGAACAAATAGCTGAGCGGTGAATTCACAAGAGCGGTTATACCGACAACGACAGAGACCGAGCGTCCGTGCCCCCCGTCAAAGCTTGCAGCGGGTTCATCGAAGAACATAATCTTCACGATACGCAGGTAATAAAAGGCGCTCACGACACTGGTCAATAGACCGACAAGGGCTAGAGGCCAAAGGCCTGCATTCACTGCAGCCAGGAACACATACCATTTGCCCCAAAAGCCCGCGAGCAGGGGTATGCCTGCCAGCGAGAACATGAATGTTGCAATCGCGACGGCCATAGGCAGATTGGTGCGGGAAAGGCCTGCAAGGTCACTGATGTTTTCCACATATCCTTCGCTGCGGCGCAAGGTGAGAATCCCGGCAAAGGTGCCGAGTGTCATAGTGAGATAAATCGCCAGATAAACAAGCAGTGCTTCAACCCCGGCCTGCGTACCAGCCGCTAGGCCCACAAGCGCGTATCCAACATGACCGATAGACGAGTAAGCCATAAGCCGTTTTATATTGGTTTGTACTAGCGCAATGAAGGCGCCTACAAGCATGGAGGCAACCGCCATGAATATGAGGATCTGCTGCCATTCAGCCACGAGGCCAGGAAAAGCACCGGCGGTGGCCCTAACCATTAGCGCTAACGCCGCTACCTTTGGCGCAGACGCAAAAAAGGCCGTTACAGGCGTAGGCGAGCCTTCGTAAACATCTGGTGTCCACATATGAAAGGGAACCGCCGAAATTTTAAAGGCAAGACCAGCCAAGAGAAACACAAGGCCAATTGTGACACCAACCGGCGGTATGTGACCGCTTTTCAGCGTTTGCGCCAACAAATCAAAGTTTGTTGTTCCAGCGAAGCCGTAGATGAGCGTAATGCCGTAAAGAAGCATGCCGGAACTCAGCGCGCCCAGAACAAAATATTTAAGCCCTGCTTCGGTGGACCGTGTTCTGTCCCGGTTCATGGCAGCGAGCACATAAAGCGACAAGCTTTGGAGCTCCAGCCCAACATACAGGGCCATGAGGTCATTCGCTGATATCATGATCAGCATACCTAGTGTCGCCAGCAGAATAAGGATTGGGTACTCAAAGCGAGCGACTTTATGGTCACGCATATAGGTGCCGGAAAGCAAAATTGCGGCGCCAGAACCAATATATACCAACAGCTTGGTAAATACGGCAAAGGCATCAGTTATAAACATGCCTCCAAAGGCAAGTTCCCGCTCGTTGCCGCCTTTACTCATCATGATGACCGCAGCCAACACCAATGTTAAAACCGAGAGGTTAGCAACCTGGTCGTAAGACTTATCGCCTTTAAATACGCCAAAAAGCAGCAATGCCATTGCAGCGACCGCCAGAAACATTTCTGGGTAAACCGGTATGAGATTAAGTTCACCGTTCATCGATTCAAGCTCCTTAACGCGCAGTATCTGCGGCACTGTTGGGTGCAGCAGGATGCTCGGCAGGTGAAGAGAAATGGGTTTCGATCAGGTTGCTGACCGATACATGCATGGGTTCAAGGAAACTATTGGGGTAAATACCCATCCAGAATACCATTGCAATCAGCGGGGCAAATATCAGTTTTTCTCGCAAATTGAGGTCGGGCATTGCCTTGACATCATCTTTATCGAGCTCCCCGAATATGAAACGACGTACCAGGTAAAGCATATAAGCGGCACCGAGTATCAGCCCGAGGGCTGCGCCAAAGGCTATCCAGCTATTCACACTATATGCCCCGTTCAACACGAGCAGTTCGCCGACAAATCCGCTAGTTCCTGGTAGTCCAACAGACGCCAGCGAGAAAATAACGAAGGTCGTCGCATATATCTTCATATTGATCGCCAAACCGCCGTAGCGCCCGATCTCGCGGGTATGCAGACGATCATAAACAACGCCAACCGCCAGGAAGAGCGCCGCAGATACAATGCCGTGGCTGAGCATAGTAAAAATTGCACCTTCGATACCGTTGGTGTTCAGCAAGAAGATGCCGATGGTCACAAACCCCATGTGGGCCACGGACGAATAAGCGATCAGTTTTTTGATATCGTCCTGCACCAGTGCCACCAGCGACGTATAAATTACAGCAATAATGGAAAGGGTGAAAACCAGCCAGGCAAAATGTTGAGTTGCTTCTGGGAACATCGGAAGGCTGAAACGGAGAAACCCGTAGCCACCCATTTTAAGAAGCACTCCCGCAAGAATAACAGAGCCGCCTGTTGGGGCCTGCACGTGTGCGTCTGGAAGCCAGGTGTGAACCGGCCACATGGGCATCTTCACGGCAAATGATGCAAAGAACGCCAGCCACAGCCAATTTTGGACCCCTGGATCAAAATGGGCTGTCATCAGCGCAGGGATATCTGTGGTTCCTGTCTGGATATACATATAGAGCACGGCCACGAGCATCAGTACCGAACCAAGGAGCGTATAAAGGAAAAACTTGAAGCTGGCATAAACGCGGTTCACACCGCCCCAAACCCCGATAAGCAGGAACATGGGGATAAGCCCACCTTCGAAGAACACATAAAACAGGAAGATATCAAGCGCCGTAAACACGCCGATCATCAGTGTTTCCAGCACCAGGAAAGCCACCATATATTCGGCAACGCGGCTATTGATAGAAGCCCAGCTTGCCAGAATAACGATTGGCATCAACAGGGTCGTCAACAGTACAAAAAGCACCGATATACCATCAACACCGACATAATATTTAATGTCTTCCCCGACCCAGTCATAGCGTTCAACAAATTGGAAATCAGCCGTTGTTGGGTCAAAGCCGAACCAGAGGGCCAGGCTGAAGATGAAGGTAATCCCGGTAGCAAGCAAAGCAACGCCGCGAATATTGCGGTTTTTAATCTCTTCGTCCTGATGACGGATCATCATGATGATCGCCGCGCCCACGAGCGGGAATATCATCAGAAGCGATATCAGGTTTGTTGTTTGTAGAAAAAACATAAATCCGTTCCCCTGCCCTTAATGGCCGCTACCGGACGTCATGAACCAGGTCACAAACGCCGCCAGGCCAATAATCATGGCAAAAGCATAATGATAAACAAATCCGGTTTGTATTTTTCGGGCCTGCGCCGCGAGTGCCGCCACAGCGGAAGACACACCGTTTGGCCCAAACCCGTCAATGGTATCTTCGTCGCCGCGCTTCCAAAGGAACCGGCCAAGCCGGAATGCCGGTTTTACCAGCGCTACGTCATATAATTCGTCGAAATACCATTTGTTGAGGAAAAACTGGTAAAGACCCTGGAAAGTTTCCGCAGTGCGCCGGGGCAGTTCGGTCCGACGCCCATATGGACCGTAAAATGTCCATGCGATCAATACACCCAGCAGCATCACTATGCCCGGTGCGGCAATGACCTGCCACGGCACATGATGGGCTTCGGTCATTACGTCCTGCATGCTTGTCACCAAAGCACCGTTCCAGAAGGCAACACGACCGTCGCCGATAAAATAATCGTTGAATAGCGCACCAGCAAATACTGCCCCGAGTGCAAGAACCAACAGTGGTAACTTCATTGCCCAATTGCCTTCATGGGCATGGTCAAATGTATGCTGGTCGGCGCGTGTGTCGCCAATGAACGTCATGAACCACAAGCGCCAGCTATAGAAGCTTGTCATCAGTGCAGCGGTAATGCCCATAACAAAGGCGTAGGACGCTCCGCTTGCATGGCTTGCGTATGCAGCTTCAATAATCAAATCTTTTGAGTAATAACCCGCGAGGAACGGGAAGCCGGTTATAGCTAGATTGCCAATGAACATCACTGCGGCGGTGAAGGGGATTTTCCGCCATAGACCGCCCATGTTTCGCATGTCTTGCTCATGGTGCATGGCGTGAATTACCGAGCCTGCGCCAAGGAACAACAAGGCCTTAAAGAAGGCGTGCGTAAACAGGTGGAAAATTGCACCGCCGTATGCGCCCACACCGAGTGCGAAGAACATATAGCCAAGCTGCGAGCATGTTGAATAAGCGATCACGCGCTTGATATCATTTTGCACCAAACCAACGGTTGCCGCAAAAAACGCTGTTGTAGCGCCTACTATTGTCACCACAAACAGGGCATCCGGCGAGAATTCAAACAGGGGACTGAAACGCGCCACAAGAAATACACCAGCGGTAACCATCGTCGCGGCATGAATAAGGGCGGATACGGGCGTTGGGCCTTCCATGGCGTCAGGTAGCCAAGTATGGAGACCGAGCTGGGCTGATTTGCCCATGGCACCCACAAACAGCAGCAGCGAGATTACAGTGATGGCGTTATAATCGTGCCCAAGGAAGTTTAACGTCGCGTCTTTATGCTCGGCCACGTGCGGGAATATTCCGCTGAATTCAACGCTGCCGAACAATACGTAACAAGCATAGATGCCAAGCGCGAAACCAAAATCGCCCACACGGTTTACAACAAAAGCCTTGATAGCCGCTGCATTAGCGCTGGGTTTCTTGTACCAGAAACCGATCAGAAGATACGAAGCGAGGCCCACACCCTCCCAGCCAAAGAACATCTGAATAAGGTTATCTGATGTAACCAGCATCAGCATCATGAAGGTGAACAGCGACAGATATGCAAAGAAACGCGGCGTATGCGGATCATCAGACATATAGCTTATAGAATAGAGATGAACCAAGGCTGATACGGTGGTTACCACCACCAACATCACCGCCGTCAAGGCATCAACATAGATGGCCCAATCAAATGTGAACGTGCCGGAGGTCACCCAGTTAAACAGAGGAACCGGATACCGGTTACCGTCGACCATCACGTCGAGGAAAACAATCCAAGAAAGCATGGCCGCGATCATTAACAGTCCGGTTGTCACAATTTGGCTCGGCTTGTCACCAAGTTTGCTACCAAACAACCCCACCACCAGAAAACCGATCAGCGGCAAAAATAGGATAGACTTAATCGCGAGATCCATTGCCGCTTACCCTTTCATCTGGTTGATATCTTCAACCGCAATCGTTCCGCGTCCACGGAAATAAATGACCAAAATAGCCAAGCCAATCGCCGCCTCAGCAGCCGCCACCGTTAAGACGAACATGGCAAACACCTGACCTACCAAGTCCCCAAGGTAAGACGAGAAAGCAACAAAGTTGATATTCACCGCGAGCAGCATCAATTCAACCGACATCAAAATTATGATGACGTTCTTACGGTTGAGAAAAATACCGACAATGCCGAGCACAAAAAGGATGGCTCCAACTGTAAGATAATGTCCTAGGCCAATAATCATGATTGCTTGCCCTGCTTTTTCTTCGTGGGCATCGGTGCCCCTGCTCCTGCTTCGATGTCCACCATGGTGTAAGCATCTTCAGGGCGACGTGCATTCTGGGCCGCAATATTTTGCCGTTTGATGCCGGTGCGCGTGCGGTGTGTCAGCACAATTGCGCCAATCATGGCCACAAGAAGGATCAGCCCCGCAGTTTGGAAAATGAAAATATAATCTGTATAGAGGACCTGCCCTAACGCCTCAGTGTTTTGAGTGTCAGCAAGTGCTGGCGTGGGAACTGCTGCGTTCACACTTATATCAGCACCCAATTGCCAGGTAACGCCCATCAAAATGAGCTCCACGAGCAATATAATGCCGATCAGTGCCCCGAGCGGAAGATATCCAAGCGCGCCTTCACGCAGTTCCTCGAAATTGATATCAAGCATCATGACCACAAACAGGAACAAGACCGCAACGGCGCCCACATAGACGATGATCAACAGCATCGCCAAAAACTCAGCGCCCAATAGCACAAACAAGCCTGCAGCACTGAAGAAGGCTAATATAAGCCACAACACGCTGTGGACTGGGTTTTTGGCACTGATTACCAATGCGCCCGCAGCCACAGTTGTGGCAGCAAACAAGTAAAAAGCGATAACAGGAAGGCTCAACATTTTTCTACTGCCTCCTAGCGGTACGGCGCGTCGGCGGCAATGTTTTGAGCGATTTCTCGCTCCCACCGTTCGCCGTTCGCCAGCAATTTGTTTTTGTCATACATAAGCTCGTCGCGTGTTTCGGCGGCAAACTCAAAATTCGGGCCTTCGACAATCGCGTCTACCGGGCATGCCTCTTGGCAAAAACCGCAGTAAATACATTTTGTCATGTCAATATCATAGCGCGTGGTACGGCGAGAGCCGTCGTCCCGCGGTTCGGCCTCAATCGTGATGGCCTGTGCGGGACATATGGCCTCACAGAGCTTACAGGCAATGCAGCGCTCTTCGCCGTTAGGGTAACGCCTAAGCGCGTGTTCGCCGCGAAACCTGGGGCTAAGAGGCCCTTTTTCAAACGGATAATTTATGGTTACTTTCGGCGCGACCATATATTTGATCGACAGCCAAAAAGCAGACAAAAACTCCAGTAGAAGCAGGCTTTTAGCAGATTTAATTAATCCAGTCATAATGTCACCTGTCTCCTTTCTATTTTGGCAGCCAGCCGGCGTACATCATCACGCCCGCGTAAAACACAACAAGGAAAAGCGAAATCGGCAGAAACACCTTCCAACCAAGCCGCATCAATTGGTCATAGCGGTACCGCGGTACAAAGGCTTTCACCATCGATATCATCCAAAATCCGAATACGGTTTTAATCAGCAACCAAATCCAGCCAGGGATAAAGTCCAGAGCCTCAATCGGTGCGTACCAGCCGCCGAAGAAAAGGATCGCCATCATCGCCGACATCAGAAGGATATTTGCGTATTCACCGAGGAAAAACAGCGCGAAGGCCATCGAGCTATATTCAACCTGGTAGCCAGCCACCAGTTCAGCTTCTGCCTCAGGCAAATCAAATGGCGGCCGGTTGGTTTCAGCAAGTGCCGAAACGAAGAAAATCACGTAAATTGGCAAAAATGGCCAAATGTACCAGTTGAGAATGCTACCTTTTTGCGCCAGCACTACGTCTGTCAGGTTCAAGGAACCCACAGCGAGCAGCACACATACCAGCACAAAGCCAATTGACACCTCATATGAAACCATTTGCGCCGCAGAGCGCAGGCTACCGAGGAAAGCGTAGCGGCTGTTCGATGCCCAGCCCGACATGATAATTCCGTATACCCCTAACGAAGAGATCGCCAAAATATACAGAATGCCGACATTCAGGTTTGCAATCGCCATGTTTTCGCCAAAAGGAATGACCGCCCAGGCGATAAGGGCCAGCGTGAAGGTAATCATCGGTGCCAATAGGAAAATAACCTTGTTTGCGCCGGCCGGAATTACAGTTTCCTTCAAAAACAGCTTAATGCCATCTGCGAATGATTGCAGCAGCCCAAAAGGCCCAACCACGTTAGGGCCACGTCGCATTTGCACAGCCGCCCATATTTTACGGTCAAAATAGACAATGAAGGCTACAGCAATCAAAAGCGGCAGCGTCACCACTAAAATCATGGCAACAATTGATATGAAGTAAAAGAGCGTTGTTTGCTCTACTCCAAAATACATGCCCAGCCAAGTTGTGGGAAACCATTCAAAAAATGCTTCAACCATTGGTGCCTGTCGCCTTCTCGTTCGCGCCTTCGCGCACAGAAACACAGTCCGCCATCACATCGCTCGCGCGTGCAATCGGGTTGCTTTGATAAAAATTGGTTTGTGCCGGCACTATTGGTGACGCTGTAATATCACCAGCAATGCCAAAATCGCCCCATGCAGCGGCTGGCAAAACATCGAGCTCGGCTGTCGTTGGCACAGCGCTTTCAAGCGCCATACGCAACTCCGCCACCGTATTATACGGGAGTGTTTCCCCAACTATGTCGGAAAGTGCACGCAGTATGGTCCAGTCGTCCCGTGCATCGCCCGGTGCCGCCGAGGCTCTGTCTGCGCGTTGCGCGCGACCCTCGGTATTGATGTAAGTGCCTGTTTTCTCAGTATAAGTTGCGCCTGGCAAAATAACGTCAGCATGCTTTACGCCTTCGTCACCGTGCGTGCCCAAATATATAGTGAAAGTTTTAGCGAGTGCACCGCTGTCAAATTCGTCAGCACCCAAAAGGAAGGCTGCTTTTACCTTTCCTCCTTTGGCGTCCGCCAAAATGCTTTCAATACCACCCACTGTGGTTAGGCCCAGATCAAGCGCCCCTACCCGGCTCGCCGCCGTATGAAGTACATTGAAGCCGTTCCAACCTTCAGTGACACAGTATTTGTCAGCAAGATCACGCGCCATTTTGAGGATGGCTGCACCATCTTCCCGTGTCAAAGCATCCTGTCCAATAATAATCATTGGCTTTTCGGCTGCTTTAAGGCGTTTTGAAATTTCGTGACGACCGCCTTTCGCCGCTTTTACAAGCGAAGCGTCGTCGCCATGGTCTTCCACGCTGTAAGTTAAATCGTCTACTGCACCAACACGGCCAACTTGCAGGCCATTTTTCACAATGCCTTTGCGTATGCGTGCATTGACAAGCGGCGCTTCGGTGCGTGGATTAGTGCCTATAAGCAGAACATAGTCTGCGTCTTCAATGCCTGCGATACTGCTATTCATAATATAGCCAGAACGGGCCGAAGCATCGAGCGCAGCACCATCCTGCCGGGCTTCTAGCCTTGTCGAACCAAGCGAGGCGAGGAGGCCTTGAAGTGCAAACATGGATTCCATGTCAGCCAAATCACCCACAAGGCCAGCGATTTGTTCGCCTTTCACGCCCTTTAAACCCGCCTTAACTGCGGCAAATGCTTCGCCCCATGTGGCTTTTTCTAGCGTTCCGTTCTTCCGGACGTAGGGGCTGTCCAGCCGACGCTTTTTGATGCCGTCATAGGCAAAGCGCGTTTTGTCAGAAATCCATTCTTCATTTATGGCGTCATGTGTGCGCGGCAAGATGCGCATCACACTGCCGTCGCGTGTATCTACAGTGATATTGGAACCCACAGCGTCCATCACGTCTATTGACGGGTGGCTCTGCAGTTCCCAGCTGCGAGCAGTGAACGCATATGGTTTACTGGTCAACGCGCCTACTGGGCAAAGATCAATCACATTGCCGGATAGCTCGGTGTCGAGCAGTCCGTCAAGATAAGTTACTACTTCGGTGTGATCGCCGCGTCCAATCGCCCCCATGTCTTTCACACCAGCAATTTCATCACTGAAACGCACACAGCGCATACAGTGAATGCAGCGTGTCATGGTGGTGGCCACGAGGGGCCCCATGTTTTTATCTTCCACCGCGCGCTTATTCTCGTCAAAGCGGCTATTACCGCTACCGAACGCCACAGCCTGGTCTTGCAGCTCACACTCGCCGCCCTGATCACAAATTGGGCAATCAAGCGGGTGATTAATCAACAAAAACTCCATCACGCCTTCGCGCGCTTTTTTAACCTGCTCTGTGTCTGTATGGATAACCATACCGTCACCAGCGGGCATTGCGCAGCTCGCAATAGGCTTTGGAGAACGCTCCATCTCGACAAGGCACATGCGGCAGTTTCCGGCGATAGACAGGCGCTCGTGATAGCAAAAACGCGGTACTTCGACGCCGATTTGCTCGCACGCCTGCAATACGCTGGTGCCTGGCTCAACGGTTACTTCGCTACCATTAATAGTTAGCGTCGGCATTAAACTCTCCCGGCCCTAGTAGCCTTTTGGCCCGTCAATCGGTACATCATTCAGCAGCCTTCTTATTGTGGTAGGCGTCAATTCGAGCTTCCACTTCTCCGCGGAAATGACGCATCAGCCCCTGGATTGGCCATGCTGCCGCATCGCCTAGGGCACAAATTGTATGGCCTTCTATTTGTTTGGTTACTTCAAGAAGCGTATCGATCTCGGATTTCTCGGCTTTGCCGATCACCAAACGCTCCATAACCCGCCACATCCAGCCCGTGCCTTCGCGGCACGGTGTACACTGGCCGCAGCTTTCGTGGGTGTAAAACTGTGACAAGCGGGCAATCGCTTTCACCACATCAGTGGATTTGTCCATCACAATCACTGCAGCGGTGCCGAGACCAGACTGATGCTCTTTGAGGCTGTCAAAATCCATCAACACTGTGTCGCAAATTGATTTAGGCAATATGGGAACGGAAGATCCACCCGGGATTACCGCAAGCAGATTATCCCAACCACCACGAACGCCGCCCGCGTGCTTTTCAATAAGTGTTTTGAGAGGAATACCCATTTCCTCCTCAACATTACACGGCGTATTCACATGCCCTGAAATGGAGAAAACCTTGGTGCCGGTGTTGTTCGGCCGCCCCAGGCCGTTGAACCATGCTGCTCCGCGCCGCAATATGGTAGGCGCAACAGCGATACTTTCAACATTATTGACTGTAGTTGGACAGCCCCACACACCCACGTTCGCCGGAAATGGTGGCTTAAGCCGTGGCTGGCCTTTTTTACCTTCCAGGCTTTCAATAAGCGCGGTTTCCTCACCGCAAATATAGGCACCCGCACCGCGGTGCACATACACATCAAAATCGTATCCGCTTTTGCAGGCATTTTTGCCAAGAAATCCCTTGGCTCGAGCTTCCTCAATTGCGCGCTCAAGCGCCTCAGCCTCGCGGAAAAACTCTCCGCGGATATAAATGTAAGCTGCAACCGCCCGCATGGCAAAACCAGCGATCAAACAGCCTTCAATCAGCTTATGCGGATCGTGGCGCATGAGATCACGGTCTTTACAGGTGCCTGGCTCACCTTCATCGGCGTTCACCACCAGATAGGACGGCCTGCCGTCACTTTCTTTGGGCATGAAAGACCATTTCAGGCCAGTTGGAAAACCCGCACCGCCGCGGCCACGCAAGCCACTTTCTTTCATCTCGTCGATGATCCAGTCCTGGCCTTTGGCAAGAATGCCCTTGGTACCATCCCAGTCTCCGCGCTTCATCGCAGCATCAATGCCTGGGCTTTCAAAACCATATAGGTTGGTGAAAATGCGGTCTTTATCTGCCAGCATTATGCATCTTCCCCTGTTGGAACCACTTTGCCCTCGAAATCGCTTAGGGTGGTTGGCCCACCGAGCGGCGCACTCGTTTGCCTGCCGTTCTGAGGACCCGGAGTAACCTTCTCCCCCTTGGCGAGCTTGTTGAGAATATCCACAATTGTCTCAGGTGTTACATCTTCGAAATAATCGTCACCAATGGAAACCTGTGGGGCGTTTACACAGCCGCCCGCACATTCCACCTCACCGAGCGTGAACATACCGTCTTTGGTGGTTTCGCCCATTTCAATACCAAGATGCTTCTTACAGGCGGCCATAATATCATCAGAGCCGCGCAGCCAGCACGGCGTTGTTCCACAAACTTGCACATGGTGAGTACCAACCGGCTTGTGGTTATACATGGTATAAAAAGTAGCAACTTCCTGTACGCGGATTGCCGGCATATTTAGGTATTCAGCCACAAATTCCATGATCTCTACAGTGATATGGCCACCGTTTTGGCGCTGCGCCAAATCAAGGAGCGGCATTACAGCGCTTTGCTGCTTCCCTGCCGGATATTTTGCAATGTGCTTCCGCGCCTCCGCCTCATTCGCTGGCGCCCACGCAAACTCGCTGCCACTGTTCATCGGTCAACCTCACCAAACACTATATCCATTGCACCCAGAACAGCCGGTGCATCTGCCAGCATGTGGCCTCTGCAGAGCAAATCCATTGATTGCATATGCGCAAATCCTGGCGCACGAATCTTACAGCGGTACGGACGGTTAGAGCCGTCAGACACCAGATAAACGCCAAACTCACCCTTTGGTGCCTCAACGGCAGCGTAAACCTCGCCTTCCGGTACGCGGAAACCCTCGGTATACAACTTGAAGTGATGAATGAGCGATTCCATCGAGGTTTTCATTTCGGCGCGTTTTGGCGGGGTAATTTTATTATCAAGCGAGCTCACCGGCCCTGAAGGCATCTTTTCGATACACTGGCGAATAATTTTCACGCTCTCACGCATTTCAGCAAGCCGCATCATAAAGCGGTCATAGCAATCGCCGGCGCTGCCAATGGCAACTTTAAACTCAAGTTCGTTATATATCTCATAGGGCTGGGAGCGTCGCAGATCCCAGGCAATGCCTGTGCTTCTGAGCATCGGGCCGGTCCAGCCCCATGCTAACGCCTCTTCCGCAGACGCCACGCCAATATCCACATTGCGCTGTTTGAATATGCGATTATCGATCAACAGCGTTTCCATATCGTCCTGAACGCTAAGAAACGTCTCAGTCCAGGCCATTATATCCTCGGCCAAACCGGCTGGCAGGTCTTGGTGAACCCCACCCGGACGGAAATAAGCAGCATGGAAACGAGCACCCGAAACACGCTCGTAAAACTCCATAAGTTTTTCACGTTCTTCAAACATCCAGCAAATAGGAGTCATTGCCCCTACGTCCATGGCATGGGTAGTCAGGTTCAAGATATGATTAAGAATGCGGCCTATTTCGCTATATAAAACCCGTATATATTGGCCCCGTACAGGCACCTCTACATCGAGCAATTTCTCTACAGCAAGAAGGAACGCATGCTCCTGGTTCATCGGTGCTACATAGTCAAGCCGGTCAAAATACGGCATCGCCTGCAGATACTGCTTTTGCTCGATCAGTTTTTCCGTACCGCGATGCAGCAGGCCTACATGCGGATCAACACGCTCAATACTTTCGCCATCCAGCTCCATAACCATACGCAAAACGCCGTGCGCAGCTGGGTGCTGCGGACCAAAGTTGAGGCAATAGTTTTTAATGTCTACTTCAGCCATTAATTTGCCTCCCCGCTAGAATTATCTTCCGCTTTTTCGTCCCCGGGCAGCACATATTTGGCGGTTTCCCAGGGGCTCATAAAGTCGAAATCACGATTTTCCTGGCTTAATTTCACTGGCTCGTAAACGATACGTTTTTCAGCTTCTGAGTAGCGACACTCTACAAAGCCCGAAACGGGAAAGTCTTTTCTAAGCGGATGACCCTGAAAGCCATAGTCAGTAAGCATTCTACGCAGATCTGGATGGTCAGAGAAAAAGATGCCAAACATGTCCCATGCTTCGCGTTCATACCACCCAGCAGATGGGAATACATCAACCACACTGGGCACTGGTGTATCTTCGTCGGTGGCAACTTTCACCCGTATGCGCTGGTTCAACTGATAGCTCACCAAGTGATACACAACATCGAAACGCTTGTTCCGCTCCGGATAATCAGCGCCGCATAAGTCTGTTAGCTGTTTAAAAGCGCACTCTTTATCGTCTCTCAGGTAAGTTAGGACCTTATTGATGCGCTCTGCACGAACAGTGATAGTAAGTTCACCAAAGGCGACGGCCGCTGAAAGCACTTCATTTTCCAAATTGGCGGAAATGGTATCACCCAAATCTCTCAATGCATTATCAGTCATGCGCTCGCGCGCTCCTTGTATCCGTGGCAGCCATGAATATTCGCTGCGCCTTAATTCCTGCCGTCATGCCCGACCAAATAAGAATATTTATCTTTCGAGCGTGCCTGTACGTCTGATTTTTCGTTGCAACTGCAAAATCCCGTATATCAGAGCTTCCGCTGTCGGCGGGCACCCCGGCACATAAATGTCCACGGGAACAATGCGATCACAACCGCGTACTACCGAATAGCTATAATGATAATAACCGCCACCGTTCGCGCAGCTACCCATTGAAATCACATACCGTGGTTCCGGCATTTGGTCATAAACTTTGCGCATTGCTGGAGCCATTTTATTGGTGAGCGTGCCAGCTACGATCATGACATCACTATGACGCGGGCTACCGCGCGGGGCGAATCCAAAACGCTCCACGTCATAGCGCGGCGTCCCGGAATGCATCATTTCAACTGCGCAACATGCCAAGCCGAAGCTCATCCACCACAATGACCCGGTGCGCGCCCAATTTATAAGGTCTTCCAGGTTGGTGACAACAAAGCCCTTATCCGTCAGTTCTTCGTTGATCTCCGCCAAATACCCGTCTTGGTATGGCTCAAGGCCTTCGGCGACCAAGATCTTGTTGGTTTTTTCTATTCCCATTCCAAAGCGCCTTTATTCCATTCGTAGACAAAGCCCACGGTTAAAACACCCAGAAATACAATCATCGACCAAAACCCATAAACACCAATGTCTCCAAGCGAAACCGCCCAAGGGAATAAGAATGCTACTTCAAGGTCAAAAATTATAAACAAGATCGCGACCAGGTAAAAACGCACATCAAACTGCGCTCTTGAATCTTCAAATGCCTCAAAGCCACACTCGTAAGCAGACAGCTTTTCGTCATCAGGGTTCTGGCGCGCAACCAATACGGCGGCACCAACAAATACTACTGAAAGTACGATCGCAATCCCCAGAAAAATAAGGATCGGAAGATATTGAATCAGCAACGACTCCATGGGAGTCCCTTTCTGAATATTGGTCCTAGCTACTGCGCTCTTTTATCGACGGAAATTGCATCCGTAAAGGAGAAAATATTAGTCAAAAGCGCATTGTGTTCCATAGAGCCGGAATAAGATTAATAAATACTTATAAAGTAGCCCCTGACGGTAATTTCCCTGGGACTAATTTCCGCTGCACCATAGCAGTAAAAGAACGCAAATACAAAAAAACGGCCCACCCGAAGATGGACCGTTTTGTTAGTGCAAGTGGCGCGAGTGACGGGACTCGAACCCGCGACCTTCGGCGTGACAGGCCGACACTCTAACCAACTGAGCTACACCCGCGCATCGCTTGCGGGTTGGTGTTTAGGATTTCGTGCCCCTGCTGTCAATCACTGAATTCGCATTTTTTAAAATAAATTCCAAAACCCAGCAATGGCACCAAAAATCAGCCATTGTATTAAATAAGATCCCGGCTGCGAAACAAGGCTTCACCTCGGGTGCGACAAATGGTGACAGGCAAAATCAAAGCCCGATAGCAATCACCAGGACCAAAAGTAGCAGCCAGAATAAAAAAGCGCGTCTTTTACCAAAATGACGAAACGATTCTGCAAAGAGTATGAATATATTCAACACGGGATGAAATGACGCGAACAATCGAGCAACAGATACTGTTTTTTCCGTTCGTGTAGCATCCTCATCGTAAAGACGGTCCCTCGGATCGCCCGGTGCCCACTTGGCTTCAATAATAGTAGACGTGCGAATAGTATTTCCTGGGTCACCTTCTGTTTTTGCGGATTTCATTTAACTGCCTTTGGCAACGTCGAAAACACCTCTTGCCGTACAAGGCGCTACGCGGCCCAGCGTCGCGACCACCCCCACTCGCACATCAATTGGTTTGATCCTGGAAAGGGCAAAATGGTGGGCGATGACGGGCTCGAACCGCCGACCCTCTCGGTGTAAACGAGATGCTCTACCAACTGAGCTAATCGCCCATTTTGCATTTCTACCGCATTTCAAGAGAGACAGTAATGGTGGGCGATGACGGGCTCGAACCGCCGACCCTCTCGGTGTAAACGAGATGCTCTACCAACTGAGCTAATCGCCCGCATACTGTGCGGTGAGCGAGTTTTTAGGGCCAATAGAGACAGCTGTCCAGTGCTAATTTTGATAATTGCCAAAAGAAAAACGGCTGCAGGTTTCCCTACAGCCGTTCCAGTAACTAAAAACAGAAAACTTAACCGTTTACTGCGTCCTTAAGGCCCTTGCCAGCCTTGAATTTAGGCTGCTTTGATGCAGGGATATCAATTTCTTCGCCAGTGCGAGGATTGCGGCCTTTAGTAGCTTTGCGTTGTGCTACTGAAAAAGTGCCGAAACCAACAAGACGTACGTCGCCGCCGCCAGACAGTTCACCAGCTACTGATTCAAAAACAGCGTCTACTGCTTTACCAGCGTCGGCTTTTGAGATGTCTGCAGAATCAGCTACTTTTGCGATAAGATCATTTTTGTTCAAGGTATCCCCCTCTGAGTTGAAAGACCGTTTCTCGAAGATTTTCTCCGGAATGCGAAAGCAGTTTAAGCGGTATAAAATCAGATTGTCAAAATAAAAAACCGCAGAAAACTGCGGTTTTAAAACTTTTTTTACTTGAAGTTTATGAAACTTGAGACAAGCACCCTAATGAGTCGTTATTTCCGTGTCATCAGAGGCCGTATCCGCGACCAAATCTGCAAGTTCCTTCTCTTCGTCCCACTCCAATTTTTCAAAGGGGCGAACCAAGGCATGCTTTAAAACTTCATCAACTGTAGAAACCCCAATGATTTCAAGGCCTTTCTTGACATTATCGGGTATTTCCACAAGGTCTTTTTCATTGTCTTTAGGGATCAAAACCTTCGTTACACCGCCTCTCAGCGCCGCCAAAAGCTTCTCTTTCAAACCCCCAATCGGGAGAATATTGCCTCTCAAGGTCACTTCTCCGGTCATGGCAATATCCTTACTCACGGGTATTCCGGTGAGGATAGAAACAATAGAAGTAACCATTGCACCCCCTGCTGAAGGGCCATCTTTAGGCGTAGCTCCTTCCGGAACATGGATGTGAATATCTCTTTTTTCAAAGAATCGCGGGTGAATTCCAAATTCAACGCACCGAGAATGCACGTAGGATTTGGCCGCCTGAATTGATTCTTTCATTACTTCGCCAAGTTTCCCTGTGGTTTTTATCATGCCCTTTCCAGGTACCATCACAGCCTCAATGGTCAGCAACTCGCCGCCGACCTGCGTCCAGGCCAGTCCCGTAGTCAAACCGACCTGATCCTCTTTTTCCGCTTGTCCATAGCGGAACTTCCGAACACCGGCATATTGGGCAAGGTTACGAGACGTCAGAGCCACTTTCTCTTTGGTTCCTTCGACAATTTCCTTGAGCGCCTTCCTAATCAGTTTGGCAATTTCGCGTTCCAGCGACCGAACACCTGCTTCGCGCGTGTAATATCGGATCACGTCTTTCATTGCGCCGTCAGATATAGACCATTCGCCATCTTTCATGCCGTGGTCTTTCAGGATTTTCGGCAAGAGGTGACGTTTTGCTATCTCAAGCTTTTCATCTTCGGTGTAACCGGAAAGATGAATAATCTCCATACGATCAAGTAGAGGCCTGGGGATTTCAAGCGAATTAGCGGTAGTAACAAACATCACATTCGACAAATCATAATCCGCCTCCAGATAATGATCGTTAAATTTATTGTTTTGCTCAGGGTCTAAAACCTCCAGAAGCGCCGACGCTGGGTCACCACGGAAGTCCTGGCCCATTTTGTCTATTTCGTCGAGCAAAAAGAGAGGGTTTGTAGTGCCCGCCTTTTTCATCGACTGCATCACTTTACCTGGCATCGAACCAATATATGTACGCCTGTGGCCGCGGATTTCGGCTTCGTCCCGAACCCCGCCCAGCGAGAATCTAACAAACTCCCGTCCGGTTGACCGTGCGATGGATTTCCCGAGTGAGGTTTTACCAACACCAGGAGGACCAACGAGGCATAATATTGGACCTTTGAGTTTCTTGGCCCGGTGCTGCACCGCCAAATACTCAATGATGCGCTCTTTTACTTTTTCAAGCCCAAAATGATCAGTATCCAACACTTCCTGGGCCTTGGTGATGTCCTTCTTGACCCGGCTTTTCTTGCCCCACGGTACAGACAGCATCCAGTCAAGATAATTGCGGACAACCGTCGCTTCAGCGGACATTGGGCTCATCGACTTTAGTTTTTTCAATTCGGCAAGGCACTTTTCTCGTGCTTCCTTGCTAAACTTGGTCTCGGCGATTTTCTCTTCGAGCTCCTGGGTTTCTTCCCGGCCATCGTCGCCCTCACCCAGCTCTTTCTGAATAGCCTTCAACTGCTCATTCAGATAATATTCGCGCTGAGTTTTCTCCATCTGCCGCTTCACGCGCCCGCGGATTTTCTTTTCAACCTGAAGAACGCCGATTTCGCTTTCCATATAGGTAAAAATTCGTTCCAGCCGCTCGGTCACAGATATTGTAGATAAAAGTTCCTGCTTATCATCAATTTTAAGTGCGAGATGGCTGGCCACCGTATCCGCCAATTTGCTGGGATCATCGATCTGATTGACAGTAACCAAAACCTCGGACGGGATTTTATTGTTGAGTTTCACATATTGCTCGAACTGGGTAACCACAGTGCGCGACAAAGCTTCAACTTCGGCGGGGTCGGCTGTTTCACCGGCTAACATGGTCGCCCGCGCTGCGAAATAATCGTCCTCGCGGACAAACTCTTCAATCGACGCCCGGTTAAAACCTTCAACCAGTACTTTTACCGTCCCATCAGGCAGCTTCAACAATTGCAAAACGGAAGCAACAGTTCCCACTTCAAAAACATCTGCTGGCGAAGGCTCGTCCTCGTTGGCGTCTTTTTGTGCCACAAGCAATATCTGCTTGTCTTTCGACATCACCTCCTCAAGAGCTTTGACTGACTTATCGCGCCCAACAAACAAGGGAACGATCATATGAGGAAAAACAACGATGTCTCGGAGAGGTAAGACGGGTAAAACGACGGTATTTAGAGATTCTGACAAAGAATCGGACATAAGAAAGGCCTAAATAAAATGATCTGATACACTGGTAGCGATATTAAGTTAAAATCGCCCTAACAAGAAAGGAAAAGCCGTTTAAATTCGTTTAAACAACGTAAAATTGCCTTCTACATATAAAAATAGGGGCTGAACCCAACGATTCAACCCCTAAAACAATGATTTTGACGATATCTAGGCCGGTTGATCAACCTCTTCTCGACGTTCGGCATAGATTAGCAGCGGAGTCGCGTTGCCTTCGACAACTTCTCCGCTAATCACAATCTCTTCAACACCTTCTGTTGCTGGCAGATCAAACATGGTGTCCAACAGCGTGTCTTCCATAATCGAACGCAGGCCCCGCGCGCCGGTTTTACGCTTGATTGCCTTTCGTGCGACAGCCAAAAGGGCGTCATCAGAAAAAGTAAGTTTAACGTCATCCATGTTAAACAGCGCCTGATACTGCTTCAGGAGTGCATTTTTGGGCAGCGAGAGAATTTGAATGAGCGCGTCTTCGTCCAAATCTTCGAGCGTGGCAATAACAGGCAAGCGACCAACAAATTCAGGGATAAGGCCAAATTTCAGAAGGTCTTCAGGCTCAGTGTTTTTGAAAAGCTCGCCAACGCCCCGCTCATCGGGGCCCGTAACTGACGCGCCAAATCCAATTGATTTACCCTGTAGTCGGTCTGTAATTACTTTATCAAGTCCAGCGAACGCGCCGCCGCATATAAACAGAATGTTCGTTGTATCAACCTGAAGGAATTCTTGCTGCGGGTGCTTGCGCCCTCCTTGAGGCGGCACACTAGCAACCGTACCTTCCATAATCTTCAGCAAAGCCTGCTGTACGCCCTCACCCGACACATCCCGGGTGATTGAGGGATTGTCAGACTTGCGGCTTATTTTATCAACTTCATCAATATATACGATGCCCCGCTGCGCGCGTTCCACGTTATAGTCAGCAGATTGCAGCAGCTTCAATATGATGTTTTCAACATCTTCGCCTACATAGCCAGCTTCGGTTAGCGTTGTGGCGTCCGCCATAGTGAAGGGTACATCAAGAATACGGGCAAGTGTTTGCGCGAGCAGAGTTTTACCGCACCCTGTAGGGCCCACCAGCAGTATATTCGATTTGGCAAGCTCAACATCGGAACCGTGCGCATTAGCATGGTTCAGCCTTTTATAGTGGTTGTGCACAGCAACAGCCAAAACCTTCTTGGCGCCGCCTTGTCCGATAACATAGTCATCAAGGACTTCGAGTATCTCTAACGGTGTTGGCACACCGTCGTCGCCCTTACCAAGAGCGCTTTTACTCTCTTCTTTGATAATGTCGTTACATAGCTCTACGCACTCATCACAGATAAAAACCGTTGGGCCCGCAATAAGCTTGCGCACCTCATGCTGGCTTTTCCCGCAAAAGGAACAATAGAGTGTATTTTTAGAATCAGTTTTGCTCAAATCTGTCACCGCTTAATCTCGCTTCGCCGCTATCGTAAACTGAGCGGAAAGAAGCACACAACTAAAAACTATAGATATGAAATCTTTTGTTTTTCTTAATGGGCTCAAGTTTTTGTCTCTTCCCTAGATACATAAACCTGATCAATCAAACCAAATGCCATCGCTTCTTCAGGGTTCATAAAATTGTCCCGGTCCATGGCAGCTTCAATAGCTTTAGTTTTTTGCCCGGTGTGTTGCGCATAAATTTTATGTAAACGTTCACGCAAATCCAAAATTTCTTTAGCCTGGATTTCGATCTCAACTGCCTGACCACGGGCTCCGCCGGAAGGCTGATGGATCATGATCCGTGAATTTGGGAGGGCGTATCGCATGCCCGGTTCACCAGCCGCCAGAAGCATTGATCCCATTGAGCTGGCTTGCCCAATGCAAATAGTCGAAATCTTCGGCGTTATATACTGCATGGTGTCATAGATCGCGAGCCCACTGGTAACGACGCCGCCAGGCGAATTTATGTAAAATGAAATATCCTTGGTTGGATTTTCCGCTTCCAGGAACATCAACTGGGCGATGATCAAGCTCGAAACGTGATCATTAACCTGCCCGGTCAGAAATATGATGCGTTCTTTAAGAAGCCGGGAATAAATGTCAAAAGACCGCTCACCTCGATTGGTTTGCTCAACAACCATCGGCACCAAATGATTGGCTACTGTTTCCATACTATCGCTCATGAAGCGCTCCAAAATAAATCTATATTCGCAAAGGCAAATTAACCAAACTGCGACAAGGAAGATGTAGCAAAATCAGATAACCGGCGGCAAGCAAATACAGACAGGGTTTTCATTTAGATAAGGATTACACTGCCTTTTTAAAGGCAGCCAAGAAAAAAGGGGCCAAGAAGGCCCCTTCATCAACAAAATGTTACAAATTTTACTTCTTGGCAGCTTTTTTGGGGCTAGCTTTCTTAGCCGGAGCTTTCTTAGCTGCCGCTTTTTTAGCTGGAGCCTTTTTAGCTGGAGCCTTTTTAGCCGCTGCCTTTTTAGCTGCAGGCTTTTTCTTGCCACTGGCTTTCTTAGCTTTAGCCGGGCTTGCTTCTTCTTCGTCAATTGCCCGAACAGCAGCATCCAGGTCTTCGCGAGAAACTGACTTATCAGTTAGTTCAGCCTGCTCCAGCACAAAGTCCACGACCTTTTCTTCAAATATAGGAGCACGCAATTGAGCGCGCGCTTCTTCATTTTTCTGGTAAAATTCGAAAACCTGCGATTCCTGCCCAGGGAAGCGGCGTGCCTCTTCAATTATCCGGCGGTTCACTTCTTCCTGGCTAACCTGAACATCGTTCTTCACGCCAATTTCAGACAATAGCAGCCCCAGCCTTACGCGGCGTTCAGCGATGCCCCTGAATTCAGCGGCTTCTTCTTTATCGTCAGGCTCATCTTTGCCTTCAAATTCTTCTGCTGTTGCCTCACCGGAGGCGACCGCATCGCGTTTTATAGTTTCCCAAATTTGAGCGAACTCAAGGTCGACCATGCCCACAGGAACGTCAAAGGTATATTGATCTGCAAGCTCATCAAGAAGTTTACGCTTAAGGTGCGCACGCGTGAGGTTAGCATTGTCGCCCTCAAGCTGGCCTTTTAGCGCCTCTTTAAGTGCTGCTAAATCATCAAGACCCAGATTTTTTGCAAGATCATCATCAACTTTGGCTTCGGTAGGCGCCTGAACTTCCTGAACATTTACAGTAAACTCAGCATCTTTGCCTGCAAGATCAGCTGACTGGTAGTCGGAAGGGAAAGTAACCTTGACGATCTTTTCGTCACCCGCTTTTGCGCCAACAAGTTGCTCCTCAAAACCTGGAATGAAGGTTCCGGACCCAAGTTCCAACTGATGCCCTTCCGCGGCACCACCGTCAAAGGCGTCACCGTCTACGCGGCCGATATAGTTAATCAGTACAGCGTCACCGTTTTTGGCTTTTGCTGTTTTGGCAGCTTTTTTGAAAGATTTCTGCTGACCGGCAATATTGCCAAGTGCTGTGTCAATATCGGCGTCAGCAACTTCAGCCACCCAGCGCTCAAGCGCAGGTGCTTTAAAGCTTTCAACATCAACCTCAGGCAAAAGCTCAACTTTCAAAGTATACTCAAGGTCTTTGCCATCTTCATATTCACCCATATCAACATCAGGGCGAAGCGCCGGGCGAATATCTTTTTCTTCGAACAGCTTGGTTGAGGTTTCCTGCATTGTTTCGGAAATCACCTGCCCTTTTGCGCGCTCACCGTGCATACGGCGCAGCAGCGACAAAGGCGCTTTGCCGGGGCGAAAGCCCTTAATTTTTGCAGTAGCGCGATATTCCACAAGAATCTTATCAAGCCGACTATCCAGGTCCTGGGCCGGAACAATAACCTTAAATTCGCGCTTCAATCCGTCGTTAAGCAGTTCTTCAATCTGCATGGGTCTTCCATCTCTCTGTTTTTGATGACCAATACCGCTCTTACTTGTTGTTTTGGTGCGCGTGGAGGGACTTGAACCCCCACGTCCTAAGACACTAGAACCTAAATCTAGCGCGTCTACCAATTTCGCCACACGCGCAAACCAAACAACAATCAGGTGCTGCTTATAAGCAGTTTCGGCTGATCATTTATATCGTCTCAAACAGCAAAAGCTGCCAGCCTTGCGGCTGTTTGAACGCGCTTATAACAGGCGGATCAGCGAGCACAAGTATTTTGTGTCACGTTAGGCGAAATTCTTGACTAATCAGGCGCTACTGCACTTAAGGCAAAACAGCAGCAATTTGTTTTAACAGGTCAGAAGCGATCATGCCTCGCCCGGCCTTCATGCCTGCTTCGCCGTGCAACCAAACCGCAGCAGAGGCACCTTCAAAAGCTGGCATTCCCTGTGCTAGCAAGCTGGCAATCATACCGGCCAGTACATCGCCTGTACCACCAACAGAAAGCCATGACGGAGCATTGCTCGCCACCGACACACGGCCGTCAGGGGCCGCAACCACCGTCGAAACACCTTTTAAAACAATGGTTGTTCCAGATGCAGCAGCAGCTTTTCTGGCTGCATCAATTCTGTCAGCCTTAAAGTCAAATTCTGGGAACAAACGAGAAAACTCGCCTTCATGTGGGGTTAACACGATATCGCTGCCTTTTGCGTTCGCCAAAACGTCATACCGGCCGATCAGGCTGGTCAAGGCATCTGCATCCAGGACCAGGTTACGCCCCTTCATTACCGCTTGCATTACCAGTTCAGCCGTTTTTTCACCAACGCCTGCACCGGGGCCAAGCAATACCGTATTGATCTTTGGGTCCGACATCATGCCAATAAAGCCAAAGGCAGAATCAAACCGGCGAACCATGACATCATTCAAGGCACCGGCCTGGATCGGATAGGTCTCTGAAGACGCAGCCAAAGTCACCAGACCTGCGCCAGCCCTTAAAGCCGCCATGCTCGCAAGACGTGAGGCGCCAAGTGTTGGCTCTTTCCCGCCCAGCACCAGCAGGTGCCCCCGATCATATTTGTGACTAGCAGGACCTTGGAACGGATATTTTGCACTCCAGAGCCCTGGTTCGTTCGAAAAGTTTTTAGGCGACACATCCTCAAGCGCAGCCTCTGGGATGCCGATGTCTGCAACATGTACATGATCAGCGCCGCCGCAATAAAAACGGCCCGGCGCGACGACTTGCCCAGCTTTTTTGTGGAAAAAAGTAACGGTAGCATCTGCACGGAAACATATGCCCAGTGTATTGCCTGTTTTAGCGTTCAAGCCGCTTGGCACATCGACGGCCATCCTGAACGCGTTGGTAGCGTTGGCCTCTGCTAGCAAGTCTGCGACTTCGCCTTCTATTGGTTTGTTAAGCCCTGTGCCAAAAAGGCTATCAATGATTACTGCGGCACCATTGATGGGCTTGTCGCCAATCTGCTCGATGGGCCCATGCCACCTATTGGCCATTTTTTTTGCGTCGCCAGATTGAGCCGCGCTCACATCCAGTGACATCACGCGAACTGGATAACCCCACTCGTCCAAGTGACGCGCAGCCACAAATCCGTCGCCACCATTGTTGCCCGGACCGCACATCACAACCACTTCGCCGCCCACTTCAAGGGGCGTTCCCACATAATCAACTATTATATCAGCAACCGCTCTGCCCGCTGCTTCCATTAGCTCCGCGCCCGGTTTACCGTTCTTAATAGTCCAAGCGTCGGCCTGCTGGACTTCTTCTGGCGTAAGCAAGATATGGTCATCAAATATCTGATGAATATGCATTGGTTTCCCCTTTGGAATCGGGGGCAGTGTAGCAAAAGAAAAAAGCCCCGAAAGAGCTTATCGCAAAAAAATCAAAATATGGAGGTTCAGTTGTATTCAAAGCGGGGACATTCAAAGTGGGGCGAGTGACCGGTCTCGAACCGGCGACCTCCAGAATCACAATCTGGCGTTCTAACCAACTGAACTACACCCGCCACGCTCTGAAATGGTGCGCTTGTTTATCCGCAACTACTGAGGCTCGTCAAGCATCAAAATACAGTATTTACTCATGAGCCTGTCGCAACATCAACTCACTATTTGGTCAAACAGGAGGCACTTGCCTATTTTTTAGGCAGGCTTGCACACACGCTACACTGTGCTTTTACGCCCAAAGCCCCAAAAAATGGGAGCTAGCAAGGATCTCAAATGTGGGTAGGAACTGGCATGGTCCCTGCTATCCCGCATAAGAAATTTAACTTTGGTGCAAACATATGAAAAAAATAGAAGCAATCATTAAGCCGTTCAAACTTGATGAGGTGAAAGAGGCCCTTCACGATATCGGCATTTCGGGCATTACGGTTGTTGAGGCCAAAGGGTTTGGCCGGCAGAAAGGGCACACCGAACTCTATCGCGGCGCTGAATATGTCGTGGACTTTGTTCCCAAAGTTAAAGTTGAGGTTGTGCTGGAAGCAAACCAGGCCGAGCGCGCGGTCGAGGCTATAAAAAATGCAGCTCATACGGGGCGAATTGGTGACGGCAAGATTTTTGTCAGCGCAGTTGAAGACGTGATCCGTATTCGGACCGGCGAAACCGGCTCAGACGCGGTCTGACTTTAATCGAAAAAATTGTGCCCGGGCTGGGCAATTACAGTAAAATTTAAGGGAAAATTGAAATGGCCAAATACACAAACCTAAGCATTGATGATTTCCTTGCTCTTGTGAAAGACACAAAGGCGGAGTGGGTTGATTTGCGCTTCACGGATCCTCGCGGTAAGTGGCAACACCTCACTATGGCTGCGGAAGTCGTCGACGAAGATATGCTCACAGAAGGCATAATGTTTGACGGGTCTTCCATTGCTGGCTGGAAAGCCATCAACGAATCAGACATGATCTTGATGCCTGACCTGGACGCGGCAACCATCGACCCTTTTACCGCTGATGTCACCATTGTAGTGTTTTGCGACATCTTGGAACCCGCAACTGGTCAGGGCTATGGCCGTGACCCTCGTTCAACAGCGAAACGTGCAGAATCTTATCTTAAATTCACTGGAATTGGCGACACTGCCTTTTTTGGGCCAGAGCCCGAGTTTTTTGTTTTTGACGACGTTAAGTTCGAAGTCAGCTATCGAGGCGCGTCATATCAAATTGACGACGTTGAGGGGCCCTACAATGGCGCCAGGTCTTATGAAGAAGGCAACTATGGTCACCGTCCCCGTGCCAAAGGTGGCTATTTCCCTGTAGCTCCCGTCGATAGCTGCATGGATCTACGCGGCGAGATGGTTAAGGTAATGAAGGAGATGGGCCTAAAAATGGATAAGCACCACCATGAAGTGGCGGCTTCCCAGCATGAACTAGGCATGATGTTTTCAACTTTGATTGATACAGCCGACAATGTTCAAATTTATAAATATGCGACCCATCAAGTTGCCCATACTTACGGCAAAACGGCGACCTTCATGCCAAAGCCTGTCGCGGACGATAACGGCTCTGGCATGCATGTTCACCAAAGTATCTGGAAAGACGGTGAGCCTACATTTGCCGGCGGCAGCTATGCAGACCTGTCTGAAACTGCCCTCTATTATATCGGAGGCATTATCAAACATGCCAAAGCCATCAACGCTTTCACAAACCCTTCAACAAACAGCTATAAACGCCTGGTGCCAGGCTTTGAAGCCCCTGTGCTGCTTGCCTATTCCGCTCGCAACCGGTCTGCTTCATGCCGCATTCCTTACGGTACCAGCCCTAAAGCAAAGCGCGTTGAAGTTCGGTTCCCGGATGCAACTGCAAACCCATATTATGCGTTTGCTGCCATGCTTATGGCTGGGCTCGACGGCATCAAAAACAAAATCCATCCAGGCGAAGCCATGGACAAAGATTTGTATGCCCTGCCACCCGAAGAACTTGCCGGCGTACCCACAGTAGCCAGCTCTCTACGGGAAGCCTTGGACGCCTTGAATACTGACCGCGAATTCCTGAAACAAGGCGATGTGTTCTCAGACGACCAGATTGACGCCTATATTGACCTTAAGATGGAAGATGTAGATCGGCTAGACCTCGCTCCGCATCCGGTTGAGTTTGACATGTATTACAGCGCATAAGCGCAAAACATTTTTTTAGAAAGGGCTCCTTATTCAGGGGCCCTTTTTATTTTACGAATATTGTTTTTGAATGTTTACTTTTTGACAACAGGTAAATACTAGAATTGAAAATTGGGGGCCGTTGGTATCGTAATTTTAGTTGGATCCGCTTTAGATGACTATCACATATACCGCGAAGCAAGCAGAATTGCAGCCCAGCCTGGCTGCCGCCAATATCAATCCCGAAAGTTTTTTAGCGACTGATTATCTTAATCATTACAACGAGATAGTAATGCTGCTTGAGATGATACCGGATATGCCAGAGCTTATTGAGGATACAGAAGACTGGGCTCCTAAAAGTTACAAACAACATTTTGAAGATAGCGGCTTTCAAGCCAAAGGGCTCGCAATTAGCGCTTTCGACATGGCGCCCATCGAAATAAAAACGGCTTTCGAGGGTGTATGCGCTGAACTCGATAAATCTATTATCACCACACTGGCCGGCCTAAAAACACTCAATGTAGCTGAGCGCGGCTTTTCGCCGGAGGCTCGTGATTTAGTTCAAATGCGAGTTTCCAACATTCAGGAACTATTGATGAAACTCAATCAGGTTGTGCACGGCAAGCCCGGCATTGTCGTGCAGTTTGAGGCCCCTCAAGAGATCAAAGAGACCGCCGAAAAAGTGGAGACACAGGAAGATATCGACAAGCTGTTTGATTGATTTCAGCCTAGCAAAACCAACGCCCAACTCCAAACCATTCGGGGACTATAAAGAAACCCTATATTCGTTTTCGCTAGATAGAGCGCTCAACGAAACAGTCTTCGTGATATCCGGATGGCCTACTCGTGCCAGATGAACCAGCGGAAATCGGCTCATACGGACCTCGCTTATACGCTCCACCACCCAGAGCGACACCGGGCCGTCCTTCTGCTCATACCGGTCACCGACCGCAATACCTGACCTCTGATCCCGAGCACTATCTTGCGGCATCATCTTTTTTAGGAGGCGAACCGGGTGCATATTATTCATCGAATAAACCTGTGCTAATCATATAATATGCCAACGCTGTGTATCTGAGGGTCCATATCAATATTCAAAAGGTACCCTAGCAGAATTCTATCAGAAATACACCATATATGTATATCCGCCGCCAAATAACACAACATATAGACCCCATTGACCTGTGGGCCAAGCTGGTCTACGCCCTATCTTCGTCAAGTTTTTAAGGTGAAGCAATGAGCGACCTGTTTGAAGTACAGCAAACCAAAACCGATTATTCCGCAAAAGACATTGAGGTTCTTGAAGGGTTGGAACCCGTCCGGCAGCGCCCCGGTATGTATATAGGCGGAACTGATGAAAGCGCCATGCATCATCTGGTATCAGAGGTCCTCGACAATTCGATGGATGAGGCGGTCGCCGGTCATGCCACCCGCATTGAAGTAACGCTCCTCGGCGATGGGTCTATCAGCATTTCTGATAACGGACGCGGAATCCCAACTGACCCTCACCCCAAATATCCTGGGCAATCTGCACTCGAAGTTATCCTTACGACCTTGCACTCAGGCGGCAAATTTAGCTCAGACGCCTACGCAACATCCGGCGGGTTGCACGGCGTTGGCATTTCGGTAGTCAACGCCCTAAGCAGCAGCATGTGCATTGAAGTCGCTCGCGACCGGAACATGTGGCAACAAAGCTATTCACGCGGCAAGGCAACTTCAAAACTGGAAAATCTCGGCCCCGTCCAAAATCGCCGAGGCACCAAAGTTACCTTTTTACCTGACCATGAAATTTTCGGAGAAAAGATAAAACTGAAGCCATCCCGCGTATACCGCATGGCCCGCTCCAAGGCCTATCTGTTTAGGGGTGTGGAAATTCGCTTCAAGTGCGCGGCTGAATTGATCAAAGGCGACGATAAAACACCCTTAGAGAAAACGCTGCACTTCCCTGGTGGCCTTACCGACTATTTAACGGAAACCCTTAAAAACCGCACCTGTGTAACAGAAGCGCCTTTTTCCGGGTTTGTGAAATTTGCCGACGAGCAAGGACAAGTTGAATGGGCGATCCATTGGCCTGAATTTGGCGACGGCTTTTGCAACAGTTACTGTAATACAATACCGACGCCACAAGGTGGAACGCATGAAAACGGGATGCGCAGCGCCCTCCTCAAGGCGGTAAAGGCCTACGCAGAACTAACCGGCAACAAGAAAGCCATGCAACTCACTTCCGAGGACATATGCGGCCTGTCGTGTACCATGTTGTCCGTGTTTATCCGCGATCCCCAATTTCAGGGACAAACCAAAGACAAATTATCGACTGCTGATGCACAGCGCTTTACGGAAAGCGCAGTGAGAGACGCATTTGACCACTGGCTAGCAGACCACCCTGAACGCGCAAATGGCCTGATTACCTGGGCACTTGAACGCTTGGATGAACGACTTCGACGCAAGCAGGAAAAAGAAATCAAACGAGCCACAGCGGTTGGCAAGCGCAAACTTCGGCTTCCGGGTAAGCTAACGGACTGTGCCAGCGCAGATGCGGAAGGCACTGAAATTTATATCGTCGAGGGTGACAGTGCGGGCGGCTCAGCCAAACAGGCCCGCAATCGAAAAACCCAGGCGATTTTGCCAATTCGTGGGAAAATACTGAATGTTGCTTCTGCCACTCGGGACAAAATTGCGGCAAATCAGGAGATCAAGGATTTAACGCTAGCGCTCGGTTGCGGTGTACGAGACCATTATAACGGCGATGCTCTGCGCTACGAAAAAATTATCATTATGTGTGATGCGGACGTCGACGGCGCGCATATTGCCACTTTGCTAATGACATTCTTTTTTCAGGAAATGCGCGACCTGGTGAAAGACGGTCATTTGTATTTGGCCCAACCACCCCTCTATCGCCTGGCCAAAGGCGGCAAGGTATTTTATGCGCGGGACGATGAACATAAAGACGAGCTGATGACCAGCGAATTTTCCGGTAAAAGCAATGTAGAGATAAGCCGGTTTAAAGGCCTTGGTGAGATGCCCCCGGCGCAGCTCAAAGAGACAACCATGGCCCCTAAAAACCGCACTCTGTTGCAGGTTACATTGCCACCCGAATATGCAGATCGTGCGGAAGTAGGAAAACTTGTCGACGACTTAATGGGCAAAAAGCCGGAAAAACGTTTTGATTTCATTCGGGACAATGCCGCAGAAATCGACCAATTGGACATATAAAAAACATTCCGTAGCCCACTAGCTCTAGTCCATGGTCGTAAACCAGATCATTTGAAGTTCGATACTGTCACATTTATGCTGCGTCAGGAGCGATAAAGTCGGCTTGGTGCCCTCTGAATGCGCTTACCTGATTGACTTTGCCGGTCTTGCACCTATGCTGCCGCCAAATTGTATGATTTTAAATTGGTGTTTTTGAATGGGCTTTGAGATTCTGGGACTGAGTGAACCGACGTTGGCAGCGGTTGCTGATGCGGGATATAGTGAACCAACCCCGATCCAGGCAGCAGCGATCCCTCAGTGTTTCATGGGACGTGATGTTTTAGGCATTGCACAAACCGGCACAGGAAAAACCGCTTCATTTACCCTGCCAATGATTGATATCCTTTCTGAAGGAAGAGCCCGTGCAAGGATGCCGCGGTCGCTTATTCTCGAACCGACGCGGGAACTCGCGGCGCAGGTCGCTGAAAGCTTTGAGAAATACGGTAAAAACCACAAACTATCGATGGCGCTGCTTATTGGTGGCGTAAACTTTAAAGACCAGGAGAAGGCCCTGGACCGCGGTGCTGACGTTTTAATTGCCACGCCAGGGCGCTTGCTTGACCATTTTGAGCGCGGCAAGCTACTGCTCACAGGCATAGAAATACTGGTGGTTGATGAAGCGGACCGCATGCTGGACATGGGTTTCATTCCGGACGTCGAAAAAATCTGCGAAAAAATAACCAAGCAGCACCAAACACTATTTTTCTCCGCCACGATGCCCCCTGCTATTCAGCGGCTCACCAAAAAATTTCTTAATGACCCTAAGAAAATTGAAGTGGCTCGCCCTGCGACAACTGCAACAAATATCGAGCAAAGCCTCATTGAAGTTGGGCCGCGCGATAAGCGCCGCACACTCCGCCAGCTCCTGCGCGACGATGAAATCAAAAATGGTATCATTTTCTGCAACCGGAAGCGTGACGTGAAAGAGGTCTTTGGCTCGCTTAAAGGTCACGGCTTCAGCGTTGGCCAACTACATGGCGATATGGATCAGTCTGAACGAATGGAAACGCTGCGCCAGTTTAAGGCAAATGAAATTCAAATGCTCTGCGCTTCGGATGTAGCGGCACGCGGGCTCGACGTACCTGATGTAAGTCATGTATTCAATTATGATGTGCCAGGACATGCGGAGGATTATGTTCACCGGATTGGCCGAACAGGTCGTGCAGGTCGAAAAGGCAAAGCCATCACCATCACTACAAAGTCCAAGATCGACACTCGGTTGCTTGAAGCCATCGAAAAGCTGACCAAATCTCCATTGGTCCGGGTTAAAGACTTGGAACTCAAGCCTGAAAAGCGCGCCTCCCGAGAACAGGCATCAGCGGACAAAAGCACAAAAGAAAGCGAAATATCCGAAACGCCTGATACCGCGGAAAAGAAAAGCCCGAGCGCGGAAAAACCCGAAAGCAAGGCGGCAGCTACTGAGCGCTCTTCAGGACGCGAGCGTAAAGGCTCACGCCGCGACCCAAAACGTGGCAGAACCTCGGAACGCAAAGGCTCGGGCCCTCGTTCTAAAGGCGGCGCGCCAAAATTTGCGCCAGACGATATGCCAAAAGCGCCTTTCGTTGGCCTTGGCCCACATGTCCCAGCCTTTTTATTGCGCGAATCCAAAGTCTCCAAATAATCACGCTTGTCGCGTCATGATCGGGCCCTAAATTACATTTAGCGCGTAACGATGGTTTATTTACGGTAGCGGTATTTGCGGGGATAATTATGAGCGATTTCAATGAACTAACGTTGGATATTGTCGATGGTCTGGCAACAATTACACTCAATCGCCCTGATCGGCTCAATGCACTCAACCAAGAATTAAAAGCTGAGCTTTTGGCAGCCGTACGCCAAATAGGCGCGCCAAGAAGTGGTGTTCGCTGCCTGCTTCTAACGGGTAGTGGACGCGGATTTTGTGCGGGTGCCGATCTTGCGGACGGTGCCGTTGGTCCCCGCGCCGATCCAGGCGCTACTCTTCTCGACACGTATCACCCTCTGCTTCAAGAACTTGCCGCTTTGGAAATGCCCATAGTCTCGGCTGTTAATGGTGTTGCAGCGGGTGCCGGTATGAGCCTCGCCATCTCTGCAGACATCGTCATAGCAGCAGAAACAGCATATTTCCTGCAGGCATTTATCAACATTGGCCTAGTGCCCGATGCGGGCAGTACTTTTATACTGCCTCGGCTCGTTGGCACCGCCCGCGCCCGCGCCATGATGATGCTTGGCGAGAAAGTGCCTGCGCAAACCGCTTTGGAATGGGGCATGATTTACCGCGTCGTGAAAGACGACGCCCTTATGACTGAAGCACGTTTAATTGCGCAAAAACTTGCCGACGGGCCAACCAACTCCCTATCAAGTATTCGCAAACTGATGGCTGCAAGTTCCGGCAATAGCTTTGCTGAACAGTTGCATGCTGAAGCTCAGGCACAGCGTGCTGCAGGCCAAACATCAGACAGCGCTGAAGGCGTTATTGCATTCCTTGAAAAACGCGCTCCCAAATTCCGTGGTCAATAAATCGCCACTTTTCCTATTGACAAGAACGGTTAAGCATCGGAAGACCGTACAGGAACATATAGGAAACAAACAGGCGATTTTGTGAAAAATCCTTTAGCCATCATCGGCAAAATAATTTTGGCAGCGCTAGCAGAACTCGGGCGGCTTTCTCGTTTTATTGCTTCGGCCATTAGTCATATCGTTCGCCCTCCCATTTATTGGCGGTTGGTCGGGCAGCAAATGTGGCTCATCGGCTACAACAGCTTACCTGTTGTTGGCCTTACGGCCCTCTTCACCGGCGCGGCGCTGGCTCAGCAAATATTTGTGGGCGGTACACGGTTTAACGCCGAATCCGTTGTGCCGGGGGTCGTCGTAATCGCCATTGTGAGGGAGCTTGGTCCTGTTCTTGGTGGCTTGATGGTTGCAGGGCGCGTATCCAGCGCGATGGCTGCCGAACTTGGTACGATGCGTGTTACCGAACAAATTGATGCTCTCGTCACACTTTCGACCGATCCATTCAAATACCTGATCGTGCCACGCCTTATGGCTGCAGTATTCACATTGCCGCTCTTGGTATTGGTAGCCAATGTCATTGGTGTTCTTGGCGGATTTCTTATCGGTACAGAACGCTTGGGGCTAAATGCTGCGAACTATCTGCAGGTGACCGCTGATTTTCTAGAAGCAACGGACATTTATTCCAGCCTCGTTAAAGCCGCTGTGTTTGGATTTTTTATCGCTCTCATGGGCAGCTATCATGGTTATATCAGCCGCGGTGGTGCGCAGGGCGTTGGCAAAGCCACGACAAACGCAGTTGTCTCTGCCTTTATCGCTATCCTTCTAACCAATCTCATAATCACGGTGATTGTATTCGGAGTGACCAGCTGATGAGTGAGCCAATGATCAAGCTAATTGATGTCAAAAAATCTTTTGGAAATAAAAAGATACTATGCGGTGTTAATCTAGAAATCAAAAAAGGAAGCTCTTTGGTGATCATTGGCGGGTCCGGCTCCGGAAAATCTGTCACACTCAAATGCTTGCTTGGCCTGTTGCAGCCCGAACATGGATCAATTCTGGTGGATGGCGACGATGTATGCCGGCTTGGCCCCAATGGTAAGAAACGAATTCTCACCAAAATAGGCATGCTTTTTCAAGGTGCCGCCCTATTTGACAGCCTCCCAGTATGGGAAAATGTGGCGTTTGGGCTTATCCAGGGCCAAGGGTTGGATAAAGCGGACGCTCAAGAAATTGCAATCGAAAAACTACGCCGGGTTGGGCTTTCGCCTGACGTGGGGCAATTATCGCCGGATGAACTTTCGGGCGGCATGAAAAAACGCGTGGGTTTGGCTCGCGCCATCGCTACTGAGCCGGAAATTATCCTGTTTGATGAACCAACAACCGGGCTTGACCCCATCATGGCCGATGTGATCAACGACCTAATTGTAGAGTGTGTGCAAGATTTGGGAGCAACGACCCTCACAATCACCCACGATATGGCAAGTGCCCATAAAATAGCTGACAATGTTGCCATGCTATATGACGGCAAAATTATATGGCACGGGCCCAAAAGCCAAATCAACGATAGCGGAAATCCATATGTGGACCAATTTGTTCATGGGAGCGCGGACGGGCCAATCCAAATGGATACTCAAGTAAAAGCAGCGACGGCCTGATGGCAAAGTCACAAAAATCCTATGCTTGCAGTGGTTGCGGCACAAGTTACCAGCGCTGGCAGGGCAAGTGCAACGATTGCAATAGCTGGAATACTATTGTTGAAGAGGCTGCAGCCGTTTCAGGTGCTCCCAAGGGGCTTAGCGCCAAAAAAGGCAGGAACATCGAGCTCGTATCGCTGGACGAACCCATCAAACAATCCCCGCGTAAACTCATTGGCATTGGCGAACTGGACCGCGCTCTGGGCGGGGGTCTCGTCCCAGGTAGCGCCATTCTTATCGGGGGTGACCCCGGTATTGGCAAATCCACACTGTTGTTGCATGCGATGGGCGCTTTATCGCTGAAAGGCGAGGACTGCGTTTATATCTCCGGCGAAGAATCGACCGCGCAGGTTCAAATGCGCGCAAAACGTTTGGGACTCTCGGACGCACCTCTGCAATTGGGCTGCGAAACCAGCCTCAGGAACATTCTGTCAACGCTGGACGAAGGCACTGCACCAAAAGCCGTTGTCATTGACAGTATTCAAACGCTTTTTGCTGACCATGTAGAAAGCGCCCCGGGCACTGTTAGTCAGGTGCGGGTTTGTGCCCACGAGCTTATCAGCTTCGCCAAGCGTCGCGGTACAGTGGTTATTTTGGTTGGCCATGTGACCAAAGACGGACAAATCGCGGGTCCCCGTGTCCTTGAGCATATGGTCGATACAGTTCTATATTTTGAAGGCGATCGTGGTCACCAGTTCCGCATCTTACGCGCTGTCAAAAATCGCTTTGGTGCCACCGATGAAATTGGTGTTTTTGAAATGACCGGCACGGGATTGAGCGAAGTAACCAACCCCTCTGCGCTTTTCCTTGCTGACCATAACGCTCGCGAGCCTGGTTCAGCTGTGTTCGCCGGCATTGAAGGCTCTCGGCCGGTTTTGGTTGAAATTCAAGCGCTTGTGGCCCGGTCCAGCGCCGCAAACCCCCGCCGGGCGGTTGTCGGGTGGGACAGCGGCAGGCTGGCGATGGTGTTGGCGGTACTGGATGCCCGTGCAGGCCTTGGGCTGGCGGGGTGCGATGTATACTTGAATGTCGCAGGTGGGCTGAAGGTCTCAGAACCTGCCGCAGATATTGCTGTGGCCGCAGCTTTGATATCAAGCCTATCTCAAGTCCCCCTCCCCGAAGAAACCGTCGTTTTCGGCGAAATCAGCCTTTCAGGCGATGTACGCAGTGTTTCCCAAACCGACGCACGCCTCAAGGAAAGCGCAAAACTCGGCTTTAGCAAAGCCATGATGCCCAAGGCCAAAAAAATAAGCGTCAAAGACATTAAACAGCATACTGTCGCGCGTGTTACAGATCTGGTAGCGCATTTCTTCCCAGATGGTGTAGACTAAAACCAAACCGCGCAAGAGCTGCGCAAACCAAAAGGGTGTAAAGACATGGATGTTAGCAGCCTCACCGCATTTGATATTGGCGTCCTCATTATTGTTGGCCTCTCGACCTTGATGGCGTTTGGAAAAGGCTTTGCGACAACAGCGCTCAGCCTCGGTGCCTGGATTGGCGCTTTTGCAGCGGTTATTATCGGATATACCTTCGTCGAGCCCTACGGCCGCGACTTGATTAGCCCACCCTGGCTCGCTGATATCATCACAGTGATAGCCCTATTTTTTGTTACCTTGCTGCTCCTACGAACCATTGGCGGTGTCATTGGCGGGGCCATTAAAAACAGCCCTGTTGGTTTTCTAGATCGGTCATTGGGAGCCTTGTTCGGGTTACTACGCGGCGCGGTGATTGTTTCCCTTTTGTATTTCGCCTTTGTAAAAATCTTCCCCGACAAAAATGTAGACTGGGTTGAAAAAGCACAGACGAAGCCTCTCGTTGCGTGGGGAGCGGAGATGCTGGAAGGGTACGCTGCGGAAGCGTTTGGACGAAACCCAAAAGAAGTTGGTAACGAGTTTCTCCAAAAAGCCGCAGATGCGGTGCCGAGCCAGTTTATTGAAGAAACACTTGAAGAACAAGCCGCTAAATACCTGAATGAAAACCGGGCTGAGCTTGAACAGCTTGTGAAAGAAAAGATTGAAGAAGAAAAGAGAAAGAACGGTGGCAGCCGTTAATTTTTGAAATTGAAAAAATGCAGCTTTCCAAGTGGCCGGGCACAGGATATATGGAGCACGAATATCGCTATAGTAACTTTCATCCGCTTGTGCGGATCAGTGCAGGGTTTACTTGATGATAAATAAGCGTCCTCTTTCTACCAGTCCATTTGATGATGATAAACTTCATGAAGAATGTGGTGTGTTCGGCATTTACGGTACGCCCGATGCGACCGCACACTGCACTTTGGGCCTTCATGCCCTGCAGCATAGAGGCCAGGAGGCCGCAGGCATTAGTGCTTTCGATGGTGAAGTTTTTCATACCAAGCGGGTACTTGGCCATGTGGCTGACAACTTCACGAGCAAAGAAATAATAGACAGCCTTCCAGGCATGGCCGCAATCGGCCATACACGGTATTCGACGACCGGGGCGACAGTGCTTCGCAATTGCCAGCCTCTCTATGCAGATTTCGCATCTGGCGGCTTTGCCTGCGCCCATAACGGTAATATTACCAATGCAGCGCACTTGAAAAGCGCTCTGGTACAGCGCGGATCAATTTTTCAGTCCACGTCTGATTCAGAAGTTATCATTCATCTAATCGCAACCAGCCGGTTTCGCACGCTTATGGACCGCTATATAGACGCGCTACGCCAAATTGAGGGCGCCTATTCACTGGTATCGCTAACCCGTGAAGGTCTTATTGGTGTACGCGACCCACTCGGCGTTCGTCCGCTGGTACTTGGCAAGCTGGATAACGCCTATATTTTATGTTCGGAAACATGCGCCCTGGATATTATCGGTGCAGACTATATCCGCGACATAGAAGCGGGTGAAATGGTGGTCATTACCGATGAAGGAATTGCCAGCCACAAGCCTTTCCCAGAAGAAAGCCCTCGTCCCTGCATATTTGAACATGTCTATTTCGCCCGTCCAGATAGCATGGTCGACCAGATGAGCGTCTATGACGTTCGCAAGCGGATTGGTGCAGAGATCGCCCGTGAAAACCCTGTTGAGGCCGATCTGGTTATCCCGGTTCCCGATAGTGGTACACCAGCGGCTATCGGGTATGCACAAGAAAGCGGCATCCCGTTCGAGCTCGGCATTATTCGAAACCATTATGTAGGCCGCACTTTCATTGAACCTAACGACCAAATTCGTCATTTGGGCGTACGGCTAAAACTGAATGCCAATACACTCAGCATTAAAGGCAAGCGCGTCATTTTGGTCGACGACAGCATCGTGCGCGGTACAACCAGCCTGAAAATTGTGAATATGATGCGCGAAGCGGGCGCGAGCGAAGTTCATATGCGCATTGCCTCGCCGCCCACGGCTCACAGCTGCTTTTACGGCGTAGATACACCCGAGCGCAAAAAGCTTCTCGCGGCACGCATGCAAGTGACTGAGATGGAAAACCACATCGAGGCCGATAGTCTGGCTTTTGTCTCGATTGACGGCCTATACCGAGCGGTATTGCAGAAAAATGGCCGAGAAAACGCGTGTCCAGCATTTTGCGACGCCTGCTTTACCGGCGACTATCCGACATCCCTGACGGATCAGTCAACACAAGACCAGAACGAAACGCAGCTCAACACAATCGCCTCCACAGGAACATAAGATATGACGAAACCCCTTCAGGACCGCTTGGCACTGGTGACCGGCGCTTCGCGAGGCATTGGCCGCGCTGTTGCCATCGAATTAGCAAAACAAGGCGCGAATATTATTGCTGTCGCTCGCAACAAATCTCAAGGCGCACTTGAGGATCTTGACAATGAAATACAATCTCTCGGCCAAAACTGCACGCTAACCCCAATGGATATTCGAGACGGTGACAGTATCGACAGGCTAGGAGCAGCAATTTACGAACGGTGGGGAAAGCTGGATATTTTGGTCGCCAATGCCGCCATTCTCGGCCCTATTTCACCGCTTGGACACATTGAACCAAAAGACTGGGCAGAGCTTCTTGATATCAATGTAACCAGCGCGTGGCGCCTTATTCGCTCACTAGACCCGCTTTTAAAGCTCTCTGATGCCGGGCGAGCCGTTTTTGTAACGTCCGGTGCCGCCGGCAAGCACAAGCCATTCTGGGGCGGCTACGCCGTGACAAAGGCTGCACTTGACGAACTTGTACTCACTTATGCGGCGGAAAGTGCCAAAACAGGCGTTAAAATCAATTTGCTGGACCCTGGCCCCATCCGCACCCATATGCGCGCTCAAGCAGTACCAGGCGAGGACCCGTCGAAGCTGCCAACGACTGCGCAAATCGCGCCGCTTTTTGCTGATATGGTGGCCCCTGCATATGAAAACACAGGCGAGTTGGTTCGGTTTTACGATTGGGCCGGCATTAAGCGGGCGTGATCAAAGATCACTGCTCTGATTTTCCCGGCAAAACAGAAGGCCCCAGCGCTAGCTCGGCATAGCGGTTTTCTCGGCACTATCGCGAGCCGCGATGCGAGCAATGTAAGCAGTTAAGTTTGGCATTTCGGCAAGTATCGCCTTCGATTCTGGGAACTGCGTCATATAATGCAGCGTCGGATAAAGGCATAAATCCGCATAGGTTATGCTATCACCCACCAGATAATCGTCGCTGATTGCACCGTCGATCATGGTTAGCTGCTTTTTGAGGTCAGCAAGCGCGCCCTCAATTCGCGGTCTATCCGGTTTGCCGTCCTCAGTCTTGGGGAAAGCATAACCTAGCGCATATTCGCGGATCATGGTTTGATCAAACATGTTGTGAAGTGAAACCCACTGTTCGACCTGAGCCGCCGCAACTGGATCAGTTGGAAAAAACTTAGGGCCGCCAAAAACAGAATCCACATAACGTGCAATTGCTGACGTCTCAAATACTTCGACGTCGCCATGCCTAAGCACAGGCACCTTGCCAAAAGGGTGGATAGCGTTCACCGCTTCACTATGCGGCCCTTCGCTTTGATAATCATAGGTAAGCCCCTTCTCCAGCGCTAGCATACCAATCGAACGTCCAAAATTGGACTGTAATATGCTCAAAATAGTAAAATCAGACATTTGCTCTTGCTCCTGGTTCCGGCCTGTACAAACGAGTGTCTCTGTGGAATATAAGGCAAAAAATCGATCGACAAGGTTAGCAGACGGCAAATTTATTCAGAACCGCCTTATATTTCATATGAGGCCAATAAATCATTCACTGCCGATGACACGGTGATTTCGCCTGACTGCACGCCTGTTTCAATTGATGCAAGCTGATCTGCTATAAGGGGATTGGCGAAAAACCTATCCATAAGACAGTCACGAAGATGCGTGTGAAGCCATGACAACCGCTGGCTTTCCCGTCGTTTTTTCCGCTCGCCAGATGCTTCCATAAGGGTGCGATGCTTCAAGACCTGAGCCCACAGCTCAGCCACACCTTCTCCTTTAAGGCCCGAACAGGATACCACCGGCGGATGCCATGAAGGACTGGCGTCGGTCAAAATATGAAGTGCCGATTTATATTCACGCATGGCTTGCTTCAATTTAGCCTCAAAAATATCAGCTTTATTCACTGCAACCATGTCCGCGAGCTCAAGGATGCCTTTTTTGATCCCTTGCAGTTCATCCCCTGCCCCTGGGAGCATAAGTACGAGGAAGAAATCAACCATCTCCGAGACCATGGTCTCTGATTGCCCCGTCCCAACAGTTTCAACCAAGATGGTGTCAAACCCTGCCGCCTCCAGAATAACCATAGTTTCGCGAGTTGCGCGCGCGACCCCACCCAATACACCAGCACTTGGGCTGGGACGAATAAAAGCGTTCGCATCACCCGCGAGTTGTTCCATTCGGGTTTTGTCCCCCAGAATAGATCCACCTGTGCGCCCACTCGACGGATCCACGGCCAAAACAGCAACTTTCTGGCCGTCCTTCGTCAGCATGCACCCCAATGTTTCGATAAAGGTAGATTTACCGACACCGGGCACACCCGAAACGCCGACCCGCTGGGCATCGCCAGCGAACGGCAACAATTGTTGCAATAAATCCTGCGCTTTGGCTTGGTGTTCCGGATTGCGGCTTTCTACCAGCGTAATGGCGCGCCCAATGATCGCGCGGTCTCCGGCTCGCACACCGTCAAACAGATACTTAACACTGAGTTCGTTCAAAGAAACCGGCACAAAGCCCCCTAGCTAGCTTTAATCTTATAGCCAAGCTTATCTGCGATTTTATTTAAAAGTTCCTCGGCTGCTTCTGTTAGAACGGTGCCGGGAGGGAAGATGGCTTCCGCACCCGCAGCGTACAGGGCTTCATAGTCCTGCGGAGGTATAACACCGCCCGCAATCACCATAATGTCTTCGCGGCCAAGTTCCTTGAGCGCGGCCTTAAGTTCAGGAACCAACGTCAGGTGCCCAGCGGCTAGTGAGGACGCTCCGATTACATGAACATCGTTTTCCACGCCTTGACGCGCAACTTCTTTAGGTGTTTGAAATAGTGGCCCAATGTCTACGTCAAAGCCAAGGTCGGCATAACCAGAAGCAACTACCTTCTGACCGCGGTCGTGTCCATCCTGTCCCATTTTTGCTACCAGAATACGGGGCCTTCTGCCGTCGGCTGCAGCAAACGCATCGACCAGCGCCTGCACACGCAGTACAGCCGGATTGTTTTTTCCTATCTCAGAACGGTAAACGCCGGTCACAGCTTTAACTTCAGCTTTATGACGACCGTATGATTTTTCAAGCGCATCAGAAATTTCACCCACGGTTGCCATTGCCCGCGCGGCATCAACAGCCAACGCCATAAGGTTACCCTCACCCGTATCGGCGGCATTCGTCAAGGCATTCAGCGTTGTATCAACTTTCGTCTGGTTTCTTTCAGCCTTCAGGCGCTTTAATTTCTCAAGTTGTGACGCACGCACGGCGCCATTATCCACACGCAATACGTCGATCTCTTCTTCCTCATCAACCTGGTACTTATTCACCCCAACCACGGTTTGCTGGCCGCTATCAATTCGCGCCTGTGTCCTTGCCGCTGCGTCTTCGATGCGTAGTTTGGGGATACCTGCTTCAATTGCTTTGGCCATGCCACCCTCGGCCTCTACTTCTTCGATGTGGGCCCAAGCCTTAGCGGCGAGGTCAGCGGTTAGTTTTTCGACATAATAGCTACCACCCCACGGGTCTATAACCCGGTTTGTGCCGGTTTCCTGCTGAATGAATAGCTGTGTATTGCGTGCAATCCGTGCGGAAAAGTCTGTAGGCAAAGCTAAGGCCTCATCAAACGCGTTCGTATGCAAGCTTTGTGTATGGCCTTGCGCAGCTGCAAGAGCCTCAATACAGGTACGCGGCACATTATTGTAAACATCCTGCGCAGTAAGCGACCACCCTGAAGTTTGGCAGTGTGTGCGAAGAGATAAAGATTTGGGATTTTGAGGATTAAAACCGTTCACTAGCTTGGCCCACAGCATACGCGCCGCCCGCATCTTGGCCACTTCCATGAAATAATTCATGCCGATGGCCCAAAAGAAACTTAGCCGGGGCGCAAACGCGTCAACATCCATGCCCGCGGCTATGCCCGCACGGATATATTCAACACCGTCTGCCAGTGTATAAGCCAGCTCCAGGTCTGCCGTCGCACCGGCTTCCTGCATATGGTAGCCGGAAATAGAAATGCTGTTATATTTAGTCATATGCTGGCTGGTATATTTGAAAATATCTGAAATGATGCGCATTGAAGGCGCAGGCGGGAATATATAAGTATTCCGCACCATAAACTCCTTCAAAATATCATTTTGAATGGTCCCGCTTAATTGCTCGGGCTTCACACCTTGTTCTTCCGCCGCAACAACATATAACGCCAAAATTGGCAGCACTGCGCCATTCATGGTCATGGAAACAGACATTTGATCCAACGGAATATCGCTAAACAACGTACGCATATCGTAAATACTGTCGATGGCAACGCCTGCCATGCCAACGTCGCCCGCAACGCGAGGATGATCGCTATCGTATCCTCGGTGGGTAGCTAGATCAAAGGCGACCGAAAGCCCTCTCTGGCCCGCGGCTAAATTACGCCGGTAAAAAGCGTTGCTGTCCTCAGCCGTCGAAAAACCCGCATATTGTCGCACCGTCCAGGGACGCTGAACATACATTGTAGAATACGGGCCCCGCAAAAAAGGAGCGATTCCAGGGCGAGTATCGAGGAAATCCAGTCCTTTAACGTCCGTTTCGTCATATCGCGACTTAACGCCAATGCCTTCTGGTGTAAACCATGGTTCGCTAGGCTCACTAGTCGAATTTGCAGATAAAAGCGACCCGTCAAAATCGATCTTCGAAAAATCCGGTATTTGACTCATCTGCTCGCTCCCACCACTGAATGTGCATAGGCAAGTGACTGCAAAACGTCACACCCCGCATAGACAAATTCATCAATGCTTGCGGATAGATAAGAATCGCTCTCCGCGGGTCTCCCCGCCAAATACACTCTCGCAGCCCCCGCGTTTTTCAGCGCAGATGCGACCTCCACAGCCATCTCTTCATACAATGCATCGCAACTGCAAAGCACCGCCAGCGCCGAACCTGATGCCGCAAAAGCTTCAGCATAGCGGGCTGGTTTCAACGCACCTTCGCTCGCGATAGCTTCAATACCGCCCGACTCGAAAAAGTTTTTAGCAAAAGTAGAGCGCGCAGTATAATCAGCCGCTGAACCTATGTTCACCAAAAACACCCGCGGGCGTGTCCCATTTTTCTCAAGGCATGCATCGCTATAGGCGCGCAAGGTTTCAAAATCTTCACTCAAACGATGAAACTCTATTGGCTCAATCGTATCCCCGGAACCAGCAATGTCGGCTACCATCGGCGGTATAGCACCGACGTTGGTAATTGCCTTTTCTGCGAGTAAGGGAAACTCTGATACGCCGGTAATCGGGTCTTTCCGCTTGGCGATATTCGCCTGCCTCTCAGCCCAGGAAGTGCGCAAATCTTTTTGCAGACCTCCCGTTTTCAGCGACGAGATTATTCCACCCTGACCTTCGACATTAATGAAGTATTTCCACGCGTTATCTAACAACTCTGATGTTATAGATTCAAATGAGTAGGCACCAGCGGCTGGATCTGTAACTTTAGAAAGCCCACTCTCTTCCTGCAGAATAATTTGGACGTTCCGAGCCATTCGTCGGGCAAAATCGCTAGAGACACCCAACATCGTATCATACGGCAATAGGCAGACATTATCTGCCCCGCCCACGCCTGCGCCAAAGCAAGCCGCCGTGCAGCGCAAGATATTCACCCAAGGATCTTTAACACTAACCATCCGGAGAGAGCTCACTCCGCTAAGTTTCATGGGCGCGCCTGTAACACCGCTCACTTCAAGCACCTGTTGCCATAGAAGCCTTGCCGCACGAAACTTGGCAATTGTGAGTAAAATATCGGCGTCCGCCGACAGAGAGAAACTTATTTGCCGCGCAGCTACATCTAGGCCAACACCTGCATTTTCCATGGCGCGCAGATAGGCGACCCCGGTGGCCAACAACAGACCAAGCTCCTGCGCCTCGGTCGCACCTGACATATGATAAAGGCCACCGTCAGCCATAAAGCTGGTTAAATTACTATATTTTCCGCTAACTGCTGCTGCAATTTGAGCGCCCGATGCCACGGCATGTTCCACCGGCTCTTTTAATCTACCAGTTTGCGCTAGCGTACTAATTGGATCGATGCCAAGCGTTCCCGTAACGTCTTTCGCAATATAGTTCCTGTTATCGAGAAGGGCTAAAACTGCTTCTGCCCCAGCTTCATATTCCTCACCAGGCACCAGCGTTAAGCTAGCCATATCGAGATGGACCCCTTCAAGCACCTCATCAATATCGAGCAGCGAGACGCCGGGGAATGCCCCTGCCTGCAACCTTAGAGCAATGCCAGTTGCCCCGCCCTCGAGATCCTCCAGCATGGCCTTATTCGTGGCCCGAGCGTCCGGATTCCAATGCGGCACAGTCAAACCCCAATCACCTTCCCTTACGTTAGGCCTAGGGCCTACTGCAGCTGTTGCTTTTGTATAAAGCGCCTCAATCTGTATGCCGTCGTAGGTTTGGCTTTGCATGACTTTTTCAAATGGCTTGCCGCCCAAAGCTTTATCAACAAGTTTACGCCAGGCCTCATCAGTTGCCGGCACGAAGTCAGAGGCAAATTTTAGTTCAGCATTACTCATGTGAATACCCCTGATAAAAGTCCATTTTTGATAAGGATTACCGCAAGGCAAACTAGCCATTTGAGGCCCAAAGCGCAAACATTAAACCGCGGCAAGCATCCTCGTGGCGGCGATAATGAGAAAAAGCCCGAATATTATGCTGAGCAAGGGCTTAGGAAGGGCGTGAGCCGCCTTTGCACCAACAGGTGCCAGCAACACGGCCGCAATGGATACCACAATCATGGATTCGATATGGATGAAGCCCGCCATAGCCTGTGGCAAACCGTCAACATTCAAACCTTCAAGCATGAACCCTAGCCCGCCACTTATGCTTATAAGCAGGCCAACAAAAGAAGCAGTGCCTACAGCGCGGTGAATAGGCACCTGGTAAAGCGTAAGATAGGGCACTGAAAAACTGCCTCCACCAATACCCATCAACGATGAGAAAAAACCAATTGCGAGAGGGCTAGCCTTACTGAAAACACCAGCAGGCAAAGCCGCGCCAAACTTTATTTTGTCCAGTGGCACCAACATTTTAAGCGCCAAAACCACAAGGAGCGCTGCAAAAAAGTAGATCAGCTCTTCGGTTTTTAACCCTTTAGCAAATACGCTTCCCCCTACCGCGCCGACAATTATGAAAACCCACCAGCTTTTCACAATATTCAAGTCGACACTGGCTTTTCGATGATGCGCAATTACGCTGGAAAGATTGGTCGCTACTATGATAGCAAGTGATGTCCCAATGGCAGCATGCATGCGCCACTCAATCGGCACGCCTACATCTGCAAATACGGTAAATAGCGCTGGAATTGTGACAACACCGCCGCCAATCCCTAATAGGCCAGCAAAAAAGCCAGCGATAGCGCCAGCCAACAAGAGCTCAGGTAAATAATCTAATAGTTCCATAGGACTGCTTCATTAACCTATCGTATCGTGACAATCCAGCGGTGAAACGCCTCCTTGAAACCTTTAACTCAATCGGAACCGAGGTCCAGTACCGACGCAGTCTGGTAGAGCCAGCGCCTGATATTTGGCCTGCACTCCAGATCAAACCCTGCATCTGGTGCGAATTGGGTATATGCAAAAAGCGCAATGTCCGCCAAACTGGGAGCAGACCCCACAAACCATTCATGTGCCTTTAGGTGTCCCTCCATATAATTGAGCGCGGCATCCCCTTTCACAACCAGCTCAGGCGCGAGTTCGGCAAAGGTTTTTCCCTTATAAACCACCTGAAAACGAGCGACAGCAATTGCCGTTTCGTGGCTATATTGCTCCCAAAACAACCATTCGTTCATTTTTGCTTTTTGCCACAGGTCCGCTGGTATCAACGCGCTACCACCCGCCAGATATAACATGATTGCATTTGACTGTGCCAACGCCCGGCCTTCAGGCCCTATCAGTACCGGCACCTGTCCCGCTGGGTTAATTTCCAAAAACTCCGAGTTACGCGTCTCGCCGCTAAGCACGCCGGTTTCAATCCACTGGTACTCAATGCCCAGAAGGTCGGCCACATATTTAACCTTGAGGCAATTGCCCGATATTTTGTCGCCATAGACGGTAAACATTAGCTTCTCCTTGTTAGCGCCACTTTATCTCGTATCATTGCAGCTGCCGCCCCATGATTACATGCGACACAGATTAGATAAACTGACTGCCTAAAAATTAGGCAGATGATATATTTTATACAAATCAGTTGGGAGCAGCAAGGCGATACCACCGTTAACTAATTGAACTTATTGAATTTTATTTCTTGGCATAGTTGCTGCTAACACGCTTCCCAGACATGGAAACCTGCTGGGAGCTATTATGAAATATATTATTGCTATTATTAAACCTCACCGACTAGACCCTGTCCGCGATGCTTTGGCTGAAATTGGCATCAACGGTATGACGGTTTCCGAAGTTCAGGGATACGGACGCCAGCGCGGTCAAAAAGAAATCTACCGCGGGGCTGAATATGAGGTTCATTTCCTGCCAAAGGTAAAACTTGAAATCGCCACTGAAGACGCAATCGCCGCCCAGGCCATCGAAGTGCTTCAGGAAACCGCGCACACCGGACAAATCGGCGACGGCAAAATATTCATATTTGATCTTAACCAGGTAGTTCGCATCCGTACGGGTGAAACCGATACCGCTGCACTATAGGAAAGCCCAATGCTCAAAAAATCACCAATACGAAAATTTATCATCGCCCTAATGGGTATCGGCCTGATCTCGGTACCCGCAACCGCGGCGCCCAGCACCGATAGCAGTTATATTTTCAACACACTTCTATTCCTAATTGGTGGCTTCCTCGTTATGTGGATGGCAGCGGGCTTTGCCATGCTTGAAGCTGGCTTGGTACGATCAAAAAACGTGGCAGACATCTGCGTTAAAAACGTGGCTCTATATGCACTAGCCTGCATCATGTGGATGCTAATGGGCTACAACCTGATGTACGCAGGCGTTGACGGCGGATACATGGGAACATTTTTTTCACTTTGGACGCCTGTTGACGCAGGCTTGGAAGGCTCAACCTACGCGGCGGGATCAGATTTCTTTTTCCAGATGGTGTTTGTAGCGACCACCGCTTCGATCGTCTCAGGCACTGTCGCCGAGCGCATTAAGCTGTTCCCTTTCCTGATATTCACTGCTGTCCTTGCAGGCGTGATTTACCCGATACAGGGCTCCTGGGAATGGGGCGGAGGATGGCTGAATTCAAAAGCCTTCGCCGAAAGTTTCGGCGCAGAATTTTCTGACTTCGCAGGATCAACACTCGTGCACTCAACTGGTGGCTGGGCAGCGCTTACTGGCGCAATTATTTTGGGGCCGCGCCTTGGCCGCTACGTGGGTGGGGGCATAAAACCGATGCCTGGCTCAAGCATGCCGCTTGCCACACTTGGCACATTCATATTGTGGGTTGGTTGGTTTGGATTTAACGGCGCATCTCAACTTGCTCTCGGCACAATCGGCGATGCGCAATCGGTGTCCAATATTTTTGTAAATACAAATATGGCCGCCGCTGGCGGAGCTGTTGCCGCGGTTCTTGTTACTAAAGCGATTTACAAAAAAGTGGACCTCTCAATGACACTAAACGGCGCCCTCGCAGGCTTGGTATCAATTACGGCTGAGCCGCTGACACCCCTCCCCCTTGAGGCAACGCTTATTGGCGCCGTCGGCGGCGCGTTGGTGGTGTTTGCTGTACCTTTCCTCGACCGGTTAAAAATCGATGACGTTGTAGGCGCTATCTCTGTTCACCTTGTATGCGGTGTATGGGGCACGCTTGCTGTGGCTTTAACCAACCCTGACACCAGCCTCATGGCCCAACTGATTGGCGTTCTGGCAATCGGAGCATTTGTACTGGTTACAAGTGGTGCCGTGTGGCTCGCCCTAAAGCACACTGTTGGCATTCGCCTGGACGCCGAAGATGAAGAAAGAGGGTCTGATCTGGCAGAGCTTGGGATGGAAGCCTATCCCGAGTTCGGAAAAGGGTCACAAAAACTCTAATTTTCGTCAGATAATTTATTTCCCAAAACTAATACGGCCACTTCTGAGTGGCCGTTTTTTTTGCGCCTTCTCGCTTTCGCGGCCGCAACGGATCGTCTGTTGATAACTTTGTAATTTACTTCCCTCTAAATCGGCCTATCCTAATAATGGACTGCGGCGTCCACGAATATAGCGAAAACGGGGGATAACACGTGCCTATTGATCCAATTTATACAAAAGCCCTAGAGGATTCTCATTGGGACGTACCACAAGATTACGACACCCTATTTGACTGGCAATATAGCGATGACCGTGATGATTTGCTCAATCTGTATAACAAAGGCAAGTCAATGCAGTGGGACACGGATGTCCGCATTGACTGGTCGCACGAGCTGGACCCCGAAAACCCAATGGGCATACCAAAAGAGTTTTTTCCACTTTGGGGCGCAGACTTTTTTCAAAAAATGTCAGCAAAGGAACAGGGCGAAGCTATCCGGCATCAAGCAGCCTGGAGCAACAGTCAGTTTCTGCATGGCGAACAAGGCGCTCTTATCTGCTCCGCCAAAATAGTTCAGAATGTTCCCGACTTAGAGGCCAAATTTTACGCCTCCACACAAGTGATGGACGAAGCTCGCCATGTCGAAAGCTATAAAAAACTCGTTGAAAAAATTGGTGTCGCCTACCCTATAACCGGACCTCTCAAAACTCTGCTGGATCAGGTTATTCGGGACAGCCGATGGGACATGACCTATTTGGGCATGCAGGTTGTTATTGAAGGACTAGCCCTCGCCGCATTTTCAAACATTAGGGACAATGCCAAAGACCCGCTTGCTTCTGCTGTCAATGCTTATGTAATGCAGGATGAAGCCAGACACGTGGCATTTGGTCGACTTGCGCTGCGCGAATTTTACCCCCAGCTAACCCAGTATGAACGTAACGAGCGTGAAGAGTTTCTGATAGAGGCATGTTACCTGATGCGTGACCGTTTCAAAAATACTGAAATTTGGGAGCTGCTTGGTTTCCCCCTGAAGGAATGTGATGAATTTGTTGAAAACAGTGAAGGGCTAAAACTGTTTCGAACTCAACTGTTTAGCCGTATCGTCCCAATTGTGAAGGACATTGGTTTGTGGGGCGATAAAATCACTTCAGCGTACCGGGACATGGGCGTTTTGGGCTTTGAAAACATTGATGTGAACGCAATGCAAGAGAATGACGAACGTGTTGCGGCAGAACATGACGAACGCCGCGTCCATGTGGATGCCGCGATCGCGGCTGGAAAAAAAGCGGCCCAGTAAGCTCGCGCCGGTTATTTTATGCCGTTTCCACATACCTTGCCGGCCACCTCGTTACTCGTTTGAATTCGTTTTTAGCTACCCAAAGGAGCCACCTTTTGGAACCATCTGACGAATACTGGCGCAACCAACTATTAGCATTAAAAGACGAGCTGTTGCGACTTGAGACCGAAAGCAAAGACAGCCGCGGCACAGTGGAGCTTGACCAGTCTCGCGTCGGCAGATTGTCACGCATTGACGCTATGCAAAGCCAAGCAATGAACAAAGCTGTTAGTGCCCGCCGCAAACAAGCTTTGGTTAGGATCAGCAGCGCCTTGGAACGGGTCGATGAAGGCGAGTTTGGCTTTTGTATGAAGTGCGGCGATGACATATTAGCCAAACGCTTAGAGCTCGATCCAACAGCGATCTATTGCGCCAATTGCAATGCAAGCTAATTAACCCAAATTCTGCAGAACCATTATTTGTTTTGGTTGTCCCACACGTCAAATTCGTGGGCAATGCTCCATTCAATCAAATGGCGATAGATCTCTTCAATATAGTTTGAATTTTGATCGGCCGCCGCTGCAGCTTGTTTAACCTTCGATACAACATCCTCGATGCGCCAAGGATCACGAACCGTGTCGCGGGCTTGTTTTAAATGGCCAGCTTGCTCTATATAACCAAGGCGTTCCAACAGCAACGGCACTATCAATTGGTCCACGCGGTCAATTTCTTCGCGCACGTCCTTCATAGATTCACATTTTTTCAATGGAACAGTCCCTCGTATACTAGCTCTGGCCGTGAGTAGCGCTCTTCCTGATTTGGTTCAAGGGTCAATTTGCCGCGCCGCCGCTTAAACGTTCAACCGCATCTCGGGGAACTTTGTCAAATAAGATAGCCATAGCCCGTTCCCTGCCCTCCAATAAAGGTAGCAATTGATAAAAAACCAGCTTGTTATTGGCTTGATCCAGATCCATAGATCCTCGTGCAAGCAGCATCGCTGCTTCGAGCTGCCCCGACAAAGCATATACCGTTGCAAGCGCAACCTTGCCAGGGATCAGCCCGGCTGGCTTGTCCATTACGCTTTGCAACAACGCAACTGCTGTTGGATAATCTTCGGCCAACGCAAAAGAAAGTGCCATGTTTCTCAATATTTCCGGGTTTCCTGGAGATTTCCGCAGTGCCCGCTCATAAAGGACCCGGGCGCGCGCCTGATCGCCAGCAACTTCGGCGATTTTACCCCCCAAATTCAGATATTCAGCACTCACATCCTCTTTTTCAAGCATTGGATCCAGAAATAGTGTCGCAGCATCCATATCGCCTTGTCGAATATAGGCGCGTGTTAAAGCACCGCGGACTTTGGTATCTTCCGGATACCGCCCGATCAGTGCCGTTAACATTGCCATACCTCGCTTTGTTTCGCCCAACAGGATCGAGACCCGCGCAAACGCTATTTGCGCCGCGACGAGACCGGGGTCTGCCGCCATCGCCTGCCCATATATATTAAGAGCGCTTTCAAAATTTCCCGACCGCTCAAAACCTTCGCCGATCCGCAGCAAACCTTCAGGGTTTTTAACCGCCAACTCATTTCGCGCGCGCGCCGAAAATGGGCCTTCATCCTGCGTCGTGCGCTTGGTCGGCCCTGTGCCAGCACAGGCCGAAAGGGTGCAGACAAGCATCACGGGCATGATTCGGCTAGATAAAATTTTAATCAAATTTCCGGCCCTTCCAGAGCTATTTTCCGGTCAAAAGAACGCTTTTTTCCAGTAGATCTAGCGGAAAACCAACAAAAAAGCGTATTCTTATGGAAAAAATTAACATTATCGGTTATAGTTTAAACCGTTGAGAGAGCGTGTGTCATGGGTAAATGCACGCTGTTGGAGTCAAATTATGGTAGACATTCAAGCAGCTGCGGCTACAAGCCAAAGCATTACAAGTTCCGGTAAAGCTGGATCGTTAGAATCTGTTGCGCAAGAACGTAAAGTAGCCGAAGATTCGGCCGTCGAGCGTAAAGAAGTGGAACCTTCCGCTACGCTTCCTGGCGTAGGCGACAACGTCGACCTGCAAGCCTAGGGCCCTAATCTATGTCTTTTTTGAGCCTGCACTAATTTGTGCGGGCTTTTGGCGTTAATTAACCCGCAGCGTTAATCGTGAAACCTTTAGACGCGCCCTGACAGAAAGCTCCACACAAGTCTGTTAATCTTACGCAAATCACCTGCCTCAAACACAATCATTTCAAAGGGATTGCCCGATGCATTCTCAAGCGCCTTTAGATGCTGTTGAGCCAAGCTTGCACAAAGAATACTGGACCGCGCGTCTTTGGGTACCTCTCTATGGTGCTCTTTGACGACCCTCATCTGACTTTGGACAAAGGCCACCATCTTATCAACAGTTGGCTTAATTGCGTCGAACACATGCGCTGAATTACGCAACTGCATCGCAGCTGCATCAGATTGCGGTAACAAGCTTTGATCGGCCTGCCAATGGAAAGGCAAGGCCCTAATGATCCCCATCATCGCCCATGCGGCTCCTGCAGAGCGGGCAGCTAATACAGCCCGACTTGATGATGGCTCATTGGAGCAAATTTGGTACATGGCCTCATGGAGAGCCCCACCCGTACCGCACGCATACGCTTCCAGAGCCTCAAAAGTACCTGCATCTTCTGTCATCTCATAGACCCTTGCCTCCAGGGCCTCATTCAACAAAGGCCAAACGCAAGAGTGGGGCTTCAAAACAGCGAGCTCTTCGATGACAGGTTGCTTACGTACATGGCCTGCTTTCAACTCTCCCAAGACTTCCTGCCACCACTTTAAACGGATCTGTCCGAGGGAGTTTTCATTAACTGCCTCACGGATTTTGGCGACCTCTTGATTGAAAGCCAACAAAGTCCAGAGCGACCTTCTATAAGCGCGCGGCGCAAAGAGTGTTGTTAGATAACGCTCATGGTCGCTGGTGCGTACCAGCTCAAAACAATAATCCTGATTTCCGGAAGCTTCTGACATGGCGGCAAAATGACGGGGCAAGGCATCCAAATCAAGGGAAAACGCTACCACCTGAAAATACCCTACAAAATTGGTAGACTTTTTTTGCCTTTGCCATTGAGGTTTTCAATATTGCCCGCTAGGCTCTTCGCCAAGATTAAACCGTCATCTTAGGGGAGCTTTCTATGGGCAAGATATTAGAATCAATACAAAACACGGTGATCAGCGGGCTTATTCTGACGCTCCTGATTATTGGCGGGCAATCCGGCTGGTTTGCGGAGTTTGGCTTTGACCAAGCATTTTATGCACGCTACCTGCACGTGCTGTCAGGGGTAATGTGGATTGGCCTGCTTTGGTATTTTAATTTCATACAAATACCGACAATGCCGTCAATTCCGGCAGAGTTAAAACCAGCAGTCGGCAAACATATCGCTCCTGCAGCCCTTTTCTGGTTCCGTTGGGGTGCGATGGCTACATTGCTGACTGGCCTTTGGCTTGCAAGCGCAAACCACTATATTGTTGAGGCATTATCACTCCAGAGCGGCTTTATGCTAATCGGCATGGGCATGTGGATGGCCATCGTTATGTGGTTCAACGTTTGGTTCATTATTTGGCCAAGCCAAAAAATTGCGCTCGGTATTGTAGACGCTGATGCAGACGCAAAAGCCGCCGCCGCAAGAAAAGCAATGCTTTTCAGCCGCACAAACACCTTGCTTTCTATTCCAATGCTTCTTTGCATGGTTGGACAGCAAAATGGCATGGCGTTTTAATATAGGCACATTGCTGATTTGATTAAGAGGGGCTCTCTGCCCCTCTTTTTTATGGATAAGACGTCGCCTTATCTATGGGTAGGGGTTTGGGGAAACTTCGCCCTTAGCATCGATGCGATGTTGCTCAGCTATCTTTCTGTAATGCTCGGCCATACCGCGGTTTTTCGCGATTTCTTCATCAGTGAGCATACGTACAAATTTTGCAGGTCTGCCGAGCCAAAGCTCGCCACTTCGGACCGTTTTCCCTGGCGTAAGCATCGCTCCTGCGCCGAGCATACCGTCTTCTTCGACCGTAGCCTTATCCATCGCCACAGCCCCCATGCCAACAAATGAACGGTCCTTGAGCGTGCATCCATGTAACAGCGCCATATGAGCGACTAACACATCCTCGCCAATAATCGTGGGGTATGTGTATGTGCTAACGTGCACAACCGAGCCATCCTGAATGTTGGACCGGCGGCCCACACGAATGTAATTTACATCACCACGGAGGACGCAATTGTGCCAAATACTTGCGTGCTCACCAATTTCCACATCGCCAACAATCTGCGCGCCGTGAAAAACATAGGCATTTTCAGGGATTTTGGGCCAGACACCTTGAAACGGCGTAAGCCGCCCCCCAAGCGCCGTATCTTTATAGGGGAGAACCACCGGCCTACGGGAACATTGGAGCTTGAGTAAGCCCCTTTGCCTCTTCAAAGCCCATCATCAGGTTCATATTTTGCACAGCCTGCCCTGACGAGCCTTTCACAAGATTGTCGATCGCAACAACCACAATGGCACGGCCCTCAATGCGGTCCTCAAATACATTGATCACGCAATTATTTGAGCCTCTGACCATTCGTGTTGCAGGCGCAACATCTCCATCCAAAACAGTTACAAACGTTTCGCCGGCGTAGCGCGCAACCAGTGCCGCCTTAAGGTCGGTCGCCGAAAAACCCTGTCGCATTTTCACGTATATGGTTTCCAGCTCGCCTCTGTTCATAGGAACAAGGTGCGGCGTAAAGCTCACACGAACTGATTGACCTGCCGCCACAGATAGCTCCTGCTCAATCTCAGGCATATGTCTGTGATAGCCAATGCCGTATGGGTGCATGGCTTCTGCGACCTCAGTATATAGATTTGCCTCTTTTAGCGAGCGCCCAGCACCTGAAGCGCCAGACTTCGCGTCAATCATTATATCTTCTGCCTGGATAAGGCTCGCTTCAAACAGAGGCACAAGAGCCAATAAAGCTGCTGTGGGGTAACAACCGGGGCAGGCAACCAGGTCTGCCTTAACAATGCTGTCTCTATACAGTTCAGGAAGCCCATACACAGCCTGCTGCTGTACCGACTCCGCCTGATGCGCCCTACCGTACCACTGAGCATAAACCGCAGTGTCACGAAGTCGAAAGTCAGCAGATAGGTCGATGATCTTAACCTCTGCGCGAATGCTGTCAGCCAAATCGCTAGGGGTCTCCACGATTAACTCATCCAGTAAGCTGTGGCCAGTTGCGTGCAAGAGGCCTTTCACAACTTCTTGGCTTGTGGCGTGTGGCAAAGCGCAAAAAACCACGTCAATATCGATGTCACGCCATTCAATGTCTTGCAGCGCGATCATATTTGGCAAGTCATAGCTTATTAAATGAGGAAATACCTCGCCTATAGACAGACCGGCTTTTCGTTCCGCAGACATAAGTACAATTTCAACATTTGGATGCTTGACCAGCAAACGCACTAGGTCCGCACCGGTGTAGCCACTGGCACCCAGTATCCCAACCCGAATTTTCTTATCGATATCCATATTGGAAAGCTCCGCACACAAAAATAGGTTCGCCTGCTATCATCTCAAATAGCCAGTAGAATGTCATTGCTTTTGTCTAAGTATTGAAGAGAAATTTAACGCCTATACCCCGGGCGGAAGCTCCGCGATTGCTTCTTCAAGCTCAATGAAACTCGGCATCAAATGTGAAGGTACATTTCGTCGGCCAATTTCAACCGATATTTGAGGAGCATTCCCCTGCAAGTGAGACACGAGCACATATTTAACAATCGGCATGAAATATCCGTCTTCCTCAAGTATCTGGTTTAGGCGACCTGCTATCGGAGCGACAATAAGATAAGCAAGGAAAATTCCCAGGAAGGTTCCTACCAATGCGCCACCAATCATGCCTCCAAGCACTTCAACTGGCTCAGCAATAGCGCCCATCGTTTTCACAATACCCAGCACAGCAGCCACGATACCAATGGCAGGCAAGCCGTCTGCCATTGTCGTTAAGGCATGCTGCGGCTCGTGTTCTTCTTTGTGATGCTTTTCCAGGTCGGCGTTCATTGCGTCTTCCATCTGGTTCGGATCGTCAAAATTCATTGTTAACATACGGATATAGTCGCAGATAAAGTCCACAACGTGGTGATCTTCTGCGACACGGGGGAACTGCTGGAATATTTTGGATTCTTCCGGGTTCTCGATGTGGGCTTCAATCGCTACCACACCTTTGGTCCGTATAGTTTTCACAAGAAGAAACATCAGGCAAAGGAGATCCCTATAATCTTCCTCTTTCCAGTGTGGTCCCTTGAGAACCTTGCCAAACCCCTTCAAAGAACCGCTTATAACGCCGCCGGAATTGGCGCTGATGAAGGCACCCGTTGCACCGCCAAGGATAATCATCAGTTCTTTTGGAAGGGCGTAGAAAATAATGTCAAATTTACCGCCAGCCCAAATAAAACCGCCAAACACCATGACAAAGACAACAATGAGACCGATGAAGAAAAACATGAATAAATGCCTGACCGTTTTTTGCTAAGTTGCTATTCTACATTTCCCTCAGCTTCAATCAATAGCCTTAATAAGCTCTTAAAGCTGCTATGTATTTGACCAAGCTGTTTTAATCGGAACACTCTGGGCCCTTTATTCAACCTGTGCGTACTTAACTGTACAGCCATAAGCTTTGGTCACCGGAACTTTAATCTGTTGGCCGGCCTCATAAGATTCCCAGGCAGCCGCTAAATAATTGTGGGCCCCATCAAGTGACGAGATACGACTTGAAGGCTTGTCATCAATTGCGCCGATATAGCGTACAACGCCTTTCTCATCGATCAGAACCATATGCGGGGTTGCTTTTGCTCCGTACGCCCGGCCAATCTCGCCTGACGGGTCCAAAATCACATGATTGGCATAGGCGCCGCGGGTAGCACTCAACAAATTGGCTTCATCACCACTAATAAAACCCTGCTGCCCGGGGGCCGACGAAATTATGGAAACCCATTTAGCGCCAGCATCCGTTAGTTTTCGTTGTAGGCGCTGCATATTGCCGCTTTGATAGTGTTTACGTACATAGGGGCACTGGTGATTGGTCCATTCCAGTACTAAAGGTATTCCCGTAAAATCAGCCAGTTTTAGTATGTGCCCATTACTATCGACGCCTATGAAATGCGGTGCTTGCTTTCCTGCCTCGGGCGCGGCGTTGGCGCCCAATGAAAAACCGACAAACAAAACGGTGAAGGCAACAAAAATTGTCTTAATCCGCAGTAAAGCCATGCTACAGCACTTCCAATATGGCGGTTGTGGTTAATATTTCGGGCAAAATAATGGCTTCTCGTATACCTTTTGGAAAATAGAGATAAAGCGGCACACCCGCACGCCCATAGCGAGCGAGAACAGATGCAATCTCGTCGTTTCGATTAGTCCAATCACCTTTTAAGACAGTGATCCCGTTTTCCTTGAAGGCTTCACGGGTAACATCTTGCTGTAGCGCGATCTTTTCATTCACTTTGCAAGTGATGCACCACTCTGCTGTAAAATAGATAAACACGGGCTGGCCGTCGTCGAGCAGTGCATTTAATCTGTCTTCGCTAAAGGCTTGCTCATTTGCATTAGTTGATGGATTTTGTGGGGCGCTTGAAGTTGCTGCAAAATCCACTAATCCGACAATACTGCCGACCAGAACAAACAAGGCGATAAAACGCGGCGTCATTCTGCTCGATTGAGACCAGAGCCAAACGGCGAAAGAAATAAGAATCGCCGTCACCAAGAGGGCCAGTGTTGCTGTTGGACCAGCCTGCAAATCAAAAACATAGATGAGCCAGGCGGCGGTTAACAGCATGGGGAACGCGAGAGCCTGCTTAACCTTCTCCATCCATGGACCCGGTTTTGGCATCGCTGCAGCCACACGAGTACTGTAGGATAACAAAAGAAAAGGCAAAGCCAAACCAAATGCCAGCAGGCTAAACACCGTTATTACGGTGGTAGTTGATTGAGTAAGCGCAAAGCCAATTGCCGGAGCCATAAGCGGCGCGGTACACGGCGTAGCGACAAGGGTCGCAAGCACTCCCTTAAAAAAGGCTCCTTGGGCCCCTTCCCGACTGGCCAATGTTTCACCTGCGCCTTCAAAACCTATACGAATCGTGTAGAGGCCCGCGAGCGACAAGGCGACAAGCACCATAAGAATGGCTAACAAACCCACAAACAAGGGTTCCTGCAACTGAAAGCCCCAGCCGATAGCGGCCCCACCGGATCGCAACCCTAGCAAAGCCCCAACAATCACCATAAAACTGAGCCAAATGCCAAGTGTGTATGCCCAGCCCTCTTTACGACGATTGCCCTCTGTCTTGTAATTGGCGGCGACGAAAGCAAATGCCTTCAAGGATAGGATCGGGAACACACAAGGCATCAAGTTCAAAACCAGGCCGCCTAAAAATGCATAAATCCCGGCTTTCCACAGCGGCATAGCACTAACTTGAAGGTTGGAACCGCTTGGTATTATGGAACTTGCAAGTTCCAACTTGGGTTCAAGCATTATGTTCTGTGTGATATTATTCTGAAACCCAAGACGCAGTATCCCACTCGCAGTAACAGGAGAGGCGCTTCCGCGATCACGAGGCAGGCGAACATGAAGTCCGGCTTCGTCCAGTAACCAAGTTTGACCCCCGGCATAGTTTGCAATGCCGTCTCCCACCGGGAAAAAATAGGCGGTGTCAAGGCCGGCAAGCTCGCTAGCGTCCGCAAAGACCCGCAATTCACTAGAAACATCGGCTACAACCAGTTCACTGTCCCAATAGGCTAACTCGGGCACTTTGGCTCGCGCTTGCACAAAGACGTCTCTTGTCGCCATCGAGGTCATCGCGTTGGCGGCCGCATTGAGATTGAAACCCCAAGTGCCCGTCTGCGGCACGCATTCGACATCACAGACCAGCCACTCGACACTCAGTTTAAATTCCACTTGTCCTTCGGGCATCCCGGCGGAAACTTTTACCGGCACCAATATTGTTGAGGGCCCGCTAAAGCCAAAATTCATCAAGTGAGCGGTTTTTATTTTATTGGGCGCCCCGTAAACCGGATCGCCAATACTAATTTCAGCCGGAGTGATCCAGTCCAGAATAGGCGCAGCCCCGCTATCGCCGGGATTTTTCCAATATGTGTACCAGCCATCCCGCGGCGTAATTTCAACCGCCAGCCAGTTGGTCTCGCCAATTGCCAGACTGTCACGCTCCAACAAAACTCGAATATTGCTATGACTCGCTTCATATTTTACAAGTTCGTCAGCATCCGCGGCGCTGATAGAAGAGCCCCAAAAGAACAACACTACGCCAACAAAAAGCCTAAATACCGTATGCACGCACTATCCTTAAGTAAATTTGATGCCTGCTATAGCACGCTTTTCTCGACTCAATACTCACAAGTCTGTCAATCATGCGAATTTGCCCGGGTCATAAAGAACCACACGCAAATCATTCACATTTGTTAATGTAGGTTTTACTTTTAATAAAGATGATAAGTTATTGAAAAAATTACAACTATCGTTGTTTTCTAAACACTTCGTATAGCCCTCATTCTGTTGAGCTGTCGCGTGGGTTACTTGATCAAAAAATGCACCTGCAGCTCCGCCAACACCGTCACATCCGTCTGTGTCTGCGGCAAATCCAGCATATCTGCCAGGTTCCAGTTTTGACATCAAAGCCACTAAATACTCTTGATTAGGGCCACCCTGACCAGAGCCTTTAACTTCCACGGTAAGCTCACCACCAGAAAGAAAAGCGGCTTTTCGAGCAGGTTTAGCTTTAACTCTTTCCGAAATGCGATGCGCATGGAGCTTAGCAACATCCCTCGCAATTCCAGTTTCAACGCTACCGAGGTCTACAACCGCAAAGCCTCTTTCAACGAGCCAATTTGCTGCTTCAGTGAGCATCACATCAGCGTTGGCAATAATTTTAAATTCGCTGGAGGCCGTAGGTTTTTCCAGTGGAGGAATATGGCCCCTTGGTGCTTCAATGCTGTACTTCCGGAGAATATCTTGAACCACTGGCTCCGAGCTGGGCGACCAGCATGTTGGACCTGACCCTATTTGGGCCGGTTCGTCGCCAACCACATCAGAAATGGCCAGCGTTACTATAGTGGCCCCTGCCACCACGTGAGCCAAAAGCCCACCAGCTTTTATCTTTGAGTAATGGCTGCGAACCTGGTTCAGCTCATCTATTGGCGCACCGGCGGCGAGAAGGCCTGCCGTGATTTGCTGCTTTTCTTGCAGCGTTATGCCCGCTGAAGGTGCGCACAGCAAAGCAGACGCACCACCGCTAAGAAGCACTAAAAGCAGGTCCCCAGGCTCTACCGTTGTAGCAACGCCCAGCGCTTTCTTCGCTGCATTAATGCTGTTTTGGTCGGGTACAGGGTGTGCGGCCTCCAGTGTCTCAAGCTGGCCATTCACCTTATCCAGATAGCCATAGGGGCACACTATAACGCCGGTGAAATCCTCATCAGGCCAACAGGCTTCCAGGACCGAAGCCATTGCACTCGCCCCCTTCCCCGCCGCTATCACCTTAACAGATCGATAGAACTGGGGGTCAGGTAGCGCCCTGGGCAAGCAGGCTATGGGACGAACAACCGCAACAGCCTGTTCAAAAAAGTCCTGCCAAAAACGTTCGTCAACCATTCCCTAGGTCAGAATGCTTATTCGTCAGGCTGATCGGAACTTGGCATTTTGTCGAAAGCGCCCATCGGGCCAGGGAAAACAACGGGGCTTTCAAGGCCGTCATTGGCTACAGCAGCAACACCAAACAGATAATTGTCGATAACAATATTTTCGAGCAACAGCTCGCGCGCATCTTTTTCAACAAATTTGCTCCAGCGCCATTGAGCGTCTGTCGTAAGCCGCCAATAAACCCGGAAGCCGCGTAAATTGGCCTTCTCTTTTTCGTCTGAGCGAATATTCCAAATCACTTTGGTGCTTGGCCGAACCGCGCCTTCGAGCGTCACATCTACCGGGAACGGCGGTGCACCAGCCATTGACGCAAGAGTTACAACGTTTAAAGCTGTCAATTTGGCAGCATAGTCAAAATCTACCCCGTCCAGCGTATCGCCATAATTGATCCCGTTTTCAGTGCGGATATCCTGATGTTGGCGGTTATAGTTCTCGTTGGTTTCCATGATACGTACGCCAGGCATACCCGCCTCGTTGAACGGACGGTGATGTCCACCACGGCCGAACCGGTCCAACCTGTATACCATCATCACATCTAGGTTAGGAATATACTGGTCTGCTAGTCTATCAACCAACCTTGCAATGTTCCGGCTTGGGCTATCCACTTCACCACCCCAAAAACGTCGCTGACGAGCCTCTCTATCGGTTTCGGTGACACGCGTACCTTCAGAGAATACGCGAGCTGTTGTATTATTGATTACGCCGTTAATGCCAGAAATGTTGCCAATCATATCGTTGTTCAGCACCCCCATAACGCGCCAGCCATTTTCCTTGGCATGTTTGGTGATTGTTTGGCCGCCGTACAGGCCCTGTTCTTCGCCGGAAAGGCCCAAATATACAATGGTGCCCGGAAATTTGGTCTGGCAAAGCACTCTCGCGGCTTCAATGGTGCCGGCCATGCCAGACGCATTGTCATTCGCGCCAGGGCTGTCGTCTGTGCCGTTCAGCGGGTCCGTAATACGGCTATCAATATCACCCGACATCATCACCACCCGACTTGGGTCCAAAATGCCTTTCTGCACTGCAATTACATTCACAATCTCTGTAGGCTCGGGAATACGGCGCCCAGTAAAGGTCTCCGAAATGGTGTAGACCTCCAATTCTGTTGCGCAGTTTTTTGAAATCCGCTTGAACTCCGCTTCAATCCAGCGCCGAGCTGCGCCAATACCACGGGTTTCTGATTTAGTATCGGAAAGCGTATGACGGGTCCCGAAACCAACAAGCTTGGTGATATCTTTTTCAATATTTTTCGCGGAGACCGCCTTTACAAAGCCGTGCATCCGAGCCACTTCCGTCGAAGGATATTCTTGATCACTTGCCAATGCCACATTACCAGCAAGTGCAACGCCAGCTGCAGCACAAAAGAATTTATTCATAATTGATCCCTTCAAAAAAATATTAACCTGTCATTTTACAATAAATTTCTCGATCGAGGTCCCGAACATCAACCGAGCAGGAAGCCGCAGGTAGCCTAAACTCTCCAAGCGTGGCAAGCAATTGCTCCGCGAGCTCTTTTTTGGTGTTTTTAGCTCGGCCCGACAACATATACACGATAACATGAAGGAAATTAGCGCATTTTCCTGCGACCAGCGCATGATCACAAGGATATAGTCGCACTTTGATGTCCTTTTCTTTAAATTGCCCGCTGGCTAAAAGACTATTGTGGCATGCACGCAAGAGCTGCACTGTATCAAAACCACTTTCTAAACTTCTCGAAAATTCCACTATCACGTGCGGCATATCAAGCTCCCTACCCGCTGTTCTGTGCAGAGCTAACTTTTATCCTGCCCGCCAGCAACCTTTATATCCGCAGAAAGACAGAGCCTTGCTACTGACACACGGTAATCTATTTTTTTTGGAGATTTTAGTCGGTGACCGCTCTGGCATCAGAAGCGTCCGCAGTTCTTGCTGAAGCCCAAACCACAAAGGGGTACAATGTTTGCCCTAAGAATCCGTTTGGGTAATCGGGATCATCAACACCCAAAGACACAGCCTTTTTTTGTGGGCAGTAAAAGGTGCCGAAAACCACATCAAACAATGAAAATATGGTCGCAAAGTTTTTGTCGCGCGCTTCTAAATCTGTTGCGTGATGCCACCGGTGCAGGAACGGGCTGACGAAAATATATTTCAGCGGACCGTATCGCCAACTTATGTCGCTGTGGACAAAATAGCCATAAAAATGCCGAATTCGATTGCTGAAAACCACAGCCCAAATAGGGAAGTCCAACAGCGATAAAACCACAACATCAAATGTGACGGCCACCAATCGGTTCAAAGGATGAAATCGGACCAGCGTAAACCAGGTTACGTCTTCATCGCTGTGATGGGCAGCATGGATTGGCCACAAGGGAGCATAATGCATAATACGGTGGCGGAAATATCCAACTAGGTCAGATATAAAAAGCGCCAAAAACATAATTACAAAAGGTGAAAGGACGCTGTTCTCATCAAAAAGGCCCAATGGGCCCACGTTCCTATCCATCAAAGCCCGAACAGACTGAGCGAAAAAAAACATCACCGGCAAAGCAAGGATTATATCAAAAGCAAAATATGAAAGGTTAACCCTCCAGTTTCGCTTTTGCCGGTCCGTCGGCTTCAGGGCAGAAATACCTTGTGATAAGATGGTTGCTGCAGCAAAAACTAGCGCAAGAGCGATAAACTCCAATGTCGCCTCTGATACCCTATTTAGCATGTCTGCCGCCTCCTCAAGGAAAACTATAAACGGCTGACGTTAACAATGTTTTTCAATTTCATTCAAATTTGACACTTTCCTAGCCTATTGTTTTTAGCGTATCTGTACGCCTCTATTCTGTTGGATTAACTTTATACCTAAAGGTGCCTTATGGCCGTTTTGCAATTGGTTCTCGGACCAGACCCACTGCTCAAACAAACAGCATTACCCATCGACGAAATAGATGACGAAATAAAAACTATTGCTGCCGATATGTTTGATACCCTCTATGAACGCAAGGGCTTGGGTATTGGTGCCAACATGGTCGGCATTTTAAAGCGTATTGTCGTTATTGATTTGCAGGAGAACGGAAAAAAAGAGCCTTTTGCCTGTATTAATCCCGAAATTATTTGGCGTAGTGATCAGGTGGCAGTTCGTGAAGAAGCTTCACTATGCTTTCCTGGCATTTCAGCCGAAATCAAACGCCCTGACGCCATTAAAGTCCAGTTCCTCGATCTTGATGGCAAGCGACAGGAAATAAAAGCCGAAGGCTGGTTAGCAACTGTGTTGCAACATGAGATTGATTACCTCGATGGTAAAGTTTATCTGGATTATCTGTCTAAACTGAAGCGCGACCGACTTATAAAGAAGATGCAGAAGCAGATTAAGAGCCATAGTTGCGGAGACCCAGACTGCGAGCATGAGCATCACTAAGCCCATGTCCCCGGAACTTTGTGGGATACAAAGGCCGGAACAAATGCCCGGCCCTCGCATATCGCGCGCTATTTAGTTTCGCGGTGAAAGATAAATGGATTTGCCGTGGTCGGTCCCGAGCCACACATCCGGCGCGCCTGACAGGCGTAAGTTATCATAATTTATTTCGTCACCGCCTGGGTTAACAGTAATTTGAATCCGTTCCAAGTTCCAATCCGGCCCAGGGCCAGTGGGCTCAAAGCGGAGATATACCGGATACTTTTCAAGGTCCTCCGTATCAAGCTGCGGGTTCCTTGGATCGTTGGTACCAGCATCTCGGATTCCACTACCTTGCCCTAAAATATAGGTTCGGTTGGCTCCACGTTCGAAATCATCTCCTATGGCATCAATCCGAAACTCGCGACCAGCAGCCCCAATATAAACACGGCCGTCAGTACCTGCAGAGGCACGGCTTCCGGTTACAAACCTTGCTTCAATTACATTGATATCAGTCATTGATCATCTCCTTTTGAAATGTAAGAAAACCACAAATCACTACGCAGCAAATCGCCAAGCGAAAAGTTGAACGAAAACAGCGGTCACAAACATGCAAAAGCAGATTAATGATGAAAACGCCCAAATTCGCTACAAGTTGCTAGCGTTACAAAGGGCATGGAGACTTAAGCGAATATCGCTTTAAGTACTGGCCGTATATTATACCTCACACGGCAGTTTAGCAATGTTCACAAGAGCGTTTCCAGTGAAAATTGCTGTCTTCTCAGTTGCGACGCAGCCTAAAGTCGCAAATAGGATGCAAAAGCGCCGAGCGTGAAGAATACCGTCGAGATAAGGGACCCGGCCAGCGGCCTTGAAAACCAGAAACACTTGGAAAGAATCGCAAAGATGCACGACAGTGCGGGCGCTGCCCACAGGAATATAATATCCTGTTGGATTACGGAAAAATACCTCGCCGTTAGGTAAAAATATCCCAACCCCACGAGAAGAACAGCCATGCTATGGCTAATATTAAAGCCAATCCACGCACGCCACATTGTAGTTTCGTCGGTCAACCGAAGAGGCTCCCTCTGCATATCCTTTATCATCTCTGCAGACCGCGGCACAATTAGACGCGGTTTTGTCCGATCCTTTAGCGTAAATACTAGATGCATCGCGCCAAGTATAATAAGCGGTAAGCTGCCAATCAGGTACAGTGTTTGAGCTACCATTCCTGGCTCCCTGCAATAGGTAAAACTAAAAGCGCACCATACGCAGGGGCGCTCAGCACTTGAATGTGACAAAAGCGCGCAAACTACGCTTTGACGCAAAAGTCCGCTTTTTCCATTGGGCTAAATTCAGAGCAATAGCGTTGGAAAGCGGGCAGCCATATTTGATCGAACACTTCTATCCGCCGCTTGTCTCCAATTCGCGCTTTTCGCTCGTCGTATCGCGCTCGAGCCTTTACGGCGTCAATTTCGATAAAGATTTTATAATCAAACAAGTGGTCCAGCCGCGGTTTGAATAGAAATACTCCTTCAACAATAAGTACTCCTTTGGTTTTCATGGTCTCAGATTTGATAGCAGCGCCTAAAGCGTCATAATCGACGCTCGACGTATAGTACGCCTCAAGCAGTTCCTCTGAAAAATTTCTCGCAGAAAAAGCGGAATATATTTGATCCTGCATGCTTATGTCGTTGAAGTCATCTACGTGAAGAAGCCTGCTTTCAATAGCCCTCTCTTCGTACGCAGCAACAAGTGCGTGCGCAAATGTGGTTTTGCCAGCGCAATCCAAACCATTGACACCGATAGTTTTGGCACCGCCAATTGCTTCCAGAATTTTGTTTGTGCTTGTCACAAAATTACCCATTCAATACTGGCAAGCATACCATTGAGGAAAGAAATCAATTGGTCCAGTTGTTTTATTCCACAAAAAAGGGCCGCCCCGCTGGGCAGCCCTTTTGAACTCTATACTGTATAAGCAAGATGCTCGAAACAGAAACTTCGATATTAACGCTTTGAGAACTGGAAAGAACGACGGGCTTTTGCGCGACCGTATTTCTTACGTTCAACAACACGGCTATCCCGTGTAAGGAAGCCTGCTGCTTTCAAAGCGCCACGCAGTTCTGGCTCTGCAAGCTGAATAGCTTTCGAGATGCCGTGCTTAACCGCACCAGCCTGACCAGAAAGACCACCACCTTTAACAGTCGCAGTAACATCATACTGGTTTTCGCGGCCAGAAACCTGAAACGGCTGGTTCACAACCAGGCGCAGCGTCGGACGCGCAAAGTACGTTTCCTGATCACGACCATTCACAACAATTTTGCCTGAACCTGGTTTGATCCAAACCCGCGCTACAGCGTCTTTACGTTTGCCTGTTGCATACGTCCGGCCTTGCGCATCAACAACCGGCTTTGTCTCTTCACTTGCGGTAGCGGCAGCAGCTTCGGATGCGGCTTCACCGGTAATTTCTTTAAGATCCTGAAGATCGGCCATGCTTACCTCTTATTCTTTTTGTTAAGGGCTGCAACGTCGAACACTTCTGGCTCTTGTGCGGCGTGTGGATGCTCAGTACCCGCGTATACACGCAGGTTACGCATTTGCTGACGTCCGAGAGGACCCTTTGGGATCATACGCTCAATCGCTTTTTCAACAACGCGCTCAGGGAAACGGCCATCAAGAATTTCACCTGCCGTCAAAGACTTGATACCACCTGGGTGGCCAGTGTGACGGTAGTAAACTTTGTCAGTACGCTTTTTGCCTGTCAGCTTTACTTTTTCAGCATTAATAACAATTACATTGTCACCACAATCCATGTGCGGTGTGTAGGTTGTTTTATGCTTCCCACGGAGAACGACAGCAACAGCCTGTGCCATACGGCCAAGAACTACGTCCTCAGCGTCGACAATTAGCCACTTCTTTTCAATCTCCGACGGTTTTGCGGAATAGGTTTTCATCGCAATTTGCCTCGGTTACCGGATATCCGGAGTTAAACTCATAAACATTATGCAGGGCATGATTTGCGCCCAACTCATTGCTTGGCGGGAATATATGTATTTATGACGGCATGTCAACACCGAATAAATGTGTATAGACCGTATTATCTATTTAAAAACATATAGATAACAAAACGGTATCATATTACCCCATAAATTTAAGCTTAGTTTGGCGCAAAAAAAGTGACAATCTCGCGCGCCTTGGCTTCGGGCTTTCCCTATTCGAATTTCGAGCTACACTCAAATTAACTCTTATTAACACGCCAAATTCGGGATCAAAGAAATGAGCAACAAACAAATTCTCTTAAAGAGCCGCCCTACAGGATGGGTAACGACGGATAACTTTGAAGTCGCAGAAGCGGACATCCCGGTAGCGGGTGAAGGTGAAATGCTTTTGCAGTCGATTTATATGTCCGTTGATCCGTACATGCGCGGCCGCATGAACGACGTAAAAAGCTATGTACCCCCATTCCAAATTGGCCAACCCTGCGAAGCGGGTGTTGTGGCCAAGGTTATTGCCTCCAACGGCGGGCTCTTCCCTGAAGGTACATACCTCACAGGCATGGGCCTATGGGCAAACTATATGGTTTCAAACGGTGAAGGCTTTCAGCCTCTTGAGCCAGGCCTTGCGCCTCTTTCCTATTATCTTGGCATCCTTGGCATGCCAGGCATGACGGCATACGTTGGCCTCAAAGGAGTTGCCGACTTGAAGGAAGGTGAACAGCTATTTGTTTCGGCAGCGTCTGGTGCTGTGGGCCAGGTTGTCGGCCAAATTGGTAAAAACATGGGGTGCCACGTGGCTGGCAGCGCTGGTAGCGACGACAAAGTGGCATACCTGAAAGACGAACTGGGGTTCGACGCCGCTTTCAACTATAAAACCGAAGACATTCACCAAGCCACGCGCGCAACCAACCCAAACGGTATTGATGTCTATTTCGAAAACGTGGGCGGCCCACAGCTAGAGGCAGTTATCAATAATCTCAATTTCAATAGCCGTATTGCCCTGTGTGGAATGATCTCCGCTTACAATGCAACGCTCGACGATATGCCGCCCGGACCACGCAATCTAGCTGTGCTTGTGGGCCGGAGTGTAAAAATGCAGGGCTTTATCGTGTTTAACTATCCCGATCTATGCAAGGAATGGGTCGGCGTATGTGCAGCATGGCTAAAAGAAGGCAAGATGGTATATCGGGAAAGTGTTGCAGAAGGCATCGAAAATGCCCCGCAGGCCTTTGTTGATCTACTTCAGGGAAAAAACTTTGGCAAACAAGTCGTACGGCTCGCTGACGAATAGAGCTATCACCGCGACACGCCAAAGGTAACAATCTTGGCGGCTCCAAGCAGGAGCCGCCACCAATCCCACTTTACGCTATTGCTAAATTACCTGTTTGTGTACCCAGGCGAGGTAATCGGGGTTACCGTGCATAATATCAGTCACCGTAATACAAGGCACCTGATAACTGTGCATTTCTTTAACACGCTCAACGATTTTATCCACATGATCCGCAATCGTTTTCATAATTACAGTCACTTCATTCTCTAACTGAATGATACCATCCCATTCATAAATTGACCGGGTACCTTTCATAACATTTGCACAAGCAACCAAGCGCTCCTTTACAAGCGTGGTAGCCATGTGAACTGCAACGTCTTCGCTTTCGGCGGTCATATATACTTCGATAAAATCAACGCCTAGTTTTTCTTCGAGATCGAGTATTATTGTTGTTTTTTCTTCGACCTTCATCTGGTTTCTCCTGACCGGGTTAGGTGCATTAAATTAAGTAGAGCCGCTAAAACAATAACGCCTCCTGCCTGGTGTCCGGCTCCCCAAGAGACCGGCACGCTTTTCAATAACATGATAACGCCCACAAACATTTGCAATAGCACCGCTGCACCGAGGATGTGAGTAGCACCTATAATCTGCCTCTCTGCACCGCGAAAACGCCAGAATATGGCGATGACGAGCGCCGTTAATATGTAGGCCCCAAAGCGGTGGTCAAACTGTACCGTAACCGCATTATCCAACAGGTTCCGCCACCAAGGCTCCATATCCATCAACCCGGCAGGGACAAAGGCGTCCCCCATAAGAGGCCAGCTATTGAATATATGACCAGCCTTAAGGCCTGCCACGAGCGCTCCCATAACGAGCTGCAATACTAGCACCAGCAAAGTGACCCTCAACAAGGCATTCTCTTTACCTGTCACAGCCAGCATTCTTGGGCGCAGCAATGAAAGCGCTGTCCACATGAGCGCCGCAAATATAAATAGCGCGAGCATAAGATGTGCGGTTAAGCGGTAATGGCTAACTGCAGGTTCATCCACAAGGCCTGACATTACCATGTACCAGCCTAAAACCCCTTGTGAACCCCCCAGCACAAATAGACCAACTAACCGACCTTTGTAACCTTCGGGAATTTGGCCCTTTAGCCAAAACCAAACCATCGGCAAGAAAAAGAACAAGCCTATCAAGCGCCCCAGCAACCGGTGGCCCCATTCCCAATAAAATATCCCCTTAAAATCCTCTAGGCTCATTCCAGCATTTTTCAGCCTATATTCCGGGCTGGTTTTATAGTCAGAGAACTCCGCTTGCCACGCTTCTTCTGTAAGGGGCGGCAAAACACCAGTTACCGGGTTCCAATTGACCATTGAAAGCCCTGATTCAGTCAGGCGGGTTGCACCCCCTACGACGACCATGGCAAAAACAGTGAAAGCCATGAACAAAAGCCACCAACCGATAGCTTTCTCGTTTCTACTAATTTCTTCATTATGCATAGATATCTGCTAGCCCGAACCGCTCGTAAGAGCAAGCAGCATTAGCTGTTTCTTGCGCACCCAATTGCGAAAAGAAAACAGCCGCCATCGCTTCTATCTAATTTTCGCTTAATTTCTGTTAAGAAGTTTGCGCTATAATGCTCTCAGCGGTAACGACAATGGGGTCGCACTGTAGGATCATGGAATGCCTGAAACTATTAGCCGTAATCTAGATGAAGAGGTTTTGCTGGAGCTAAGCAAGATTTTTCATGAGGTTTTATTGAAAGATCAAAGAATCAATTTTCTCTTTGAGAATGTTGACATGGCCGCACTTGGACGCAAACAAAGTTGGTTTTTTACGAGTTTGGCGCTCAATAAGAGCAAAGGAACCCAGAAATATATGCGGTTGAGCCATGAACATTTGGTAGAAAAATACGGATTAGCTGACGCACATTTTGATGCCTTGATAAACTGTCTCGAAGCAGCTCTTATTCGCTCTGCGCTTGACCCAGACACAGCGCGTCATCTTTTGCGGCAAGCAGAAAACCTGCGTCCCTATGTTTTGGGAACAGCAAAAGCTGACTAATATTGGCAAAAAATTATCCTATAAACGCTGCCGCCTATTAGCTGGCACCAGCTTTTCCAAAGCTACGAACCCGTAAAATATCAACATCCCCATCCCAGCCAACAGAATTAGCCCCGCAAACATCTTCTCCATCTGAAGTCGGTTTCCCGCTTCAATAATACGCCACGCAAGGCCCGCAGAGCCACCAGAGCCAGCAACGAACTCCGCTACCACACCGCCAATCAAAGCAAGTCCACCACTAATTTTCAGGCTTGCCAACAGGTAAGGCATCGAAGTTGGCCAAAGAAGAAGCCAAAATTTTTGCCAACGGTTTGCACCATATAAAATGAAAAGATCGTCAAGGTTGCTGTCAACGCTTCTTAATCCCGCAGACATGTTCGCTAAAATAGGGAAAAAGGCTACCAGCCACGCGATAATGATTTGAGCTCGATCAACATTATCAATGCCGACCCAAATGAGCACCAAAGGGGCGATCGCCACCACAGGCGTCACTTGCAATACAACAGCAAAGGGATAAACGGTCATTTCAAATGTACGGCTTACGCTGAAAAGAAGTGCGAGCAAAATGCCGCTAACTGTTGCGCCCAACAGCGCAAACAGAGTAATTTTAAGTGTAACCAAAGCCGATTGACCAAGCGTTGAGAAATCACCGACGAGCGCCTTTATAATCGCCAAGGGGCCCGGCAAGACAAATTTTGGCACGTCTGCCAGGATCACGTAAAAATGCCAAAACCCTAGCAAAGCAATAAGTGCTGACAATGGTAAAACAACCCTTTTCACTGTTCAGGCTCCGCCAGGCATTTGCCTATCATTTTTATGGCGGCGATAAACTTGGAAGATGCCCTTTGATCTACAGGGTTTAAGGTCCGGTCAAGCGCAGGAATAATTTCATTTAGTATTTTGCCTTCATGCATTACCAACACTCGGTCTGCCAGATAAGCTGCCTCATAAATACTGTGTGTGACAAACAGACAGGCAAGATTGTGCTGGTCCCGTAGCTCTAGCAAAAGCTCATTCATTTGAAACCGTCTAATCTCGTCTAGCGCGGAGAAAGGTTCATCAAGAAACATAAGCGCCGGGTTTGAAACGAGCGCCCGGGCTATTGATACACGCATCTTTTGCCCGCCAGACAATTGTCCCGGAAATCTCCCACCGAATCCCTTCAGCCCCACTTCTGATAGCGCGGATTCAACTGCGCCACTGTCGGCTTGCTTCGCGATGGTTTGGGGCAGTGATACATTTTGAGCAGCTGTTGCCCAAGGCATAAGCGAAGCGTCCTGAAATACAAACGAAAAATCGGCTGAATTTTGCCAATTCACAGAACCTGACTGCACTGCCTCCAAACCAGAAAGCACTCGAAGTAACGTTGATTTTCCGCAACCGCTTGCACCCAACAACGAAACGATTTCACCTGCTTGCAGGCTTAGATCCACACCGTTCAATATGGCCGGGCCCTTGCCATATGCAAAGCAAACTTCTCGCGCCTGAAGCATTAGTGTTCGGCCTTCATTTCAGCAGTTTGCGGCAAAAATTCCAAAGTGAACGCATCACTTGGGTCTAACCCCTTTGGCAAAAGTTCGAGCGCAGACATCTCCGTGTAAAAATCTAGCCAGCGTTTTTCTGTCATGATCCCTAGCATTGGTTTCGGGCCGAGCATTTCATGCCGCCGCATTGCTTGCAGCGCAAAAGCAATCAAATCCTCTGTCATTTCGGGGTTATCTTTTAAAATCAGTGCATTGCCTGGCGTCGGGTCCCCCCACAAATAATCGTTCCAGCCTTCAAGAGACGCCTCCACGAAAGCAAGGACTGTTGCTTTATTTGTCTTCAAAAACTTGCCACGGACCATCACCATACCAGCGTAGCCAAGATATCCTTCATCAGCGAAGAGAAAAACCTTGGGTTTAACTCCAGCTTTTTCCGCCGAATATGGCTCGGAAGACAAATAACCTTCTTGCACCGTGCCTTTATTTACAAGCCAGGGCGCGAGAGAATATGCATATTTTCGTATCTGGTGATCCTCATAGCCAAACTTGGCCTTCAACCAGGGCCAAAAGGTCGCCAGCGCGCTGTCGGCAAGGAATATAGGCTTGCCCCCCAAGTCCTTGAAACCTTCAGCTTTCACTTCTGGGTGAACCATCAACACCTGGGGGTCTTTTTGGAAGGTGGTCATTACCACTTTCACATCTGCGCCGGCGGCAATCAAATTGAGTGGTTGGAAATTATTTGAAGCCAAGGCGATGTCTATAGCACCAGCAGCCATAAGACGGGGATTGTCCGTTTGAGGCCCTCCCGGCCGAATGCGCACGCTCAGGCCGCGTTTACGGTAATAACCTTTCGCCAAAGCCTGATAAAAGCCGCCATGTTCGGCTTGGGCCTTCCAATCCGTCACAAATGTAATTACAGCGTCATCTGCAGCGGCACTCCAGCCACAAAAAACGCACCAAATCAATGCCAAGAATTTTTTCATGGAAATGACTATATAGCGGCTTTAGCAGAGGTCAAAAACTAACGACACGCCCTAGCGGTCGCGCTTGCGCTTACGGCCTTCATAGGGGTTGTCGCTTTTCCTGAGATAAAGCCGCAGGGGCACTCCAGGCAAGTCGAAGTCACGACGCAATTCATTTTCCAGGTAGCGCTTATAGCTGTCTGGCAAATCAACAGGTCTGTTGCAAAAGAGCGAAAATGTAGGTGGCCGAGTTTTAATCTGCGCCCCATAGCGAATTTTAATCCGCTTACCTGCGACTGAGGGTGCCGGATGCTTGTCCATTACGTCGACCAGCCACCGGTTAAAGGCTGCCGTCGGAATTCGGGCGTTCCAAATTTCATAGGCTTCTTTTACTGCCGGCATCATATGCTGCACACCCTTCCCGGTTAGCCCGGAGAAATTGACAACCTTGACGCCTTTCAACTGTGGCAGGCTTTTGGTAAGCGCGTCAGTAAGTTGACGTTTCGCACCAAGCCTATCATCAACTGCATCCCACTTATTGAGGGCAATAACCAGCACGCGGCCTTCTTTAACAACCAATTCAGCAATTTTAAGGTCCTGGCGCTCAATGCCCCGTTCCGCGTCAAGCAGCAAGACAACGACCTCGGCAAACTGTACTGCTCGTAAACCATCGGCCACAGACAGTTTTTCCAGTTTTTCTGTAACCCGCGCACGCTTCCTCATTCCTGCTGTATCAAACAGCTTAACCGGCATACCCTCCCATTCCCACGGAACGGAGATAGAATCGCGCGTAAGCCCTGCCTCTGGGCCAACAATTAGGCGATCTTCGCCAACTAATGTGTTGATTAGGGTTGATTTACCGGCGTTTGGTCGCCCGACTATCGCCATACGAAGCGGCCGGACCTCAATTTCATCTGCCTCGTCGTCGACAAATTCATAGTCCATATCGCCCTCACTGGGCCCGGCTTCTTTCGGCGCTCGTGCGGCAGCGTCTTTCAGCTTCTTTTCGTCTTCATAGGGATCAATACCCTGCTCTGTCAGTGCTTCTACTATCGATTGGTAGAGCTCACCCAGACCTTCACCATGCTCCGCGGAAATCGCAAGTGGTTCGCCAAGACCTAAACTATAGGCCTCATAAACATTGGCGTCAGCGAGCTTTCCTTCGCATTTGTTGGCGGCCAGGATACAGTGAGCCTTGCTCCGTCTCAGCCACAGAGCAAAATGCTCATCCATGGGAGTGATACCGGTTCGGGCATCATAAAGCATTAAGATCACGTTGGCTTCGTTCAACGCCTGCTCAGTCTGGAGGCGCATACGGTCACTCAGAGAGCCCGTTTTTCCTTCTTCCAGACCCGCAGTATCAATAATGTCGAACTGCATATCCCCAATACGCCCACGAGCACTGCGTCTATCTCGAGTTACACCCGGAGTATCATCGACTAGGGCTAGTTTTTTACCAACCAGACGATTGAACAACGTGGATTTCCCCACGTTGGGGCGCCCAACTATGGCAAGAGTAAAACCCATTTTAAATCACCTAACCAGAATTATTGGAACGCCACCAACTCACCTGCATCGGTAAGCGTAATAAATTTGCCGTCCACCACTATTGGGTCAGTGCTGGCACCATCTGGAAGCTCGGCACCACTCAACACGTCACCAGTATAAGGTGATATGGAAAGAACATAGCCATGCGAACTTGTGACAAGCAGCCGATCCCCAGCCAAAATTGGGCCATTCCATTTAATCAAGCCCTTGCGCTTGCTTTGCTTCGTGAAGCGCTGCAACTGTGTAATCCAGCGAATGCGCCCACTTTCAAGCGCTATAGACGCTATTTGCCCATCGATCGTTGTGATGAAGGCGTATGAACCGGCGATCCACGGAGTGCTAACTCCGGCTATATCAGCTTCCCAAGAGCGTTCACCGCTCCGCATATCAATAGCAACCATTCGGCCAGCATGGCTGATCGCGTATGCCCTACCACCCGAAATGACAGGGTGACCGTCAATATCGGTTAGAGTAGCCAAAGGCGTCAAACGTCGGCTGCTTTTCAGGGCATCCTGCCATAATATGCGGCCATTGGTGCCGCGCAGTGCAATAAGCTCACCCGAAGAAAGCGCGGTCACTAAGGTTGCGCCGTCGTAGGCGGGGCTTGCCGCACCCAACATACCGGCGCTTTCTGCAATCCCGACCTGCTCCCAAATCAGGGCACCAGTGTTCGGGTTTAGCGCAATCATCTGGTTGTCGTGCGTTACGGCAAAAACACGATCTGAAGCTGCAGTCGGCGCTCCCCGAAAGGGTACCTCACCCTTGTAGCGCCACAGTTCGCGCCCCGTACTAGCTTCGAGAGCCGCCACAAAACCAAAACCTGATGTTACATAAAGTTTTTCGCCGTATAAGGCGGCGCCGCCACCGTATCCAACATCACTACGTTCGTTAGGATCATCAAGCTCGGTATGCCAAATTTCTCTGCCTGTATCTAGCGAGACAGCGGTAACCGAACCGCGAGTATCTACCGCAAACACCATGCCGTTTCCGGCAACAGGACCTGATATCAACCGTTCATATTTCTGGTTGCCTCGGCCAATTTTTCTCCGCCATACCTGTTGCAGTTGGCTAGCAAGTTCTAAATGTTGGACGTCATGAGCTGAATTGCCACCTGTTTGCGCCCAGTTATTGTTACGGTATGGGCGGGGCAAAGTGACGGCAACATTGGCCAACAAACTATCGGCTTCCATGCCTTGAGTGGAACTGATGATGGATATGCGTTCGCGGCCTTCATCATCATATTTGTCTTTGTCTTTTTTGCCGCCTGAGAACATGCTGCACGCAGAAAGCGACGTAACAAGCAACACAGTAGCGGCACGCTGGGCAATTATCTTTACAGAGCTAGCTTTCATTAGAAGTCTCCGGGCTACTTGATGGCTCGTTTTCTATTGCTGGCTCGGTCTCAGTTTCGCTCTCAGTCACAGACTCAGTCACCGGCACGTCTCGCGGGAGTTGGCGCTCAAGCATATCGCGAAACTGGCGGGCACGTGCAATTATGGACTGCGGGGCAGCACTATTGTCGGCAAGCGAGGCAAAACGATCATACGCCGTCGTTGTTTCACCTTGCTTCATGTCTATGAAAGCTAATTGTTCGCTGGCACTAAAATACCAAGGCTGATCAGGCGAGGCCAATACGGATAAGCGGCTTCGTGCTTCGTCCAAATCGCCCACTTTGTCGATGGTTAGTAACGCAGCCATTAACTGCGCATATTCCCGAAGAACAATGTCACCGTTGGTGCTTGCTGCCAAGGCATCATAGGCACCAATGGCGGCAAGATAATCACCGCCTTTTGTAAAAGCGCCCGCAGCTTGCAATTCCGCCAGAGCAGCATATCCTGCTTCCAGCTTAGGAACGGCGCCCGACCATAAATCAGCCAAATCCTCGGAAGCGTTCCCCACCTGGCCTTTCACGACAGCATACTTGGCAGAATTAGCTTCCTGACCGCTGCGAACCTGGTATTTATAGAGCTGCGTACCACCAACAGCCAGAACGATTCCTACTGCACCGCCAATGATATAGCGGCCGTAAGCCTTCCACAAAGCGTTCAACTGATCACGGCGCAGTTCTTCATCAACTTCCTGCGCAGCAAGATCCGGATTTACGTCGGACACGAGAAACTCTCCAAACATTGTCAATCTACGAATAAAAGCAGACGACTAAATAAAACACTGCATTGGCCCACGGCCAAAAATTTGCGCTACCATAGCCAAAGCCGTCTGCATAAGCAAACGAGAACACACCAGCAAATTATGGTGATAATTCGGCAAGCCCTAACTATTGGAGCCCTTCATCTTGTAGGTATGCTCGTCACCCGGAAAATTGCGCTCCCGGACTTCACTTGAATAGTCAGCAATTGCGTCTTCAATACTTTGACCCAACTCAGCAAAACGTTTAACAAATTTTGGGTTGATTGCGAACAATCCGAGCATATCTTCGGTTACCAGTATCTGACCGTCACACGCGTTTGACGCACCAATACCAATAACCGGGCACGGCACAGCCTCAGTTACCTTGCGCGCCAATGGTTCGGCTACGCCTTCCAACACCACGGCAAAAGCACCTGCATCAGCAATGGCTTTGGCGTCTTCGATGATAGGTTCCCATTCGTCAACACTGCGCCCTCGCGCGCCGTATCCGCCGTGGGCATGCACCGATTGGGGCATCAGGCCAACATGGCCAAGAACAGGAATTCCCCGCTTACTCAAAAAAGCGACCGTCTCTGCCATTTCTACTCCACCTTCGAGCTTCACGGCACCGGCTCCAGTTTCCGAAAGCGCGCGCGCTGCATTTCTAAACGCCTGCTCTTTCGATTCTTCATAGGTTCCGAATGGCATATCAATAACAACAAGCGCCTGCTTAGCACCACGGCAAACGGCGCGGCCATGGCGGATCATCGTCTCAAGGTCAACACCCAAGGTCGAATCCATGCCGTAAAGCACCATACCTACACTGTCACCAACCAGAAGAAGGTCACAGTGCTTGTCCAGCCGGGCTGCCATGGGGGTAATGTAAGCGGTTAAGCAAACAATTGGTGTCCCACCTTTCATCGCCGCAATATTTTTTGCTGTCGCTTGGCGCTTTGGCCGGGCATCAACACCGTATGGCTTCGGGGCAGTAGACATATAGGTTCCTTATTGATGCTGTCCATTTTTACTATATTTAGCCCGATATGGCTTAGGCACCAATCAATTTATCGTACTGAATATATGCAATAAACTAATGAATGTTGATAACGCGGTACAGCAATATGTGCGGACACATACCTTGTCGCCCTATTCATGCTACACGTTACTATAGAAAAGATCAGAGGGCCTGAAGCTAGCAATTGGCTCTTTCAAACCAGTCAAAACTATCACTGTAAGAATATATTGGAAGTTTTGGTCGGATATTCACATAATCATCAAACGTCGCTTTAACGAGGGAACCATGGGCTTCATGATATGACACATCGTCCTCAATTTTCTTTGCAACCCCAACTCCGTTGTCAATTTCGATTATCCTGAAATCCAGCCCTTTCGACTGCATCAACTCTACTCCAACTTTCCATACATCTCCCGTCCAGTCCATTTGCACGCGGGGAATATGTTCCTCACGCCAATTGCGCGGCAGCATGTCATGAAATAAGACGAAACCACCTTTCTTCAGGCACCGAAATGCATTCATTGCGTCTTGTCTGCACTGTTCGTATGTGTGTAATCCGTCGATGAATATAACGTCGAATGTCTTGGTGTTGGCGGCAAAAAACTCATCACTCGTCGCACGCACGGTCCCCCCCTGGACCGGGTCGACCCCGATTTTGTCTTTTGCCATGATGCTGTTGAAACAGTCATTGAAGGCGCAGCCTATTTCCAGATACTGAACCGGCGGCTTTAACCCAGCAATAACCCGGTTAATCACGCTTATACGATTATTTCTCATTTGTGACCAGTCATGGTCAAACACAACTGTACTCTGGCCTTTTTGGCTACGTTTTAACTGGCGTGACCATCCAAGCTCTTGAGCAAGAGGTCCTCTGATATACCAGTAAAGTTCTTTTAAAGCCTTGATGTTCACAAGCTTTTTCCTCCCTATTTATTCCCATTCGATCGTACCTGGCGGTTTTGACGTAATGTCATACACTACCCGATTTACGCCGCGTACCTCGTTAATAATACGGGTGGCTACACGACCAAGAAAATCGTGCGGGAATGGATAATAATCAGCTGTCATGCCGTCTGTGGAGTTCACTGCCCTGATGGCGCAAACATGATCATAGGTACGCGCATCACCCATCACACCGACCGTTTTAACCGGCAGCAGAACTGCAAAGGCTTGCCAAATCGCATCATATAGCCCCGCGCTTCGGATTTCCTCAAGATAGATCGCATCGGCTTTGCGAAGAATATCCGCCTTCTCACGTGTGATTTCACCCGGAATTCGGATGGCCAAGCCCGGCCCTGGAAACGGATGTCGTCCAACAAAATCTTCATGTAAACCCAGTTCACGCCCCAACAACCGAACTTCATCTTTAAAAAGCTCTCGCAGCGGCTCAACCAAGTCCATATTCATACGCTCAGGCAAACCGCCCACATTATGGTGTGATTTAATCGTTACTGAAGGCCCACCAATGAAAGACACAGATTCGATCACATCAGGATACAATGTTCCCTGTGCCAAGAAATCCGCCCCGCCGCTATTTTGAGCTTCCTCTTCAAAGACATCTATGAATAGCTTTCCAATGATTTTACGCTTCTTTTCCGGGTCTGTTACGCCCGCCAACTCGCCAAGGAACATATCTGATGCATCGCGGTGTACCAAATTGATATGATAATGCTCGCGGAACAGATTAACAACTTGATCGCTTTCCCCTGCCCGCATTAGGCCGTGGTCTACATAAACACACGTCAGCTGGTCACCGATCGCCTCGTGCAGCAATACCGCCACTACAGAACTGTCTACTCCGCCAGAAAGGCCGCAGATAACACGCTTGTCGCCTACCTGCTCACGGATTTCCTTAATCTTTGTTTCGCGGAAGCTGGCCATCGTCCAGTCACCAGTGCAGCGGCAAATCTTTTTCACAAAATTATTAAGCAATTCCGCGCCGTGCGGCGTATGCACCACTTCCGGGTGGAATTGCACAGCGTAAAAACGGCGGCTTTCATCGGCTATGGCCGCGTAGGGCGCGCCTTCGCTGGTGGCAACAATGTCAAAACCTTCGGGCAGCGCATCCACGCGGTCTCCGTGGCTCATCCACACTTGCTCGTTATCACCCTTAGCCCATACGCCGTCGAAGAGGCCGCAATTGGCCTTCACGTCCACAAAAGCCCGGCCAAATTCCTGATGATCCGAGGTAGCAACTTTGCCACCCAATTGTTCCACCATTGTCTGCTGGCCGTAACAAATACCAAGGACGGGTATTCCCATTTTAAAAACACGCTCGGGTGCACGTGGTGTATCAGCATGTGTCACGCTTGCCGGTCCACCAGACAAGATAATGCCCGCGGCACCAAAACCATCCAAGATATCTTCAGCTTGATTGAATGGCACAATCTCACAGTAAACACCCGCCTCACGCACGCGGCGCGCTATCAGCTGAGTAACTTGGGAACCGAAGTCCAATACAAGGATTTTGTCGTTTCCAGAAGAAATTTCCGGCATCAGTTGTCTCGCTTCACAGGTTAGGCAAACGGTCGGTGATCGTGCCTGAGCCTAATGTTTTTGGCCCAAATATCAAAGTGGGGCCACAAGGACCCCACAACTCACTACTCTTCTGTCTCTTTTTTCGGTGGTTCGACGCACCGGATATGAAGCTCTCGAAGCTGCTTTGGTGAGACTTCGCTCGGCGCTTTCATCATTAAGTCTTCGGCTTTTTGGTTCATCGGGAAAAGGATCACTTCCCGGATGTTTGGCTCGTCGGCCAAAAGCATCACCATGCGGTCTACCCCAGGAGCCAAGCCACCATGCGGCGGTGCACCGTATTTGAATGCATTCAACATCCCGCCGAATTCTGCTTCAACTGTTGCCTCGTCGTAACCCGCCATACCAAACGCTTTGATCATAACGTCAGGACGGTGGTTCCGGATTGCGCCAGAAGAAAGCTCTATACCGTTACAGATAATATCATACTGATAAGCCAGAATTTCGAGCGGATCTTCATTTTCCAGCGCTTCCATGCCACCTTGTGGCATCGAGAACGGGTTGTGGGAGAAATCAATACGCTTTTCGTCTTCGTCATATTCAAACATTGGGTAGTCAACAACCCAGCAAAATTTAAACTCATCATCCGAGATCAAATCGAGCATTTCGCCTACACGAGTACGCGCCACACCAGCCAGGCGCGCCGCCCCTTCTTCTTTGTCACAGGCAAAGAAAACGCCGTCGTTCGGACCGAGGCTCAAATCGCCGAGAAGCTTGCTTGTTGCTTCTTCGCCGAGCGCTTTGGCAATTGGGCCGCGCGCAACGCCCTCGCTGACATTGATATAACCAAGACCGGCAAAACCTTCCTTTTTCGCCCAGTCGTTTGTGGCGTCAAAGAACTTGCGACGTAACATAGGGCCAGATCCTGGCGCTGGAATTGCGCGAACTACCGATCCGTTTTCAATCATATTGGCAAAGATACTGAAACCCGAGCCTCGGAAAGCCTCTGTAACATCCTGAATTTCAATCGGGTTCCGCAAGTCTGGCTTGTCGTTACCATACTTGAGCATCGATTCCTTAAAGGCAATGCGTGGGAACGGTGCTTCGGTGATTTTTTTATCTGAGAATTTCTTGAAAACATTCACGAGCACTGGCTCGATCGTGGCAAACACGTCTTCCTGAGTAACAAAACTCATTTCAATATCAAGCTGATAAAACTCGCCGGGGCTGCGATCTGCCCGCGCATCTTCGTCACGGAAACAGGGCGCAATTTGGAAATAGCGATCAAATCCAGAAACCATTATCAGCTGCTTAAACTGCTGGGGCGCCTGCGGTAGCGCATAAAATTTTCCCGGGTGCTGTCGCGCAGGCACCAGAAAATCTCGCGCACCTTCTGGGCTAGAAGCCGTGAGGATAGGCGTCTGGAACTCACGGAAATTTTGAAGATGCATCTGGTTGCGAAGTTCTGAGATAACGTCTGAGCGCAGTAGCATGTTATTGTGGATGCGCTCGCGGCGCAAATCCAGGAAGCGGTAGGTCAGGCGTACATCTTCAGGGTATTCTGTGTCGCCAAACACCGGCAATGGCAAATCGCCCGCCGCTGACAATACTTCTAGTTCATCGACATAAATTTCGACCGCGCCAGTGCTAAGATCCACGTTCACGGTGTCTTCTGAGCGCGCTTTTACCCGACCATCAATCCGGATAACCGATTCTGCGCGTACATTTTCCGCGGCATCGAAACATGCGCTGTCAACATCAAACACACACTGGGTGCGGCCAAAATTGTCCCGCAGGTCAATGAACAAAAGGCCCCCATGATCCCGCTTGCGATGAACCCAACCAGAAAGCCTTACCGTTTCGCCGACATTTTCGGGGCGAAGGTCGTTACATGTGTGTGAACGAAAAGCGTGCATAGTATCCTACTTGTCCAATTGTTTTAGTTACCCAATATAATGGTAGATTTTGCCGGAAAAACGCATGAATATCGCCGATTGTCAAGACAAGGATGGCGAAAGGGAACAGAAAGCGTGACGTGGCGGCAATTCCTGTGTAATAGATGCCCCAAACAACAATGGATTTTGGCATGCAGCCTATTACCACTACAGACGCTCTTGTTCAATTGTGTGAGCGCCTTCAAAAAGCAGAGTTTATTACAGTAGACACGGAGTTTTTAAGGGACCACACTTATTACCCCAAGCTGTGTCTCATTCAAGTTGCCAGCGACGATGAAGCGCACTGTATTGACCCCCTTGCAGCCGGCATTGATCTCAGCCCTCTTCTGGAATTGTTTGAAGATGAAAACATCCTCAAGGTGATGCATGCATGCCGTCAGGATATGGAAATTTTCTACCAAATTATGGGAAAACTGCCTGCTCCATTTTTTGACACTCAAATCGCCGCAATGGTCTGCGGTTTCGGTGACTCTGTAGGCTATGAGACATTGGTCACCAAAATTGCAAATGCCCAGCTTGATAAATCAGCCCGCTATACGGATTGGTCAAAAAGACCTCTAACCGAAAAGCAGCTCAATTATGCTATTGGCGATGTGACCTACTTGCGAGACATATATAGAAACCTTCAGAGCGAACTGGAAAAAACGGGCCGCGAAGGATGGGTTAATGAGGAAACCGCCCCCCTTCGGGACCCGAAGCTATACCGAGTAATACCGGATGAAGCCTGGCACCGCATGAAAGTGCGAACCAATAAACCGCGCTTTCTGGGCCTTTTGAAAACACTCGCGGCGTGGCGTGAGAGACAAGCGCAAACCCGTGACATGCCGAGAGGCCGCGTAGCCAAAGACGAAGTTCTTTTTGAGGTCGCAGCCCATCCCCCAAAAACCATTGACGATTTTGACAAATTACGGGGCGTGCCAAAAGGGTTTAGCCGATCAAAAGCAGGCAAAGCCCTGTTTGAGGCCGTTCAAGAGGGCTTGAAAATACCGGAAGACCAGCTTCCTCATATTGCCAGAGCAAAACCTCGTCCAGCCACACCTCCTATGGCCGATTTGTTAAAGGTGCTGCTGAAAATCAAGTGCCAGAATGCCAAAGTGGCCACCCGCATGGTCGCCAGCGCAGCCGAACTTGAAGCATGGGCGGCGTCTCCAGACAGCGACATTCGCGCCAAACATGGCTGGCGCTACGATATTTTTGGAGCAGACGCCATTAAGCTCATGGCCGGTGACTTGGCCCTCACGGCTTTAAACGGCGATATTGATATTATTGAACTTGAAGAAGAAGCCTAATCGTCGGGCCCGGGCCTTCAGGACGGGTCCAGGATGCTGATTTTGGCCTTACGTCCAATAAGCTGAGCTAACTGGCGAACCCGCCTTAGCACCACACTATTGGATAAATCCTGATACTCGATTGGCAGTTCCAGGTGCAGGTTAGATTTTGATAACCTTAAATGGCTCTCCTCCAGCGCACCCACTGTACCACCAGAAAGACGCTGTGCTAATCTTAGGCTCGCCCCCATTATGCGCGCCTCCATTATTCTGTCTATTTTTAGCAGTGGCAGCACAGCGGCCAAATGCGGCGCATCTATATGGGCACCATACGCCTGATTTAGAGCTACAGCGACATAAGCCCGATCATGGTGAGTAACGCCGACAAAACTACCGTGCAACACAGTTTCCACCGCCTTTTCCGCCCTGAAATCAGGATGGCCACGCCACGCAATATCGCTCAAAAGACAAGTCGCAAATTGCAATCGGTCCCTTGTTTCAGGGTCAACAGATTTACGCTGAAACAAGGGTCTGGACCAATCAAACAATACGCGTGAATGTTCTGCGAACCGACATCGCTCTGCCGCCAATATCTGACAACTGAAAATATAAGGGTCAACCATGCGGTTTTCCTCATTCAGGTCATCAAACAGCAAGCCTTCCCTAAGTCCGTAAGATGAGGTTATTGCCCGCTTGGCCTTAATGGCACTCAATAATTCGTCAAGAATTATTGCAGACATGGGCAGCACCTCCCGGCGGCGGGAGGGCAAACTACCTTTGAACGGGATATCGGCAACGTCGAGTTTGCTTACGCGGCGACAATATGTAGATAATTCATTCCGGGACGAGTTATAACCATGCAGTATTGGAAGGGGATTTGATTTTTCCCGCATCATAAGTTTTACGATGTTTCGCCAAGCCCCACCTACTAGGTACAAATTTTCGCTTTCGCACTCGCCCAGCCAAGGGATATCAGCAAAAATTTCTCTGAGAAATTTCTTAGCACTGGAACGGTCCTGGCCGAATTGGCTCAAAAGCCTCATCGGCCCAATAGGCAAGCTCACCGTTTCAAACACTTTGCCCGCTTTTAATCGGGCAAGCTCAAGCGAGCCACCACCAAGGTCACCGGCGATGCCAAGTGCGTTGGGTTCACCCGACAACACACCCAAACCTGACAGACGAGCTTCTTCACTGCCGTCGATGACAGCTATATCCAGACCGCATTCTTCTTTGACACGCTTTACAAATTTACGACCATTCTTGGCGTCCCGCACCGCTGCAGTGGCTAATACCCTTATTTTTGGCACGCTCATCTGTTCACAGAGCTTTTTAAAGCGCTTCAGGGTCGAAACAGCCAAATCCATGGAACGACGGTCCATTTTCCCAGTTTCGCCCAACTTGGAACCCAGACCAACCAATATCTTTTCATTGAAAATTGTGTTTGGAACCCGGTCAACGCCAGAAAAAACAACCAGACGGACCGAGTTTGACCCAATGTCTATTATAGCAACAAAGTCCACTGCATTTACCGAACGATCAATCATAGCGTGGGCTATTCCTCATAATCATACGCGATCAATGACCTGATGCTATGGTCATCATCCAGCGCTTTGCCGCGCCCCGACAGCGACGAATTTGTCATGAAATAGTGATGTGCAAAAAATTCATCGCCGTCACCGTTTCCGCATCTTGAATAACTGCCGTCAGCATTCATCAACCATGACTGTGCATTGTCTTTGATGTTGGCAGCCATCACCTGCCCCATTATCTGGTCATGCACTGTTTCGTTTTCGATCGGCACAAGTGTTTCCACCCGCCTATTAAAATTGCGCGGCATCCAATCCGCCGACGAGATAAAAACTTTTGCGCCGCGCGAAGGTAGCCCGTGGCCGTTGCCAAAGCAGCAAATTCTAGCATGTTCCAAAAAGCGCCCCACCATAGACCGCACGCTTATATTCTCGCTTAAACCAAGTATACCGGGGCGAAGTGTGCAAATTCCGCGAACAACTAGGTCTATCTTCACGCCGTTTTCTGACGCCTCATAAAGCTTGTCAATTATTCTTGGGTCCAAAAGCGAGTTCAGCTTGGCCCATATAGTCCCCGGCCCACCAGCCCGTGCAACTCGAATTTCATTTTCGATCAGTTCGGTTATTTTGTCGCGCATATGAAACGGCGACAGGACCAGCTTCTCTACACCAACAGGCTCAACATATCCCGTAAGGTAATTGAACATTTTGTTGGTATCCCGAGCCAGAGCGGGATCTGCCGTAAAAAAGGATAAATCTGTATAAATTTTAGCAGTAACCGGATGGTAATTTCCGGTCCCAAAGTGCATGTAGCTGCGTAGTTTCGACCCTTCGCGCCGCACAACCATTGAAACCTTTGCATGGGTTTTCAAATCAAGGAACCCAAACACAACATGGACACCCGCACGCTCCAAATCGCGTGCCCATTTTATGTTTTGCTCTTCTTCAAAGCGGGCCTTCAATTCCACAACCGCTGTAACTGATTTACCGGCCTCAGCTGCTTCTATTAAAGCGCCAATGATATCTGACTGCGAACCCGCGCGGTATAAGGTTTGCTTGATCGCCACAACGTTCGGGTCTCTTGCCGCCTGCCGTAGAAAAGTGTGCACAATCTCAAACGACTCGTAGGGATGATGCACTACAAAATCTTTGGCTGCGATGGCCTTGAATACATTGCCGCCAAAATCGCGTAAGCGTTCAGGCATGCGGGGATTGTAGGCGGCAAACCTCAGTTCAGGAAAATCGTCCACAATTAACTGGCTGGTTTCATTGATTCCCAACACCCCGTCAATTTCCACAACGGTTTCCACGTCAGCGTCCAGCCGCGCTACAATCAAGTCGCGCAGGTCAGGCGGCATCCCGCAATCAATCTTTAACCGGATAACACGCCCCCTGCGGCGGCGTTTCAGTGCGCTTTCAAACACTCGCACCAAATCTTCCGCTTCTTCTTCAATTTCTATATCGCTATCGCGAATTACGCGGAAGACGCCGCAGCCACTAACGCTATAACCTGGGAATAATTGTCCAAGGAATAGTTCCAGCATGCGCTCAAGCGAGATAAACCGCACATCACCGTTACCGGGCAAGCGAACAAAACGCTTCACGTGATGAGGCACAGGCAAAAGCGCCACCATCTCCTGGCCATTTTTATCGCAAGTTAGCGAAAGTGCCATGGTGAAGCCAAGATTGGGAATAAAGGGAAACGGGTGCGCAGGATCAACAGCAATTGGTGTTAAAACAGGCAGTACATTCTCTAAAAAATAACTCTCAATCCAACCGCGGTCTTTTTCAGAAATTTCTTCATTTTCAAGCAGATAAATCCGTTTTTCACGCATTTTAACGGCGAGTTCGGCCCAAACAGTTTGTTGTTTGGCCATCAGTTCCTCGGCAAACGCATTCACGCGCTGTAGTTGCTGTATTGGTGACAAGCCGTCGTCCGAAACCACATCGACACCCAGGTCTATCTGCCCCCGCAATCCGGCAACACGCACCATATAAAATTCATCAAGGTTGTTTCCTGAAATAGACAGGAAACGCAACCGTTCGAGCAACGGATGTCGCTTGTTTTCTGCCTCTTCAAGAACCCGCGTATTAAACTGCAACCAGCTCATTTCACGGTTGAGATACTTCTCACCCTTTGGCATATCTTTGATGCGCTGAAGAATATCTTCACGGCTGGGCGCGTTCGTTTCGTCATTGGTATCGTTCGCGATTTTCATAACACTGTTTACCCTGCTCGCAGTCGCCATGCGCTTTCTAACGAAACATCTTAGCCCATGAAAGGTGTTTTCTGGAAGATATTGTTAGCCGTCAGACCTTTAGATGTCTTCTAGGCAGCTTTTAGCAAGCGCCCGTGATATCTTGCGTTTCCCAGCGAGCGCAGCCGCATCTACCCTGGCGACAAAGCCGTACACGGAGGCAAAAGACCGTTCGATTCTAGGTATCAGATAGTTTAGAACCGGCAACTCCACATGTAATTGCCGGTCAGAAAATAGTTTCACCATCAACAGCATTAAGAGCTCATCATCGGGCTGCAAAATCTCGCCAACTAGAATAGTTGCTAGCCGCGACCGCAAGTCAGGTAGTTCTATCTGCCACTTGGTGGGGTGTTGTTGTGAAGTAATCAACAAATTGGACGAAACTTCTTTGGTCCAATTTAGCAGATGAAAAATCTCTGCGTCTGGCCGGCCCTGCCTATCAAGGTTTTCCGCCAACACAGGGACACCGGGAGTAATATCTCGAGCTGTCATGCCAGCACCGTAAATGGTTGCACCTGCGTCCAATGCCCAGGCTTGCGCCAAGTGTGACTTCCCGGAAGATGCAGGTCCCACAAGGGCTACCGTTTTCGCGGGCCAATTTGGCCAGCTTCGCACCAGGTTTGAAGCGGCCTCGTTCGACCCCGAGACAATAAAGTCATCGATCTCAAAACTCGGCGCATGCCCCAAATCAAGTGGTATCTGTGACGCTGTCTTCACTTTTTTCACTCTCAACCAAATCTGATGGTGCGCCTTGATCTTCCATGATCTCGGGAGCGCTATTTTCCGCATCTGCGGCGTCATCCGGGGCTATATCATAATGTTCCAGATAACGCTCTATCCAAAAGCGCACCAACACGGCAATTGCAGCCGCAGCTGGCACTGCGATCAAAACGCCGAGAAACCCCATAACCTCGCCGCCCGCAAATACTGCAAACAGCACCCAAACAGGGTGCAATCCAACACGCTCGCCAACCAGCCGCGGTGTTAAGAATGCCCCCTCAATTATCTGCACAACAAGGAAAACAAGCGCTACGAGCCCTATTTGGGTGGGGTCAAAACCCCACTGGCCAATTGCGATAGCAATAGCGACGGCAGCGGCAAAAAGCGCACCGACAAATGGCACAAACGACATAACGCCCGCCAAAACACCAAGAACCACCCCAAACTCCAGCCCAGCAAGCGACCAGCCAACCCCGTAAAGGATGCCCATGGTCGTACTGACCAGCAGTTGACCACGAACAAAACCAGCTAGCACCGTATCAATTTTTTGAAACTGTTCGCGTACTACGGCCGCGCCCTGTGGCGGCAACCAGCCGTCCACCTTGGCAACGAGCAAATCCCAGTCGCGCAGCAAATAAAAGGCTACAACTGGGGAAATAAGCACTAAAGTTAGGATATTAAAAAGTGCCAGACCGCCTTTAAGCAGGCCCGCTGCGCCGTCCTTTACCTTGCCTAAAATTTCATCCGAAAAACTAGCGAGGATACTTTCAACATCATTACCAAGATCAACACCAAAGCCATTTGACAGCGACGTAAGTGTTTCATTGAGCCAAGGCCGCAGGTTTGCGATAGTTTTAGGTAGGGTTTCTGCAATAGAGCCTATTTGTGCCTGAAGGATTGGCCAAAATGCCAACAGCACCCCAGTAATGAGCGTGAAAAATCCGGCGAGCACAATAGCTGTCGCCGCCCCGCGCGGTACTTTTCTGGCTTCCAGAACGTCCGTTACCGGATCAAGAAAATAGGCGATTGCCAAACCAGCCATGAACGGCAGCATTACCCCGCGTGTAAGATAAACAAACAAACAGAGCGTCAATGCGGACGCGATCCAAACCCATTTATTCATATGATCCCCTCTTCATATCGGTATCTAGCAGCTTTGCCTTAGCCTTGCGGTTCCCGTAACTTCAACAACTTCTCTGTACCATACATATCCAGCGACAAACCTGCAAAACGCAGGGCTAGAGCAAGCTGGTCTTCCCGGCCCGTATAATGGAAAGATATCCGACTAAAAGGCAATGCGACGGACAAAATCTCCATATTTCGAACCAAAGTGACATCATCAAGGCGATTTTGAATTGCCGTAAGCACATTCAGGTCAACGGTTGGGATCAACAGTTCCATTTCACCACCAGTCCCTGTGTCAACCAGCAGCTGGTCGCGCCAGGCTGTATCTATTTGTTCAAGGACCGCTTCAAACATTTTCCCAAGAGCAATGGCTTGCGCAGCGATGCCCTGGATCTCGATCTCATCTTCCCCAGAAACACCGCCGTCCTTGGAGGTAAATCGGTATCTAAGCGTGCCGCCTTCCTTGGTTTCGTTCCAATATGACGAAATCATCAATATGGATTGCACAGCGTGAAAACCCGCTATCTCCGTATCACCAGCGGCCTCAAATCCCGCAACCTCGCGGTAGGTAACCGCGCGCCGTTCACGAAGTTCACCACGCGGAAACACATACTGGCGAATACGGTTCACCCAGTCCACCGAAGCACGAGCCGCGGTCGTAGCCTCGTTTGGTTGCCAAAGGAATTCATCAAGGCCGTCCCGGTGGGCATGCAAAACCACAATCCCCCTACCCGTGCTCAAAACATGGGGAACGCCGTGGCGCGCCAAAAACTGGCTTACACTAGAGGGCTCAAAGCGAACATTTAACGTGGCTGTATAGCGGCGGGATGAAGCTTGTTCCTCGACCACTTCAATCCCGCTGATAAGTGCCTGCTTTTCCTGAGAGCTCAGCTCGGGAAGCAAAGCCCGCCCTTCGGGCTGTGTGATTTTCTGCAAGAGCTTATCGTAGGCCTGCTGCTCAGCCTTGCCTAGCGCCGTCCGGCGCGCTTGACTGGCTCGTGAGGCCCGCTCATCGACCTTGATTTCCCGTATGGTAAAAAGCCGATCCAGCGAATCGAGTGTCTGCGCGGCGGCAGCGCCAGACCCGAGTGACACAAACGCGACAAAACAAACCAGCGCATTTACGCCGAAGTAAAAAATCCTCTGGTTTATCAAAAGCTTGCGCATAAAGTCTTTCATATCTAACTGCGCGCCACTATAACGCCCAAATGCGCAATTGCGAGAAGAATTGCGGGATCACATATCCAGCGTATAAGCTGGCACCAGAATGAGCCGACAATACGGCAGAACGGGTTTGAGATCGTGTCGAATAACAAACAATCTTACAGCTACAAATCAGCAGGTGTTGATATTGACGCCGGTGAAGCGCTGGTCGAAAATATCAAACCGCTCGCGGCCAGCACACGCAGACCCGGCGCCGGAGCAGAACTTGGCGGCTTCGGCGGGCTTTTTGATCTGAAAGCCGCAGGCTTTAACGACCCAATCCTTGTCGCGGCCAATGACGGCGTTGGCACAAAACTCAAAGTGGCGATTGAAGCCGGCATTCACGATACGGTCGGCATAGACCTGGTCGCCATGTGCGTTAATGATCTGGTCGTTCAAGGGGCGGAGCCTCTCTTGTTCCTTGATTATATGGCCACCGGTAAGCTTGATGTTGCCCAGATGACAGACGTTGTGGAAGGCATTGCTGAGGGCTGCAGGCAAGCAGGCTGCGCCCTAATTGGCGGTGAAACCGCAGAAATGCCGGGCATGTATCAGGAGGCTGATTATGACCTGGCAGGCTTTAGTGTCGGCGCAGCGGAGCGCGGTACGCTGCTTGACGGCTCACAGGTAGCGGCTGGCGATGTTCTTTTGGGGCTTGCTTCGAACGGCACCCATTCCAATGGTTATTCTCTGGTTAGGCGAATTGTTTCGGGCCAAGGTTACGCTTACGGTGAACCGGCCCCTTTTGACAGTGAACAAACACTAGGCGAAGCCCTGCTCGCGCCTACTAAAATCTATGTGAAAAGTACAATGGCCGCGATTAAAGAGGGCTATGTGAAGGCACTGTCCCACATTACGGGCGGCGGCTTTCTGGAGAATATCCCGAGGGTAATGCCGCAAAATACTCTTGCCGAAATTGATACCAGCGCGTGGCCCCTGCCTGATGTTTTTGATTGGTTGCAAACAGAAGGCTCGCTTAGCGCAAGAGAAATGGCACGCACCTTCAATTGCGGTATAGGTATGATGGCCGTAGTTGCGCCAGAAAATGCCGCGGCTGCAAAGGCCCTTTTGGAAACGCACGGCGAAACGGTATTTGTTCTTGGCGTAATCAAACAAGGCGACGGCGCACCAAAGTGCAGGGTTATCGGGGCTGCGGACACATGGGGCTCTGATGTCGCCTGGTCAGCAATCACGGGCGAGGATTGATACCCATGGCAAAGCTTCGATTGGCAGTAATGATTTCCGGCAGTGGCACTAATCTGCAGGCACTGATTGATGCCTGCGCCGACCCGGACTATCCAGCGGAAATTCATGTGGTTATTTCCAACCGCCCGGACGCTCAAGGTATCGAGCGGGCCAAAAAAGCAAGCATTGACGCCGAGGTGATTGACCACACGGTATATGAAGACAGGGAAACATTTGAGGAAGCCCTTCACGGCTGTCTGAAAGACCACAGAATTCAGCTGGTCTGCCTTGCAGGATTCATGCGCATACTAAACGCCGAATTTGTAAACCGCTGGCGGGACCGGATGATTAACATTCATCCTTCGCTACTACCTTCCTACAAAGGGCTGCATACCCACGAACGTGCCATTGAAGACGGTGTTCGCTTTGCCGGTTGCACCATCCATTATGTGCGCCCCGAAATGGATAACGGCCCCATTTTGATGCAAACCGCCGTACCTATTGCCGCGGACGAAACGCCAGAAAGCCTTTCTGCAAAAATCCTGCCTTTCGAGCATCAGATGTACCCGGCGGCAGTGCGCATGATTGCTGACGGCAAAGCCCGCGTTTCTGGCGGGAAAGTGGTGTTTAACGACACAGATATGGGTGATGCAGGATTGATTTCTCCTCGTCTCTAATTGCAGTAGACGCACACACCAAAGCCATCATAAATACCAACGGATAAATTCGCTGAAACTAAGCCGAGTGTCTTTATTCCGGTCTAGGCCTGCAAAACGTTCGTCTGTCATACCGTCAACAAGCCACACCGCCTCAGACGAGAAAAAATCAATACGGCGCTTTAATTGCTCAAACTTTATATAGAGTTTACCTACTCCAGCTTGCAGATTACCGGCAGTACAATTCTGCGGAACACCCAGATATTTGGAGGATGTACGCTCATTTTGGAGGGTAGCATTCGCTTCCATCCATGTCTCTATATTCTCCGCCGCTTCTTTTCGATCTAGCAAACGATCCTCGTCGACATCCTTTTTCCTGAAAGCGTTTTTCAAGGCAGCAATAGAGGGAATGCGGGTGCTATCAGCAAACTCGCTATAGCTTAGCTGGTTATCGTCGTCGGTATCCAGGCTGTAAAATTCACGTGCGCGCTCAGTATCGCCCATTTCAGCTAGTGTTTTAAAACAGCCTTCAAGCTGCCCGGTGTTTTTCAATTCGGCGGATAGGGTTTGCGGGATGATGAGCGCAACACCTGTTGTTCGTAAAATAGTTTCATCAGGTTTTGGGTCGTCTCTAGTCGTCGTACCCCGGGAGACGATGGCGTTGACAAACTCTTCCCGACTCACACGCTGATCGCCATTCTCATCGACTTTTGTGAAATACTGCTGGGCAAGTGGATTGATATCCATTTTCGGAGCATAGACTGCTGAAAAGCCAAATGCGCCAATTGCCGCTCCTGCCAACACAAAAACAGTGTCTCTTAATTTGGAACGTATTGGTCCAACAGTACGTGCTACCAGAAACCCATCAATAGCTGTACGCAATACACCGCTTGCGGTTTCGCCCTTTTCCTTACAGGCCTCCATGAAGGCTTTCTTGGTCTCGTGTGGAAGGCGCACTTCCAATACTTCGCTCTTTTTCTCAGTTTTGCTCATAGTTTCGCTTTGATCCGGCATCAGGCCCTCCATTGGTTGCCCAAACTTGAGGGCGATGAAGTAAACCTATTAGTGACTAACCAGAATAATCGAGAGTTTTTAGGTCTGGGAAAAGAAGTTTTTTTGTCCCGACAGATATTTCAATTGTCTGGACACAACAAAAAGGGCCGACCTTTTGGGTCGACCCTTTATTTGCGAGTAACATCGCGTAACTAATAGCTTGCGGGCCTAAGCCCCGGCTGGCTGGTTAGCCAACAATCTCGTTGCCAGAGAAAAACTGTGCGATTTCAATTGCAGCGTTTTCAATGCTGTCAGAACCGTGAACCGAGTTTTCACCGATAGAAAGCGCGAATTCCTTGCGCACTGTGCCAGCTTCGGCTTCTTCAGGGTTTGTCGCGCCCATTACGTCGCGGTGTGCAAGAACAGCGTTTTCGCCTTCGAGCACCTGAACAACAACAGGCTCAGACGTCATAAACTCAACAAGCTCGCCGTAGAACGGGCGCTCAGCATGCACAGCGTAAAATGTCTCTGCTTGTGCTTTTGTCATCTGAATACGCTTCTGCGCTACGATACGCAGGCCAGCTTTTTCAAAAATTGCATTGATCGCACCCGTCAGGTTGCGGCGAGTTGCATCAGGCTTGATGATAGAAAAAGTACGCTGAAGCGCCATGGATTTATCCTCTGTATTTATATCGGACCAGCCTGTGGTCATTCACTGGGCTCATCCACTCAAACAATTGATTCGCGGGCCTTATACCCACTTGGCGCACGTCTGCCAAGTAGCTTTTGCCCACGACCGCGCCTGAGCCGTTGCAGCAACCGACCTCGTGTGATACTTGGCCAACCATGCTTCATATCAACGACATAACATTTCGAATTGCCGATCGGCTGCTTTTTGACAGCGCAACGGTATCCATCCCTGCGGGCCACAAGGTGGGCTTTGTAGGCCGGAACGGCACGGGTAAATCTACGCTCTTGAAGATGATCCTGGGGCAGCTATCGCCGGAAGGCGGCAGCATCAAGGTGCGACCTCGCGCATCAGTAGGCCATGTGGGCCAGGAAGCGCCTGACGGGCCTCAGAGCCTTCTGGAGACGGTCCTACAGTCTGATCATGAGATGACCGCCCTAAACGCTGAAGCGGAAACAGCTACCGACCCACACCGCATTGCGGAAATTCATACTCGCCTTGCAGATATTGACGCCCACACAGCTGACGCTCGCGCGGCGCGCATTTTGGCGGGGCTTGGTTTTGACGCCGAAGCACAGCATCGGCCTTGCAGCAGCTATTCGGGCGGCTGGCGCATGCGAGTGGCGCTTGCCTGCGTGCTGTTCAACACGCCTGATCTGCTGCTCTTGGATGAGCCAACAAACTATCTGGACCTCGAAGGCGTGATGTGGCTTGAGAGCTTTCTCAAAACATATCCCTATACGGTGGTGATCGTAAGTCACGACCGGGATCTGCTGAATAAAGCCGTTACCCACATCATCCATCTGGAAGAAGCCAAGCTGAATATCTACACCGGAGGCTATGACCGGTTTGAGGAACTCAGACGCCTGAAGATGGAAAATCAGCTTGCGATGAAATCGAAGCAGGAAGCAGAACGACGGCATATCCAGTCGTTCGTTGACCGGTTCCGCGCGCAAGCCAACAAAGCCAAACAAGCGCAGAGCCGCATCAAAGCATTGGAGCGCATGAAACCTATCGCAACGATGGTTGAGGCCCACACAGTGCCGTTCAACTTCCCGAAACCGGAACCGCTATCAGACCCCCTAATCACCGTCGAAGATGTGAGTGTGGGCTATGAAGAAGGCAATCCGGTTCTTAAAAAGCTTGAACTCCGCATCGATAGTGACGACCGGATCGCGCTTTTGGGTGCTAACGGCAACGGTAAATCTACTTTTGCAAAGCTCCTCTCGGAGAAGCTGGTGCCGATGGAAGGCAAGATGCGCAAACCGCGCAAGCTGGGCATAGGCTATTTTGCGCAGCACCAGCTTGATGAACTGAAGCCAAAGGACAGTCCCCTGGACCATCTGATCAAGCTGATGCCGGATGTTATTCTCTCGAAGGTACGCGCCCGGCTTGGCAGTTTTGGTTTTGGCGTCGATAAAGCCGATAGGCCGGTCGAAAGCCTGTCAGGCGGCGAAAAAGCACGCCTGATGTTTGCGCTCGCTACGTTCAAAAAGCCGCAAATGCTAATTTTGGATGAGCCAACCAATCATCTGGATGTAGATAGCCGCGAGGCCCTCATTCACGCCATTAACGGGTACGACGGCGCGGTGCTGCTGATTAGCCACGACAGGCACCTGGTTGAGGCCTGTGTTGATCGTCTGTGGATGGTCGAGGGCGGCGACGTAAAGGTCTTTGATGGTGATCTGGAAGACTACAAGCAACATCTTCTCAATATCCGGGCTGGCGAACGAGCGAATAAGCGCGCCGTAGGCAAACAGGATAATAAAAAAGAAGCCCGCAAAGCGGCTGCCGAGCTACGCAAACAGATTGCTCCCCTAAAGCGCGCCGTCGAAAAGGCAGAGAAAACGCTTGAAGCCCTGATTCTGGAAGAGAAAAAGCTAAAACAGCTTATGAACGACCCAACCATCTATGAGCCCGGTAAGGAAGATCAGGTGGCGGAATTGAGCATTCAGGCGTCAGAGGTTGATACACAAATAATTGATGCAGAAGAAGCTTGGGCAGAGGCAGAAGAAAAATATACTGCTGCGAAAGAAAAACAGGACCAAGCAGCAGGCGTTAGCTAAAGTACTTTGGCTTGACCGCACGGTAGCAATCGTCTTTGGTGTTGCCTGCATGGCAAACAAAGTTCGGGGGAACAGAAATGGGCGCACTCTTTGACAAGTTAACGCCGAGCATGGCGTTTGCGCGCTTCTTTGCCGTAATCTCTATTGCTGTAGTGTTCATTTGGTTTGGTGGCCTAACTCTCGGCCGTTCATCAGCCAGCATCCTCGACGGCTGGGTGTCAGCTCATCCTTTTTTAAAAGGATTGTCCACAGAGCTAAAATCATATTTCCCTCTAATACTTGGCGCTTTGCAGCTGGCGATCGGGATTGTGGTCGCTCTTCACGCCGTGCCTGGGCGCTTTAAACAGCATGCCTATACAGCCGTAGTTGTCATTTCTCTTGGCGCTCTTAGCCTCATGTTCACAAACCCGGTGTGGATAAAAAGCCTGGGCGGGTTCCCCGCCATTGGCTCTGGTCAGGGTATCATCAAATATATCGGTATTGCCGGCGTTGCCTTGTGGCTAGGAGCCTACCGGCACGCCAATATGGTGATGTTGCTCGGCCTTATTATTGTGCTGGCCTGGATTGGCGGCATGAAGTTCACTGCACCTGAAGCCGAAGGAGTACACCCGCTTCTTACTTCAAGCCCCCTGTTCAACTGGTGGGCTCCGGTTTATTTCAGCAAGCAAATGGCTTCGAACGTGATTGGCATTATTGAGCTGGTCACTGTTTTCTGCCTAACAGGCTGGTGGTGGAACAAGCGTGTCCTTCAATTAGGACTGCTACTATCTGCAGCAACATTCATTGCAACACTTAGCTTCATGATAAGCTTTTCTGGCAGCTGGAGCGGCAGTTTTCCCTATTTGGCAAGTGCCGGGCATTTTCTTTTGAAAGACTTGCTGTTGCTGGCTGCCACCGTTGCACTGATGGCTGAAACCCGGCTACGGCCCTAATTTAGAGGCCCCATTCCCGTTGAATTTGGTTCAAGACCTCTTTGCGGTAAGGCAGCGTATAATGGTTTGCTCCTTCAATTTTGGTGAACTGATCATCTGAACCAAGAACCGCCAAAAGCGACTCGCCCGACTCGAGTGGTATCACCCTGTCATTCGTTCCGTGAAAAATGAGCACTCGGCCGGTGGCCTGCGCCAGCTTTTTGAAACTGTTCAGCGGGTAGCGAGCGATGAATGCAGGAATGAAGGGAAACCGTCTCAGGCCCATTTCACGCACTGAATGCATTGGCGCAAACAAAATTGTTTCCGCAACTTTTTTGACCCCAGCAAGGTGCGAGGCGAAAGTTGTTCCCAGTGAATAGCCTACGACACGGACACTCTCACCGTAGCGCGCAGCGGCCCACTCGTGCCACAGTTCCGCATCATGAAGCAGCCGGCCTTCAGAAAGCGGCCCAGTACTTTTGCCAGAGCCTCTATAGTCCATAGACAGAACGTCATACCCCAAATCCAGGAATATGCGTGCAATGCTTTCCGAGTGCCCCACATTGCCCATATTGCCTTTGAAATATAGCACCACGCCCCGTGCCTGCGCCCTGTCTTTGAACAGAACGCCGTGCAGGCGACCATCATTATTGTCGACCCAAACTTCCTCAGTGGTTGCCGCAAATTTAAATTTGTGGTCGGCCTCAACCGGCATGGGGAAGAAAATAAATCCTTCCTGAAATACATACAGCAAGACTGCTAAAGTGAGATATAGGCTGACACTAAAAATTGCTATTTTCTTCAAAGCTCTCATGGGTTCCTCGGATAAATCCAAACGCCCCCTTTGAAACCAGTTTAGCGTGAAACCGTAAAAAAACTGTGACCACCGGCAAAAGCCCCAAGGGCTAGGTCCCGGAGCCCAAATAAATGTCAGGATCAATAATCTCCATCAAAAGCTTGCTTTGCCCCACATCCCTAAAGCCAAACTTACGGTAAAGAGCGTGCATGTCTGATGTGGCCAACATGATGCGCCGCAGACCTTGAAGGTCAGGGTGTGCCATCAATGTTTCCATCAACCAGTTGGCCAAACCCAAACCACGGTGGCTTTCGGCGATATATACATCGCTCAAATAAGCAAAGGTGGCTTTGTCTGTCACCATGCGGGCCATGCCCGCCTGCCCTAGCTCGGTGTGATAGAGACCAATCACAAGTGAATTGCGAAAGCTGCGCTCCATCACCTTACGCGGCAACCCTTTGCTCCAGTAGGCGTCACGCGAGAGCCAGCTATGAACGGTATCCAGCTGAAAGTCTGCCAATTCAAAAGAAAGCGCATATTCCAGGCTTGGATGCTTGAGCCGATTTTCGCTCATGCCTTTTGTTCCCAGCCGCCCGTTTCTTTTTGTTGCCAATAAGACATTTCCACGCCTTCAGCCTCAAATTTTTTCCAGTCTTGCCGGGCCTTGCCAACAATATGTTCATCGCGGCCATCAAACATATACAGGCAGCGGTCATAATTAGCCGCGTCCGTACCTTCGACCGCATTCACTACAAGCTGAATTGTAGCTTCGTTTGGGTTTTCGTCATCGCATGTCAGGAAAACTTCCTGTTCTGACGGATATTTGCATTTGTCCTGATCATGGGGGATGAAACTGGCTGGGTCAAAATCCCATAACGCTTTGTCCAAAGTCAACATTGTGGCTTCGTCCGGCGTTTTGATAACGGCCCGCAGACCAGCTTCATGAATTTTGGCAACCAGCTTGGGCAGCGCCTCTTCAAGACGCTGCCGCTGCAAATGGTAAAAGCGAATTTCAGCCACGTCGGCTAGCTTTCGTAATTGTCTGCCACCATACGGTCCAGGAGGCGAACGCCGTACCCTGTGCCGCCTTTTTCCGCGAGCGGCGTGCCTTTGTCAGACCAAACCATGGCTGCAACATCAATATGTACCCACGGCGTATCCCCGGCAAAACGCTGTAAGAACTGAGCTGCTGTTATTGACCCCGCACCCCGTCCGCCAATGTTTTTCATATCCGCGATATCGCAGTCAATCAGCTTGTCGTAGTTTTTATGGAGCGGTAAGCGCCATACTTTGTCACCTGTTTCGAGCCCGGCTTTTGTAAGCTGAGAGGCAAGAGTATCATCACCTGTGAAAATGCCAGCGTGCTCGTGGCCAAGCGAGATAATGATTGCACCTGTGAGCGTTGCCAGGTCGATCATGAACTTGGGTTTGTAGGTCTCTTTGGTGTACCAAAGCGCGTCCGCCAGCACGAGCCGCCCTTCGGCGTCTGTGTTCAATATTTCAATGGTTTGGCCAGACATGCTGGTAACAACATCACCCGGGCGTGACGCATTGCCTGACGGCATGTTCTCAACCAACCCAACCGTGGCCACCACATTCACTTTGGCCTTGCGACCAGCGAGCGCTTTCATCAGGCCCACAACGGTTCCTGCACCGCCCATGTCCCATTTCATCTGCTCCATGCCCTCGCCCGGTTTCAACGAAATGCCGCCAGTATCAAAGGTTACACCTTTACCGACGAATGAGATTGGCTGCTCACCTTTCTTACCGCCGTTCCAGCGCATGATCACCAGCTTGCTTTCTTTGTGTGAGCCCTGCCCTACAGACAAAAGCGACCCCATACCCAGCTTTTCCATTTCTGCTTCGCCGAGCACTTCAACTTCAACACCCAGAGCTTCCAGGCCGGAAATTCTTTCGGCGAAGCTTCCAGGGTACAGCACGTTGGCTGGCTCTGAGATAAGATCGCGGGTCATAAACACGCCGTCGGCCACTTTCTCGCGCGCCTCAAACGCCTTCGCGGCGTCTGTTTGGCCCGTAGCAATCTCAACTGACTTCAAAGTAGGTTTTTTGCTGTCTGGTTCTTTGGTGCGGTATTTATCAAATCGGTAGTCACGCAACAGCGCGCCTTCGGCCACGTCAACGCTGTTCAGGTTTTCGCCTTCGACAATGATTGTTGCGTGGATGCTGCCACTGGCAGAAAGTGTAGCAACGGCTTTTGCGCCAATTTCGACACTATCTGCTTCAGTTCTTGCAGATGACTTCCCGACACCAAGGATTAAAACCCGCTCTGCGCTCAATCCCGCCGGAGCAACGATTTCCTGTGTCTGGCCTGACGCGCCTGTGAAGCGTGAAATCTTACATGCTTTGGCAAGCGCCCCGCCGCACGCGGTGTCTGCTTCAGCAGCGAGCCCGGACAGGCCTTTGTCTTCCTCTACCAAGAAAACCACTGCACCCGATGTTGGCAGCGCCATATCTGCAAATGAAACCTTCATAGATTCCTCTTTTTATTTTGAAAACAATATCATGCCCCCGGTGGAGGCCCTTGAAGTTTTAATGCCTTTAAAACAGCGATTAGGCAATAGCGCGTGGCTATTTTCCCCCTGAAAAAGCCACAATTCTATTAAATCTAGACAGTTATAAAAAGCAATCACCGCTTAATGGCGTTGCGAAGGCTCAAATCACAGGCTATCAAGTCACAAACGAATTCGGGTGAAAGAACAATAGTGCCACCATTTTCCAGTAATTTTTTGATGCGCAGCGCGCGTATCGCAGTTTTGGCAGCTTTTTCTCTTGGCTCCTCACATACCCTGCTGGCTCAAGAGGGCAACGTCACAGCTAAAGACGAGGCCGGGAAAATTGACCTGAGCGCCGACCAGATCACCTACAACGCTGAAACAGGTGTTGTCCGGGCCGTCGGCCGAGTTTTCATCAGCCGGAACGGTTACATCCTTGAAGCTGGCGAAGTTTTATATAACGAAAAAACCGGTGACGCCGAAGCCTTCGGCGCGGTTATGTTAACAACACCCGCTGGCGACAAGGTTTTTGCGCCGCGCATGAAGCTGGAAGACGCCTTAAACCGGGCTTTTGTCGAAGATATCAGATTATTGATGACCGACGGATCGCAAGTTCGTGCTGTTTCTGGCAGCCGCGACGCCGATGCTGGATTAACCACCATGGAACGCGCTGTCTACAGCCCGTGTAAAATATGTGAAGCGGAAAATGGGGACAAACAACCACTGTGGCAGATAAAAGCTGTCAAAGTGGTACACAACAAGGAAAAACGGCGCCTATATTATGACGACGCAGTCCTCGAAATCCTTGGTATTCCAGTATTGTGGACACCAAAATTTTCGCACCCGGACCCGACGGTAGATAAAGCGAGCGGCATACTGCCTCTCGACATTCGAACGACCAGAAACCTGGGTTTTTATGCCGCCGTTCCCTATTATCATGTATTTAATGACAGCATCGATGCCACCATCACACCGATAATTACCAGCAAGGAAGGGCTTATCCTTGGCGGCGAATACCGGCAGCATATCGGTGCCGGGAAATTTTCATTTGGTGGTAGCATTACCCGCACTGACGCGCGCGATGCCAACAATATTGTAACCGGCGAAAAAGAGTTTCGGGGACACATCACTTCAAACGGATCATTCAATCATTCAAACGTTTGGCGATCTTCTTACAAACTGAATTGGGCTTCTGACGATACCTACCTGCAGCGGTACGATATTTCATTCGCAGATACACTGGTAAGTGAATACAAACTTGAGGGATTTTGGGACCGATCCTATTTTTCAGCGCGAACTATTGGGTTTCAAGGCCTGCGCATCGAAGATATTTCAGGCGAAACCGGCTATGCCCTGCCGCTCATTGACGCGGAATATATCCCCAAATTCAAACCGCTAGGCGGCACTATCAGCTTACGCGGAAATGCTCTTTCGCTGTACCGCACATCCGGGCAAGATACGCAGCGTGTCTCTGTTTCGGCAAACTGGCAACGTCGCTGGATCAGCCCGAAAGGCTTTGTCCTGGACGCTGACGCCCTTCTTCGGAGCGACCTTTACAATGTGAATGACGCGGATTTAGCTGACGAAGTTGCTTTTGGCGGAACTTTTGGAGGAACTGCCTCCGGCAGCGAATGGCGCAACCTAGCCCGTGTTACGGGTACAGTTACCTGGCCACTCGTAAAATTCACAAAGAGCGGCTCACACACAATTGAGCCAATACTAGAGCTAACGCTGTCACCGCGAAGCGGCACGCCCGACAACATTGTTAATGAAGACAGTCGAGCCTTTGAATTGAATGACTTGAACTTGTTTTCACCTGAGCGGGCCTCCGGTTTCGATGTTTGGGAGGAAGGCAGCCGCCTTACCTATGGCATGCGCTGGAAATTTGAACGAGGTGACCTGCAAACTGATGTTCTCGTCGGTCAAACATGGCGCATCGACAGCACGCCTGTTGTGCTGGAAAACGGAGCCGGCCTGGAAGGCGAGTTTTCCGACATCGTGGGGCGCACTACCGTTAGCTACAAAAATTGGGTCGACTTTGAACACCGTTACCGGCTTGACGAAAAAAACTTTGCTTTCCTCAGGAACGAAGTTGATGTGGTTTTTGGTGACGAAAGCAAAAACCTTCGCGTTGGCTATTTCAAGCTCGACCGCGGTCTTAGCTTTATCAACCGGGAAGACCGGGAAGAAATTCGTGCCAGTGGTTTTTATAAAATTGCCGAAAACTGGAAGCTTTTTGGAAGCTTTTCAAGGCGCTTAACGGGCGCAGTGAAGAACGATATTCCCGAGGGACAGGGCAATATTGAATATAGTATTGGTGTGGCATACCAGAACGAATGTATCGAAGTTGGCGTGACGTTACGCGAGACATATACGCGGGACAGAGACATCGAACCCGGCACTTCGATTTTGTTCCGATTAAAATTGACGAATTTGGGCTAGTGCCAGAGGAAGAAAGCGGCTAAAAGGCTTAGCTCGTAGGGGATTTTTTTGTATTATATGACCAATTTACAAGTATTAGGCGTGCCAACTGTGATGATTAAAACCAGAAATTTGCTCAAACGCGGTTTGGTGGGCTTTGTTATGTCTGTTTCAGCGACAACAGGCCTATACGCACAGCAGACACTTAACAGCATCGAAGTTCTGGTAAACGACGCGCCGATATCCTCTTTTGATATTGATCAACGCCTGCGCCTTGTGATCGCAATTGCGGGCGGCGTTAACACGCAGGAAGAATTTCTCAAAGTCCGTGAGCAGGTTATTCGCGCCATGATCGACGAAAAGCTGCAACTTGATGAAGCAGCCACAGTTGATCTAATTATCAGCGAAGCGCAACTTGAAGAATATTTCGCTCGGCGTGCACAAGGCGTTGGGCAGTCACCTGAACAGTTTGAGCAGGCGCTGGCGGGTATTGGTTCCAGCAAACGCACCATGCAAAAACAGATGGAAGCAGAAATAGCCTGGTCCCAACTGGTGGACGGACGCCTTGGACCCTTTGTTTCTGTCTCAGACGAAGAAGTCGAAGCTCGAATCCAGAAAATTTTCGATAACCGCGGCAAATTTGAATACCGTCTCGCCGAAATTACACTTGATGTGAACTCAACAGACGAAGAAGCCAGCATTAAAGCCAATGCTGAACAATTGGCTGAGCGTATCAAGGGTGGTTCTTCATTTACCGAGATCGCTCAACAGCTTTCGTCATCCCCTACTGCGGCCGTAGGCGGAGACCTCGGCTGGTCAACCCTCGATGACCTTAGCGGCCACTATGCGGAAGCAGCCAACACTGTTGATGTTGGCAGTATTTCGGAGCCCATTCGCACCGCGGGCGGCTATACCATTCTTGCGATGCGAGACAAACGTCGCATTCTTGTTGCTGACCCACTGGACACTCAAATTCAGCTGCAGCAAATATTTTTGCCGGCGGCGAGCGCGGCAAACCCGGCTCTTAATGACAAATTCCGGCGCGCTGTCGAAGGACTAAATGGCCAGCCATTCCAGTGTGGAAACATCCCCAGCATTGTTTCAAGTGCGGGCGCAGAAGCACAAACAGACTTGGGCGTCTTGCGTCTTCGTGACCTTCAAGGACAGGTTCGGGCTGTTGTCTCCGAATTGGGTGAGAACAGCGTCAGTACTATACAGGATATGGAAGATGGCCTTCGTGTTCTCGTAGTTTGCGGCCGGCAGGAATCCCAAATACGCGAGCCTGATTTTGACTCGATTTTCAATCAGATCGAACAGCAGCGACTTTCTATGATGGGACGTCGCTATCTTCGTGACCTTCGCAGGGACGCGATTATCGACTACCGTTAGATTGGAAGATGGGTATTTCTTATGGCAAGCCCGCAGCAAATAAAACCGCTTGCGTTTACAATGGGCGAACCCGCTGGCGTTGGCCCTGAGCTGATAGCCCGGCTTTGGCAAGGCCAACAAAATCTGAAAATAGATCCATTTGTTTATATTGGTGCTCCCGAAGCGCTATTCGCAGCCAGCCCCAAAATCCCCGTCGAAGTAATTTCTGACATCGGTGATATACCCACCCTTTTTTCAAAGGCCGTGCCGTGCATACCGGCTTCGCTAGATAGCGAGATCATATTGGGCGAGCCCACACCCCTTAATGGACCCGCCGTTATCGCCTCTATTAAGCAAGCAGTGGACCTAGCTTTAAGCGAGGAGGTCGCCGGAATTGTTACAGCGCCAATCCAAAAGTCTGTCCTTTACAAAGCGGGCTTTGATGCGCCGGGCCACACCGAGTTTTTGGCAAGATTATGCGGCGAAAATGACGACACTGCAGTGATGATGCTAGCGAGCGACGACATGCGTGTTGTTCCGGTAACTATCCACATCCCGATTTGTGAGGTGCCTGCCGCATTAACCGCAAGCAAAATTTTTCACACAGGTATGGCGCTCAATCATGATCTAAAAAAACGGTTTGGCGTTGAAGCTCCAAAAATTGCCGTCGCGGGCCTTAATCCCCATGCAGGCGAAGACGGAGCCATTGGCGTTGAAGAAGCCACCCACATTCGACCAGCCATTTGGGATCTCCGCGATAACGGGGTTGATGTAACCGACCCTCTGCCCGCTGATACCTTGTTCCACGAGGAAGCCCGCGCCAAATATGACGCCGTGCTATGTATGTATCATGATCAAGCACTTGTTCCATTGAAAACACTGGACTTCTGGAGCGGCGTAAATGTTACGCTCGGCCTGCCGCTGATCCGCACATCCCCTGACCACGGCACTGCGCTCGACCTGGCGGGACGCGGGATTGCGCGCCTTGACAGCATGCTAGCAGCAACAAAGATGGCACGGTTAATGGCTGAAACCGTGAGCGCCAAACGTGGATAACAAACTGCCTCCACTTCGCGATGTCATCCGCGATCACGAATTAAGAGCTAAAAAATCCTTTGGCCAAAATTTCCTTCTTGATCTGAATTTAACCGGAAAAATTGCCAGAACAGCCGGCGATTTGACCAACAGCGTCATTTTTGAAGTCGGCCCCGGCCCGGGCGGTTTAACTCGTGCGCTGCTCGCAGAGGGTGCAAAACGCGTCGTGGCCGTAGAGATGGACCAAAGGTGCCTCCCGGCACTGCAGCAAGTTTCTGCGGCCTATGATGGCCGATTGACGGTGGTATCAGGCGATGCGCTAGAGGTCGACGCGTTAGCTTTATTGGCACCACAAAGCGGCGAAGTAGCAAGAATAGTCGCAAACCTGCCTTACAATGTGGGAACAGCCCTATTGATCAAATGGCTAACCGCCAAAACATGGAAGCCTTGGTACGCATCCTTGACGTTGATGTTTCAGCGTGAAGTGGCAGAACGCATAGTCGCAAAACCCGGTACCAAAGCCTATGGTCGGCTTTCTGTTTTAGCACAGTGGCGCGGTAAGGTGCACATTGCCATGAAAGTGCCTGCTGCAGCCTTTACGCCTGCTCCCAAGGTGGATAGCGCGGTTATCCACTATGAACCCACAGAGCCTCCCTTAGTTGACGTTGAATTCAAAGATCTGGAATTACTGGTGGCGCAGGCTTTCAACCAGCGCCGCAAAATGTTGCGAGCCAGCCTAAAAGGTTTGGCAGTACCAGCGTTGGAGTTATTGAACGCAGCGGAATTGGAACCCACCAAACGGGCGGAAAATATTACAGTAGCTGAATATGTCAGGCTCGCTCAGGTCTACCGAAAGCTGAAACCTGCCCCCTAGCCTTTCGAGCGTTCTTCCATCAAACTACGAACAAAGTCAGACATGCCGGGCCGCCGTTCGCGCCTGAAACGCTCAGCACGTACGATCGACTGCAAGTTTTCGTAGGTTTGGTCCAGATCATCGTTGACCAACACATAATCATATTCGGCCCAGTGGCTGATTTCGCTTTCGGCTTTCGCCATACGCGCAGCGACGGTTTGGTCACTGTCTTGCGCCCGGCTTCTCAGACGTTGCTCCAGGGTTGATATAGAAGGTGGCAGAATAAATATGCGCACCAAATCAATGGCGCGCGAGCTGGACATCAATTGCTGGGTGCCCTGCCAGTCAATGTCAAAAATAACATCTTTGCCCCAAAGCAGGGCCTGCGCGACTGGCTCACGAGGTGTACCGTAACGATTACCAAAAACTGTAGCATATTCAAGAAGTTGGTCGCTATTTGCCATTTCGTCAAAGCGTTCACTACTGACAAAATAATAGTCTTTTCCATCTTCTTCACTTGGGCGCGGGTCTCGGGTTGTTGCTGAAACCGACATCACCACATCTTTATCATCAGCGAGCAAACGCCGTGTCAATGTTGTTTTACCAGCTCCCGAGGGAGACGATAATACGAGCATTAGGCCACGACGGCTATGGACTGACTTGTGCGGCATTCAAACCTCTATCTGTATTTTAAAGCACCAATTGACTATTCGATATTCTGAACCTGTTCCCGGAATTGGTCTATCAAGACCTTCAGGTCAAGTCCAATTTTTGTCATCGCGCTGTCGCCAGATTTTGAACATAATGTGTTGGCTTCACGATTAAATTCCTGGCAAAGGAAATCCAGGCGACGGCCAACAGGTTTGTCAGCAGCCAACAAGCTACGCGCTTCTTCAACGTGGCTGTCCAGTCGGTCGAGTTCTTCCTGAATATCTGATTTAACAGCAAGCAGTGCCAATTCCTGCACTATACGTTCTTCCGGGACCGGTTTTTCAACATTCTCAAGCTTTGCGAGTTGGGATCGAAACCGGTCTTGCATCGCCTGTGTTCGATCTCCAGCCAGCGAACGAGCCTCAGCAGCCAACCGGGCCACCTCAGTCAACTGGTCCGATAACACAGCGTGCATGCGCGCCCCCTCTTCACCGCGAGCTTTTTTCAAATCAGTCAATACATCAGCTAAACTGCAGGTTATGCTGGATTGAAGGGTCTCAAGTGCGACCTCGTCTAATTGTTGGCTTTTGACCTCCAGCACGCCTTTTACTGCAAGCAGTCCGTCAAAACGTGCAGGGCCAACACCAGGTCGGTCTGCGAATTTCGCCGCCATTTCAGCCAACTGGTTCAGGCGGTTTTCATTGATTGCAAGAGCGCCCTCGTCGGCGTTTACCTCAACATTCAGTGCCAGAAACACAGAACCGCGGGTAATTTCTGCCGAAACCAGCTTTTTAACGGCCAGATCATAACCATCAAGAAACGAAGGAACCCGTGCCCGAATATCCAAACCCTTGTTGTTGACGCTTTTTACTTCCCAGTTCCATTGGTGTCCTAGCGCCGCCCCTGCGCCGCGCGCGAAGCCTGTCATGCTATTCATTGTCATTCAATTGTCCCTTTGACCCGGCCACACTATAGAAGCCGTCCCGCATTTTTTAAATGAAATAAGTTGTTATCTTTTTTGCGCGGCTTGAAATTTGCGCCAGCGGGCAACGTTTCGATTGTGGTCCCGGAGTGTGCGCGCAAATGCATGTCCGCCGGACCCGTCTGCAACAAAATACAAATAGTCTACCTTCGCTGGAGATAAAACAGCCGCTATTGATTGGCGCCCGGGGTTTGCTATCGCTGTCGGCGGCAACCCGCTAGACCGGTAGGTGTTGTAGGCTGTTACCGCCTTCAAGTCAGCAGCCGTCAAGCTTCGGCCGAGTGGCTCACCGTAAGTGATGCCGTAAACCACTGTCGGATCAGACTGCAAGCGCATCCCTTTTTTAAGGCGGTTGATGAAAACAGCAGCCACCAACGGCCTTTCGCTCTCGACACCAGTTTCCTTCTCAACAATTGACGCCAAAATTAACGCCTGCTTCTTCGACGAAATCGGTAAATCCTTTGCCCTGCCCTGCCACAGCCCGTCGAGCTCCCGGCTCATGTTTTCCTGCATACGTTTGACCAGCGCCGCCGCCAACTCTCCACGGCTGAAGAAATATGTTTCTGGCAAAATGCTCCCTTCAAAAGGCGACTGGTACTCAGACCAATTCAAGGCCTGCGTTTCAGTCATCAGTGCTTCGACCTGCACGACGGAAAAGCCCTCAGGAACCACCAATTTACGATAATGCACGTCGCCAGTGGCGATTTTCCTGATGATATAGCCAAGGTTGGATGAGGTAGCGATCTCATACTCACCAGCTTGAAGTTCTGTTTCACGGCCCAGAATTTTTGCCGCCACCATAAAATGCCAGGCATGCCGCACAAGCCCCTGATTACGGGCCTTCAATGCGACTTTGCGAAGCCCGTCGCCGGGCTCAATGAATAAATATTCAATTTCAGGGGATGCATTTTGCAAACGCAGGGTTTGTCGTGCCACCCCAAGCGAAACTGCGGCGATTACCAAAAGTAAAGCGCCGGAAATCAACAAAGCAGAAAAAAAGCGGTTCCGAATCATGACAAAAGCCTACAATGACATGTCATCTTCCAAAACCGCCCTATTTTCACCGGGAAACCCTATATCTGCTTTATCGGCTACCCTGTGTACTCCTGCATCACCAGTGACGCGTTGGTTCCGCCAAAACCAAAACTGTTGGACAAAGCCGCAGAAATTTTGCGCTCTTGTGCCACATTAGCCACCAGATCAATCCCGTCGCAGCCTTCTGCACGTTCATTCAGGTTCAGCGTGGGCGGCACAATATTTTCATTAATTGCTTTAATACAGAAAATAGCTTCTACCGCGCCGGCAGCTCCAAGGAGGTGACCAATAGAAGATTTGGTCGAAGACATGGCAATGTTTTTGGCATGGTCACCAACCAGCCGTTTAACGGCCCCAAACTCGATTGGGTCGCCAATGGGCGTAGAGGTACCGTGGGCGTTAATATAACCAATGTCTTCAACCGCCAGACCTGAACGCTTTATTGCAGCAGCCATAGACCGATACCCGCCATTGCCGTCTGGCGCTGGCGCGGTTACATGATAAGCGTCTCCTGACATCCCGTAGCCGATAACCTCAGCATATATTTTTGCGCCGCGTGCTTTTGCGTGTTCAAGTTCTTCAAGAACAAGTACTCCTGAGCCTTCGCCCATTACGAAGCCATCATGGCCTGCATCCCAAGGCCGTGAAGCCGTCTCTGGAGCATCATTATATTTGGTAGACAAGGCTTTAGCCTGGCAAAACCCTGCAAATCCAATGGCACAAACAGAAGCCTCAGCGCCGCCAGCGACCATAACATCAGCGTCATCAAGAGCGATAAGCCGTGCTGCGTCACCAATAGCATGTGCCCCGGTGGAGCAAGCCGTCACCACGGCGTGGTTTGGGCCTTTGAACCCATATTTTATAGAGACATTGCCTGAAGCCAGGTTCACAATTGAGCCAGCAATAAAGTGCGGGCTTACTTTCCTCACACCACGCTCATGCAAGGTGATGGATGTATCGGAAATCCAGCGCAACCCGCCAATCCCGGAGCCAATCATCACCCCTGTTCGCAGGCATTCTTCCTCGCTGGGCGTTTCCCAACCGGCGTCCTGCACGGCTTGCATCGCCGCAGCCATGCCAAAGAGAATGAAATTATCAACTCGGCGCTGTTCTTTTGGCAGCATCCAGTCATCCGGATTGAATGTATCACCTGAGCCATCCCCAAGCGGCACTTCACATGCAACTTTGCAGGAAAAACCCTCAGTATCGAACAAACTAATCTCGCCAGCACCAGACTGACTTTCGATAAGCTTTTTCCAGGTACCATCAACGCTGTTAGATAGCGGCGATACCATGCCCAAGCCCGTTACTACAACTCGTCTCATCGACCAACCCTTCGTTCTGCTGCCCATCTAAGGATGACAGAAACTTAAATAAGTAGAAAAGAAAAAAGGGCAACAGCAGGTTTATCGAACCTTGCCGCTGCCCTTCCTGAAAACTTGATCCAGACTAGGAATTCGCGCTTATGAAGCTAATCGCGTCCTTTACGGTCTGAATTTTCTCAGCCGCATCGTCAGGAATCTCAATTCCGAATTCTTCTTCGAACGCCATAACAAGCTCGACAGTATCAAGGCTGTCTGCGCCAAGGTCGTCAATAAAGCTAGCAGTGTCGGTGACTTTGTCTTCGTCCACACCCAGGTGCTCGATTACAATTTTTTTCACCTTATCGGCAATTTCGCTCATTGCTCATTTCCTCGTTTTTAACACAATATGTAAAGGGGTTTGTCC
>Ga0316207_10000093_pt1 | contig 191160 bp, 199 predicted proteins | sample 6weekpyrite_MG_FD_204943 | JGI IMG/M metagenome (GOLD analysis project Ga0316207, IMG submission 204943) | Microbial mat bacterial communities from mineral coupon in-situ incubated in ocean water Damariscotta River, Maine, United States -... | ecosystem: Environmental > Aquatic > Marine >...
CTTACTTGTCGGGGTATTCTACTCAATAAGAGTTGTAAAAAAGCTAAAAAGTTACAATGGATGCTCAAAAGATAGAAAAAGATACAATATGTTACACATTTATTGAGAGAATTATTAAGTGACAAAAATTATCCCAATTCATAATCGTTATAGAAGCTTTTTTTGATAATACTTCGTAACCTCAATTTTCAATCTCTATTGAAATATTGGCTTTATAATTACAGAATTATTTGCAAACTACGGTTTGCCTATCAATTTATAATTAATACATTCACTCTGATACTATAGTGTCGGACTTTATGACTGAATGATAAAAAAAGATTACAAAGGTATAGTAAAACATGGAAAATGTAGATACTAAAGAAAACCAGAACATAGATCACGGTTCAGCCGCATTTCGTAAAGAGTATGTCGGTCGCGATCTCTCAGCCGGTGTAATAACGGCGACTATGGCAATCCCATTATCTATCGGTATTGCCTTAATGTCAGATTATCCAATTCAAGTGGGACTTGCAACAGTAGCTTTTGCAGCTTTCATAGCATTTATATTTGCAATGTTTCGTCCTGGTAACTATATAGGAGCTCCGGGTATTGCAGCAGGTTTAGCTCCAATTCTTGCAATGGGTGTGGCAAAGTTTGGAATGGAGAATATGGCCTTCATTATTTTTATGACGGCATTCTTCCAAGCGGTCATATGGACATTTAACTGGCAACGCTATCTTTTGATGGCAGTACCGTCTTACTTGGTTGAGGGCTTATTAGCGGGTATCGGTCTGAAAATTGCGCTTAAATTTTTACCTTTTTTATGGATGCTACCGGCTGGTATGGCTATAGAGGGAGACTTCTTTAGTGATGCTCGTATTCAAATCATTGCTCTTTCTATCGTCGGAACTATTATGTTTCTTACTCTATTTAAAATATTTAAAGACACTAAACCTGCATTACCGTACTTTACTTTGATCTTGTTTGGTATTGTAGTCGCAATGTTTGTTGATGTAAAGATGCTTAAAGTAGAAGATGTGAACTTTACTCTTGCACTGCCAATTCCTGATTTTGATTCAATATATCTGTGGATATATGCGATCTTCTTTTCACTGATGTTATCCGTAGTTGATGTAATCGAGCAAGTTATGAGTAATGCGGCAATTGAGAAAATCGACCCGTTGCAACGTCCATCTAATTCAAACAACTCACTATTAGCAATCTGGGTAGCGAATATGGGTGCTAGCTTTTTTGGCGGTATGACAAACCTTGACGGTTTAGCTAAATCATCAACAAATCGTCTTGCAGGTGCTTATACAAAACTCTCTGTATTGGTGATTGGTGTACTCATAACGTTCTTTGTACTAAACTCTCAGTATTTAGATCATTTACCTTACTTTGCATTGGCAATTATTATGATATTTGTCGGTGTCAAAATGTTTTTAGGTTTACTACACATTGCAACATTTGGACCTTATGCCGTACTGCTTGCAACTGTTTGTGCCGGTTTAGTATTTAAAGTCGGCATCTTTGAAGGGCTGATCATTGTTCTAGCTATTCACGGTATCATTAGTTATGTTATCTTTTCACAAATGGACAATATGCCTGCTGGAACGATTGTTAGTAAATATTTCCAAAAATTCAAAGAGGATGAGCAACAGCTTAACTAATTTTTAAGTGTTTCCCTATTTCAATTCCCACTAGTTATACGGGAATTGATTTTACAATAATTATGGAGTTATAAAAATGTATACAATAGAGATAGAAAAAGAGTGTGGTTGTTTTAAAAAATCATCATTTGAAAACAATATGACGTTTGATTATAAAGAGGATGCGATTAATAAAGCTAAAGTTATAGAGGCAAGAATGAACCAAGAGTTCTGTTTCAAACACTACTTTGAAGCGGTGGATCATGGAGACAAGATAGTTATTCATAGCACATTAAGACCTGAAGATGAGGATGATGAAGAGGCAGAGGACATCAGAGATCTTATTGCTAAGAGCCCTGTAAAAATCCAGTTTGACGGTGGTGCTTCAACTCCAGGAGATGGGAAGTAAATGTCAAATATTCCTAAAGAGGCTCTTTTTTAAGAGCTCTTTAGGCCTCTTGTATAACCTTCACCTCATCACCTACTCTCACAGTAGAATAATCTAGCGGCGTAACAAATATCCCACGATTACCGTCAATAAGCTCAGGAAGTTCAGGAGCTATAGCATAAAGATATCGGTACGATTGACATGGACCGCTTACTTCAAATAGATTATCTCCAATTTCGATAACTGAACCTTTTTTCAGATGGTTTAAATCTATATCGACATAGATACTTTCCATCAAGATACCTTTATCAACTACTATCTCAGCCTGTTCAATAATCTCATAACTCTTTTGTGAAACAAGAAGGGCTACATATCCCACATCTTTTTCATAATTAATATCACCTACTATTCCGTTTGCATCACAATCAAATTCATCACACGTTACCCTATGCCCTGCACGCATCAGATCAGGTGTACTCATATACAGAGTTAGTACTTTTCCGCTATTCATAAATATTACCTTTTTAGACTTCCTACAAAAGTTTCAAATCACTCTCATATTTTTGACGAAGTCTATTAGACTTCTTGCAAAACTCTAGCAGTCATCAGAGGCTAAAAAAGCGGTGAGATTGTGCAAAACAAATTTTTAAGCCTAGCCGTAGCTAAGGTTAAAATATTTTTTTGTGCAAGATTGCCGCTTTGTTAGTCTCCCTACGGGCTTCATAAAGAGAGCTTTACTCTTCGTTAGATAACCCTAACCGTAGACAGTGCTACGCTTAGGAACATCTGCCTTGATTAAAACTCTCTTTGTAAAGCTGATGGCTACTAGAATTTTGCAAGAAGTCTATTATCATTTACTTGAAAGTAGCCTCAATTTTTTTTGTTTCTATGCAATTTATACATATTTTTTATTTAATAGGACAAAATTTAGGTTATAATCAAGGTCAAAATATATTAAAGGACAAAAAATGGGTCTGTATGACAGAGACTATGCCTCTGGTGCTTATTATGAGCAAACGGTAGAACGTAACGAAACGCAAATCGTAACGTTTGTTAAGGAGACATACAAGCTTTTTGCAGCTTCAATGCTCGCAGGAAGTGTTGGTGCTTATGTTGGTGTTGGTATGGCTGCGGTTATCGCACCTATCAAATGGCCACTCTTTTTTGTAGAGATTGCTCTACTAATTGCACTACATTTTGTAAAACATAAACCTGGCATCAACATGATGGTACTTTTTGGTTTTACATTTATGACGGGACTTACGCTTGGACCACTTCTAAGTATGGTTCTTGGAATGAGCGGCGGTGCAACGATTATCGGTAATGCATTTTTAATGACAACTGCGATATTCGGCGGACTTAGCTATTTTGCTATTAATACGGCAAAAGATTTTACAAGTTTTGGAAAACCACTTATGATCGCACTTATCGTTGTGATAGTGGGTTCACTTCTGAACATGTTCTTGTTCCAAAGCCCGATGCTGCATATCTTAATCCAAGGTGCAGTCGTTATGCTATTTAGTTTTATGGTTCTATTCGATACGCAAAATATCATTCGAGGACTATATGAAACTCCGATAGAAGGTGCTGTAGCGCTCTATCTAGATTTTCTAAACCTCTTTACTGCACTGCTTCAAATTTTTGGAGTTCTTGGTGGAAGTGACGAGTAGTAAAGATGAAAATGGCCTCAATCGCTTGATTGATGCCAATCTTAACCGCCTCAGCGAAGGTATACGAGTCTGCGAAGATGTGGCTCGTTACCTTCATGACAATCAAAAGCTCTCAAAAACTCTTAAAGAATTACGTCATCAATGTAGACTTCCAGATGCAATAGAGCGTTTAGGTACAAGAGATGCGCTCAATGATGTCCTACGTCCATCTACAAAGAGTGAACAGCAAAGAGATTCACTAGAGAATATACTCACTGCAAACTATCATCGTGCTCAAGAATCTGCACGTGTACTCGAAGAGTTTTGCAAACTTCTTTATCCTAACGAATCTGAAAAGTTTAAACAGATTAGATATGCGCTTTACTCTTTAGAAAAAGAGCACCAAGTGTTACTTAGTGCCCTATCATAATCTTTTCTAGAGAAAATATCTCCTCTAGTTGCGAAACTTTTTCTACATAATCAAACGTCTCACTTTCTGTTTTTGCCGCTTTTTCAATTTCAAAAGCGATTTCAGTGGTTTCAATAAAAAGATAGGTAGCACTCCCTCCCTTTATGGTATGAGCTACCATATCAATTTTTTTATAATCTTTATTATCAATCCCCTCTCTAAGATCTGCAATGAGAGAGCTCATTTCACCCAAATAAGCATCCAGAAGTTCCCTGACTCTTTCAACAGACAATCCTAACTCATTTGAGATTTGCTTGATTCTATCATCTCGATCATCTGATTTATACTCAACATACACCTCTGCTTCATAGGAATTCAAATATTTCCCAAGCATAAAATTCAAAGTATCTGCATTTATCGGTTTGGCTAAAAAGTCATCGGCACCGATTAAAGCAAATAGCTGCTGATCAGATTGCATGACACTAGCACTTAAAATGACTATAGGGGTATGTTCCTTTGCTTCCTTTTTTTCATATACTAACATCTCTTTTACTGTAGTGACACCATCTTTTTCAGGCATATAGTTGTCCATAAAAACTAAATCATAACTATTATCTTTAAAAAGCTCAAAAGCCTCCTGCCCGTTGTTTGCCATCTCATATGTTAAACCGTATAGATCTAACATTTCACTAATAAGCAACTGATTGGCTATATCATCTTCCGCGACAAGTATATGTCCTCTATAATGAACTTTTTTTTCTATTTTAAGTTTTTTATCATGAGTTGAATCATTTTTTAAAACATCAAAGATTTTAGTCGGTGTAATAGGGATATAAAGTGCTTCGCAATAATCTCTCAACCTACCAAGAGATCTTTCTTTATTGGTTATAGCGATACAGTGAGTGGAATCATTCAAAAAAGTTTTAATGTCAATATTTTCAAAATCCTTCAAATCAAGAAATATATAATCAAATTCTGTTAAATCATCATATATATCCCTTTTAACGGCATCAACTCCAAAGGATTTAAAATATTGTGAGAGCAAAATTGAGTATATATCCTCTGAAAGAATAGCGACTCTCTTTTCTTGTAGTACAGACCAATCATAATTTTGCAACTTCTCGTTTTGGCATATCTTAACAGGGATTTCTAACGTAAATAATGATCCCTCTCCTACCTTACTTACAACACCCACATCACCATCCATAAGTTTTGCCAAACTTTTACAGATTGCAAGCCCTAAGCCTGTACCGCCATACTCTCTTGATGTTGATTTATCTGCTTGTTCAAAAGCCCCAAAAATAGAATCAATTTTATCCTCAGATATACCTATACCGCTATCTTTTACCTCTATATAGAGTTTCTTAGCATCATTAAAAGATATATTCACCTCAATAGTGCCACCCTTAGTAGTAAATTTAAGGGCATTACTTAGAAAATTTATAATGATCTGTTTTGTGCGATGGATATCTGCATACATACAATTTGGAAAATTTGGATCGATATATGTTATAAAATCTATACTCTTATGAAATGCTTTAGAAGAAAATATCTCAAAAACACTCTCCAATGACTCATAGATATTAAATTCATGAGCATCTATATGAAAATGTCCGCTCTTAATTTTTGAAAAATCTAATATATCATCAATAATATTTAATAGTGAATCAGATGACTCCTGAATTATAGAGATATGTTTTTTTGCATCTTTGTCAGTTACCTCATGTTCTAAAAGAGAGATAAAACCCATGATAGCATTTAGAGGTGTTCTAATTTCATGGCTCATATTTGAAAGAAAATTATCTTTTGCTTTTGCCGCCTCTTTTGCCTGCTCTTTTGCTTTTACAAGTGAAGTTACATCATGCCTAATAGCTACATACTCTTCAATTTCCTCTTTCTCATTTAAAATAGGTACGATAACCACATCTACATAGTAGGCTTCACCGCTCTTTTTACGATTTTTAATGGTACCTCGAAATATTTTTTTCGCTTCAATTGTTTCCCATAAATTCTTAAAAATCGCAGAGGGCATATCAGGATGACGTATAATGTTGTGATTTTGTCCCATAAGTTCATCTACACTATAACCGGCAACTTTAGAAAACATCTCATTCACATAGGTGATGTTTCCCTTAAGATCGGTTTTTGATACTAAAGCACTCTTATCAATAGCATTTTTATACTCTTCAAGAAGTTTTATATGTCTTTTTAACTTTTTTTCTAAAGGCCGTAAAAGTAAAATATAGAGAAACGGTGCACTTACTATACTTAAAAAGAGCGTATCTGCCAAAGCCTCACTAAAGCTTGAGCCTATATTAAAGTGAGGCAGCACCAGCATTACAAAAAATTCGACAACTGCGATAATAAATATTAGGTAGATTAAAAAAATTATTTTACGATGCATTCAAGTACTCCAAACTAAAAATCATAATATATCATAAATGTTCATATTAAAACTTTTTTATAATGTAATATTATCGAATAAATGTAGTGTAAAAGTAGCACACTATTTTAGAAAGAGGAGTTTAATAGTTTAAACTTTTTAGATATTTGTCCAATCTCTTATAAAAGATAGAAGCATTTAGAGGTTTCACAAGAAAATCATCAGCACCCGCTTCTACACTCTCTTTTTTTCTCTCATCATCAAGCGTAGTAATTACAACAATATATGCAGAGTTGTCCATATTTTTCACCTCTTTTATCAGTTGTACACCGTTCATCTTCGGCATTAAAATATCGGTAAAAATGATATCAGGCATCTTGCTTCCACAAATTGCTAAAGCTTTTTCTCCATCTTCTGCAAAATTGATAGAAAAAATATCCCCTTCAGATTTCTGTTTCTCATACTCGTTAAGCATGTACTTTATCAGCTTTTGACTGATTTTATCATCATCAACAACTAATACGTTGAGCATAACTCTTCCTGATTATTAAACATTAATGTATATTACCTCAAATTCCAAATAATCCAACGGATAATTTTTCATTAAGGCACGTGTTTGTGTTATACTCAACCTCTTATGCCCACCGCTCACACCGCTTTTTTTAATGTATGAAAAGAGAGATCTCTTATCTTTAAATTTGATTTTATATAACTCAACTTGTATCTCTGGAGAGTCAAATTGACGTTTTGCCGCCTCCATGATAGCTTCTCTTGAATGAATTGGAGAACTAAGCCCTGCCGTATCATGAAGCGTCTTGAATGTATTGGAGGTAAAAAGTGCCAGTGCCGCACTAGGTGCCAACTCTTTAACATGAGCAAAAATCCAATCTAAATCCTTTGCCCACTGCAATGCTGATGCAGAGATTACGGCGTCAAAGTTGTACTCTTTTAAACTCTTAAAAGTACTCTCTTCATTAAAATCAGCCTCAATAGTCGTTATCTTGTCATCTTTTGGATGCATCTCGAGCATAGCATGTGAAAAATCAACACCGATAAACTGCTCAACCTCCCAATCGAGCTCATTTGCAACAGCCCCGCTTCCGCAACCCAAATCTAAAATTCTTTTTGGTTCTTGATAACAATCACTCAAAACATGTTCAATAACCTCAGATTGGACACGGTTTAATCTACGATACTCTTGGGCAAAACGTGTAAATTCTCTATGTATACCCATGACTATCCTCTCCTATTTAGGAGCATAGAAGCAATAAACATTCCTAGAACCACCGTCACTATAGTTGCGCCGCTAGGAATCGAATAATGATAAGAGATTATAAGTCCACTTACAACCGAAGTTAGTGAGATAAAGAGTGCTATAACAACCGTATTGAAAAAGCCTTTTTTAAATCTAAGTGCAGATATAACGGGGATAACCATGAGTGCACCAATTAATAGTGTTCCAACCACTCTGATGGAGAGCGCTATGATCACCGCAACAAGCGTTACAAGCAAAAAGTTTAGCCACTGTACGGGAACACCGCTTGTTTGCGCCGCATCTTCATCAAAAGCCATGAAGAAAAATGAGCGAAAAAATATAACAAATAGAGCTAGTACAAATATACCTACCACCGATATCAAAACCAAATCATCGGAACTTACAGCTAAAATAGAACCAAAAAGGTAGGAAAAGAGTGAACTATTAAACTCATTTGCAACAGAGACAATGATAACTGAGAGTGCTAATGAGCCTGAGAGAAATATCGCAAGTATTGAATCAGAATAGATCTTATGATAACTTCTTAGATACTCGATAAGCCATGAGGCAACCACTGAGGTGATAATCGCCATATAAACGGGTGAACTCTCTAACAGTATCGCAAGTGCAACACCTACAAGTGATACGTGAGCTAAAGTATCGGCAAGAAGCGAGTAACGTTTAAGTACGACAAAAGAGCCCGCTATCGTACTGATGATGGATATGATAACTCCCGCAATGAGCGCACGCTGCATAAACTCATATTCAAAAATTTCAATCATGTCTATGTCCGTCTACCATATGGGCATGTATCCCGTATAGCTCGCTCATATCGTCACAACTGAGCACCTCATGCGGTGCGTCGTTTGCCAACAGTGTCTGATTTACTCTAAAAATCGATTTTATATCATCTGCGACCACACCGATATCGTGCGTAATCAAAATAATCGTAATGTTGTGCTTTTGATTTAGTTCGCGTAATAGTGCGTAAAATTTTTGCTGTACCGCCATGTCGACACCTGTATTTGGCTCATCCAAAACTAAAACCTCAGGATGGCTTACCAGTGCGCGAGCGATCATCGCACGCTGACGCTGCCCGCCTGAAAGCTCTCCGATACGTCTATTTTCGAGGTTTTTAACTTCCATAATCTGCATCGCATTTTCAACAGCCTCTTCATCTTCGCTCTTTTTACGCCAAAAAAGTGAATACCCGCTAGAGCGCCCCATGCAAACTACCTCTCTTACGGTTGCTGGGAATTCACTATCTACGTGTGATGCACGCTGTGGAACATATCCGATCTTACGCCACTCTTTAAAACTGCTAAGTTTTTTACCAAAAAGCGCAATTGATCCGCTATCAAACTTTTGCAACCCCAAAACGGCACGCATCAAGGTCGTTTTTCCCCCACCGTTTGGACCGATAACCGCGCAGTAATCACCCTTATTTATCTCAAAAGTGATATCTTTTAGTACTGTTTCACTACCTAACGAGATATTTAGATTTGTGACACTTATAACGGGGAAAATTGGACAGTTCTTGTCATCATTTTGCAAATCTATCACCTTTAAAACTTCTAAAAAACATTAAATTTAACTATTTAACTCTTACTCAATACAATTTCGTATTATATCTTCTTCATGCTTTTTTTGTTGATGATCTTTATAAGGAAACTGTTTACAGTATTTTACTAAATGGAAAAGATTTTTTAAATATAAATCTATTCTTTTAGAATTAAATTACTTCTATTTCAATTATAGTTTTTATTAATAATTTTATACCATTGCACACAATTTTTACGCCCATAAGGAAAAACTAAATGAAAAATAGTCTAGCTATTCTATTTGCAGTTATTTACTCAGCTTTAAATCTCTTCGCTGTAGATGCTCTTCCTGCTATACCAGCAGTGTCACTAAAAACAATCGATACAAAACTTTCTACTTCACAGACTCATAGAGTTGAACTAGCAAAAGGCTGGAATATGGTGAGTGTCCCAGGATATGATACAATAAACATGTCTGAACTATTCTCAAACTCCACATATGTGAATGTTGTTTACTACTTTGATCCATCCATAAATAATTACACTTCATATATGCCACACAATACATCTAGTCAACTCACATCCATTAAACCTTCACAAGGTATATGGGTCTATGCAAACATTGCCTTTAGTCTAACATTCAATGCAAGTGTTGATCCTGCTTATAGTTCAAGTAGCTCTTCAAGTTTAATTTCGACAAGCTCAAATAGTACAAGTTCTTCTAGTTCTTCAGTAACATCATCTCAATCAAGTAGTAGTTCTACTGCAGCTAATTTAAATAGTGCTAGATTGATTGCTGATTATAACTTCAATAATTCATTAGCTGATACACTTAATCCCGATTCAGTTTTACAAACATTAAATACAAAGTTTGTAGATAATGCAATCTATTCAAATGGTATATATAGAAGTACTTTTGCATCAGATACAATAGAAAACGGCTCTTATATAATCACGCCCGTTTTAGAAAACTTTTCATACGACAATTTTACCATTAATCTAAGATTTAAGCCCCTTGATACAGGAACTATACTTGTCGGAGGTACAGATTACAGATGGTTTTTTGTAAATTCCGGTTATAGCAATTCATTAGAAATATATTTCAACAATTATTCTGATAGCTTTACCATCTCAAATGCAAATGTAAAATCAAATGAGTGGAATACACTTATTATCTCTGTTGATACAAATAATAAAAAAGTTATTACATACTTAAACGATGTAAAACTAGAAGATATTACATTGCCAAGTACATTTAAATATGAAGTAGTTAATAGCTCCCAAAAAGAGAATGATAAAAAATTTACCTTTTCAAATTTTTCAAGTGGTTTGCAATTTAAAGGTTATGTTGATTATCTAAAAATTTACAACGGTAGTCTTACAAACTAAGTGATTAAAAAATAAAATTGTATAATTTCCAAAAAGGATTTGTATGATTAAAGTTCTATCCATTGCATTAACAGGTTTTTTATCAGTTAGCACAGCTTTTGCCGAGGGTTTTACGCTCTCTAGCCCGAGTGTTAGTGGTCAACTTAGCATTTCCGAGGTTTACAACGGTTTTGGCTGTACGGGTAAGAATATCTCGCCTGAGCTTAGCTGGAGCAATGCGCCAAAAGGCACTAAAAGTTTTGCGGTTACTATGTACGATCCCGATGCACCCACAGGAAGCGGCTGGTGGCACTGGCTTGTTTTTAACATCGATGTAAAAACAACGACACTAAAAAAAGGTGCGGGAGATCCAAAGAGTAAGATTGCTCCAAAAGGCGCCATTCAGAGTGTAACGGATTATAAATCCAATGGATTTGGTGGAGCCTGCCCGCCTGTAGGACACGGCGCGCATCAATACATTTTCACCGTTTATGCACTCGATACCGATAAAATTGCTCTTGACGAGAGTGCAAACCCTGCACTTGTAGGGTATATGATCAATAGCCATACATTGGCAAAATCATCTTTGATCGCATATTATAGACGTTAATTTTAAAGTTTGACTACAAATTTTTGTAGTCAAACTATTTACAATCCAGTGCCTCTTTAAGCAAAGCTAGATTGTTTTGCATTAAAGAGATATAACTCTCATTTTCCTGTTTCTTCGTCACATTTGCCAATGTCTCCAAAGTTTTTACTTTAGCACCAGATTCTGCCGCAACTGTTTCGATAGCTCTATTACTACCGAAGGGCTCACCGAAAATTATCGGATTTTTTGTCCCTTTGAGATGCTCTATCGCCTCTTTCATATTTTTGGCACTACCCCTTGCGTGCGAAGAGGCTCCGGCTAACGAGTGGACTTTAAAATCGTACTCTTGTGCCAAATAGCCGTATGCATTATGATTTACCACTACGGTATCATTTTTACACTCTTTCAGAGTAGTTGCGTAACGCTTTTTAAGCTCTTGTAGCTCTTTCACATACGCATTTGCACGCTTATTATATGTTGCTGCATTTACTTTATCTGCATTTACTAAATACGCTGCAATCTTTTTAACGACTTCGATATAGAGATCGATATCTAGCCAATAGTGTGCATCGACATCCTCTTCATCTTCATGTTCGCCGTGATGATGATGTTCATCTTCATCTGCTTCATGGAGTTTTAATCCTTCACTGAGGTCATATGCTAGCTTTTTATCTCTAAAACGAAGTAGAAAATCATCAAGCCCAGCACCCGAATAGAAAAAGATATCTACATTGACAATTTTAATTACATCTTTTGGGGTAGGTGAAAACTCATGCACATCTTGCGAGAATGGAATGACCCTATCTATCGTAACATCTGCTCCGGCAATATTTTTAAGTGCATCATACACCGGATATATCGTAGTAGCTACGTGCAGTTTTTTATCTGCTTGAAGGTTTACAAGTAGAACAAACAGAATTAAAAATATTTTTTTCATTAGAGCTACATCCCTTCACTATCAATCTCGATTATCGTATGTACGTTTCCTCTTGGATTAAAATCGGCTTTTAATTTCATCTTACGTGGAGAGAGCTTTTCGTAAAGCAGATCAAATATCTCGTTTGCACTATCTTCGTGACTTATATGACGATCTCTAAAAGAGTTGATATAGAGTTTTATCGCTTTAAGCTCCACTACTAACGCATCGGGAACATAACTGATCTCAATTGTTGCAAAATCGGGATAACCGCTTCTAGGGCACAAACAGCTAAATTCGGGTAAAGAGATGTTGATAGTGTAATTTTTTTGGTGTTTATTTGGCCATATCTCTAAGTCTTTCTCAACATCAAAAGATTCAACGATTTTTTCTCCGTACAGCTTATCAGACATCTAAATGCTCTACATCTTTTGCGTGTGTTTCAATGAATTTACGGCGTGGTTCCACCTCATCACCCATAAAGAGGTTAAACGTATTGCTAGCCTCTTCCGCATCATCAATATTTACACGAAGCAATCTTCTATTTTCAGGCGTCATAGTAGTCTCCCAAAGCTGCTCAGGGTTCATCTCACCTAAACCTTTATAGCGCTGGATATATGAGCCTTTTTTTGCTACCGTTTTTATGTTCTCTAATGATTCTAATACATCCTCATCTTTAAATAGAGGCATATCCCAATCTTTGATTTTACTGTAAGTATATTGCGCCTCTTCATAATATGGAGTAGCAAAAAGTTCATCATTGATAATCAACTCCTCCATCCCCTCATTTGTCTGTACATAGATATGTATCATCTCTTCATTTACTTCTGAGCTAAGTACGTTATAACCTTTAGAACTAAGAAAGCTTTTTAAATTTTCAAAGAGTTCAGGGTAACTCAACTTAATCAAATCTGCGTTTTCTATCAGGTAACGAAGTAGGTCACTTAAAGCATAACGCTTTTCTAAATTTGCTAAACTTCCACGGTAGTGATCAACCACTTTTAAAAACTCTATAACATCTGCCTTACCGACACCCTCAAATTCACTACCTTCGACACCAGTTTTAATTAAAAAATCATTCATCAGATGATCATCTTTAAAATAGATCTCTTTTTTACCCTTTTTATAGCGGTAAAGCGGTGGTTGTGCAAGATAGAGGTATCCCTCATCCACAATAGGACGTAAAAATCTAAAAAAGAATGTAAGTAGAAGTGTTTGGATGTGGCTACCGTCAACATCCGCATCGGTCATGATGATGATTTTATGGTAACGCAGTTTACTCTCATCAAACTCATCACCGATACCGCAACCAAGAGCGGTAATCATATTTGTGATCTCATCACTTTTTAAAATTTTATCCAGACGCGCTTTTTCAACATTTAAAATTTTACCTTTTAACGGTAAGATTGCCTGAAAAACACGGTCACGTCCCTGTTTTGCACTTCCACCCGCTGAATCTCCCTCCACGAGGTAAAGTTCACTTATAGAAGCGTCACGACTTTGACAATCTGCAAGTTTACCAGGAAGCGTACCCACACTAAGTACATCTTTACGACGAGTGAGTTCACGAGCTTTTTTTGCAGCTTCACGTCCGCGAGCGGCTAAAAGAGATTTTTGTACAATAAGTTTTGCCTCAATTGGCGTCTCTTCAAAATATTTACTTAAATGCTCACCTGTAAGTTTTTGCACTAATGGACGCACATAGGTATTTCCTAGTTTTCCTTTTGTCTGCCCCTCAAACTGAGGCTCAGGTACGCGAACACTAACAACACATATAAGACCCTCTCGAACATCATCACCGCTGATCTTTACATCTTTCTCTTTTGCCGCACCGTTTTTAGCATTGTAGTTTGAGATAACACGTGTTAATCCCGCTTTATAACCTGCCTCATGAGTACCGCCTGCAGGTGTGCGAATATTATTTACAAAACTAAGAGTCCTCTCTTCGTAAGTACTGTTGTACATCATCGCAACGTCAACTTCGATATCTTCGATTTTCGCACTAAAGAATTTAACTTTACTTACAGCCTCTTTCGTGTTCATATCTTCGACAAATTGTGCTAACCCGCCCTCAAAATGAAATGTTTCATTTTTATCGCTGCGCTCATCTTTTAAATTGATGGTGATTTTCGGGTTAAGATAGGCTAACTCTTTTAAACGCTTAGCAAGAATATCATATTCGAAAACAACAGTTTCAAAAATAGAGGGATCAGGAAAAAACTCTACAGAAGTCCCACTTCGATTTGTATTTCCAATTACTGCAAGTGCCTCTTGTGGAATCCCTTTTTTGAACGATTGCTCGTGGATATTACCATCTCTTTTAATTGTTACACTTAAATCAGAACTTAATGCATTTACAACACTCACACCGACACCGTGCAGACCCCCACTGACTTTATAGGTATCTTTATCAAACTTACCGCCGGCATGTAAAACTGTTAATACAACAGTTGCAGCAGATATTTTTTCCGTAGGATGCATTTCAACGGGAATCCCTCTCCCGTTATCGGCAACTATTGCGCTGCCATCTTTTGTTAAAGTAACACTAATCGTATCACAATATCCGGCCATTGCTTCATCTATAGAGTTATCAACAACTTCATAAACTAAGTGATGCAGACCTTTTATACCGGTATCACCGATATACATACCCGGACGTTTTCGAACTGCCTCTAAACCTTTGAGGACTTTAATATTACTGGCGCCATATTCTTGCTGCATAAAGACTCTTTATCTTAGAAATAAAGAGATATATTATCTAAATTTTATTTAAAATATAATACTAGCCGATAGGGGTAAGCTCATTCGACCATTTATCTGCCGTAAATTGCTCAAAATTTGCTTTGTAGTGTTTATAATGTGCAGAGTTTTTATGTCCATCAAGTGCTGTGTCACTCTTCCATGTCTCTATTACAACAAAAGTTTTAGGATCACTATCTGTTTGATAGATATTGTAAAGAAGACATCCCTCTTCAGCTCTTGAAGCATCAACCATGGTCTCTAAAAGAGCTTTTAACTCCTCCACATTTTCATCACGCGCTACAAAAAATACGTTTTTAGTTATTGACATCTGTAATCCATTTTAAATAATTATGGGCATAATGATTGTTTGAAAATCACCGCTTTTTAGAATAAAAGGTAAATTTGCTTCATTAAGTTCAAATAAAAATTCGGTAGTTTCAATTTGAGCTAAAAAGTCAAGTATATATCTACTGTTGACAGCTAATGTTATAGGTTCGCTAAGACCCTTTTCTAAATGCATCTCAGTTTTAGCTTCAATATTATCTTCACTTAAAGATTCAAAATAGATTGCATTAGAATCAATTGTTAATTTTAGATCATTTGAAATAGTAGTAATCTGTCTAATTGCATCGATCATAGCACTTTTTGGCAGTGTTAATGATGATTTTATACTTTTTGGAATAATTCTTTGATAATCTGGAAATTTACCGTTTATCAGCTTTGTAAAGAAGAAACTGTTAACTGATTTGATCATTAGATGCGTTTCATCATAAAATATATCAATTTTATCAATGAAGAGTTTTTGTATTTCAAGTATTGCTTTTTTAGGAATTATTAGCATAAGTTCGCTTTGTGCATTACTTGCCGTTTTTGTGATTGCTAATCTTCTTGTATCGGTTGAAACAAAATTTATATTTTGTGATGAAATATCTAAAAGAGCACCGTTTAATTCAAATTTAGGATTATTGGTATCAATTGCAGGTGTTATTTTTTTCAGTGATCTTATAAGCTGTAAGCTATCAATTTCTATTTTTGGTTTCTCTTGTGTTTGAGGAAACTGTACAAATTCATTAGGATCAAAAGTTGGAAGTTTAAATTTTGATCTATTTTGTTTGATATGGAGCATATTCTCAATTAAGGAGAGCTCTATCTCTTCACCTTTTAAAGGTCTTATAACATCCAAAAGTTTTTTACCGTTTGCGGTAGTTGAACCTGCTTCTAAAACATTTCCTTGATCTGTACTGATTTGTAACCCTATTTCATAGTCACTAGCTTTCATAATGATTTCAGAGTGTCCGGCTTGTATATATATATGTGATGTAATTGATGAGATATCTTTCTTTTCTAAAAAAGATTGAAGACTAACTAACATATTTTCTAAAACAGATTTATTTAGCTTAAGATTCATATTTTTTCATCACCTATATTATTTATAAAATTATAGTAGTAGTAGTAGCTCTACTAAAGTAAGTGAAAAAGAGTGTTAGACGCCTATTTCATAGTATTTTGATAGGTGAATAACAGCAATACTTTTTTCACATTTGTTCACTGTTCGAGATTATATCTTTTTTTGTGGTTATATTTCAACATAGTATCCGTAATATATCTATTTTGATTGATCATCAAGCGATATTTTATTACTTAGCTCTTCTACTTTTAGGCGGAAATTTTCATCCTCTTTTAGCATTGTTGCAATTTTTTTCATTGTATGACTAACAGCCGTGTGATCTTTCATACCAAAATATTGTGCAAGTGTGGGCATAGAGTTTGGAGTGAGTGTTCTACATAGATAGATTGATATTCTGCGCGCGTAAACGATGTTTCTGCTTCTGCTTTTTGATCGTATCTCACTCGGTTTAATATTAAGCTCTTTTGCAATTACATTCATGATGTGCTCTATCGTGATCTCATCACGTTTTTCACGAATTTGCTCTTTTAAAACATTTTTTGTAAATTCTAACGTTATCTCTTGATTCATTAGTGTCGCATGAGCATGCAGTTTTGTTAAAATTCCTTCAATTTCGCGTGCATTATTGCTTATAATCGTAGCTATATAGTTAATAATCTCGTTACTTAAAGCTACGCGGTCAAGTTCACACTTTTTCTTGATAATCGCCACTTTTGTTTCAAGTTCAGGTGGTTGGATATCTGCAATAAGACCCCACTCAAATCTACTTTGTAACCTCTCTTCAAGCCCGGCAATCTGTTTAGGATGTTTATCGGCGGCCAGTACAATTTGGCTTCCTTGGGTGTGTAGATCGTTAAAGGTGTGAAAAAACTCCTCTTGAGTGGCAGTTTTACCGCTTAAAAATTGAATATCATCAATTATAAGTATGTCACATTTGCGGTATTTCTCTTTAAATCTATCCATTGTTTGATTTCTTAAATGTCTAGTAAAATCATTCACGAACTGTTCAATCGTCGTATAAATTACAGCTCCGCCACTATCTTGGATAACATTACCTATAGCTTGAAGCAGGTGTGTTTTTCCAAGACCTACTCCACCATAGATAAAAAGCGGATTATATCCCTTAGCAGGATTTTCTGAAACGCTCACGGCAGCAGTGTAGGAGAACTGATTTGAACTACCTACGACAAAGTTTTCAAAGGTGTAAGAGGGGTTTAGAAGTGATATTTTATTTGTTTTTACTCCTTTGGGTTTTGGAACAGAAACATCATTCAGAGGCTCAGATCTATCTTTTTTAAGTATTATCTGGACATTTGCATTCATAGATGTTTCAACTTCATAGAGGTGAGCAATCTTTTTTGCATAACGAGTTTTTACCCAGTTTGCAATGAGAGGGTTGGGTGCATTAAAAATTACTAAATTACTTTTAGAGTTTTCTGAATCAAAATGGAGTTGTTTAATATATCGATTGTATTCTACCTCACTTATTTCATCTTTTAGTCGAGATAAAATTTTGTCTCCTAAGCCCATTTTGATTCCTTCAATTAAAGTTATTCACTTAGTGAAAAGCATGTGAATAATTGATAAAATATTATCAAAATTTTACTCTGGAGGTGATTAAATCGGATTATTTGTAGTGAAGCAATTTTTCTTCACATATGTGAATAACTTTTATGTTTATGTGAAGTATTATTAATATACAATATATTTTTTACACTTTATAAAATAATAATAAGAAATTTTAGAATGAAAATATTAGGAATTGATCCGGGAACAAAAAATTGCGGTTATGCAGTGATTGAAAAAGAGAAAAATAGATTGTCTTTAGTTGAAGCAGGTCTTATAAAAATTAAACATGATCATTTGCAGCATCAGATGCTTCAGATGGTTGAGGGGTTGGATCTTATTTTACAACAGCATAAAGTGCAAGAGATTGCTATGGAGGATATATTTTTCGCATTTAATCCAAAAACTGTACTCAAACTTGCACAATTTAGGGGAGCACTCAGTCTAAAAATATTGCAAGAGTTTGGTAATTTTTCTGAATATACCCCTCTTCAGGTTAAAAAAGCGGTTACCGGAAAAGCAAAAGCGGATAAAACGCAGGTTGCTTATATGGTAAAAAGAATTTTAAATATAAACAAAGAGATAAAACCTCTTGATATAACCGATGCGATAGCGGTAGCAATCACCCACTCACAACGAATTTAGGTTATCTTGCTCCCATTTGCAGTGCATTTTGTATTAATGCATCTCCGGTTGTAACACTTTTAGAACTTGCATCAAAACTTCTTTGAGCGACGATGAGTTCACTTAGCGCTCTGGCAAGGTCTACATTTGAGTTTTCAAGCGTGTTGGATCTAATTCGAGCTCCTAAATCACCACTGTTAAAAAAGAGTGCTTGCCCACTATTTGAAGTTGTTCTAAAGTGATTTGAACCAATCTTTTCTAGTCCCGCGTCATTTGCAAACTGATAAATAGCAACTTGAGCAACGAGTGAATAGCGTCCCGTATCAAATGTGGCTAATATTTGTCCCTTATCATTGAATGTATAGCTGCTTAAATTTCCTGCTGCAATACCATCTTTGCTAATCTCAGGTTCAATATCTTTACCGACATTAGATATAAGACCGCTAAAGCCTTGCCCCATATTTACCGTTATGGGTATACCTTCATTATCAACATCTGGAAGTTCAGAACTTATTAATCCTCCAAATTGATCAAATGATACCGATCCAGTTTGAGTATCTATGATGTTATTGTTTGGATCTTTTATGCTTGCATTTATATTCCATATTGTTCCAAGTTCAGGTTGCGGTTTTTGAGGGGTAAATACGATATCTAAAATATTTTTGTTATCTGCTTCAGAAATTACTTCTATGCTAAATTTTCTTTCAACATCAGTTATTTGTCTTTCTACTTGTTGTGTAGCTTCGTTGAATTCTAACTTTGACTCAATAATACCTAAGTTTCCACCTAAAAATACATTTTTGGTAGGCTCTGCTGGAATGATCATCTCTTTTGGTAAAAATATATTGCCCTGTTCATTGATACCGCCGCGCTGCATTGTTGCAACAGCAGGTGAGAGTTTTGAAATCTCTCTTGCATTTCCTGTATTTGGATCAATTGCTCCTAGTTCAGTTGTGATATTTCCAACCATTTTACCTGTTACTATGTTGCCGTTTCCATCAACTAGATTTCTATTTTTATCAAATGTAAGAGATCCGTTTCTTGTAAAGAGTAGTTCATCGTTTCTATCTTTAACACCAAACCAGCCGATACCGTCTATTGCAATATCAAAATCGCGGGCGGTTGGTTGGAACGAGCCCTGAGATATGTCTGTTGTGATTGCAGCAACCTTACTTCCATGTCCTTTTTGACTCTCAACCGGCCCGTTAGAGCTGTTTGCAAGTGCAGAAGAGAAGTGTGTTGAGAAACTTGGTGTATTACTTCTTTTAAATCCAACCGTACTGATATTGGCAACATTGTTACCTAAAACGTCTATCGTATGTTGACGGCTCATTAGGCCGCTAAGTCCGTTATAGAATGTTTGGTTCATATCTGATTACCTGCAATGAGGTCACTTACGTTAATTGGCTCCTCCAACTCTTTTACATTTGCATAGATTTCACGAACATCGGATAATCCTACATAAGCCGATCCTAGCTTCATAAAGGTCTTCTCTTTATCAAATTTTACAGATTCAATCGGATAGTAACCCATTCTTGTACCGTAAGGGACATTGTTTTGATCTACATATGTAGCTGTTACGCTATATTGGCCGTCATCAAGAGCTGTACCGCTATTGCTTGATCCATCCCATTGAAATCCGTATGTTCCTTTTGCTCCCTCTTCTAAGTTGATCGTTTTTACGATATTGCCGTCTCTATCGCTTATTGCTAAAGTTCCTACTTTTATATCATTATGAAAATAGACTTCAAATTCGATATCACCGTTTTGTTTCATCGCCTCTTGATCAAGTATGATAGAATTTCCTCCAAGATCTGCAATTTTTCCTATTGAAGAGATAGTTGCGTATTGGTTTGCATTTGTTAATGAGTTGTTTAGTGTTGCATTTAACTCTTGCAAAGATTTATTTGTATTTTCAGATGCCTCTAGTGTTGCAAGCTGTGACGTTTGGGTTAAGATTTTCTCTGAATCTGTAGGTTCTGTTGGATCTTGCTGCTGTAGCTGTGTCAATAGGAGTGTTAAGAAGTCATCCTTACCTAATATCCCTTTAGGGTTAATAGGAACTCCTCCTGCCGTAACCGTTGTATTGAGTGAATTTGTTACTTCTGCCATTTTAAATCCTTTTAAAAATAGTTGGCCATAATAAGTTCGAGCGAACTTATAGGTGTCTCTTCTTCGTTGTTATCTAGATAGTTGGTAAATCTATTAGGTTGGCGTTGCTGCTGCTCTTGTTGTTGCTCTTTATGATTTTCTTGCTGTTGATTGAATTCCATTGATGCATCACCGAGTCCTATATTTTGCAGTTGCATCTTAAGTTCCCCGCTTTGCGCATTCATCATATTAAGTGCCGTGGAGTTTGCGCTAATGTTGATATGCAGCTGTTGCCCACGTTGTACCAAAGTTACTTCGACACTACCGAGTTTCTCTGGATTGAGTTTGATGTGAAGCCTTTGAAACGGCGGTCGGTAGTTTTGCACCGCCTCTTTTAAAGATGCAGAGAAGTAGCTAATCATCTGTTTTGTGCTCTCATGATTTTTCAGACCTGTTTCAACCTTAGTATCATGTTTAACACCGATATCACTATGTTCACGCTCATTTTGTGATGTTATGGTTTCAATATTTTCAGCTAGATTTTCAGATGAGTTAGTTTTGTTTTGAACATTTTGCATATTCAGTGCAGTTTGCAAAGGTTTCATCTCTATACTTTGATCACTTGTCTCTGTAGGATTCAATAGCTGGGCTAAAGGTGTCGTATGTGTAGAGGTTTTAGATACTTTTTCACCGCTACTACGTTCACGTGAAATCATAATATGGCCGCTTTGAGCCTGACGTACATTTAGAGGGACGACTTTGGTATTAAAGAGGTTATCTACCATCTTTTGAAGATTCTCTTTAGGAGTTATATCTTTTAGCGTAATCTCTTCAACATCAATATTTTTTGCCATAGCAAGTTTTACAAGTGTAGCGAGAGTCGGTTTTTCCTCTTTTTGAACTTGTAACTCATTTAACTGCTGTTCAAGGTACTGTTTTGCTTTTGATATTAGTTCTGTACTAAAATTTTGATGCTCAGATTTTGGAACAAGTTGTATCAATTTTTCTGAGATAAAATCTTTATCTGTTTTATTTTTGCTTTCATTAACAGATGTCGTCTCTTTTTGAATTTGCAGTATTGGAGTGTTTTTAAATAGTTCAAAATGCGTATCAACTGCTTTTTCGATAGGTTTTTCTACATTTTCTATTTGAGTTATCTCTTCATTTAATGTCTTTATAATTTTCTCTTTTTGCTTACTTTCAGGCAGAGATAGAAGCATCTGAAGGGCATTGAGACTTTTAGGAGAGACTTTTTTATCTTTTATATGCTCAACTATATTGATGATGTTATTTTCATTTTGAGGTACTTTTTTAACTTGTATTACTGCAGGTGGGGTAAATTGTATCTGCTTTAACGCTGCATCAACTAACGGTTCAAGTTTGGCAAACAGTTTTTGTACGATCTGCTCAACTGATTTTTCTACATTTTCAGCACTCTTTGGCACTTTTATTTTTTTAGTTAACTCTAAATATGCAGAGATATCTTTTTTTATATCTTCAAGTTTTTTAACGTCAATTTCTGATATATTGTCTGAGAATTCATTTAAAACTGCTTTAGCTACGCTCTTTTCTTCTATTTTATTTTTATTATCTATTATGTTTTGATCACTCTGTTTCGCATTTTCTAGAGTTATTTTTATATAGGAGAATATTTTTGTAATAGCCTCTATATTTTTTAAGGGTGGCTCATCCTTTTGAAAATGCTCTTGATGCGATCTATTTTCGGTAATATGCTCTTTGTTCTCTCTATTTTTTTCTATGACTACAGTATTGGTTTGTTTCTCATCTGCAACAGTAGTTTCTGCTTTTTTTATATTCTTTTCTAAAACTATAGGTGTGTCTTGTTTTTCATTGAGAACGGATTTCTCTATAGGCTTTTTCTCTTGTGCAGAAGCTTCTACTGCTGATTGATCTGCTGTTTTCACCTTTGTCTCATCATCGACTTGAACTTTTTGTGTTGATTTGATAATTTTTTCTAAAGGACTAACATCTTTTGATCTCGTACCATTATTCTTAGTTTCAGTTACCTTTTCTAAATCTGCTTTTATTTCGTTTTTTTCCAAGATATTTGTTGTAAGTTTTTCTAAAGTAGATAGAGCTGTTTTATTGGCCTCAACCTCTTTTTTTAAAAGAGATACAACTGCTTTAACCTCTTGCTCATCTAGACCGATTGTTTTTAGTAAATTGGTGATACTTTTTTCACCCTTTGTATCACCCAGTGCATGCAAAAGTTTTTCTAAAACAGCTTGAGGATTATTTTCTTTGTTTACAAGAACTTTTGAATCAACTAATTTAACTACTATTTTTGTATCTATCTCATCTGTATGAGTAAGTTTTGAGTGTAGAATTGATAAAAATTGTTCACCGGAATCTTCTTGTAGAGTTGTTAACGAGTTAGCGCTTTGAGACTCTTTTACCGATGCTTGAAGTAGTTCTATCATGGTGACCCTTTTGAGAGTATAGCCATAATAAAGCAAAACGTGTTCCATCAAAACTATTGTTTCTGTTTTATATTTAGTATCGTTTGTAGTGTCTCTATAAGTGTGGGTTTTTTCTTCAGTCCAAGAGCACGTTCAAGTTTTTCAATGTGTGCTTTTATCATCGGTACTGCGCGTCTTTGCTCAGGTGTAAGATTTTTATATAGTGCCTTAAAAGCGGCAAGTTTCATCTTTTTTGTTACTTCAATATACTCTTTATTCATTGTTACAAATCTTTGAACGCATTTCATCATAATTTTTTGCTTTGAGATAGAAGCGAAGCCAACTCTCTAGCCAGTATGGAATCTCTTTAGAACTTCCCCAATTATTAACGGTTGATTGTGCAATACCTAGAAGTGATGAGAGATCCTTCTTTTTTAGTTTTGCAGATGCTAAAAGTGTGTTGAGTTCCCTTTTGTCCATGTGTGATTATAGCATAATATACCCTTAAGAGTATATTATTAAGAATATATTTATCCAAATGAGTATATAATTGCTTTGCAGGAATGAGGTGTTCATTTGACTGCATTTTCTCGTTTCATTACTTCAAAACTAACTACAGGCAAACTTTTGGCTGTAGTTGGTTCTATAAAGGAATATCAATGTCAAATTTAGAAACCGTACTTATTCAGGCACTACTTGAGACAAATGTAGAGTTTGATAAAAAAGGTTATTTGAGTGAACAAGAGAGAATAGAAAATAGTGTGCAACTCTCTTTATTGGAGGCAGATACTAGTCTTTACAATATAGAGCATATGCTTGATTATGTTTTGCAAAAGGAAGAGTAAATAAGAAAATGATATAATTCACTCAGTAAAAGGGTGTCTTATGAGTGAAAATCAAGAGTTTATAGATTATATATTTTCTGAAAAGCAGTATTTTTTAGATGAAATTTTTGCCCTAGAGAGTAAAGAGCAAGAGCATGAGTTAATAAAAGAGTTTGCTTATGAGATAATTTATGAATCTCCAATGCGGACAAGATTGAATTTTTGTCATATGAAATCATTTGCACAGTTTGATGCCAAGAAGATTCCCATCCAAATGACGCAAATTTTTATGCATGAAGTGCACAACTTTTTAGTTGATGACGGTGGATTTACGCAAGAAGAGATCGAGAGCGCAACAACGGATAAAAAGCATCTGCAATTTTTATATACCATTTCATTAGAGTATTTCAAACAGTTTAGACCTATGTTTTATAAGATTGTGGTTGATTCTTTCTTTGATCTTTTAAAAGATGTAAACAGCATAAAAGAGATACCGGAAATCGCTATGGAAGTTGTTAAAGGGACGGTAAAACATCGCTCTTTAATGCTAGAGACAAAAACACTTCAAGTTGCTAATAAACCTGATCAAATCTGGATGCAGGTACAGCAGGCAAATCAAAAAATTACCAAGGGTATAAACAGTCTAACATCTGAAATAGACTCTTTTGAGAAAAAGGCTAAAGTTCTTAAGATGAAGCTTGAGGCCATGGATGAAGCAAAAAAGCTGACTTTGGATGACTTGGAAGAGTACTCTATAGAAGATATTAGAGATATTTTCACCGAAGAGGATGATGACAATAAGTTTGAGCGTCTAATTTTAAGTTTTCTTTCTGCGGGAGAGATGTGTTATACGATGGAGCAAAAGGCTGAAAGAGGTATGATCAATGCGAAACTGCCTTCTCAAAAGGCTGATTATAAAAAGATTATGGAGTTTTTTAAATCTAAAAAACTAAATAATACGGAAAATGCACTGAAAATACACTACAACGATGCAATGGAAGAGCTTCCAAAACGTGAAAAATCTATAGAGACAAGAAAAGAAAAATTAGCGGTTATTGAAGAGAAGACATTAGATCAGATTGAACCCTTCTTGAAAAAGGTAAAAGAGGTTATGGTAAAGAACTTAATGCATTAAATCTTTTTGCTTAAGCGGTAGAGTTATTGTACATTTTACCCCCTCATCTACGTTTTTAAGTTCTAAATTACCCTGCATGTGGTGTACTATTGTGGTTTTTGCTATAAACAGTCCCATTCCGATGCCTGAGCTTTTAAATTTTGTCGTAGAGTAGGGTTCATAAACGCTTTGCAGTGTAGTTTCGTCTATACCTCCCGCATTATCACTTATGGACAGTTCTGCCGTACGGTCATTTTTATGTGCTGCAATAAGTATATACGGATTTTTTATACTGTTTTTCTCAAAGGCATCAATTGCGTTATTAATAATATGCAGTAATACCTCATTAAACTCATTTGGTCTACCTTTGATAATACTATCTGTTTTAATATCAACTTTTACAACAATATCTTTTGCCTCAAGCATATCGGTGATAATTTTAAGTGCACTTTCTACCGACTTTTGAATACTTATATCCTCTTCTATCGTACTGTTATCAAATGCGCCGCGAAAGGAATCGATCACTGCAGACATTTGAGTGATAAGTTTCATGGACTTTTTAATACTTTGATGTATTTGCTCTTCACTAAGTTGATCAAACTCATGAAGCATCTCCATATTTTGTAGGTTTGCGGCTAAAACATTAAGTGGTTGGCGCCATTGATGTGCAATATTACTTAAAAGTTCACGTATAGCATTAAATCGTATCTGCTGAATACGATACAGTTCAAGTTCATTCTTTTCATTAATAATTTTACAAAGAGGTACAAGCATATCGATGAGTATATCAACGTCTATAGGTTTTGAGACAAAGGAGTGAACACCTAAATTGACAAGTTGGATGAGATAGTTTGATTCGTCATGTGCAGAAACTATCATAATAAATTGCTCTTTATTGATCTCTTTAATAGCTTTTGTCAACTCAATGCCGTCCATTTTTGGCATTCTTATATCACTTATGACAAGATCATATTTGCTCTTTTTATAGAGCTCAAGTCCCTCTTCACCGTTTGATGCAACATCTATATAGTTAAAAAAGTATGCCAGAGTATCTCTTACACTTTTTCTAACACTCTCTTCATCCTCCACATAAAGTAATTTTATATCTTTAGCCAGTATTTGTAGGGTTTTAGTATTTTCTGTCATGGAAATTCCTTAAATATAGCAGGAATTATACACTAAAATATATTTTTTTATGTGAAAATCCATAGATAAAACCAATTGTAAATCCGATGATGTGTGCATACCAGGCGATATTCATACCTAGTAGTATTGGAGCAAAACTATAGAGTAAAAGTGCTATAAAAATGCCCTTACGTCTATATCTATCAAAGTATGCATAAAAACCTAATAGAACGCTTATTGCGCCCGAAGCTCCTACGAGATTATGGTTCTCAAAAAGAGTGATAACCAAGAATACACTTAATATTGAGGTTAAAATACCTCCTCCAAAATAGAGCAATGAGAATTTTAGAGCTTTGACTTTTTCCTCTATGAGATTGCCAAAGATAAAAAGCATGGCCATATTCATAAATAGATGATTAAAATCGGCATGGATAAACATGGTACTTAAAGGCTGCCACCAAAAGCTAGCATTGAAAAAATAGTGGTTAAGGCCAAAAACTGCGGAGGGTTCGCTCACTAAAAAGCTTAAAAGATTAAGAGCTATAAGGAGATTGGTAATGCTTTTTTTAAGTGACATTGTAAAAAGTAGAGGAGATTAGTTTCCTCTACTTCCCGGTTTTATTGCTACTGAGCCCTCTTTACACATTGGACACTCACTTGGTTCAAACATCTTAAATTCAATATTATCTATCGCAAAAAAAGGTATCTCTTTTGGAAGTTTACATTCTGTTTTTGAAACAGAACCCTCTCTTGAGCAAAAACCTCGGTTTGCAAGTGCGCTAAAAGCAACAACTTTTCCTCCAAGTTTTTCTACCTCTTGCGCGGCTTCAAGGGCTGATCCGCCTGTTGTAATGATATCTTCACATATGAGGATATTTTCACCCTCTTGCACTTCAAATCCACGTCTAAGACTCATCGAGCCCTCTTTTCTTTCCGTAAATATAAAGCGAACGCCAAGTGAACGGGCAAGTTCATAGCCGGCTAATATACCCCCAAGTGCAGGAGAGCATACCACATCAACTGTGATGCCGCTTTTTTTTATCTGCTCGGCTAGAGCATCGGCTAAAAGCTGTGCACGTTTGGGATCTTCTAATACGCGAGCAGATTGAAGATAAAATTGTGAGTGGTTGCCGCTACTTAGTAAAAAGTGACCCTCTAAAAGCGCTTTAGATTCTTTATATATCTCTTTTAAATTAACCATTATACGTGTAGTATCTCTTCTTCTTTTGCTTTAAAAGTTGCCTCTATTTTTGCAACATGTTCATCTGTGATTTTTTGAATTTTCTCTTGCGATTTTTTAGATTCATCTTGTGTAATCTCTTTATTCTTCTCAAGCTTTTTTATTTCGTCATTTCCATCCCTTCGATTGTTTCGTATAGAGACTTTTGCATTTTCAGTCATAGTTTTTGCCTGTTTTGCTATCTCTTTACGCTGTTCGCTTGTCATAGGAGGAAAGAAGAGCTTAATCGTCTCACCGTCGTTATTTGGATTTACTCCGATATTCGCAGAAGATATTGCCTTTTCTATCTCTTGAAGCATTGGTTTCTCCCAAGGAGATATACTAATCGTAGTGGCATCCGTTGTTAAAACCGTTGCAACTTGACTCAGCGGTGTAGGTGTACCGTAGTAGTCAACTCGTACATTATCTAAAATAGTTGTTGATACCTTTCCCGTGCGTAAGGTTTTATATTCACGTTTTAAAGCATCTATGCTCTCATCCATCATCATTTGAGTCTCTTCAAAAATCTCTTCTAGTTCCACTAGTTATTCCTTCACAATAATTTTAGAGCTATATCGATTATCTGCAGTTTTTATGATAATTCGTACTCTTTTGGATTTAAGTTTTTTGTCAAATAAAAGCTTAATAATACCCTCTTTTACTTTAACTTTTTGCCAACCATGTCCTGAAACATAGAGTTCAATATCTTTGATCTCTTTTTCAACTTCAATTTCTATATCTTTCAAGATTTCATCTTCGGGATAATTTAAAGGTAGTAGCCATTTTGCTTGCAGATATTTGTAATGAAGTGCATGGTTAGTATCGATTGTACCTGTTAATGCAATTCTGTCAAGGTCAAAACGGCTACTTTTCTCACTCACTGCACCGCTGTTTTGATTGAGAATAGTATCAAAACCAAAAGAACTTATAGCATTAAATACTTTTTGATCATACTCGCCGTATGGATATGCATAGGCTTTTGCTTCTAAGTTATATTTTTTTAGAAGCTGCATTGTTTTGTTTGTATCTTTCATGATCTCTTGTGCACTTAAACTTACAAGATGATTATGAGCGTATGAATGTGCACCGATTTCTCCATATTGAGCGCTCTCTTGCAGCTCTTGCCAACTCATGTAATCACCGTAGTTCTTTTGTGCGGCCTGGGCATAGACAAAGAGCGTAAAGGGGTATTTATACTCTTTAAAAAGTTCAAGTGCATTATTGTAAAAACTTTTAAAGGTATCATCAATGGTAAAAACAATCCATTTTGGATCAATTGATTGTTTTTCTTTCAAAGCATCTGAGAGTCTGCTAAGGGTAATGACCTTATACTCATTTTTTTTTAGATACTCAAAAAAATCTCTTAGATCATTTGTTGAAGTACTTGTTGATGGATATCTTACATCATCAAATCTATGCAGAACAAATATGTGTGCATCTGAAAAGAGACTGAGCGTAAAAAGTAGGCTCAGCCAAAGAAGACGCATAATCTACTGCGCGTTTGGTACGCTTGGAACTGTAGGAGCTTGCGGTGCCGGTTTTGAATCAGTGGGTGCTGGAACGTTAGGGATGATACCGCTATCAACAACTGATGCATTTTTTGCTTGATTATAATAATAACCTAATGCAATAGTATTCGCTACAAACAAGAAGCCGATAATAAAAGTTGCACGTGCAAGAAAGTTTGCCGGTCCTTTTGCACCAAATACGGAATCGTTTGATCCGCTATATGCACCCAATCCTATGCTTGAGCTTTTTTGAAGAAGTACTGCAATTACCAGTACGACCGTTAGAACAATTTGAACGATGAGCAGGGTCGATGTCATGCCATGCCTTTAAAAAATTAATTAAGTTGGCGATTATAGCGAAAATATCTTTAGAAAAAAATGCAAAGAGATCTTTTCTCCACAAGAGAGTGGAGAATAAAGCAAAAAAACTATTTAAAAAGTTTAGAAAGCTCTTTTTCAATTGCACCTGGAACTGTTGCAATTGTTGTAAATTCATTCATTGAAAGTAGTGGATAACTGAGCGCTATATAGTATTTTGGTGCCATAGCAACGGCTTTTCCATCCTCAATTAGGATTGTATAAGGGAGTATAGCTCCATTATGTATACCGATCTTTTTGACAAACTTTTTTGTTCTTTTTTTAAGATCTACGCCGATTAAATATCTCTTTTCTGAAATTTTTAGTGTAAACAGATGACTCTTTTTCGCTTTTTTTTCCGCTTTGGCTATAAGCTCAGCACTCTCTCCTTTAGCTAATTCGATCAAATCTTCATAGTAAGGCATACCGAACATAAAGTGATATTTTTCAAGACTATCTGTAGCAAGTTTGTCAATTGAATCTTTGAAGGGGCCAAACTCTTTTTTAAGTGCATCTGTTATATTTTTTAACATCCCCTCTTTATAATCGCTTTGCATATAGGCTCTAGCAAAATAGTCTGGATTTGTAATACGAACTTTTTTATTTTCATCATCAACAAGTATTTTCATTGTTGCTATAAATCCGCGACTCTTTTGATCAGCAGTAGCTTTTAGCATCTTATTTGTAAAGACAACGGAATTGTATTTTCCCTTTTTGTCAACCTTTGTGACAGCAACGATATTAAAACCTGCTTTTTCAAGTTTTTCTTGAGTATTTTTAAGATTTGCATATGTAGCATCGAAATATGCACTCGTTTCACCGGCATAAGCCGTCACATTCATAACAAATGCAAGAGAGAAGATTAATTTTAAAAACTGTTTCACCCATTTACCCCTTTATTTTTTTTCCGCCTAGCTCTATAAATGTATCGATTACATCTTGATCTAGATCTCTTACGGCTTTAATCTTTTTAGAATCAACCAAACCTATTACGTTTATCCAGTTTTCAAGCTTTGGCATTCCTACATGCATTTTCCCATTCTTTATGTACATATAGACCGAACACGGTGCAAATGCTCCCGCTTCAGGACGATCGTTAAAAATACTATTTGAGAATTTAAAATGACAAAGGGAATAGACCCAGTATGCATCATAAGAGAACTCTAACTCCATATCATCATACGCCTCTTTGATATTTTTAAATCCGGCAATAATGTATTTTTTCTCCTCAAACGCCTCTTCAAAGCTCTCTTGAAACTCATCAACAAAATCTGAAACGCTTCCCTCTACATCAAATTCAAATGTCATCATCGGTTCAACGGGTAAAGATGAAAACTCTATATTTTTTTGAGTTGTAGGCTTCATATACTCTATGATCTTTTTATCAAGTGGTTGAAACATTTCGATAAATTCTGCTCTTGCTGCCTTATCGGTAACACCAACTATGTCAAGCATTACAGAAGGTTCAATATGACCTACCCAAGTCATATTTTCTGTTTTCTTTTTATAGACGTGAAGATTAAATGGAGAAAAGCCTCCTATTTGTGGATATTTTTCAAGAAGCATTCGCAACTTTTTATCGTTTGCGCTGCTGAAAAACCCTAGGTTATCAAGTTTCGTACTGCCATACTTTTCAACGTAGGCATCGTTAATATGCTCATGCGGATCACTTACGACAAAATCAATAGTTTCAAGATTTTCAATCATCTGCATGAAAGGTTCATCCTGATCTCCTGCAACCCCATGCAGTGTCATACCGATACGTTTTTGCTCTAAACTAGGACCTGATGATGTGGTACAGCCACTCATTGCAGCGACAAATGCGAGAACTAAAGTACTCTTAATTACCTTTTTTAGCATACCCTATCCTTTGAAAAATGTCGTCAATTGTATCATAAAAGTATATAAAGAAAAAATGGATAAAATTAGCTATTACAATGATCGGAGCAGTGATTGTTAAAAAATATTAATCGTAATTTGAACGTATTACAATTCATCTCAAATAGTGATTTTTCTGTTAACTTGGAGAAACTTTTGTCACTTATAGATAAAACTTCAGAGAATTCTATAGTTGTAGCACCTGAGGTGTGTTTGACAGGTTTTGCCTATGACAGATTTGATGAAGCTGCAAAATTTTCTTCAGTTGCTACTAAAAGGATATTAAATCATCTGGGCAAGAGAATAGTTATTCTTACTATGATTGAGAAAATTGAGGGTAAATTTTATAATGTTGCAAAAGTTTTTTATAACGGTGCAGTTTTATATGAACAAAAAAAGGTTCACCTATTTGTAATAGGCGATGAAAGAAAGTATTTCTCTGCCGGAGATGAGAGTGATATTACTCTTTTTGAAATTGAGGGTATTAAGATAGGAGTTTTAATATGTTTTGAACTTCGTTTTAAATATCTATGGTCAAGATTAGAGGGTGCAGACTTAATCACGGTACCGGCTATGTGGGGTAAACCAAGAGCTGAACAGTTTGCGGCACTTTCAAAGGCACTTGCTATTATGAACCAGTGTTATGTAGCGGCAGCAGATAGTGCCAATGATGACATGGCAAGCAAAAGTGCAGTCATTGATCCTTTTGGTGAAGTTTTGCTTGATGACAGTTTAGAACTTATAGAGGGAAGCTTCTTAAGTGAGCAGATTGAGAAGATGCGGCGATATGTGAATGTAGGTTTGTCGTGAAGAGTAAGTTATCAGTAATGAAAAATCGCCGAATGGCTGAAGAGATAGCAAGGCAGTTTACACTCGATAGTGAGGTTTTTGAAGCAATTTGTAAGGTACGCCGTGAAGAGTTTGTACCCAATGGTTTTAGACATCAGGCATTCTCTTTAGATGCTTTGCCTATCAGTGCTAAACAGTGGATAAGCTCCCCTTTAACTGTTGCTAAAATGACACATTATCTAGATCATAAGGGGTGTGATTCTGTTCTAGAAGTTGGATGCGGTAGCGGTTATCAAGCTGCGGTATTAAGTCAACTCTTCAGAAGAGTCTTTACGATTGAGAGAATTTCGGTTCTATTTAATGAAGCAAAATCAAAATTTTCCTCTCAAGAGTTGCATAATATCCACGTTCGTTTTGATGACGGTCAGTTTGGCTGGAATGAGTATGCTCCGTATGATAGAATACTCTTTTCTGCATCCACGAACTCAATTCCACATGATCTTTTCAGGCAGCTAAAAGATGGAGGTGTTTTAGTCGCTCCGATAGATGAGAACGGAGAGCAGAAGATTTACCGTTTTAAAAGAGAGGGTAACAGTATTATTCCAACCTATTTGGAGGGGTGTGAATTTGTTCCTATATTGGAAGGTACCGCATGAAATCAATTCTTTTTGTTTGTTTAGGAAATATTTGTCGTTCACCTTTAGCTGAGGGTATTGCAAAAAAACTTAACAGTGAGTACTATATAGATTCATGTGGTACAGGCTCTTGGCATATTGGAGAGACACCTTGTGCTAACTCTATCAAGATTGCATCGCAACACGGAATTGACATTAGCCGATATAGGGCAAGACAGTTTAGTAGTGAAGATATAGCAAGGTTTGATCATATTATTGCTTTAGATGAGAGTAATCTAAATGATTTAAAGCTATTGGGTGCGACTAATGCAATAAAGTTGGGTAGTTTTGGTTATGACAATATGGATGTTCCGGATCCATATTTTTTCAACGGCTTTGAAGGATTTGAAAAGGTGTATGCAATGATACATGATTGTGTAGAGCAGTTATTACACGAGCTTGAAACTAAATAGTTTCAAGCTTTTGTGTTATTGACATCCAACGCATTCAACACTTCTATCTTGAACCTCTGCAACAGCTTCGGGTGATTGACTTCTTAGATAATATGTAGATTTAAGTCCTAGTTTCCAAGCTTCACTATAGATCTCATGCAACAGTTTTCCGCTAGCGATTTCAAGTGAGATAAATATATTTAGACTCTGTCCCTGATCAATCCATTTTTGTCTAACTGCAGCAGCTCTAATTAAAAGTTTTTGATCTATTTCGTATGAGGGTTGGTAGTATGCCCAAGTATCAGGTGAAAGATTAGGGGCACATACCGGGATTAATCCGCTTAAGTTCTCTTCAAACCATTTACGTTTATAGATAGGCTCAATTGCTTGTGTTGTTCCTACGAGTATTGAGATTGAACTTGTCGGCGCGATTGCCATAAGATAACCGTTACGCATACCCTGACTTTTCACCTTTTCACGTAGTTCATCCCACTCATACGTGAGCCCAAATAGTCCACCTCTATCTATCATACGTGCAACTTCAGGTTTAACGTGATCCATAGGCATGATACCCCTGCTCCATTTAGAACCGTTAAATTCAGGATATTGGCCTTTCTCTTTACTAAGATCACTTGATGCACTAATGACGTTATAGCTTATAATTTCCATAACCTCATCTATTTTGTCAAAGTGTTCTTGGCTTCCCCATGAAATTTTTGATTCAGCAAGCATCTGTGCTTCACCCATAACACCCAGTCCGATAGCACGGGAACGCAAGTTGGTTTTTTTAACTTTTTCAAGTGGGTAAAAATTCAGATCAATTACGTTATCAAGCATTCGCACAGCAGTAGGAATAACTCTTTCAATATCCTCTTTCGTATTAATGCGAGAGAGGTTAACACTACCTAAGTTACAAACGGCCGTTGCTCCGTCAATCTTCTCTTTTTCAACAATAAATATAGCTTTACCGCCTATAGAATCAAGCGCCGTCACCTTATTTGCTTTTTTCACAAGGCCATTATCTAGTTTGATGTCCTCACTCTCTTCAAAACTTTGTGTTGTACCGTCGGTAAATTTTATAAGTGTTTTATAGTGGTTTGGTGATGTGTTTTGAAAGATCTCTGTACAGAGGTTTGAGCTATGGATCGTTCCAAAGTGATCATTAGGGTTTGCTCTATTTGCAGTATCTTTAAAGCATAAGAATGGACTTCCGCTTTCAAAATAGCTTGTTAGTATCTTTTTCCATAAATCTTTTGCATTTACCTTGTCTTTTGTAAATGAGTCATCATTCTCCATTTCAACGTAGCGTCTGTTAAAATCTTCACCGTGAAGTTCACTAAGCTCTTTTGCTTGAAGTGGATCAAAAAGAGTCCATATCTCGTTATTTGTAGCACGCTCCATGAATAGATCATTGAGCCATAGTGAAGGGAAAAGGTCATGTGCACGTCTACGCTCTTCACCGCTATTTTTCTTTAGATCCAAAAAGTCATTTATATCTAAATGCCACGGCTCCATATAAACGGCGATTGCACCTTTACGAGTTCCAAGCTGATCAACGGCAATGGCAATATCATTTGTAATTTTAAGAAAAGGGATAGTACCGCCCGCTGCATTTTTATGTCCATCTATATATGATCCCATTGCACGAACCTGATTCCAGTCCCAACCAATACCGCCGCCAAATTTACTCAGTAGCGCCATCTCCTTATATCCGTCAAATATACCCTCTATATTATCAGGAGTTGAGCCAATATAGCATGAGCTGAGTTGGTGTCTCGGTGTACGGGCGTTAGAGAGTGTAGGGGTGGCCACCATAACCTCAAAACGGCTGATAATGTCATAGAATTTTTTTGCCCACTCTTGATTGTTCTCTTCATTTTGAGCTAGAAACATTGCAATTGCCATAAACATATGTTGCGGTAACTCTATAGGATTTGATTGACTATCTTTAATAAGGTATCTATCGTATAGGGTTTTTACTCCAAGATAGTTAAACTGTAGATCGCGTTCGGGTTTTATATATTTATCAAGCTCTGCAAGGTCATACTTCTCTTTAAGACCGATAAGAATTCTTCCCTCTTTTTCACCACGCAAAAAGTAGTTTTCAAGTTTATCATATCCTGTAAAACCGTTTACTTGGTGATAGAGATCATAGAGAAAGAGACGTGCTGCAACGAATGTCCAGTTAGGTGCATCTATATCTATTTTGTCAACGGCAGTCTTAATAAGCGTTTTTTGAATCTCTGCAGTACTAATTCCGTCACGAAATTGCAGTTGCGCATCAACTTCAAGTTCGCTTTGGCTGACGCCGCTTAAGCCTTCGACCGAAGCAGAAGTATACTTTTGAATTTTGGTTATATCTAAACCCTCTATTCGTCCATTTCTTTTTACGATAGTAATCAATATTTATCCTTCTTAAGAGTCAAATACTCTTGCAAAAATTTTATCTACATTTTTTGTGTAGTACTCATAGTTAAAGGAATCTCTAATCTGCTCTTCTGTTATAACTTCAAGTAGCTCTTTATCTTCGAGCAAATATTGAAGATAGAGGCTTTCACCTTTTTCATTGAGAGCAGGTTTGCCTTGCTGTAAATCTTCCCATACTTTCATTGCATTACGTTGTACTATTTTATATGCATCCTCACGAGTAACACCCTTTATTGGCAGTTCTAAAAGAATGCGCTGTGAAAATACAAGGCCTCCAGTGAGATTAAGATTTTTCATCATGTTTTCTGGATAGACAACCATCTTATCAACTAAACCATTTAAACGATGGAGCATAAAGTCAGCAGTGATAAAAGCATCAGGAAGTATAAATCTTTCAACCGAAGAGTGTGATATGTCACGCTCATGCCAAAGTGCGACATTCTCCATTGCAGGAGTTGCATAAGAGCGTACCATTCTTGCAAGTCCGGTGATGTTTTCGCTAAGAATAGGATTTCTTTTATGAGGCATTGCGGAGCTTCCCTTTTGCCCCTTTGCAAAATACTCCTCTACTTCGTAAACTTCAGTACGTTGATAGTGTCTGATAGCAACGGCAATTTTTTCAACAGTTGAACTCATAAGGGCAAGTGAGCTCATAAGTCTTGCATATCTATCTCTTTGTATTACTTGATTGCTAACGGGTGCCGGTTTTAGTCCAAGCTCCTCACACACGAACTCTTCAAGTTCCATCGGAGCATGAGCAAAATTCCCCATTGCTCCGCTAATTTGTCCTACACTAATAACTTCGAGCGTCTCCTCTAAATTTTTAAGATGGCGTTTCATCTCATCATACCAAATTGCCACTACAAGACCGAAGGTTATCGGCTCACCGTGTATACCATGCGAACGTCCTACCATGAGAGTAAGTTTATGCTCTTGTGCTCTTCTTTCAAGTGTTGCAAGCACCATTTTCATATCATCTATGATCATCTCTAATGATCTTTTCATCTGCAGTGCCACTGCAGTGTCAATTGCATCGGAACTGGTCATTCCGTAGTGCACCCACCTACTCTCTTCACCGAGTGTATTTGCAACGGATGTTAAAAATGCGATTACATCATGTTTTGTAACTTTTTCTATCTCATCTATTTCATCTATATCAAATGATGCATTGTCGATAATCTTTTGACAATCATCATTTGGAATCAATCCGAGTTTATTCCAAGCTTTAACTGCTGCCTTTTCTACATCAAGCCATGCTTGATATTTTGCTTGTGTTGTCCAGTTAGCTTTCATCTCTTCACGTGCGTATCGTTCAACCATTTTTGCCCTTTACTCAACTTCTCTAAGGAGTCTAAATATAAAAATAAGATGGTATCATAACAACTTTTAAGTAGGGGTTATTTTGCCATTTGTACACAAGAACTTTCATGTTGATACTAAACAAAAAGCGTTCCTTTTTTTAATAAGAAATATGGGTTTTTCTTTTAAAGAATCACAGCGTATGATTTCAAAGGGTCGCCTTATTTGTAACGGAAAAGTTATGAGTAGCAGCGGCGGTTTTATAGAGGGTGAATGTTCATTAATTCTTTTTTCTCCTTTCACTAAAGGTTTACATCCACTTTTCGTTACAGATAAATTTGCACTCTTTGATAAACCAAGTGGATTATTGATCCATCCACAAAATCGACATACACCATACTCCTTAACTGATGAGGTAAAGTATCATTTTTCTGATGAAGCAAATATTGTTCATAGGATCGATAAAGAGACAAGCGGTTTGGTTTTGGCTAGTAGATATAAAGATGCCGAAGTTTTTTTAAAAAGCTCTTTTGAGAATAGAACTATTCAAAAAGAGTATTTAGCTTTAGTAAGAGGAAAAGTGCAATCTGATATGAAAATTGATGAACCTCTATACATTACAACTAAACCCGGTGCCATTGTAAAGAAGCAAGTCCTTGTAGATGGAAGAGGAAAACGTTCTATCACTTATATTACACCCATCAAATATTTTCCAGTTTCTGATATGACTTTAATAGCAGCCTATCCTAAAACTGGGAGACAACATCAGATAAGAGTCCACTTGTTTCACGTGAAACATCCTATTGTTGGTGATACAGTTTATGGTATTGATGAATCAGATAGTTCAAGATTTCTAGATGGTTTAATGAGTAATGAGGAGAGAAAAATTATAACGGGATCAGATAGATTAATGCTTCATGCAAACTCATTGAGATTTAGCTACGGCGAAAAATATTTTATACAATCTAAATACGATTTTCAAAACGAATGTGAAATTGTTTCACGTGAAACACGTTAAGAAAAAGCCAACTGCTTGGCTTTTTTAGTGTTGAAACCGAAGCAGATGTACGAAGTACCTGCGAAGGATAGTACGTTAAGAAAAAGCCAACTGCTTGAAGCAAAACTTCTATAAACAAAGTTCAATCTCCAAACTGATTATTTAAAAATTGAGTTGCAATATCTTTAGATTTTTTCACTAAATGTTTAGGAGACAGAACAACAAGATCAGGCATCCACTTTTTAACTTCATGAAGAATTTCATTATCAGAAGTTGTAAGAAGAACTAAATCAATACTACCGTCATCATACACTTTTTGGACTCTTTGAGTTTTTGATAGGGGTCTGCGATCAAAATATTTTGCAATGTTTACAGATGCATGCAAGGAGACTTCAAAAGGGGTGTTATTTGGTTCAAACCAAGCATTAATTGAGTGTTCTAAAATTTTATAAATATTTACATCGGGTTCAAAATTATGAACAGATATGACTAGTGAATAGATGTTTTTGAAATAGAATGTCTTTAATCTATTATCAGTTAAGTCTTCACCATAGAGATACCAATAACCTTCAAAAGAGACTATTTTATAAGGATTTATATTTCTCTTTTTATCATTGTATACGAATGTAATAGTGTTAAAATCATTTATAGCTTTTTCCATACTATTAAAGAGTTGGACATTGTCTGATATATCTTCTATAACTGTTTTTGAATGGATAGGATTTTTAGAACTGTTTTGTAATTTTGAGAATAGATGTTGCGCATATGATCCAAACTCTAAACCGATACTGTTCGCAATATCACTTAACATTTCAAGGACAAGAGATTCTTCTGCGGTTCTCTCTTTAGTGAGATTATATCCATTTTGCATACGCCAAGCTCTACCGCTTTTTTCAATTGGAAAACGTATTAATCTCTCGTTAAAGTCTCTTTGAATTGTTTTCGTTGATACATTAAATTCAGCGGCTAAATCGGTAACGTGAAGGAGTTCACCTTCATAAAGTCTTTGAAGAATTATAGTAAGACGGGTAAGTATTTTATCATAGTCATGAAGCTTAGGCATAAACCATCCAAATTAAAATATAGCTTATTGTTACATAGCTAATATTAAAGGAGGCACAAGGCTGTATGGATTAACTTATAGAATATCTAAAAATAAAGGGAATGATTATGAACAAAAAAAAAGTTATCCAAATCTTCCCGTAATATAATCTTCTGTACGTTTATCGGCTGGATTGACAAAGATAGTATCAGTGCTACCGTATTCAATCATTTCACCGTGATGAAAAAATGCTGTATAGTCTGATATTCTTGCAGCTTGCTGCATGTTATGAGTTACTATGATAATTGTATAGTTTCTTTTTAATTCAAGCATTAGTGCTTCTATTTTTTCTGTAGAAATAGGATCAAGTGAAGAGGTCGGTTCATCCATAAGTATAATTCTAGGTTTGACAGCAATTGTTCTTGCTATGCATAAGCGCTGTTGCTGGCCGCCTGATAATGAGGTACCGGGCAAGTGAAGTTTGTCTTTTACCTCATCCCATAGTGCTGCAGATTGTAAAGATGTTTCGACAAGATTGTCACATTCATCTCCTTTTGAGACGATACCGTGCCGTAAAGGTGCATAGGCAATATTGTCATAAATACTTTTTGGGAATGGGTTGGGGTGTTGAAAGACCATACCGATGTGTCTTCTTACTGATACTTCATCAACATCTTTATCATATATATTTTTATCATCAATATCAATTTTGCCATAAATTCGTACATTATCAATGAGATCATTCATTCTATTAATGGAGCGCAAAAGAGTTGATTTACCGCAACCTGATGGCCCGATAAGAGCAGAAATAGTATTTGGTATGAATTCAATATTTATATCTTTTAGAGCATGATTTATGCCGTAAAAAAGGTTGAGATTGTCTATTTTGATTTTTGTCATTAGAGTTTAACCTTATATCTTTTTCTTAAATACATAACTATGAAATTGAGTAATAAAATAGTGCTGAGCAGTACTATGGTTGCTGCTGCAGTTTTTTCAATAAAAGCATAATCAGACATACTTGACCAGTTATAAATTTGAGCTGGCAATACCGAAGTTGCATCCATAATGGAACTAGAAGTATCAGGAGCAAAAGCAACCATCCCTATTATAAGTAATGGTGCAGTCTCACCTAATGATCTGGATAATCCAAGAATGGAACCGGTTAATATGGAGGGTAGTGCAAGAGGCAAAACATGTGCTTTTAATATCTGTGTTTTTGTAAGTCCAAGTGCATAACCGGCCTCTTTAATTGATGATGGAATAGCTCTAAGTGCACTGCGTGAACTGACAATGATAATGGGTAATGTCATTACAGCAAGAGTAAGTCCGCCTACTAGAGCTGAGCCTTTTGGTAGAGCAAAATAATTGACAAATATTGCAAGACCCAAAAGACCGAAAATAATGGGAGGCAGTGCAGCAAGATTATTGATATTGATCTCTATAATCTGGGTAAACCTATTGTTTTTAGCATACTCTTCAAGATAAATTGCACTCATTACACCGATAGGTATTGCAAACAAAATGGTAACAAGTAGTGTGATTAAGCTTCCTATTAGAGATGAAAATATCCCTGAAAACTCAGCCATAGTAGAATCACCGTTACTGAAAAAGAGTGTATTAAACTTTGTTTCAATTCGATCTTTTTCTTGAAGAGTATCAACAACTTTTTTATCTTCAGTGTTTAATCTATTTTGATTGCCTTTGATATACTGGTCAACTTGAGCATTAGCTAATACCCATGTAGGTACCGTTTTATTTAATAAGGAAGGATTGTTTTTCAAATGCACTGTAATTTCTCTTAGTGATGCACGACTAACAAATTTTTTATATTTTTGATCAATAGAGTCGGTTGTAATATATTTGAGGCTTTTATCGTATGTTATATCCACTAAAATGTATGTCTGTCTAAAAGCGGTAATACCGTATGAAAATAGACTATAAAGAAAAATAAATAGAAAAAGTATTGAAAAGAGTAAAGATATAAATGTCAGATTTTTAAAAAATTTCTCTTTTTTATGACGTTTTAAAAGAGTCTGCTTTTTAAAAATATTCTCTTTTTCACTCATAACGTATTCACTTTATACTTTTTTTTAAATTTTCTAATCATTATGACTGAAATAATATTGATAATTAATGTGGCAAAAAATAGTACTAAACCTAAAGCGAAAGCAGAGAGTGATTCAGCACTACTAAATGAGTGGTCTGAGACAAGTGTATTGACAATACTTACAGTGACACTCATCATATCATCAAAAGGGTTCATAGTCAGATTAGGACGTGCACCTGCAGCCATAACAACTATCATAGTCTCACCTAGTGCTTTTGAAAATGCCAATAAAATTGCTGAAATAATACCCGGCATTGCACTAGGTAAGACAATATTTGTAATAGTTTCACTTTTTGTCATACCCAGTGCTAAAGAGGCTCTTCTTTGTGACGTAGGAACCGCGTTGATAGCATCATCACTCAAAGATGAAATAAGCGGAATTATCATGATCCCCATAACTATGCCGCTTGCTAGAGAGCTATTAAACGATGCTTCAAAACCGAAGAAATTACTAACTTTAACGATAAAAGGGGCAACTACGAGCAGGGCAAAAAAACCATATACTACTGTGGGAATAGATGCTAACATCTCCTGTAGAGGTTTTAGTTTAGTGCGTGTTTTAAAACTAGCATATTCGCTCATATATATAGCACTTCCTAATCCAATGGGTATAGCAACAATCATAGCAATGATTGTAATGAGGAAGGTGCCTAAAAAAAGAGGAAGGGCACCGAATTTACTATTCTCAATTCCAGGAGACCACTCAACTCCCGTAAAAAAATAGCTAAGAGGGCGTAATTCAAAAAATCTAATGGCTTCAAAAAGAATAGAAAAAAGAATTCCAAAAGTAATTAAGATAGAGATTATAGTTGCAAAAAGAAGAGAAAACTTGATAAACTTTTCTTCAACTCTCTCTATAATATTTTTCATCGATCTAACTCTTTACGGAGTAATCGTTTTTTGTTTAAAACATTCTCTTGTGTTATTAAGCGTAACGGTTTGGGAAGATGTATAAGCCCGATATCTTCAAGCATAGAGTTTTCAGCAATAATAGGATCAGAGACAAAAAAAGAGATGTATGGATCAAGAGATTTTATTTTCTTTGAGTGTGAATTATTGATGTAGAGGTAGAGAGCCCTAGAGATAGGGTATTTGCTTAGTGAAATGGTCTCTAGAGTAGGTGATACACCGTTAATTGATGCACTAGAGAGTCTATCGCTATTTTTAACAAGAAAACTATACCCAAGCATACCAAATGCTCTTGTATTTTTTGCAAGGTTTTGAACAATGATATTATCATTTTCTCCAAGTGAGATATATCTTCCATCTTTTCTTATTTTACTGTAGTGCGAGTAATCCAATTTTTTATAGAGTGGAAATTTTTTTATAGTACTTCGTATAAGTGTCTCTTCAAGTACGTCTCTAGTTCCGCTGCTAGGCGGTGGACCGTAAATAATTATCTCTCTGTCCTGTAATGTTGGATTTATCTGGTTCCATCTGTTGTAGGGATTTTTAATCAGTTTTTTCCCATCCTTAGAGGGCACTTCATGTGCTATTGCTAGAAAGAGCTCTTTTTTTGTAATATTGAACGCTTCATTTGATTTATTTTGCGCAAGAACTATCCCATCAAAACCGATTAGTGCTTCGGTTATATAAGAAACACCATTTTTTTGACACATATCATACTCTTGTTTGGACATTCTTCGAGAAGCATTAACAATATCTGGGCTGTTGAGGTCATTGTTTTTACAAAAAAGCTTTATGCCTCCACCAGATCCTGTAGAGGTTACAACGGGAGAGGGATAGTTTTCTCTTGCTGAAAACTCTTCGGCAACGGAGCATGAGAATGGAAATATAGTAGAAGATCCGACGACTTTAACCTGTTCTCTTGCAGAGAGGTAGAACATAAATATCGTGATCAATAGTAAAATAACGGGAGCTTGCACTTTTAACATGGATCAAAACTCTAGCTCTTGCCCTGTAGTTAATGAAAAAGCAATCGGTTTTTTAGACTTCTTGGACATCTTTTTTATCATAGCAAGGGTATCGTCTAAATACTCAATTTTACTGCTTTGAGTTACTTCTAAAATGGCGCAAGCAACACTCATTGTATGAAATTTACGCTTTACTCCGTGTCTATCGGCAATCTCGATAAAACCGTTATCTAAATCATCTCTAGAGTAGAATGCGAGTACGTCGTTTTTAAAATCTTTTTGAATATCTTTTACAATCGTATAGACATCTTCAATCTTTTTTCCTCTAAAACCGACAAAGTAGTCATCACCGCCGACATGACCGATAAAAGTATCTTTGCCCAATCTTTTTTGTAAAATTTCCGAAAATAGAATGATGACTCTATCACCTTTTCTAAATCCATAGTAATCGTTAAAGGGTTTAAAGTCATTAAAATCTAAATAGATTAAATGTGTATTATCTTTTGAATTTTTTGTAAAACTGTTGGAGATAAACTCTTCAATATAGATGTTTCCAGGCAATTTTGTAAGTGGATTTTGGTTTTTTGCTATAAAAATATTTCTTTTATAGATGATCTGAAGCAGATTATTGAGACTGATAAAACCGTGGTACATATCATTTTTTGTGATAAAAATACCTCTATTATTAGATTGATTATTACTATATCTCTCAATTACCTTATCTACTCCCCATGAGATTTCTACCGATACCGCCTCTTTGATAAAATTTTTAAGTTTTTTATTAAAAAGAGTATTTTGAGAGAGTGCCATTCCGTATTGAGAATAGGAGATGTGTTTAATATCCTCTTCATAGATTACACCCGTTAAATGACCCCTATCGTCAATGAGTGGAACAAATATATTTTTTTTATTTTTTTTAAAATAGTTAAATAGCTCTTTCATTGTAGCGTTATGGTTGAGCGGTTTAGGTATTTCAAGATGTTTATCTATCTCTTTATCAACTGTATCCGTACGTCTATCTTTTTTAACGAGTTTTGCCAAATCAGAGTAGGTAAAAAGTATTTCATCCGTTTTTTTTGTAGGTTTTTGAACAAAATAGCCCTGTATCATATCACAGCCTATGTCTTTAGAGGTAAGATACTCTTTTTTAGTTTCAACGCCTTCTGCAATCACTTTCATCCCTATGGCGTGTGCCATATCTACTATAGTGGAGCAAAAGTGTTTTTTCTTAAAATCTTTTTCTATCCCGTTTATAAAAAAACGGTCTAACTTGATAAAACTAGGCTCAGAATAATAGAGCATTTTAAGACCTGAAATGCCCGTTCCGTAATCGTCAATAGCAATATTAAAACCTTCACTTTTGTATAGGTTAATTATATTGTTAAATTCATGAGGATTATCAATAGAGCCTCTTTCACTGATTTCAAAACAGAGGTATTTTTGTTTGATATTAAGATCTTGCAAAATTTTGGTCGTATTTCCCGTACAGTAGTCACTCATTTTCATAAGCCTATTGTCTAAGTTATAAAATAGAGTTAAATTTTTTACATCTATCTTGGAAAATTTTTTAAGAGCTTTTCTTCTAAGTTCAATGTCAAGCTTATAGAGCACCCCTTCACTATATGCAGCGTCAAAAAGCTCATATATTGCATTAAACTTGCCCGCTTCGTCAACATTTCTTAAAAGAGCCTCAACACCGAAAATATTTCCAGTTGTAGTATAAACAATGGGTTGAAATGCAAAATCTAACTTATCAAGTATCTTTTCCCAATGCGTAGGTAGCATAATTTCTCCCCCTTATGTCGTCTACTTCAGTAAATCATAGAACCTTTACATTTTAAGGGCGATTATAACGCCTGCAAATTTCATTCTTATTACATAAAGCGTAGCTTGAATGTGTTGTAACACAATTGTTATAGAGTGGTAATAATTTAGTAATAAAAAAAAAATAATATTCTTCATATAAAATATAAACAGAGGTTTTCTATGAAGGAAAGAGAGTTTATTATCAAATCGTTTGACTTAGATGTGGATTTATACGGTGAATTGGATTTAGATTTAGTAGAGACATATTTTGAAGATGAACTTGAGATTCCGACTACTTATGTAGATAAATATGAGTATCACAATGAATATGTAAAAATCAAACTTGTAAATAGTAGAGCTTACTATAACGACGATTGGTATATCAACTTACAAAGAATCGTGTAACTTGTCATAGAAAAAGAGTTATTAATGTCTCGGAGAAAATGAATGTTAAACGTAAAAGAGAGCTTGGAAAAGAGTGAAAGATTAAAAAAAGCACCCCCGGTTGTTCTCTCATCAATAGTAAAGGCTTCAAAGAAACTATTGCATGAAGATGAAATCAATGAGTTTTTGAAAAAGAATAAAGACAGCGTCGGTATAGATTTCATTGATGCAGTGCTTGAGTATTTTAATATAGATTTTAGTAGAAAACAGAGTGAGATTGAGAATATTCCACATAGCGGGCGTGTTGTAATTATCGCTAACCATCCTTTAGGTGCACTTGATGCACTCTCTTTGATTAAACTTATCTATTCAGTACGCAAAGATGTAAAAATTTTGGCAAATGATCTGTTAAATATGTTTGAACAGATCGGGGAATTCTTATTGCCTGTTGATGTAATGAAAAACAAAGTTGCCAAATTGAGTGTTCAAATGATGAGCGCACATCTAGAAGATGAGGGTGCGCTGATTATATTTCCTTCAGGAGAGGTATCACGCTCATCACTGACCGGTATCAAAGATAAGAGATGGAAAAAAGGTTTTTTAAATGTTGCTCTTAAAACATTTTCACCTATTCTCCCTATACACATAAAATCAAAAAACTCCATGCTTTTTTATTCTGCCTCAATAGTAAATAACACCTTAGGTACGCTGCTTTTACCGCATGAGATGTTTAAATCTAAGAGAAAAAGCATATCTATTAGCGTCGGAAGTCTTATTCCAAATGATAGTTTTAGAACTCTTCCCATACAAAAAAATGAGCTTGTAAATATTTTCAAGCAGCATATCTATATGATTGGTAGAGGTAAAAGCGGTATTTTCGAGACGCAAAGAGCAATTGCGCATCCAGAAAAAGAGAAAGATATACGTAAAGAGCTAAAAAAATGTAAGATGCTCGGTAAAACTTCTGACGGTAAAATTATCTATCTTTATGAATATATTCAAGATTCAATCATACTAAAAGAGTTGGGACGTTTAAGAGAACTTAGTTTTAGAAAAGTGGGTGAGGGAAGTGGGCTTAGACGTGATGTAGATCAGTTCGATAAAGATTATGAACACATAATACTTTGGAGTGAAGAGGATCTAGAAATTGTCGGTGCCTATAGAGTTGCCAATACGAAGAAGTTATTGGAAGAAAAAAAGGGTGAGTTATACTCCTCTACACTTTTTAAATACTCGAAAAAATTTGAAAAGTATTTAGATAGCTCTCTAGAATTGGGAAGAAGTTTTGTTCAGCCAAAATATTGGGGTAGTAGGGCATTGGATTACTTGTGGCAAGGAATCGGTGCGTATTTAAGACATCATAGTGAAATCAAATTTATGTTTGGTCCTGTGAGCTTAAGCGGAAAAAACCCAAAAATAGCTAATGATCTTATTGTCTGCTTCTATGACACCTATTTTCAAGAAAATAATCTAGTTACTGCGAAAAAACCCTACAGGTATGAAAAAGATTTTGAAAAGAATTATGGAAATATTTTTAGTTCAAAAGATTTTTCACAAGATTTTAAAGAGCTAAAGAGCATTTTATCTGAATATGGTGTCAACGTTCCAACACTTTATAAGCAGTATGTTGATCTGTTTGAAGATGGAGGGGTTAAGTTTTTAGACTTTTGTGTAGATGAAGATTTTAATAGCGTAGACGGATTTATATTCAGCGATATATCTAAAATTAAAGAGAAAAAAAGAAAAAGGTATATTGATACTATTTAGATATAATTTGAGGTATGAATGATTACTCTCTCAAAATGGTTTTATCAGGGCTACTAGGGGCAATATTTGCAACTCTGTTTATCATACTAGCCCTAGTCGTGCCGCTTGACAAACCTGAGTATACAAAAGCCAAAGCAAAACCTAAAAATAAATTAGGAAAAATATCTGAGAGCTTTTCAAATAGATAGCTTATCCGTTTTTTATTGTGTAATATATCCCGTAAGCACCTGCAGCTGTTATAATTGTTAAAACAGCCATCATTGTAAGTTCAAGTGTACTCATATTTAAGATTCCTTCGTTTGTTCTCGTAACTGCCCGCAAGCAGCACTTATATCAATCCCTTTTGATTGGCGAATGGTCGAGAGTATACCATGATTAATAAGATAGTCACAAAATTTTTCCATCTTCGCATCACTGGGTCTGCCGTAACTACTGCCTTCATAAGGATTAAAGTATATTAGATTAACTTTTGCATTAATTCCATGCAGAAGTTTGACAAGTTTTTTTGCACTTGCAAGATCATCATTAACGTTGTCGATAACAAGATATTCGAACATTACACGCTTTCTTTTATCGATTGGAAACCTTCGTACGGCGTCCATGATTGAAGCAATGTTATAGGCTTTATTCATAGGTATCAACTCTTCTCTAAGCGTATCATCCACCGCATGCAAAGAAATCGCAAGATTAACCCCTAAATCCATTTCACCAAGTTTATCAATTTTTACACTGAGTCCGCTCGTAGATACGGTTTGTCTTTTTGGTGAAATTGCAAGCCCCTCATTTTCTGCAAAAATTTCAATTGCTGATGCGAGTGATGTAAGGTTGTCTAAGGGTTCGCCCATACCCATATAGACAATATTTCCCCGTCTATTATGTTCAATCTTTCTATCTCTTTTTATATAAACTATCTGCGCTACGATTTCGCCGGCACTGAGATCACGTATAAAACCTCCCTTTGCCGTTAAACAGAAACTACACCCTACTTTACACCCTACTTGCGTTGAGATACAGACGGTATATTTTGCGTGATGAACTAGCTCACCTTCTTCATTATATTTTTCATCTTTCATCTTTAAAAGTACCGTCTCTATCGTATGGCCGTCTTGAAGCTCAAAAAGATATTTAATGGTTCCATCATCACTAAATTGCGTGCGAACAATCTTTAGTGGAGATATCTCAAATTTTTCATTGAGTTCTGCACGCAGTGTTTTTGGGATATTTTGCATATCATTAAAAGTTGTTACATAGTTATGATAGAGCCAAGAATAGATTTGCTTAGCTCTAAAGGCAGGTTTTACAAGAGATTTTAACTCCTCTAACGTGTAGTCATAGATGGTTGGTCTCACACAAGACCTTTTGCTATTAAATCTCTTATGTGTGCATCTAATCTTTGCATCGCCTCTTTATGGTTTTGCAAAAACGTGGCGTGTGCATCTTCATTTGTGTAATTTGTAACTATAAAGATTCCACCACAAGGGATGTTGAGTTCTTGAGCGGTACGCATAACGGAGAAGAATTCCATATTCTCTATAGCGATTTTAAGACTTAACATTTTTTTTGAGAGCTTTTCATCCGTGGTGATATAGTTACTTGAATTGACTATTACTGAAGAGGAAATTGAACTATCTTCACTAACTATCAAGTTATCTATAGGGGTATAGGATTTTTTTTGTAAAAAAGAGAGTTCAATGTTGGAACTGCTTTTACTTGAAACTATATCAAATATTTTGTGGTTGCCGTAACTTCCGGCTGTTCCTACAAAAAGTAGATATCCCGGAGCCTCCATTAAAGCCAATCTTGTTGTATTAATGGCACTCTCAACCATACCAATCCCAACTGGAGTTGCAAAATCAAAACTTTCACTGTTTCCTGCACAAACTATCATAATCGCACCGGTACAGAGTTATCATTCAAGTAGTGTTTCAGATCCATTATATCGATCTCCCTAAAGTGAAAAATAGAGGCGGCAAGCGCTGCATCTGCGTCATGTTCAAATACCTCTTTAATATGCTCCATAGTCCCTGCCCCACCGCTTGCAATGACGGGAACATTGACAAGTTTTGATATTTTTTGAGTAATCTCTATATCAAACCCTGCTTTTGTTCCATCTGTATCCATTGAAGTAAGTAAAATTTCTCCTGCGCCCCTCTCTACCACTTCAACAGCCCACTCGATTGCATCGATACCGGTATCTACTCTACCGCCATTAATAAACACATGGTGTGAACCGTTAGGCATCGCTTTCACATCGATTGCAACAACAATACATTGACTACCAAAACGCTTGGATGCCTCATTGATAAAATCGGGATTTTTAATAGCTGCGGAGTTAATACTTACTTTATCACACCCGACATTCAGCAGTTTGTAGATGTCATCTAGAGAGCGTATCCCTCCTCCAACTGTTAGGGGGATAAAAATCTCTTTGGCAACCTCTTCAACTATATGAACAATCGTATCACGCTCTTCATGGCTAGCGGTGATATCTAAAAACGTAATCTCATCAGCACCCTCTTCATTGTATCTGCGTGCGACTTCGACCGGATCGCCGGCATCTTTTAAACCGACAAAATTTACCCCTTTTACCACTCTTCCATCTTTTACGTCAAGACAGGGAATGATCCGTTTTGCAAAATAATCCATTTTTATACCTTTATCGGTGAAATATTATCGTAATTTTGTTTCTTATAAGAGTAATTTAGATACCATCCATGAAATGGTTGTTGAGACGATAAAAGCAAAAAAACAATTTGGCCAAAATTTTTTGCATGATGAAGCGGTTTTAAGACAGATAATCGAAGCGATTCCCAAGACGAATACGAAAAAAATCGTAGAGATTGGGCCTGGCTTAGGTGATTTGACTACACATTTATTGAATTTCAATAATGTTGAAGCTTTTGAGGTCGATACCGATTTATGTGAACACTTAGGTGTTCGTTTCAAAAATGAGTTAGAGAGTTCTTCGTTTGCACTTAACTGCGGTGATGTGTTGCAATCGTGGAAGAGGCAAAATTTGGTTGGTTACAAGTACAATCTTGTAGCGAACCTACCGTACTATATTGCTACAAATATTATATTGCTAGCCCTTGCTGATGAGCATTGTGAGGCTTTAACGGTTATGGTGCAAAAAGAGGTTGCTGAGAAATTTGCAGCATCTCCTAACACAAAACCTTTTAGCGCTTTATCAGTGATTGCACAGAGTGCAGGTGAAGTTGATATGGTGTTTGTTGTACCGCCTGAGGCGTTTAACCCGGCTCCGAAGGTAGATTCAGCGGTTTTGCGAATTGTAAAAAATAAAAATTGTTGTGATGAAAAGTTCAAGGCGATGCTACGCATTGCGTTTACGCATCCAAGAAAAACTTTACAAAAAAATCTCAGTTCTCATTATGAAAAGGCAAAAGTGATAGATGCAATAAAAGCGCTTGATCTTAGCGAAACGGTACGTCCTCATCAAGTAGATGTAACTAATTATCACCGACTCTATATGCTTTTTGAAGGGAGTACGGATGGATTCACAAGAGAACAGTAGTAGCGCTGACAACAGACAAGAAGAGGCGCAGACAAAAAACAGGCAAGAGAGCGAACGCTCGGCTTATCACAAGAATCAGAGCAAAAACAGACCAACGGGTAATCGAGATCAAAATAGAAATCGAGGATATCGCGGAAAGGGTGAAAACAAAAACATGAGCGCAGAGGCTAGCGGCGGTCGTAACCAAAGCAGAGGCACCAACAGACGTTCAAATACACCAAGAAATGTAAAACAGGGTGGGCGCTCGAAGTTTGCTGCTGCAACGGACCAGAACTTAAGAGAGTGCGTTTTAAGAAATCAAAAAATTCATGAAGAGAGATTAAACCCTTATAATAAGATTGATCTTAATAACGATAAAAAGGTAAAGATTACTCCACTAGGGGGTCTTGGAGAAATAGGCGGGAATATTACCGTCTTTGAGACCGAGGATGAAGCGATCTTAGTTGATGTAGGAATGAGTTTCCCAGATGAAGAGATGCACGGTGTTGATATATTGGTACCGGACTATACCTATCTTCGTCAAATTAAGGATAAGTTAGTCGCTATCTTAATTACACACGGACATGAGGATCATATCGGTGCAGTTTCTTACCTTTTTAAAGAGATGCAGCTGCCATTGTATGGAACAACCCTTCCGTTAGCTATGATAAGCAACCGCTTTGATGAGCACCACATGCAAGAGTTTAAAAAGTATTTTAGACCGATTGAAAAAAGAACACAGATAAAGATAGGTAATGATTTTGAAGTTGAGTGGATGCATATAACGCACTCTATTATTGACGCATCCTCACTTGCAATCACGACTGATGCAGGTACTATTATCCACACGGGTGATTTTAAGATTGATCATACACCGATAGACGGTTATACGACGGATCTACATCGTTTTGCGTATTACGGTGAACGCGGAGTGCTTTGTATGTTAAGTGATAGTACAAACTCACATAACCCTGGAACTACTCTTAGTGAACTCAGTGTTGCTCCTGCATTTGATAGATTGTATGCGAAGGTAAAGGGAAGAGTGTTCGTTTCAACATTCTCTTCAAATATTCACCGTGTATATCAGGCGATTGAGTATGGTTTAAAATATGGTCGTAAGGTTTGTGTTATTGGACGCTCAATGGAGAGAAATCTTGAACTTGCAATGAATTATGATTATATAAAATTGCCTACAAATATGTTTATTGAACCGCATGAACTTGGAAGATATAAAGATAGTGAAGTACTTATCGTTACTACCGGTTCCCAAGGTGAACCAAATAGTGCGCTTTTTAGAATGTCAATAGGTGAACATCGTCATGTAAAAATAAAACCGACCGATACGGTAATTTTATCAGCTCGTGCAATTCCAGGTAATGAGGGTTCAATCTCTAAAGTTGTGAACCATTTACAGCGTGCCGGCGCACATGTACTTCATAATGTACGGGACATCCATGTTTCTGGGCACGGTGCTCAAGAGGAGCAAAAATTATTGCTCCGTTTGGTGCAACCAAAATTTTTCCTCCCGATACATGGTGAGTATAACCATATAATGAAGCATAAGAATACTGCTATAGAGTGTGGTGTATCTGAAAGAAATATCTACCTTATGGAAGACGGAGATCAGATTGAGGTGAGTGCTAAATTTATGAGAAAAGCCAGAAGTGTCAAAACAGGTAAGACCTATATTGATAATCAAAACAATCATAAGATTGAAAATGACATCGTTCTTGATCGTCAATCTCTTGCGACTGAAGGTATCGTAAATATCGTAGCACAAGTTTCAAAATCAGATAGCAGACTAATCGGACACCCGCGTGTTAGTACATTTGGTATCATAGCTAATAAACAAGAACACGCTTTCGGTAAAGAGATAGCTGGCGTGTTAGAGCAGTATATGCTCAATATTAAACCGGGACTCATTGAGAACCAAAAAGCATTAGAGAATGATTTGCGTGGAGTTGTGCGTAAACATATCTACAGAAAAACAAAAAAATACCCAATGATCGTCCCTACATTGTTTGTAATGTAAGAAGCGTTAAGAAAAAGCCAACTGCTTGGCTTTTTTAGCTTCGCACCGAGGCGCTTCGAGCCGAAGGATACCGATAGGCGCCAACTGCTTGGCTTTTTTAGCTTCGCACCGAGGCGCTCCGAGCCGAAGGAAACCGATGAAGCCAACTGCTTAGCCATTTTCTATCAAACAAAACTTCTTTTAAATCATTGGAAAATAAAATTTTAATCTGTAAATCAGACAAAAATTATCCCTATTCTTTATCTTTTATTAATATGTTAGAGTAAACTTAAATTGCTATAATCAATTTAAGGAATTTTTTATATAATTTGGTTGAGTCTTTAAGAGAGACTTAAAACATACTCCCCCTAACAGAATGTTTTAGTGCGGATCTCTTCCCCCAGGGATCCCGCCACAGCTCTCCTTTATGTAGTTGTCAAATTCAATTTTTTATAATATTTGGCATGGCTCAGAGGTTCGATACCATCTGAGCAGAGCGTGGGTTAACTCATCTTTAATTTGGATATAATTCCTCTATGAAAAACAGTTATAAAGAGATAGCAAAACAGACGTTACACATTGAAGCGTCCACACTTAATAGTGCTGCAGAAAAATTAGATAATACGATAGAAAAAGCTGTTGAGTTGATCGCAAAAAGTAGCGGCAAGCTTGTAATTACGGGTGTCGGTAAGTCCGGACTTATCGGCGCTAAAATGGCTGCAACATTTGCTTCAACGGGAACACCGAGTTTTTTTCTTCATCCAACAGAAGCTTTACACGGTGATTTAGGGATGATAGATAGCAAAGATGTCGTACTTGCGATAAGTTATAGCGGAGAGAGTGAAGAGCTTAGCAATATTCTACCGCACATTAGAAGATTTGGCACTCCCATTATCGGTATGAGTCGAAACGGTAGTTCTACATTAGCCACATACTCAGATATACACATTATGTTAAATGTTGAACAGGAAGCTTGTCCGCTTGGTGTTGCACCTACAAGTTCTACAACTTTGACATTAGCTTTAGGTGATGCTTTAGCGGTATGTTTGATGCATATGCGAAACTTTAAAAAAGATGATTTTGCCTCTTTTCATCCTGGCGGTTCTTTAGGTAAACAACTTTACGTTAGCGTAAAGGATTTGATGCGAACAGAGAATTTACCAATTGGTTTAGAGAGTTGTCTTATGAGAGATGCTCTGGTGAAAATTACCAAAGGGCGTTTGGGAAATCTATTATTAACCGATAGCGAGGGTACTTTAAAGGGGATGATAAGTGACGGTGACGTCAGACGCGCTTTAATGGACGAAAATTTCTCTCTTGATGCACAAGCGGGAAGTTATGCAAATAGAGATCCAAAGGTGATTAGCGATGCATCAATGTTGGCAAGTGAAGCACTAACGATAATTGAGACATATAAAATACAGATGTTAGCTGTCGTAGACACGCAACATAGAGTAATCGGTGTAATTCATATACATGATTTGGTAGAAGCAGGTATTAAGTGAGGTTAAATAAATATATTGCTCATAATAGTAAATATTCACGTCGCGAAGCAGAAAAGGTAATAGCCGCGGGGGATGTTAAAATTGAGAAAGAGGTTGTCACCGATCCTGCCAGAGATGTAGATGAAGATGTCAAAGTTTTCTTGCATAATAAGCTCTTAAAACCTCGTGAGGGTTTTACCGTAATTGTCTATAACAAACCTAAAGGTGAACTTGTTACCAAGAGTGATCCTAAAGGAAGGCGTACAATATATGATACGTTAGAAAAGCGATATGCAAGCTTTATCCCAATTGGGCGCTTGGATTTTGCATCTGAGGGATTACTACTTTTAACAGATAGTTCTGAAATAGCCGATACCTTGATGCATAGTAAGCTAGAACGGGTATATAACATTAAAATTGCCGGTAATGTTAGTGAAGAGCTGCAAGAGGGTATGAAAAATGGAGTCTATTTAACGGATGCAACGGCAGGTGCTCATGTAAAGACTAAAGAGATAGAGATGGATTTTGCACCATTTATCGGTTTTAAAATCCTGAAAGATCACCCTAAGTTTTCACGTCTAAGAGTTGCAATTAGTGAGGGTAAGAATCGTGAGTTACGCCGCTTTTTTGCTCATTTTAAACGTGATGTACTTGATCTACGCAGGGTCGCATTCGGCGGGATTGAACTCAATGCTTTGCCAGAGGGAAAAACGAGATTTTTAGAAAAAAGCGAATATAATAGCCTACATAAATACTTGAAAGAGAAGAGGAAAGAGAAGCGATGATTTTAGCAATAACTTCAAAACATAAGACAGAGATGGTTGATATCACAAGTGAAGTTAAAGAGGCAATCATTAAATCGGGTGTGACGGACGGTATCTGTGTTATAACCGCACAACACACTACTGCCTCTGTAATGCTGTTTGAAAAGGTAGACCCAAATCTACAACGAGATTTTTTGAGTGAAATTAAACGAAAAATTCCTGATGACAGTATATATTCTCACGTTGGCGGTAACGGATCGGCACATATGAAGGCGGCATTTATCGGCAGTAGCATAACTATTCCTGTTGCTAGTGCAGCGCCGGTCATCGGAGAGTGGCAGGGTATATTTTTCTGTGATTTTGATGGACCAAGGGAGAGAAAAGTCGCCATAACTGCTGTTAGCTCTTAAAGTGTACCTTTGAGTGACTTTGCCTCTCTATTACGCCCCTCATCTCTTGATGATATAGCCGGACAGCAGCATCTTGTAGGAAGAGAGTCTCCGTTTAGAAAACTTGTTGAGAATTCTAGCCTAGGACATAGCTTTTTTTTTGGACCTTCAGGAGTTGGAAAAACTACGTTAGCAAGAGTTATTGCCTCATCTCTAGATTTACCATATTATGAGCGCAATGCAACCGATCTAAAGGTTGAAGATCTACGAAAAATCTTCAAACAGTATCAAAATGCTTTACAAAAACCTCTGGTTTTCATAGATGAGGTGCATAGACTTGCTAAAAATCAGCAAGAGGTGATGCTGCCGATCATGGAGCAAAATAGCGCACTTATTATCGGTGCATCTACTGAAAATCCCTTTTTTAGCCTCACTGCTGCGATGCGTTCACGCTCCATGCTTTTTGAACTCAAACCTCTAAACAGAGATGATCTATATAATTTATTGCAAAGGGCTTTGAAGCTTGAGTCTATTGAGATTGATGATGAGGCAGAGAGCTATTTGATTAATTCAAGCGGCGGTGATGCTAGAGCAATGCTAAAACTTTTAGAGTTTGCCTATAACGTAGATAAAAAAATAGATATTGAATTATTAAGAAGTATACGCCCCACTTCACTTAATGACGGAAGTAGTGAAAAGAGCGTCCATTATGATTTAGCTAGTGCACTGATAAAGAGTATACGAGGAAGTGATCCTGATGCAGCAGTATACTATCTGGCACGCTTGATAGAAGGCGGTGAAAATCCGGAATTTATTGCACGTAGACTTGTAATACTCGCAAGTGAAGATATAGGTAATGCAAATCCACAGGCATTGAGTCTAGCGACATCTACAATGACCGCCGTTTCAAAAATAGGCTATCCTGAAGCGAGGATTATTCTCTCGCAATGCGTAATATATCTGTGTGCTTCGCCAAAATCAAATAGTGCATACAGTGCAATTAATATGGCGCAAAGAGCGGTTCAAGAGGGTGAGATTTTGGGTGTACCTGAACATATTGCTCAGCATAACAGAGGTAAGGGTTATCTCTATCCGCATGATTTTGGCGGATGGGTAGAGCAAGAATATCTGAGTGAACCAAAAAGCTTTGTAGAATTTAAACCTGTAGGATTTGAAAAAAAGCTTTCAAGTTGGTTAGAGGAAATTAGAAAAAATTTATAGACTTCTTGCATAATTCTAGTAGCCTCTGATGACTACTAGAATTATGCAAGAAGTCTTGTGGAACATTAGTTGCTTTTTTCTTATGCAAACGCGTAGGAGAAAGCAAGGATGCAGATACAAAACGCACTTTCAAACTCGTCGTATTACGAACCCTCGGCACATGTGCAGCAAGCAGCGCAAAAAAGACAAGCCGAGGCAATCGGAGATTTTACATCAGTTGGAATTGAACCATTTAATTCGTTTCTTCCACTTAGTCAAAAAGCGTATCAAATTTTTGATAAATTGACTATGGATTTCAGCGAAGAGGGGAAAATTGAGGCTGAAAAAAGTATCAATAGCTCGCTGCTTAGCAGTGCAGCAAATAGATATATGTCCTCTCGCGGCATTGAAAAACTTGATCAGCAACAGATTGTTCAGCAGTTTTATGATCAATTTGGGGATATAATGCCTGATGGTGTTATCGCTTCAATGTTGAATTCAAGAATAGGTGAGACGACAAACCTGGCGGAGCAAAACTTTTTGACTCAGTTTAGAGATCTTTTAGAAGAGCCGACAATATCACTCGATATATCAATTTAGGTTTACAAAATGAAAGAAGATCTAAAGTTGGCAGCTGAGAGTGAGATTGAGAGACTCCTTCAAAAGTTAAATGATAATTACCTCGATGCAAAGGTAAACATTTATGATGTCGATTTACTTATTAGCAAAAAGATAAAAGCACTTTTTATCAATATAATTGAGAGTATTATCTCAAGTGAAATAGAAGATGAACAGACAAGGGGTTTTATTTATCAATCCTTTCAGGAATTAGCTAAAGTATATATCGATAATCATATTCCCTACGTCGTATTAATTAACGAAATTAACTTTGTACAAAATAACCTGATGCATCTTACGATAAAACATAGAAGCCCTCAAGAAGCATTGGAACTTTTCAAACTTTTTGATGAACTTGAAACCTATACAACGGACAACTATCTAAAAAACTATTTGGTAATGCTCAAAAAATATAATGAAAATCGTCTTGTTGCTCTTAATAGAACACTACGTGATGAGATTATTCGCTACTTTAAAGCACACATTATATGGTTAAATGATTTAGTAGATGCTATAGTAGAAAAAGATATTTCGAAAGTGCCTGAAATCCACCATCATAGATGTGCGTTCGGTAAATGGCTCGATAGTAAAGAGGTACATGATCTCATCGGTAATGATGAAGATTATTTAAAGCTTTATAAAGATCATAAACAGCTCCATATGGTGGGAACTCAAGTTCTTAATCTGCTGCAAGGTGATATCCAAGACTTTCATGCCTGTTTAACATATGTGCAAAGAGCTGAAAACCTTTCAAAACATATTGGAGAAGATTTAACAATAATTAGTAATAGATTAACTGTAAAAATGGCAAATAAAGACCCGTTAACAGGAGTTTTAAATCGTTCTTTACTTAATGAACTTTTTAGAAAACAGTATGAAATATCTTTAGCTACACAAAATAGTTTTATTCTTGCAATGTGTGACTTAGACTATTTTAAAACAGTTAATGATACTTATGGACACTTAGTGGGTGATAAAGTATTGAAGCACTTTGCAGATCTATTGAAAAAGAGATTGAGAGTCTCTGATATGATTATCAGATACGGTGGTGAAGAGTTTCTCTTAATCTTACCTACAATGAAGTTCGCAGAGGGTTGGAAAATGTTAGATCAACTCAGAAAAGAGCTACAAAAGAGTATTCTTGAGATAGAGAATAATAAAATATCTACAACGGTAAGTATCGGCCTGATTGAGGTAAATCCTGAAGATGAAGATAGCTGCAAAGATGACTTAGAGCTTTGCCTGAAAAAAGCCGATATATTGCTGTATGAAGCAAAACAGAACGGGCGCAATAGAGTTGAGGGTCGAAAAAATTAACCAAAAAGAGGCTGTTTTAATAGCTTCTTAACAATCTCTGCGTAGAAATCTTTTTGAAATAGTGTACCTACCGCACAGATCGGAGTTCCGCTATCGCAGTTTTGTGCTATTGAAGGATCGAGAGGAATTTCACCTAAAAAGGGTACATCATACTCTTGTGCCATTTTTTTTGCTCCATCTTTACCAAAAAGGTCATAACGTTTTTTAGTATCGGGTGCTAAAAAATAGCTCATATTCTCAATTATACCTGCTACGGGAACATTTGTCTCTTTAAACATCATTAAGGCTCTACTTACATCATCAGTTGCAACCATTTGTGCAGTGCTTACTAATATGGCAGCGTTGATAGCAAGCTCTTGGGAGATAGTTAGTTGCACATCACCGGTACCCGGGGGCATATCTATAATTAAAAAATCGGGATAATCCCACGCTACATCATCTAAAAGCTGCTTTATAGCAGAAACTGCAACTGAAGAGCGCCATATCAAAGGGGTGTCGTGCCGTGGCGTTGTATGCGCGACGCTTATATGTTTTATTCCAAAATTTTCACTTGGTATGATTTTGTTATCTCTATTCCACCTAAGTCGTTCATGCTGTGTTTGAAGCATTCTTGGAACACTTGGACCGTAAATATCTGCATCAAGTATAGCAACGCTATATTGCATTTGTGCAAGTATTACGGCAAGGTTTACAGTTATCGTACTTTTACCGACACCCCCTTTACCGCTAGTTACAGCAATTATATTTTTTGCAATAGAGCTTTTTCCCTCAAATAAAGTTGTTTCTTTGGGTAACATAGTATCCTTATAAAATTTCACGATGAGTACACATTTCTAGAGTTAAATATGAGTGTTATTGTTTCATAAGTCTCTATAATGATTCCATAACGTATATAATTTTTAGCCATATACTAGCAAAAAATTATTAAAAATGTTTACTGTTTATTAATGCTAAATTTATTAATGCAAGGTGTTTCGTTTCGTAATACTTTGCTACTAAAATAGGCTCAGAAACAGTAAAAAGTGCAGAAAAGTTACATGACCTAATATTAATTATAATAGAATGTGTCGGTAAATTTTTATTTGGACCCTTAGATGATTGTGATTTTGTTCTAATCGTCTGGATAAAGATACGCGCTTTCCAAGCGTAAAAATAAAGAATGGAGTAGAGAAGAATGAGCAAGAATATGAACGAAAATTCTGAAGTTGTTGAAACTGCATCAAATGAAATAGATTCTGAGCAGACAAGCAGAAGAGATTTTTTTAAAAAAGCAGCAGCTTCAGTTACTGCATTAGCCGGAACTAGCCTATTAGCATCTGGAGATACAGGTAAAGATGATCCGCTAATTATGCACCACGTTAAATGGGGACAAAAACTTGGTGATCCTGTAACAAAAAATCGTTATGGTATTCCATCACCGTATGAGCATAACAACGTAAGAAGAAACACATCACTATTAGCATCTGGTAACTGGCAAGCTTCAATTGCCGTAACGCCTTTACATGAATCAGAAGGTATTATCACACCAAACGGACTATTTTTTAGTCGTTCACACGGTGGTACGGCTCATGTTGATCCAAACGAGTATCGTTTAATGATTAACGGTCTTGTTGATAAAGAGATCGTAATGACTCTTAATGAGCTAAAGCGTTATCCAAGCGTTACACGTACACACTTTATCGAGTGTCCTGCAAACGGTGGACAAGAGTGGAGAGGGCCACAGTTTAACTCTTTACAATTTGCTAAAGGTTTTATGGCTTCTGCTGAGTGGACAGGTGTATACATTAAAGATATCATTAAAGATTTAGGTGTTAGCCCTAAAGCTCTATGGATGTTAGCTGAAGGTTCAGATAACTCAGAGATGGGAAGAACTGTACCAATGGATAAAGTTCTTGATGATGCAATGCTAGTTTGGGGACAAAACGGTGAAGCACTTCGCCCTGAGCAAGGGTATCCTGTACGTCTACTTCTTCCGGGCTGGGAAGGTAACTTGTGTGTTAAATGGGTGAAGCGTTTAGAGTTCGCAGCTGAGCCATTTTATGCAAAAGAGGAGACTTCAAAATATACTGCACTCAAAAAAACCGGTAAAGCAATCCAGCACTTTTATGCAAATGAGGTAAACTCTACAGTTACTCACCCTTCACCTGAAAAACCTTGGAAAGGTCAAGGACTTAAAAAAGGTGATATCGTAGAAATTCAAGGTATCGCATGGAGCGGTATGGGTACTATTACAGGTGTTGATATTTCACTTGATGGCGGTAAAAACTATGTACCGGCTAACTTAAAAGGTCTTGTTCTTCCTAAATCATGGACAAGATGGAGCTATATCCACGTATATGATGGTAAATCGCTTCTATTAACAAGTCGTGCAATGGATGATGCGGGTTATATTCAACCAACAGTTGATGAAGAGACATCAGTAACAGGTGTTGAAGCCGTATATCACAGAAATGCAGTAGAAACTTGGGAAGTAACAGAAGAGGGAGAGGTAAACCATGTTCAAATTAGATCGTAAATTAGCAGTATTAGCCGCGTCGGCTACACTTCTGTTTTCAGCAGCAAATGCTATGGATACGGGTGCAACAAAAAAATATGACTTCAACGGAAAAGCTATCGTAGACGGTGGTGTTTACTATCCGGTGAAAAACGGAAAAACTGGGCCATACTATGTAAATCCTAGCAGAACAAAACACAGTTTCAAAGGAAACTGGAGATTAGCAACGAAAAATGAGATTGCTGCATGGGATAAAGATGTAACTCCTACACAACATCCGCCAAAAGGTAAAGGTACTGTTGAGCATGGTGAAGAACTTTATGAAGCACAGTGTGTAATGTGTCACGGTGACTTTGGTTCAGGTGAAGGTTCATACCCTGCACTGTCTCGCGGTAACGCATATGATCTTCATAAAACAATGAAAAATCAAAGATATCCTGATCCTGAAGCTGATGGACCGGTACGTGTATTTGGTTCTTACTGGCCAGATGCTAGTACGATGTGGTGGTATATTCAATCAGGTATGCCTCATCCAAATACAAAAAGTTTAAGTGATGATGAGACGTATGCGCTTACTGCATATATGCTTTATATCAATGAACTTAGAGTTGACGGTGAAGTTGTTGAAGATGGTGAATTTGAACTTAATCAAGATAATTTCTTAAAGATTGAAATGCCGAATAAACACGGTTTCGAGCCTGTAATTGACGGACCACAAGGACAAGAGAATTCACGTAAATACTTCAATAATGCGAAGAATTTCGGTGGTATTAGAATGGCTGACTTTGATGATCGTTGTATGAAAAACTGTCAAAAAAAGAGTGCTAAAGTTGTAAGTATCCCTGAAGGCGGAGGAATTAAAGATTTCTTACCTCCAATCTCTGTTGTAAGAGATCTTCCAAAAGCTGAAGGTCCATTTGATCCAAAAGCAGGATATGAAGCAAACTGTGTAGCATGTCACGGTGGTTTCTTGTCTCCAGGTGCTGCTGAGTGGGCTGGATATACAGGTAAGGGTATGGACGCTGTTGTAGCAAATGCTATCAAAGGTACTGCCGGCGGTATGCCTCCTAAAGGCGGGAATGCTGACTTAACTGATGAGCAAATTAAACAAATTGTTCACTTCATGGTTAACGGTAAATAGAGAAAACTTAAAAGGAACAGATAATGGAAAGAAGAAAATTTTTAAGCTTGGGTGCATTAGCAGCGGTTGCTGCAGTGCCAAGCACATTAAGCGCAATTGATTATAGAAAAGAGAAGCCTGATACTTGGAAAGCTCACAAAGTTGAGCCGGCGATTGAAAAGCTATACGGTAAAGTAAAGTTGATCGAAGAGGGTGTTAAAGTAAAAACTCCTGATGTTGCTGCAAACGGTGGTGCGATTCCAATCGATATCACTTCAAAAATTGCTGCGAAATCTGTTGCTCTTTTACAAGATGCAAACCCTGAAAGTACTGTTGCGGTATGGACTGTTCCAGAAAACGGAATTGTTGATTACTCTTTAAAAATTAAGATGCAAGGTTCAGGAACTGTTACTGCTATCGTTGAAGGTTTAGACGGTAAATATTATGTAGCTAGAAAAACTCTACAAGTTGCACTTGGTGGTTGTGAAGGTTAATAAAACCTTTGCATAGCATAGAAAAGAAAAAGGAAAAATATGAAACTTAAAGCAAAACTAAAAGGCGACATCGTTAATGCAAAAGTTATGATGAAGCATGACATGACTACCTACAATCAAGCAAAAAAAAGAGGTACGAAAGCTAACTTTATTACTTATGTAACAGCTTCAGTAAACGGAAAAATTGTATATGAAGTATCAACAAGCCAGTTCTTATCAAAGAACCCTATCCTAAAGTTCAAATTTAAAGCAGCTAAGGGTGAAAAACTTGTTATGACTTGGAAAGATCTTCTAGGAAATACGAAAACATCTAAGACTAAAATCAAATAATTAAGTTACTACAATGCATAGAAGAACATTAATAATTTTTCTTTTTGTTCTTCTGCTGCAAACCTCACTACTCTCGAACGATTTAAATCTCAATACACTTATTACAAAAGCAAAAGAGACAAATAAACATCTACTAGTATTATTAGGACAGACCGGGTGTCCATATTGCAAAAAAATGAAAAAATTCATTCTCAATGATCCAGATGTTGCCCCATTTTTAAAAGAGAATTTACTATTTGAATATGTTGATATTAAAAAAAATGGTGAAGTAAAATATAAAAACTTCATTGGTACAAAAAGAAAATTTGCACTTCATGTAGGACATAGATTTTATCCCTCAACCATTTTTATAGATGGAAATGGAAATATAGTACATGAACAACCCGGTGTAATAAGAAAAGCGGTATTTATGAATATATTAGAGTTTATAAAGAGAAAATCATATAATAAAAGTTCATTTGATGATTATATGAGTGAAAAAGAGTTCGAAGAAGATCTATAAAAGGAGGCTTTTATGGAAAACTCCAACGGTAAAGTTTTAGAACTTTACATTACTACAAACAAAGAGCCAAAAAGAGAAGAAAAAAAAGAGATATCTTTAGATGAAGGTGGTGTTATCGGTGATAAATTCCATTCAAAAGATATAGGTCGTTCGGTACTACTTGCTTCAAAAATGAGTTATGATCTAGCAAAAAGTGAAGATATTGCAATTACAAACGGTGATTTGGGAGAAAATATATTAGTCGATTTTAATCCTTATGAGTTAGCGTTGGGAACAAGAGTACAAATAGGTGAAGTTATTTTAGAAATTTCACAAAACTCTACACTTTGTAAAGGGTTGTCCAAAGTAAATTCAAAGCTTCCAAAACTTCTAAAGAACGATAGAGGAATATTTGCAAAGGTTGTTATGAGTGGAACTATAAAGTTGGGTGACAGGGTTATGATACTACAAAATTAAGGTGCAACAAATTAAAAAAAGGTTACCTTAACACTTTATTTCATACTTAAAGGAAAAATATGAAAAAGATAATACTTCTAGTAATTACTTTTCTAATGGTTGCTTTCACAGATGTTTTAGCATCAGGGAAAAATCAACAGGATATCCAGATATATTCAGCACCAAACGCTGATGGAAAAATCAGTGCAAAGAGTATAAATAGGGCATTTGAATCGGTTGGTTTTATAGTTGACGGTAATAACGATATGAATAAACCGTTTGGTTTGAGATTTCATAAAAAATATTATAATGTATATCGTTTAATGATTACACATAGTCCTAAAGAGGTCTTAGAACTCGTTAAAAAACATCCCGGCGCAGGACTGCTTTCACCTTTAAGTATGTCGATCTACTCAGATGATAAAAAAAATAGAATTAATATGGCAACATTAACACTTCACGGTATGGCTAGAATTACAGGTATTTCTGAAAATGATAAAGCACTTATAGCATACTATGAACTACTTAATAAAGCACTTGCTAAAGCTCTGCCAAACGGTAAGTTTGAGGTTGTTGATTCAAAAACTCTAAGTGATAAAAAATTGGATGTATCATTTAAAACTACATTTGATTTAGGTGAAGATGGGGATATAGATGAAGCTAAAGAGGACTTCCAGGCGGAATTTGAGGGTGAACTTGAGCCTATAGGTTTTCTATTTCCTGGTTACATCGATCTTAATAGCGAGTTTAATGATGCTGGGTATGATGAGTTTGATTTTTACGACACATACTCTATATGTAAGTTTGATGTTATTTTTCCGGTACATATTAAACATCCGGAAGCTGGAGCTTTTGCACCGTGTACATTCTTTATGTACAAAAAGAAGAGTGAAAAAACCGTACATATGGGATTTGCATCGGTTGAAAATTGGGTAAGTGCAAGTGGTATCAAGGATGAGAATGCTCTAAAACCTTTAAGGGCAGCTCAAAAAATGATAGAAGATGTAGTAAATGAGTTAATAGAGTAGGGTATGAATTTAATTAAATTAGGGGTAGTACTGATAGCAATCGGTACTACTTTATTTGCAAAACCGTATAAAGATGATGTAAAGTTTACACCATCAAACAATAAACGTCTGGCAGTTGTTTATACGCTTAATGAGCCAATTGATAAAAAATTTGTTGAATTTACTAAAAAAGATCTGCTTACGATAGGTTTTTATCTAAATGATCCTCATCATAACGTAAATAACGTTTATGAGAGAGAATTTGGATTTACTGAGTTGGCAACACTTAATTTTAGCTCACTTTATATTGATAAAGTCGTACGTCCGATGTTTAATAAAGATCCAAGAGTGGGTGCTTTTAGCCCTGTAAATCTTCATATGTATAGAACAAAAGCTGATCCTAATACAACTGTCATAGCCCATTTAACTCCAGAAGCAATATTAGATATCGCTCAAATTGATGATAAAGAGATTAGAACAAAGTATATAAAAGCATTTGAGCCTCTAGATAAGATGATTGAAGAGAAAATAGGCGGTAAAAAGAGCTATTTAGAGATAAAAGGGTATGCAAAAGATACTATGATGAATTTTGAAATACCTTTTGAAGAGCCTGAAGATGTCGAAGAGTTTATGGATGATTTTCAAGAGAAATTTGAAAGAGCATTTCAGAAAAAGGGTTACATCATTGCCGGTTTTTATGATGCAAAAAACAGCTTTGTTAGTGATGAAGATATCCTAGAGGATTATGTAACTTTCTGGTCTTATGATTTGTGTCATATTCCTTTCTCATATGATGTCTTTGACGGCAAAAACGGAATTCCTGTCGCCGGTATTTTTGCACCATGTTCAATATATGTTTATGTAAGAGAGGATGAAAATAAAATAGTATTTGGAATGCCTACCCTTGCAGCTTGGATTGCAGCTCTAGGCATTACCGATGAGAGAAAGTTAAAAAGAATGAATGGACTTGATGTAGAGATTGAATCAATTGTGAAATCTCTTGGCGGGATTGCTATGCCTAATGGAAATCCACTTCTTAAGTAATGAGAGTTCTACTTTGAAGAAAAAAGCCTGTATCAATCTAAGTGAAAAGAATATCTTTTTCGAGCAAGAGGGTGTTAAAAAGAAGGTAATTCTATTTGATCCTAATAAGATGAGTGTTGAGCTATCGGTTAGAGAAGAGGGTAAGCAAAGGGTTGTGCAGATACTTCCCTTTGCACATCTTCCAAAATCTATAAAAAAATTGATAAAGTAGTTACTTCTTTACGATTCCGAGCAGCACGTAAATATCTCTTTTAGTGTCAACATAGAAGGTGATTGTATAACCCTCATGCTGGATATCTTTGATATTTTCATCATCAAAATAGTGTGATTTTTTATATTTTTTGAGTTTTGTCGGTAGATTTAAAACAATCGTATCGATATAGAGTTTGAATGCTTTAGCATTTTCTAAATCTTTCTCTACTAATTCGTCAATTATTTTTTTAAACTGATCTAGATAGTTGGTCGAATTTACTATATTCATTTTTCTATCCATTTATTGGTTTTGTCAATTGAGCTTTTATAGAGAGTATATGCAGTCTCCTCATTAAGGTAGCTATCAAGTTCATATTGGAGCAATTTTTGGTGTCTTAAAAAGTTATCATCAACAACAGAGACTTTATTTTTTGGAAGAAGTGTCAAAAGTTCATCGTAATAGTCGTCATTTACTTTAAGTGTTAGTGTTTTCATACAGATAATCCATACTATTTTTACGCTATTTTAACTGTGATTGGTATAATAAGTACTTAAAACGTGGAGCCACAATGCAAAAAAAAATTTATCTTTTTTTTCTTTTACTCTATTTTTTCAATGCAAATGCTTTAGCAATAGAAAAAAGAGATATATATATTTCAGCAGAATATGCGAATAAATTAGTGGGCAGAGAAAATATAGTATTTGTTAGTGCAGATAGAGCGAATATTTATGATAAAAGTCATATTAAAGGTTCAGTTAGATTAGATTTAGAAGATATATCATCACATAATACAGATGGAGTTAATGAGTGCGCTCCTTTAATTGAGTGTATTCAGAATGCACAACTCCGCTTAAGGAGTATGGCAATAGATAATAATAGCTACATAATTATCTATGATAGTACAGATGGGGTACGGGCAATAGGTGCATACAGCTATCTTAAAAGTTTTGGACACAAAAATGTAAAACTAGTGCAGGGCGGTAAAAGTGCACTCATAGAGTTAGATCCAAATCAAAAAATTTATGCATCAATTGAAAAAAAACTCATAGATGAACAGAATAATTATGAAAAATTGGCAAATGAATTGAGTAAGTTAGAAGAGGGTGATACTACAAAAAATGGTCTTGAAAAAATAGTAGAGCAAAGTTTTAATAGATTACAAGAGTTTAAAAAACGCCTCTCTATTGTTGCAGTAAACATGAAATTTGTAAAAGATACTTCATTTATGGACAGAGATGTAAATAGCGGCTATACAATTAAGAAAGATAATATAGATTATTCACTTGTTGCCGGAATCAGTGAGATAGAAAATGCCGTAAGAGAGATTCAAAAAAGTGGCAAAAATAGTGAATATCTTATTATTGATACTAGAAGTTTTGAGGAGATTATTGGAGAAAAGAGGATCAATTCAGTACTACGCACGGGGTATATACCGGGGGCACTTTTGTATGATCATATCCGTGTATTGAATAACAATGCAGTAATGAAAGATAAAAAATTGTTAGAAGAAAATTTTAAAAAATATGGCATTGATCAAGAGAAGAGAATATATGTTTATTCGCAAACAGGTACAGGTCGTGCTTCTGCAGTTGCTATAGCTTTGAAAATTGTCGGATTTTCAAATGTTAAGGTGTATAGCGGCGGATGGAATGAATGGGGCAATAATTTGAATATGCCTATAAAAAGATAAAAGATAGTTGATGAATAGAAAAAGACGAGATTTTCTAAAAATATCTGGTGTGAGTGCGGCATATTTAGCTACTACTAGCCCTCTCTTTGCAAATAGTGAAATAGATGTTGAAGTCGAAATATCGAAAAAATTAACAACCGAAGATCGATATAGGAACGAATTTTTTGCGACCTACTCAAATTCGCAGGAGCATGGTTTCTCTAACGGCTGTATAGATTGTTCGAGTAATTGCTCATGGGAAGTTTGGACAAATGATAATGGACTAAGACGAAAAAATCAGAGTGCAAATTATCCATTGATAGATGAAAAAATACCAGATACAAATCCTAGCGGATGTGCAATAGGCGCTCAGCTATCGCAAGCTATGCAAGAGGGGAAAATACACTATCCAATGCAGCGTATCGGTGCAAGAGGTGAAGGAAAATGGGAAAGTATCTCATGGGATGATGCAGCGAAGAAGGTTGCAGAAAATATATTTGAGCTGCTAACAGATAAAAGAGGCGGTCCGCAAAAATTGATGTTTCATACTGCTGATGAGTATCTTGGAGAGGTTAGAAGTGCTGCAGGTGAGCGCTTTTGCAGACAGCTAGGAGCCGTTAAGGTGAATTTGTCATCAGAAAATGGCGCTAAGTTTGGCGGTGCAACGGTAGCGTACGGTGATAATAGGGTAGGCTGTACTTATGATTTTCTCTTTAACACCGATACGATTGTATTGTGGGGAGAAAATATGGCCGCTTCGCATATACCGGATGCGCACTATATAAGCGAAGCAAAATATAACGGAGCGAAAGTAGTAGTTATCTCTTCAGAATTTAATGCATCTGCAAGGACAGCTGACCTTTGGGTACCTCTCAAACACGGAAGTGATTCAATTTTAGCAATGAGCATAATGAATGTCATTGTAAATGAGAAGATGTATAAGAGTGAATTTATGAAATTATATACAGATTTACCTCTTTTAGTTGATATGGATACGAAAAAACTTCTTAGACGCTCAGATATTGAACCTATAGAGAGTTGTGAGCAGTTTTACTGTTGGGATAAACAGAAAAAAGAGATAGCTTTGATGCCCGGAACTGCTGATGATGAGCGAAGAACTCTACGCCTAAAGGAGTTTGGGATTGATCCTGAACTAGAGGGCAGTTATGAGATAACTGACAAAAATGGTTTTCCTATAAACGTAACGACCGTGTTTGAGCTTTTTAAACAAAGCGTTTCAAAGTATAGACCTGAAGAGACACAAAAATTTACAAATGTACATCCTGATACCGTAAGGGTGTTAGCAAACGATATTACAAACACTAAAGTTGTTGAAATTATTGTCGGTGAGACGTTAAATAGAGCTTTTAATTCAGTAAACACTCTGTGGAATATCGCATCTATCTGTGGCATAACGGGAAGAATGGGGCCATATGGGGGATTACATACGCACAATGAGTTTTTAATTGCTGGATTTGAACAGTTGAGTGATTTTCAAGGAAAATATAACTATAGAGAGGCTTCATCTTTTATCAGTGATTTTATTTTAGGAGATGTAAAAAAGAGTTTTTATGCACATTATAAAGATGAAGATATTAAGAGATCGCAAAATGGCATGAGTAAGTTTGAACACTCACAAATTTTAAGTGCAATGTTAAAAGATGGAAAGGATGCTAAAAAAAGCGGTATCAAACCGTGGTGGGAATCTCAGAGTGCTATTATAGTGGGCAATTCAAATATTTTTAAAGGGAATAAGCATCGTAACTCCTTTTTAGACAAGATAAAATTTTTAACTTATATTGGCCCTAAAGCATGTGAGACGGCAATATATTCTGATATTTTGCTCCCTTCACATGAGTATACGTTTGATATCAAGAGCTCACAGAGCAGATATGTAACACTATCTAAACCCGCAGCTAAGATTAAGAGCTTAGATGGTGCTAAGGATGAGTGGGAGATCTTTTCGCTTATTGCAAAAAAACTTGAAGAGATAGCAAATAAAGTTGATAATCTAGCAAAATCAAGGGTTAAAGATGAAAAAAGCTATGCAAGAGAGGGTTATCATGATTTGGCAAATTTTTACAAAGAGTATGTAGATACAAAACATAATATAAATAGTGCAGAAGATGCCCTTCATACCTCTTTTAATACCGTAGAACAGTTTAGGCATTGGAGCGTGGAAAAAATGGAATCTGTCGGCGGTTTTTTGGAATTAGATGAACGCGCTGCAAAGAGTTCACCGCTCTATACGAATAGGGCTTACAACTCGTTTGAAAACAATTTGTATAGGTTTGAGCCTCTAAAAACTCTAAGCGGTAGACAGACTTTTTATGTGGATCATCCTCTTTATATACGATTAGGAGCAAATACGAACAGTGCAATGCATACGATACGCTCACAGGATAGAAGATACCCTTTCATACTTTCAACTATCGATTCAAGATGGTCAAGTTCTCAAAGGTCAAGTAAAATATTACTTCAACTCCAGCGGGGGATGCCGTATATTCAGGTCAATCCGACAACTGCCGCTAAAAAAAACATTCATGATGCAGATAGAGTAAAAATCTTTAATGATGTCGGTGAATTTGAATGCATGGCAAAACTCTCTACTACCGTACCGCCCGATACTATTTTGATTGAAAATGGATGGGAATGTTATAACTATGTAGAGAATAAAAGTCCTTTAGAAGTTGCTGTAAAAGCACTTAACCTTTTAGAAATGGCCGAGGGATGGGGACATTTGAAGTTTTCTAAGGTATGGGACGGTGTAACGCATATGTTTGATAGCAGTGTAGATTTTGAAAAAGTCGATGGAGTGAAAGGATAGATATGTCTAGCAGACAATTGGCCATGGTGATTGATCTCAATAAGTGTATCGGTTGTCAAACATGTACGGTTGCATGTAAAACGGAGTGGACAAACCGTGACGGGCGTGAGTATATGTATTGGAATAACGTAGAGACATATCCAGGTAGTGGGTACCCTAAAGATTGGATGAACTCAGGCGGTGGATACGATCAGTTTGGATATTTAAATGAGGGAGTAATTCCAAAAGAGGAAGATTACGGGGTTCCTTGGGAATATAACCATGATGCTATAATGAGTAGTGATTTTACCTCCGAAGAAAGAGCTCACATTACACAAAAAAGTGAACCTAAATGGGGAGTAAATTGGGACGAAGATGTGGGAGATGGGCAATTTCCTAATGATAACTACTTCTTTTATATTCCTCGTATCTGTAATCACTGTAGTGAACCGAGTTGTTTAAGTGCATGTCCAAGAGAAGCGATATTTAAACGCGATGAAGACGGTGTCGTATTGGTTGATTTAGACAAGTGTGAGGGGTATAAATTTTGTATCGCAGGTTGTCCCTATAAAAAAATCTATTTTAATCCAAAAATATCAAAATCAGAAAAGTGCAATTTATGTTTTCCAAGAATTGAACAGGGGTTACCACCGGCTTGCGCACAACAGTGTAGCGGTCGTACGAGATTTGTCGGTTTTTTAGATGATGAAGAGGGACAGGTATATAAATTAGTCAATAAATACAAAGTGGCTCTTGGATTAAGGGATGACTGGGGAACAGAGCCAAACGTCTACTATATCCCTCCTACCGAAGCGCCCGTTAAATATGATGCCTTTGGAAAAATTATAGAAGATAGTAACCGCATACCCTATGATGAGCTTGTAACACTTTTTGGAGATGGGGTTAAGGATGCAATACAGACGATAAAAAGTGAGAAGAAAAAGAAAAAAGAGGGTGAACAGAGTGAATTAATGGATATCCTTATTGCATATAATCATTCTGAGATGTTTCGACTTGATGCTAACTATTATGCAGATATTGCAAATAGTAGAGGGAGCAAATCACTGTTGAGGGTAGATAGTCGATATGATCAAGGTAAATATACAAAAAAAATATTAACTTTTAAAGAGCAACTATGAGGTATATGATTGTTATATTGTTATTATCAGTTCTGCTTTTTTCGAGTGAATTTAACAAAATCGGATTTTTAACAACTCTTGGGTGCATAAAAGAGGGGAGTTTTAGAGATTGCCCTTTGGAAACTTACTCATGCGGTTACAAAGGTTGCTTTTTAGAAAATGATGTGGGTGATAACATAAGTGATAATCTTGTTCTATATGTGCATAAGGAGGGGATTTACTATACTATTGATAGCAGCCCTATAAAAACTTCAATAGTAGATAAACTCATTAATAGTAATAACATTAGGCTTATCGGTGAATATGATGAAGTTACAAACATGGTTAGGGCGGTGGAGTTAAAAAAGTTCTAATTCCATCTCATCTTCCTCCTCTTGTGGAGTTATTAGCATTTCAATTTGTGCACAGCTACTAAGCATAGAGGCGTCAAGATAGTGGATATCCAAAGCATCTTTACTAAGAAACATTTTTTCTCTCCAATCTGACAAATCTGAAACTATGCTCTCTATATAAATTTTTAGTCTTTTACTCTGCTTAGTATCTAAATTATTGAGATCAAACTTGCCAAGAACTTGTGAGATAGTCTCCATACAGTAAGCAAGATCGTTAAACTCTATAGTCTGGTTTAATAGTTTTGCATAGTGTGTTAGCATATCAGAGGAGAGTGTAAGCATATTTGGCATAAGTTTTTCATCTTCATAGAGCAAATTTTTAATATCATTTTCATATTCAATTAAATCATCAAGCAACTCTAGTTCTAACTCTGCCTCTGCTAAAAATTCCAATGCCGTAATTTTTTGATCATCTTTATAGTGCATAGCATCATATCTACTTACATCTATAATTGTCTCAGTTTTCTGTTTGCTATCAGCCGTTTTTGACAACTCTATAATTGTATTTACATGCTCTAATACGGAATTAAATTTATTTTGCCATCTATCGTAATTTACCGATTTATTTATCTGTAACCACTCTAAAAGATGTATGCTTATTATTTTAAAAAGTTCTATAATATCAGAAGTTGTACATCTATGAATAACAAACAGTTTTCTAACAACTTCAGAGATTGCACGCCGTATCTGATCGCATTCTGCTGTAAGGTATTTAAAGACTACAAATGCAATTTGATATTTTGTATCACTACGACTAAATTTTTTATTCTTTTGTTCAATTTGCAATTTTGAGATTATGTCGGTACGAAATACGGGATCTATTACGCTGATAAAGATAGATGTCATATCCCATCTAGTAAGCATAATAGCTTGATATTCTGAACCGTTACAGAGTGCAAAAATTTTATCTATAGATGTAGATGTCAGTAAATTCATTAAAATTACCTTACATATATTTTATAAAATTTAATTTTTATTATTGTATTGAAATAAAGTGTCACAAGAGTGTCAAAAAGACTGAATCTCGCTTAAGAAATAGTCATATTAATATAATATCCGAGTTGCCTATTATTTAATATTGTGTTTTTTGGAAGTTTTTTCCGAAATCTTTTTATCAAGCTCTTTATGGAGTCTTCGGAGAACTCCTTTTCAGGTTTGTCGTAATAGAGGTGGTTGAAAATCTCTACGGTACTAAAAGTTTGATTATTGTGATTAGTGAAAAGCTCGAGAAGTTTTAACTCATTATCACTCAAAGCTATCTCCTCTTGCTCGCTTGTCATTAACTTTTTACAGCCTCTATCGTATTGAATTTCATTGCTTAAGTTTAAAATAGAATCTGCTCTTAATAGACAGCATACTTTATATAGCATACTAAAGAGATGATCATGATTGAAGGGCTTTTCTATAAATGAGTGGATGCCTAAATTAATTAATTCTATGAGGTTTTTCTTATCACTGTGAGCTGAAATAATAATTATCTTCTGCTGAGAATTTATCTTTTGAATAGCTCTACTAAGCTCTACACCGTTAAGATTTGGCATCTGTATATCACTTAACACTATATCGTGATATTTCCTGGTGTCAAGAAAATTATTTTTATAAATCTCTAGACCCTCTTTACCGTCTACTGCTACACTAATAGAGTGAAAAAAATGTTTCAATAGCTCATAGGTTTCTTGTCTGATGTCACTATCATCCTCAACATAGAGTAGCGTTAGATGTTTTGACAATTGTTTCAATTCTTTAATATTTATCAAAATAAAACTTAATATTGAAATTAATGTTATTATACAGCAACATAATATAGATATTATCTTTATTATAAGTTAAATGAAGTACTAAAATGTTTTTTTGTATTAGTAATTTGATTTACATACTGTAAAAATAGCTATTATTCTGTAAAATAATGAGATAATAACGTCTCAATAGTTATTAGACAATTTTTATTAGGATCGCAATGTTAGAGATAATCGTATATACGATGCTTATTTCCTTAGTGAGCAATATCGTTTTAAAAAAAATAAATCTTCCTACCATTATCGGGTATATTTTTACCGGAATAATCATAGCGTACGGATTTCATCTTCATGATGCTGTTCATAATCATGAACTTAAAGAGATTGCTGAGTTCGGTGTTGTATTTTTAATGTTTACTATCGGCCTTGAATTCTCCGTGTCACACTTAAAACGTATGAAAAACGAAGTTTTTGTCGCCGGATCTGCTCAAATTTTAGTTACCGTTGCGATATCTTACCTAGTTAGCCACTACCTTTTAAATTTAGAGCATGTGCACTCTATCGTGATTAGTTTAGCTGTAGCACTCTCATCTACGGCAATTGTCCTAAAAACCTATAATGACACGGGTGAAATTAATACCAGATATGGACAGCGTGCACTTGGCATCTTAATTATGCAAGATATTGCCGTTATCCCAATTCTACTACTGCTTGGTTTTTTAGCATCCAAAGATCAGTCCATATCCTATATAGTTTTTAAAACTTTTGTAGATGGAATTTTACTCATTGCAATTTTGATAATTATTGGGAAATATATACTTGAGCCGTTTTTTACTCAAATTGTTAAAACAAAATCGGATGAACTTTTTGTCACTACAATTCTGTTTATGGCTATAGCATCATCTTTTTTAGCACATGAAATGGGCTTTTCATACTCACTTGGGGCATTTATTGCCGGAATGTTGATATCAGAGACAAAGTATAAGTATCAAGCAGAAGCGGATTTAATACCATTTCGTGATTTACTGTTGGGGATATTTTTTATTACCGTCGGTATGCAAATCAATTTTGAAATTATCGGCAAGTATTTAGCCATTGTCGCACTACTTATCCTATCCGTATTGACACTGAAGTTTTTAATTATCTATACAATTATTCGCATCAATGAGAATGCCCGAACAAGTTTAATTACTGCTCTTTCGCTTGTTCAGATCGGAGAGTTTTCACTTGCGATTTTAGAACTTGCACGTTCAAGCTCTCTAATAGGTCCCCCTTACGGTCAAATCATGATTGTTGTTATTGTTATTTCAATGATTATGACTCCTATTTTACTTAAAAACTTAAACAAGATTGCCGACAAGTTTTCATTAGAGAAACAAAGTGATAGCGACAAGAGTGTTAGCATCGATGAAAATAGGCAAGAGCATGTTGTAATGATTGGGTATGGGGAGTTTGGACAAGAAATAGTTCATGCACTCAAGCAGGTTGATAAACCCTATATTATTATTGAAAACGATATACAGCGATATAATGATGCAAAAAAACATAACGAGGCGATAATATTCGGCAATGCGTTAAAAAAAGAGGTACTAAAAAATGCAGCTATAAAAGATGCGGATAATGTAGTTATCGCAATTAATGACGTACATAAACTAAGACAGTTGTGTGAAAAAATCGCTCATTATATAGATAAGAGCCAAATAGTTGTAAAAGTGCATAGTCACCGAGAGAAAAAACTAATCGAAGATTTGGATTTAGGTTATGTCATTGTCGAAAACGATCTTATTGGCAAGGCCGGTGCTAAGATCGTTTTGGGTCAAACAAAGGTAAATTTATATGGGGATTAATAGTAATTTTTAAAACTCATATGCGATTGAGAGTGTTTGGGATACATCGCTTTTTTTCACTCCAACAATTGGATTGCTATCATAGTTGTGTTGGGCGGTATAGAGTAGGCTAAAATCTTCGATAAGTTTAACTTTTAGCTGTGCATTTTGTAAAACGTGATAGTCATCCATATCTTTAAAACGTGGTTGATAATAGCCTGTATAGGTGACGTCTACGGAGGAGTTGATTGCAAGTCTATGTGAAATATAGATACTACCTAGCGTATATTTATCTTGTGAACGCTCTTTTTGCTTTTCTAGAGAGTAGATAGCGCTTAACCCTAAATAGAGGTTTCCCCACTTTTTTGATTCTGAAAATCTGATCCTTGGACCGATACCAAAAAGCACGCGTAGGTTCAATTTTTGGAATTCATCTTTTTGCGCCTGTGTAAAAGTTTCAAATACGACATCGGGGGTAATTCCTTGAATGTTGCGTAGATGAATGTAGGATTTGTTTATATTCTTTACGTTGTTAGCTTTTCCGTAGGAGTAATCTGCATTGAATGTAAGCAGTGAATTCTTTCTGTCATATTGTACTCTAATTCCAGCATTGTACTTATCCGTATCTGAGTTTCCGCGAGTGGTACCAAATGCTGTAGATATCTGTCTTTGCCAACCTAATGCACTTTCACCGACGTCAACAGGTCTTATGCTTATAATTGCCCATGAGGGAAGGGTAAATAAAAAAAAGAGAATTGAAAAACGTAGCACTATTGAAGATCCTCATAAACGTCATTAAGAACATATATGGCAATTTCAAAAAAAGCTCTCTCTTCTAAGTTAATAGTTTCTATGAGATGCATATTACGTTCAAAGTTTCTCCAAACCCGTTTTGATGCTTCCATTCTTGAACGCTTATAGAGTTCTAGACTAACTGCACCGTTAATAATGGCTTTAAGTAGCTTGATACGAGAATTTTTTTCAAATCTTTTATGAAACCATAGATTTTCTATCGTCTCATGGGCATCGTAGTAGTCTCCCTTTCTGATCTGTTCTGTAAATGTATCGACTATTTCTTGATTTAACAATATTTACTCCTACTTTGTAGCCTCACGTAGAGCTTGTATCATATCTTCGCGTTTAGCCATATGAGATATTCTGCCCTTAAAGTTACCATTTTTATCAAGTAGAAATATGTCGGATGTGTGATTGACGGAATAGCCCATTTTAGAGCCTTCAAGTGCAACTTTTCTAAAGTACCCGCCATATCTCTCAGTTAGGTCATGCAGATAGTTTTCATCGGGTGATGTTGCGCCTATAAAGCTTTCATGAAAATATTTTGCATAACCCTCAAGATGTTCCAGTGAATCACGTGCAGGATCGACACTGATAAAAAGACCTTGAATCTGCTTTTGCTCATCCTTACTCAACTCGCTATATGCTTCAGATAATCTACTCAGACTCGTAGGACAGACATCAGGGCAATACATATATCCAAAATATATGGCTAAAGCACGTCCTTGAAAATCCTCAAGTTTTATTTCCCCTTTGGTAGTTTCGAGTTTAAATTTATATCGTATCTCATCTTTGTGCTTCTCAAGAAGCGGTTTTGTAACTTTAATACCTACAAAAACAACTCCAAGAAGGATAAAAGCATAAATAAAAGTTTTTATAACTTTAGAATTCATCTGTTAGTTCTTTGAGTGTTTCATGCCACTCATAACTTTTTTTACGGGTGCCATAATTTTGACTGTTTCACCATTATAAAGCGTTAGCTCCAAGTCCACCGTATCACCCTCTTTAAGAGGTTTTTTTAGGCCAAAAAACATAATGTGGTATCCACCTGGTTTTAGAACTGTTGTATCGTTAGCAGCAACGTCAATTACTCTTATCTGATACATACGCATAACACCGTCACTCATATCATGTGCATGTAGTTCTACCGTTTGTGCAAAGCTCGATGATGCTTTCATTACAGATATATCTTCTGATATGTTATTGATAAGTGTCATAAATGCCGCACTATTTGGAACTCCCGGAGGCGTAGCTCGAACATATGCCCCTTCAATGCTTAGTGAAGCGGCAAAAACTGAACTAATGGACAGTAAAAATAGTGTGATCATTTTAAATTTCATTATGTTTCCCTCTTTGTTTAGGTAAAATTGTGCAATTATACCAAAGTGAGCTAGTTTGGCAAAAAAACGTAAAAAACAGAGCAAAATTAATCAGGGTATAAAAAAAATTTTTGGCGGTTTAGGCTTTGATGAGGGAATTGAACGTATCGATACCGATACGTTAGTTGCTCTTGCAATGGCACTCAAATTCAGTACTAGTGATTTAAGCCGTACATCGCTGTTGAAAAATCTGCGTAGAAGCTTTTCTGAAGCTGATTCAGAAGATAGAGAGGAGATACTCTACCTTCTTGAGAGTTTTGTAAAAAGTGATCTTTCACTAGAACAGCAAGATGAACTTAGAGTAGAAAAACTAGAGACAATTTTAGGTTCCATCTCATGTAGTGCAGATGAGGCTAAAGAGCTCTATGAACATTTTATACAAAGTTCAAGAAAACTGACCCCTGAAAAGGTTGAGAAAAAATTACAATCACTGCGTATAATCGAGAAACAAAAAGAGCTGAGCAATTCACTAAATGGCTACTTTAGTGATAACGGGCGTTTCGAGTTTAGTGTGTTTAGCGAGATAAATATCTTTGTACACTCTTTTGAAAAAGAGTTTCACCTTGTCACGAGAGGTTTTCAGCCCGGCGAATTTGCTCAAAAAAATATTTTAACTCAATTAGATGATGAAATAAGGCAAACAAGAAAACAGCATGAGAACAGGTTGAAGAGTCTTATTGAGCAACTTTCACAGCACCCCTACCTGTCAAAACAGATAGTAATAGATGCGCTTAAAAACTTAAGCCCCGATACGGAGTTAAGCTATCTTGAGCTTGACAATGAAGTACTAAAAGAGCTCTTTAAACCCTATTGCGCACAAATTAATATTGTAGATGAAAGTTTTATACTCTATTTTCAGGAATATTATCGCCTCTTTGAAAGAGTTGATATCGCTTTTACGACTCAAGCAATGCTGCATAGGCGTTCACTTCTAAAAGAGATTACATTAGGACGTGAGATAGAGAGCTTCTTTGATAGGAAGAAGTTGCGCCAGCAGATGATTGTTAGATTTGAAGAGCAATTGTCTGAAATTACACTACAGTGTAAAAATGCAACATCCATCATTGAAATGCAAGAAAAAACTATAGAAGATATGTTAATAGCGCCTATAAATTCGCAAGTAAGCAAACAGAGCTTAAATCTTAGTCCTAAAAGAATGAGAAAAATCTTTAGCTTTTTTATGCGTGAAATTACTCCAAAAATTGCTCAAAAGCAAAAAGAGTTACTGCTCTCACGTACTATTCGAGACTTTAAAAATATGTTTGGAAGAGCGCGTGTCATGGGTAGAAGATTACACTTTCTTATGGGACCCACAAATAGCGGTAAAACATATCACGGAATGCAAAAGTTGATACAAGCCGATAGCGGATACTATCTCGCACCGCTACGTCTATTAGCTCTTGAAGGCTATGAAACACTCAAAGAGAATGGTATTGACGTCTCCTTGATAACCGGTGAAGAGCAGCACGAAAATCCTTTCGCTTCACATATTTCTTCAACCATAGAGATGCTTAACTTCAATACTGCAGTTGAGGTAGCCGTTATAGATGAGGTTCAGATGTTAGCAGATGAACAGAGGGGATGGGCATGGGTGAATGCCATTATAGGAGTCAGTGCTAAAGATATCTATATGACGGGTTCAGAAGATGCTTTAGAAGCTATCAAAATCATTGCAAAATGGCTAGAAGAGCCGCTTGAAATCATAAAAAAAGAGAGAAAAAACCCTCTTATACTTTTGTCAAAAAATACCCCGTTTAAGAGTTTGCAACCCTCAACGGCGATAATAGCATTTTCTAGAAAACAGGTTTTGGCTTTAAAGCACAAACTGCAGAACAAATTTTCAACATCGGTCATTTACGGAAGTTTAAGTCCCGAGGTAAGACGTGAGGAGGCAAAGCGTTTTAGAAAAGGTGAAACGCAGTTGCTGATTGCTACGGATGCTATTGCGATGGGATTAAACCTGCCGATTAAAACAATACTCTTTAGTCAATCTAAAAAATTTGACGGACAAAATACAAGATTGTTAAGAAGTGCGGAGGTGCATCAAATAGCAGGCAGGTCAGGACGTTTTGGACTTCATGAAGAGGGGTATGTTGGAGCGATACACTCTGATGTTTTAAGTGATATTGAAAAGTTATTAGCCAAGCAAGCTCTACAAATATCTCCTCCTTTTACGGTTGCGGCGACTTATGATCAGGTAGTTCTCATTAGTACCATACTGCAAACAAAGAATTTGGAACAGATTCTAGATTTTTTTGCTTCAAATATGCATTTTGAAGGGCCTTTTAAAGCGCATAATATTGAACAGATGCGTGATATTGCTAAAATAGTTGATCGTTTCAATCTAGATTTAAAATCAAAATTCTATCTAAGCGGTGCTCCGGTCTCATTAGGCATAGAATATATCGAGAAGGTTTTTTTAGGTTATGTTAGAGCTATTGAGAGTTCAAGAGTGATTGTGTATGAGTTACCTAGAGATTTAGCACACTCTGCAGATACTGAACAGGAACTTTTAGAGGCTGAGGATAAAATCAAAGAGATTACTCTCTATTTATGGCTCTCTTATCGCTTTAGTGATCTTTTTATACATGCAGATGTAGCTTTGGAAGCAAGAAGTATCATTAACGGTTTTATTGAAAATAGTTTACAAAAAAGACTACTAGTACACGAAAGAGGTAGTTTTAACAGAGCCTATCCCAAAAGAGAGGGTCGAAAAAGAGGTTTCAGACGAAATCGCAGATAGGAATTATCTGAATAGTTCTTAAGTGTTATAGGTAGCGTAAATAGCGCTCTAGATGTTTTATAATTACAAACATTGTTAAAAAGCTAAACACTCCGCCGACGATAACTGAAAAGATAATCAGGGTTAAAAAATCGATCATATCATATATACGCAACGAAAATGTATACATGAGTAAAGTAGAACTTATCATGCTATAAAAAACAAATAGAGATAAAATAAACTCTGTATTAGTAGATAAATTTTTTAGTAAATTCATAACGGTACTCCCTATCACATAGGATTAAGTGAGCATTATACCCTAAATTTTATAAAATATTATAATTATAATAATTATTAATTATAAAACTATAAATAATATTTTTTGTTACAAAATAGTAATAATACTTGTGAATTGTTACCAAAATATTACATCTTAATATTATAATTGTAGAATTGAGATTTTGCAGAAGGAAAGATGTTATGAAACCGCTTATTATGCTAGTAGAAGATGAAGAGGATTTGCTAGAACTTTTAGAATATAATTTGCAAAATAGAGGTTATGAGACTATAGGATTTACAAATACAAGAAAAGTTAGGCAATTTTTAAGTGAAGAGGATGTCAATCTCATAATAATGGACAGAAATCTTCCAGGTGTTGAAGGAAGTGAGTTTATTTCAAGTTTACGCAAAGAGGGTATAAAGGTTCCTGTTATATATCTGACGGCAAAGAGTACCTATGAAGATTTAGAAGAGGGCTTTTTAAGCGGTGGTGATGATTATATAACCAAACCGTTTAATATGAAAGAGCTACTTTTACGGGTTGAAGCAATGCTGAAAAGAACTCTTAAAAGCTCTGATACTCTAAATTATAGAGACATTGTCATGTCACTTCAAAGTAGAGAGGTCAGGGTTGGAAGTAAAGAGGTTGAACTTACAAAGTTAGAGTTTGATCTACTAAAAACTCTTATAGAAAATGAAAATGTGGTTTTAGATAGAGATTACCTTTTGCAAAACGTATGGAAAAATGATACGGAAAACCAAAATCGTACGGTTAATGTCGGTATCAATAGATTAAAAGAGAAGATTGATCCCTTTAAAGATAAGAGTTATATCAAAACGGTACGCGGTGTGGGATATACGGTTTGCTGAAATTAAATCAAATTTTCCTTCTTCAGTTTATATTTATTTTTTCTATAACACTGCTAGTCTCGGCAATAATTAGCTATTTTACACTAAAAAGCTTGGAACTGACTCAGTATGAAAAGCATATCAGCAACGATATAGATTTTTTAATAATGCAGATTTCAAAAGAGCGTGACTTAGATGAATTGGTTCAGAGGATAAAAGAGCAAACGGCAATGCGCGCTACTATTCTCTCAAAAGAGGGTACGGTTATAGCCGAGAGTCACCATGATAAAGAGAGCATGGATAACCACCTTGATAGAGAAGAGATAATCCAAGCTATGAAAAGCGGAGAGGGAAGCTCTGTTCGTTTTTCCGAGACGACGAAAGATGATCGTCTCTATATCGCCAAACAGATGGTTATTGATGATGAGGTATTCTACATCCGGTTATCAAGTTCGTTAGCATTGATACTGGATAATTTCTTTGCACTTTGGGTAAAGGTAACGCTACTTTTTGCATTTTTCATTTTTGTCGGTATGATCATAAACTATAGAGTAAGTAAGCGAATAGCATTTGACTTAGGGATTTTAAAATCGAACTTGGAACAAATAGCTCAGAAAAGCTATAAACTGAAAGATAAGGCTTCATACACAAGAGAATTTTCCGTTATATCTCACAATATCGAAAAATTAGCATCAAAGCTTCAAAAAAGAGATAAACAGAAGCAAAAACATACTGCGAAGCTACGTTTAATGAATAAGCAAAGAAATATGATGCTCTCATCTATGGCACATGAATTTAAAAATCCTATAGCCTCGATGATAGGATATGCAGAGACACTTCATAATGATCCAAACTGTAAGGGCGATGTTAGGGAAAGATTTTTACAAAAGATTGTTGATAACGGTGAGAAGATCAACACGATGCTTGATCGTATGACGCTTTCAATCTCTTTAGATAATGAGGATTTTCAATATCATCGCAGTCTCTTTGATCTTAACGTAGTTGTTAGCGATGCAGTATTGGATATGGAGAAAAAGTATAGAGATAGAAAAATTGTTTATAGCGGACAAAAAGTCAATGTTTATGCCGATAAAACGCTATTAGAGTTGGCGGTTGTAAACCTAATTGATAATGCGCTTAAATACTCTCATGAGGATATCGAAGTTACCTTGGATGAAAAGAGCTTTCATGTAAAAGATTACGGTATCGGTATAGAAGAAGCAGAATTAGACAAGATTACAAAAAAGTTTTATAGAATATATAAAAATAGATGGGATAACTCTATGGGACTAGGTCTTGCGATAGTAAGTTTTATCCTAAAGGCACATAATAGCTCTTTAAATATTGAGAGTGTCGAGAATGAGGGATCAACATTTTCGTTCTCAGTAGAGGAAATTACAAAAGACAGAAGAACAGATGAAACCATGTAAAGAAAATGCTTGCGGTGTAAAGACCAAGAGCTATAAAACACTTTTTTGTATTCAAGATGAGACACATATTGATGAGATGTGGGAGTTTTGTAACGAGTTTACAAACTTTACCGATTTTCAGACCGAGTTAGTGACTTCTATCATTCGCTTTGTGTATCACGCTTCAAAATGTCAAAAAAAGAAAAAAATTCAAGAGTCGATAAAAATATATTTTGAGTATAGCGATGATGCAATTTATGTGAGTTTTCAAGATAAATGTCTAGGAGATATACTTAATAAAAAAGAGTCCATATTTAGTGATTTAAAGTATCAGTTATCAGACGGTACGATTAGTATAAAAATAGATGCTAAAGAAAATTTTGAAATGTATGAAGAATATGAAGAACATGATGAGGATTTTACTCAATATGATCCGATCATTTCTGCTCAGAGTAGAGAGAAGATTATTTATGATTTGATTGATAGTGAATCATTAATTAGTATGCAAGAGATCATTGACGACCTTCATGCTGAGCTGATTTTAATAGAGAAGAAGGGATTTAACGAAAGAAGTGTGGATAAATTAGTAAAACTAAGCGTTGATTATATCGGTTTTATTAGTTATCACCAGCAGATTTACCCTATTAAAGCGGCACTTGATGAACTTGTACTTCTTATGCAGCATCATAAAAATGAGCTGATTGAGAAAAAGGCTCTTTTTGTTACTGCATTTTCCGGAATAGCTAAATCGATACAGATATGGCAAGATGAACTTTTTGTTAACGGTACGGAAGATATGCACTTTTTAGACAAGTCTATACAGGCCGACGTTTCGATGATTAGTAATCTTCTTACTCATGAGGAGAGTGAGGTAGAAGAGGTGGATGATCTATTCTTCTAACCACAAAAGCAGCTCATTTTGAAGTTGCGCTAAAACAATATTAAAAGCATCGACTGCACCTTTTGCACTCTGTTCTTCTACTTTTTGTTCATAACTGAAAAGTTTGCTTTTTATCAATGTTTTACTTCTTTGATCTAGCAACACCATAAATATTTTTATCTTAACACTTTTTTTTTCTACATCATGGATAAATTGGAGTATTTCACTCTCTAAAAGCAGATCTGATTTTGCACTTGATGCAGGACTGAGTACGGCTTTAAAGAGGTTTGAAGCAGTGAGTGTTCTTAAAAATATATTTTGCAATAGTTCTGAAGGTGTATCGATCCATTGGCTATATGCGTAATTGCCTATTTTGCTACCGTGTAAGCTATAAACTATCGATCTTCTTGAAAGTGCCGATAAGCTGTTTGGTAGAGCAATTTTTAAGATTTTGTCATATTTAGGTTTAGATGAGGTTTTAATATCTACGTCATTACACTGAAAAGTATAATCTTTCATAGGCGCTTGAGTTGTACCTATGCAGCCACTTAGAAAAATTGCTGTTACTGTTGTAAAAACTTTAATCATAACTATTTTTCTCCAGGTCCAAGCTCTTTTGTCTCTCTTTTAAAGAAGATATCGCTAGGACTTCTTTTAAGTTGGTGCAATACCTCTTGCATATCATATCCTAGACTCTTCATCTGAATGAGAAGTTCATTAAGATGTAATCTACTTTGCTCTGTCATTTTGTTAAAATTATAGTCACCTCTGCTTAAGGTTGTATTGAATTCACGCGTTGTATTCTCTAGGGTAGAAAACAGTTCAATAACTTTATCCTCCGTAGTTACGGTTTTTTCCAGTAAAGTTTGAATTTTTTTCTCATCTAAAGCATCACTAATTTTTTCAAGCCTTTGGATGATATGGGCTATTTTATCGGCATTTTCATCACTAAGAATTTTTTGCGTTTTTTCATTGAGCGTGAGGCTTAAAGAATCTAAATTTTGTAAAAGATTTTGTAAATGCAGGAGATTTTTATCGCTCATTAATAGTTGTACCCGCTGTAGAGTATCATCAAGTCTATCGGTAACATCAAATGCCGAGTTTTCTAAACGGCTAAATAGAGAGCTTCCTGATTGAATAACTGAAGGGGTTTCTTTGGTTGTAAATAGCCGTTTGGAGTTGTTTGAGCCACCTTTTAACTCGATATAGCTAAGGCCTGTTATACCAAGAGAACTTACGACAGCTAGAGAGTCTTTTTTGATAGGCGTATCTTTTTTTATACGAATGAGTATCTCAACCTCTTCAGAGTTATTTGTATTTATACCTATATTTTGAACTTGACCGACCTCTACGCCTCTAAACTTAACGGGTGATTCTTGATTGAGTCCAGATACTGAATCTTTCATCATAATCTTATACCAGTCATATTCAACGCTTTCATTGCCATATTTTCCAATCCAAAATATAAATGAGGCGAGTAAAAACCCAACTATAAAAACAAAAATACCGACAACAGTATATTTGACTCTACTCTCCATGTGTTGCTCTCCTAGTGTGATGCAAAAAAACGCTCAATTGCAGGATGTTTCATCTCTTTTACATCCTCCATTGTTCCTTCAATCAAAATCTTTTTGTTATGTAAAATTATAAATCTATCAAGCGCATTACGGATTGTATCAAGATCATGTGTAACAATTACTATCGTTAAACCAAACATATGTTTTAACTCGACTATTAATCTATCAAAGGATCTGGCACTTGCGGGATCAAGACCGCTTGTCGGTTCATCTAAGAAGAGAAGCTTTGGATCCATAACAAGAGCTCTAGCAAGTGCAACACGCTTTTTCATACCTCCGCTTAGCTCAGAGGGGTAGAGGTTTACCACTTTTTCGGGAAGTCCAACCATACGAAGTTTTGCTTTTGCAATAGCATGCATCTGTTTTGTATCAAGTTTTGTGTACTCTTTTAGAGGTACTATGACATTTTCCAATACACTCAAAGATGAAAAGAGTGCACCAAATTGGAAAAGAACACCCCATTGCAGCCTAAGTGAATGGGCATTTTTAAGACTGATTTTTTTTAGAGGCGTACCAAGAATATGCACATCTCCTTGGGAAAACTTTTCTAGCATTATCATTTGGCGAAGCAGTGTAGATTTGCCTGCACCGCTGCCACCCAAAAGGCCGAAAATTTCACCTTGACGTATAGAAAAGTTTAGTCCGTCATGAATGATGTTCTCATCAAATTTAGTGACTAAATTTTTTATATTGATGAATTCAGTCATATACCCATCTCCGTAAGCATTACCGATATAGCTGCATTTAAAGCGATTACCCAAAAAATAGCATTTACCACACTTTTAGTTGTTTGAATACCGATACTATCGGTACTTCCCGTTACCTCAAATCCTCTAAAAGAGCCGATTGCAGCAATTAAAAGACCAAAGAGAGGTGCTTTTATCAATCCAATGATAAGATTTTTTAGCTCTACCTCACTGTGCATTCTTTGTATAAATTCCATAAAACTAAGATCAAGCTGCAAGTTCGCAACAACCATCCCTCCAAAGATTCCAACCATATCAGCTAAAAATACGATCAAAGGCATTGCAATCATTAAAGCAATCATTCTTGGCAGAACTAAAAAATCAAAGGGATGAAACCCAAGCGTTCGCATCGCGTCAATCTCTTCGGTCATTTTCATCGTACCAATTTGCGCTGCATATGCACTTGCATTTCTTCCTGCAACCACAATAGCAGTAATCATGGGTGCAAGCTCACGAAACATAGAGATGGCAACCATCTCTACTACAAAAATATTTGCACCGAATTTTTGCAGCTGCATAGCTCCTTGATAGGCAACAACTAAGCCGACTAAAAAACTTGTAACGGTGATTATAGGTACGGCTTGAAGCCCCGAACTATGGAGATGTTTCGTTAATGCATCAAATCGAAATCTGCTCGGATAGCGAAAAAGAAGCAGCAGATGCCAGGTACTTTGTCCAATAAAAGATAAAAATGCATTAAAGTGTAGAAGTGAATCTATAAACTCTTTACCGAGTTTTTCAAAAAAACCCGGCGAGGACTTTGGCGTATGAAAGGAGGGGTCTACCCAATTTTTTCGGTAGAATATTAGCATTCGTTGATGTAGGGGTTGCATATTAATAAATGTGACGGCAGTCCCTTTAGCAACGGCACTGTTGATACTATTTACTATAAGCATCATTCCTGCTGAATCAAAAGAGGAAGCATTTGCGAAATTAAAAAGTAGATTAGAGATATCTTTTTTTTCTAGCTCATCAACTCTTTTTTTTACATCCTGTATAGTGTCGTGGTGCCAAGAACCCGAGCATTGTAGTTCATAGGAGTTAGAATCTTGATGAATGATTGTAAGTTCAGCTTGAGTTGAATTGTTTAACATAGAAGGATTATATCGCAATGGATAATCGATTCCAAAGCTTTTTACATTCGCTTGAGAGTGTACTTCATAGCAATGTTGATTTTGTTCAAAAGGTTCATTTTCTATCCGAGCAGTTAAAAGGATATATTGGAGCGGATAGATGTACGCTCTACATCCATGATTGTAGAAGCAGAAGCTTTTGGAGTGCCTATATAGATGGAATAAGTTATATTGAAATACCTGATAGCATGGGTATCGTCGGACATGTATTTAAAAGCGGAAAGGCTGAAATTATTAATGACGTAGCCGAGCATCCGATGTTTTATAAAAATATAGATCAAGAGACCGGTTATAAAACAAAGAGTATGATGACGATGCCGATATTTGATAGTTTAAAAAAGAGAGTCGGTGTTATTCAGATACTCAATAAGACTAAAGCACCTCATATATTTGCAAATGAAGATGAACAGCTACTGCAAAGCGTTATCGATCACTTTAGTGAATTTATCTCCTATATGCGTCATGAATGTGGAGATTACTAGTAGGAGCTCTTTAGTTTCATTAGAATTGAGCCGATATCAAAAATGAGCTCTTTACACTCTTCAGGACGCTGTAGGATGCTACTAAAAACTTTTATGATTGTCTCAGGTTCGTTTTTATTCTCTTTTAGAAGCGATATAACCTTATTCTTATAACGGATATCACTTTCTTCTATCTTTTCTATTAAGAAATTAAGTTCAGTAGATAACGAAGTTGTTTGTACCGTAGTGGAAGCTGAAAATTCTTCCAAGTTTTTTGCAATATCTTCACCTTTTGCACTTAAGCCTAAAAACATGAAACTTGTTGGAGTAAGAGAACATGAGGGACGCACGTAACCCTCTTCAATTAATTTTGCAACTAAAAGTTTTACATCTGAATGCGATGGATACCCGCATGCGGAAAACTCAGAAATAGCAATAACTGCTTTACGTTTTTTTTGTTGCGAATAGAGAAATGCTAAAGCTGATTCAAAATTGGACACTTTTACCTCCGTTTAGAAATTGTAGGTAAAATTGAGTTAAAATATCGTAAAAAAGCTTTCCGATGATTACACTTCCGACTCAACTTTCTAAGATAATGCAATCAATATTAAATATAGGTGCATCACCTGTTATAGTCGGTGGCTATGTGCGCGATGCACTGATGGATCAAGAGAGTAAAGATATCGATATCGAAGTTTTTGGTATTGACAAGTTAGATGATTTAGTAGCAGTTTTACACCCCTTTGGTTCTCTCAAAGAGGTGGGTAAAAGTTTTGGTGTATTGAAACTAAGTTGTGAAGATTATGAATTAGATATCAGTTTGCCAAGAGTTGAAAAAAAAATCGGTAGAAAGCACACTGATTTCAGTGTAACAACACATGCTCAGCTAAGTTTTAAGGAGGCTGCACGTAGACGTGATTTTAGGATGAATGCGATTGGCTATGATGTAAAAAGTGCTACATTGCTTGATCCATATAATGGAATTGGCGATATTAAAGAGAGAAAAATAAGCCATATTGATGATAAAACCTTTCAAGAAGACTCTCTTAGAGTACTACGTGCGCTAGGCTTTGCCGCTCGCTTTTCGTTTGAAATCGATCATATGACTAAAGAGCTTTGTAAAAAAATGGTTCAAGAGGGTGAACTCTCTCATCTAAGTAAAGAGCGTATATTTGAGGAGATCAAAAAAATCTTTTTAAAGGCAAAAAAACCCTCTATTGCCTTTCATATTGCAGATGAACTTGGGATCAATAAGGAGTTATTCCCAGAGATTGATGCACTTAAGGGAGTGAAGCAAAGAGAGGAGTATCATCCTGAAGGAGATGTCTTTACACATACACTGATGGCACTTGATGTGATGAGTGAGTTTAGTTCGGAAGATGAAAAAAAGAAGCTGATATTAATGTTTGCAACTCTTTGTCATGATTTTGGAAAAGCAACCACTACAAAACTGATTGAGGGTGTTTATAGGGCGTACGGACATGAAGTTGCCGGTGTGGAAATTGCCGAGAATTTTTTAAGACGAATGACAGATGATAAATCACTTATCGAAGCAGTACTACCACTTGTACGATATCACGGGGAGCCGGGAAAATTTTATAAAGAGAATGTCAGTGAAGCAGCTATTAGAAGACTTGCAAACAGAGTGAATATCTCTTTGCTTGTTGAGGTAAGTCGCGCCGATTCACTTGGAAGAACAACCAAAGATGCATTAGAGGGAAAATTTCCTGCAAAAGAGTGGTTGCTGCAAAGAGCAGATGAATTAGATGTAAAACAGAGTGCTCCTAAAGCAATACTACTAGGTCGTCATCTTTTAGAAGAGGGTTTAAAACCTTCCTCTGAGTTTAAAAAGATACTTGATAGTGCATTTGAAGAGCAGCTTGAGGGCAAGATAACCACACTTGATGATGCAAAAAAGTGGCTGAAAAAATATTTGATACAATTACGCACTTCAAATTAGGTTGCCTCATGAGAGTTTTAGAGCAGATAACAGAGATAATTTCAAAACGCCCACTTGTAATAGACGGGGCTATGGGTACACAGATACAAGCCAGAGCTGAAAAAATTACTGAGCAAATGTGGGAAGGAAATGAGGGGTGTAACGAGCTTTTAAATGTTACTGCAAAAGAGATTATAGGAACAATTCACAGATCATATCTGGGTGCCGGAGCCGATCTTATCAAGACGAACACCTTTGGAGCAATCCCATGGGTTCTAGATGATTATGATATTGGTGAACGTACATATGAGTTGGCACGTGCAGGCGCTGAGATTGTAAAAGAGTTATGTGATGAATTAAGCACCGAGCAAAAACCTAGATTTGTTTTAGGCGCGTTAGGTCCTGGAACAAAACTGCCTTCGCTTGGACACATCGATTATGATAGCATGTATGAAGGCTATTTAAGTGCCGCACTGGGGCTGATTGATGGCGGTACTGATCTATTTTTACTAGAGACGGCGCAAGATCCCCTGCAGATAAAAGCGGCAATTCATGCTTGTGAAGAGGCGGGCAGACAAAAGGGCATTGAAGTTCCTGTCATGGTCTCGGTTACCATTGAACTTTCGGGTACGATGCTGATCGGTACCGATGCGCAGACGATAGCGACCATTTTAGAGCCTTTTAATATTTTATCATTGGGTTTTAACTGCGGTACGGGACCTGAACAGGTAGAGACTCACGTAAAAACGCTTTCAGAAGTTTGGGATAGACCGATCTCTGTACACTCAAATGCGGGACTTCCGCAAAATAGGGGCGGCTATACATTTTATCCTATGGGGCCAAACGAGTTTACCGATCGCCAAGAAAAGTTTTTAGAGATTGACGGTGTAAGTTTTCTTGGAGGGTGTTGCGGTACGACGCCTCAGCATATATTAGAGCTTTCACGTAGAGTTGAAAAGTATACTCCAAAAAAACCAAAAGGATCACACCCCGCTTCCTTAGCATCGCTATTTCAAAGTGTGCCGCTAGTACAAAACCCGGCACCGTTTTTGATGGGAGAGCGTTCCAATGCTACGGGTTCAAAAGCATTTAGAGAGCTTCTTTTAGCAGAAGATTATGAAGGAACTCTCAGCGTTGCACAGCAACAAGTTCGAGCTAGCGCACACGGTTTAGATGTCAGTGTCGGTTTTGCAGGTCGTGATGAGCAAAAAGATATGCAAGAGGTCATAAGACGCTACGCGCAAAATATTGCACTGCCTTTGATGCCCGATAGTACGCAAGTGCCCGCACTAGAGACCGCACTAAAGCTTATTGGTGGAAAGGCAATTATTAACTCCGTAAATCTTGAAGACGGTATTGATAAGTTTGATACAATCTGTTCGTTAGCAAAAAAATATGGAACGGCACTTGTGTGTCTCACAATTGATGAAAAAGGGATGGCTAAAACTGCCGATGAGAAGGTTGCAATTGCACAAAGAATGTATGAACTTGCCACCCAAAAACACGGTATTCGCTCGGACAATCTTGTTTTTGACCTTCTGACATTTACGGTTGGAAGCGGAGATGAGGAGTATCATAGAGCAGCTATCGAGACTATAGATGCAATTGCACGATTTAAGAAGATGCATCCTGAGGTTGGTTTTGTATTAGGACTATCAAATATCTCTTTTGGACTTGAAAAGCATGCAAGAGAGTATCTCAATGCCGTCTTCTTACACCATTGTGTTGAAGCGGGACTGAGTATGGCAATTGTGAATGCAAAAAATATTATTCCGTTGCATAAGATTGCAGATGCCGATTTGAAAGCATGTGAAGATCTACTCTTTAACAACAGAGAGGATGGAGATCCGCTTTTTGCCTTTATTGAACACTTTTCTGAAGTAAAAGCAGCCGACAGAGGTGATGATGATGCAGCATTTGACGCACTGAGTAATGAAGAAAAAATATCTAAATTACTAATGGACGGAAACAAAGAGAAGATGCTGGTCGTTGTTGAAGAAGCACGTAAAGAGATAGCACCTGAAAAAATAGTGAATGAAGTCTTGATTGATGCTATGAAGGTAGTAGGCGAACTGTTCGGTAGCGGTCAGATGCAGCTACCTTTTGTACTGCAATCGGCTGAAACTATGAAGGCGGCAGTTGATGTACTCAACCCTTATCTACCAAAGGTTGAAAAGAGTAGCGAAACCATTTTGGTGTTAGGCACAGTAAAAGGTGATGTGCATGATGTAGGAAAAAATCTTGTAGATATTATCCTTACAAATAATGGGTTCAAGGTCGTAAATTTAGGAATTAAAGTAGGTATTGATGCATACATCGAAGCATATGAAAAGTATGGCGCAAGTGCGATAGGAATGAGCGGGTTATTAGTAAAATCGACACTTGAGATGAAGCAGAATCTGCAAGTCCTAAAAGAGAGAGGGGTCGATGTTCCGATACTTTTAGGAGGCGCCGCACTTACACGCTCATTTGTTGATGATTTTTGTCGTACAGAGTATGATGGACCGATTTTTTATTGCCGCGATGCATTCGACGGTATCACCTCTATGGGACGTATCGAAAAAGGGGATCACAATACCGTTTTAGGTTCTGATGCAATTGAAGAGAGTATAAAGGTTGAAGAAAAAGAGAAGGTAGTAATCAACGCAGATGATATTGTACTTCCTTCATACGAATATCCTGTACCTACACCACCTACTTGGGGTAAAACAGAGCTTAACGATTTTGATAAACGACTAGCATTTGAGTGGATAAATGAGAGTGCGCTCTTTAAACAGCGTTGGGGATACAAGCGAAAAAAGATGGATGTTAAAGAGTATGAGAAACTCATAGAAAATGAGGTGCAACCACTTTTTAATCAGCTAAAAAACAAGTTTATGGATGATAATTTGTTTGAGCCGACCGTAATTTACGGCTATTGGCCATGCCGTGCGGATGGTGATACTTTGCTGATTTTTGATCCAAGTGAAGGGTGGCAAAAAGATATTGATGCAAATAGAGAGCCGCTTGAAAATGTAAGAGAACGTGCTATCGCCTCTTTTACATTTCCTAGACAGAGCAAAAAACCCCATCGTGCTTTAAGTGACTACTTTCATGCCGATAGACATGATGTGATTGCGCTTACTCTTGTAAGCGCAGGAAGTAAAATTAGCGAGTATGAGCAGGAACTCTTTAGTGAGAACAGATATACGGAGTACCATGCGGCTCATGGTCTTGGAGTAGAATTGGCTGAAGCTTTAGCTGAGATAGTTCATAAAAACATTCGAATGGAGCTTGGAATATTAAAAAAAGAGAAAGCTAGTCTGTATGATGTAAAGATGAAACAGTATCAAGGGGCGCGCTACTCCTTTGGTTATGCTGCATGTCCAGATTTAGAGCTTAACCGTGCGCTTTTTGATCTACTGGAGCCTGAAAAGTATGGAATTGAACTCTCAGAAACTTTCCAAATTCATCCAGAGCAATCTACTTCGGCGTTGGTTGTTTATAATCCCGACGCGCTCTATTACAATATATGAGTTATACCAAGTGGTTTCAAGCTCAAGGTGAGAGGCATAGAAACGTTGTAGAGAAGCTTCTACTTAAGAATTTCAGTAAAGATGAGATAATTGAGTACTTTGCATTTGAAAATATGGTAAAAGACGAGCCCGACTTTTGTCCCTTGTATGCAGATAATCGTAAATGTCATGATTATGAGGCGTTAAATTGCTACCTATGTGCATGTCCAAATTTTCGTTTTAGTGATGAGGGTATTGCAAAAGAGGATGATAAAACACTTTTTAGCACCTGCTCTATTGATTCAAAGGATGGGAAACGCTTCATAGGAGAGGGTGCGATACATCAAGATTGTTCAGGTTGTATAGTACCGCATAGAGAAAAATACATTGAGGAGCACTTTCATAAAGATTGGTTTGAAATAATGCAAAAATGTAAGGTATAATAGAAATTCTATTATTAGGATTACATATGATTAGGTTATATAAAATATTAATAATATTATCTTTTTATCCTCTCATTTTAAGTGCAGATATAGTTATGGGAGTCGTCCCTCAGCAGAGTCCCATGAAACTTCTTAAGGTATGGAAACCGATTGCAAATTATCTCTCTTTGAAAACCGGGGAAAAGGTTTTTTTCAAAACGGAACGATCAATCAATAAGTTTGAAGATGTTCTTTACAGCGGGGGATACGATTTTGCTTATATGAATCCCTACCATTACGTTATTGCTAATAAAAAACAAAATTATATTGCTAAGGTCAGAGCATCAAAAAATATTAATGGGATTTTGGTCGTAAAAAAGGGAGAAAACATCGATCTACTGAAGAGAAAAAAGAATCGTTTTCTTTTTCCTGCACCAAATGCATTTGCCGCAACACTGCTTTCAAAATATGATCTACTTGAAAAATTTCATGTGTCAAAAAAGAGTTTAGACAATGCAATGTACGTTAACTCACATGATTCGGTATACAAAGGTATTAGCAGAGGGTTGGGTGATGTTGGAGGCGGAATTGAGAGAACTTTCGTGAATTTAGGCAGTAAAGATATGAAAAATAGCCTTACAATAATTCATAAAACAAAAGATTATCCAAGTCACCCTTTTGCATTTAAAAAAGAGATGAATGAGAAGATTAAAAAGAAAATTGTTGATGCTCTTTTGAGTGTTCCAAAGCAGATTTTAACCCCGCTAAGTATGAAAAAATTGATAAAAATCGATGATTCAGAGTATGATGCTATCAGAGATATAGCAGTGAAGCTTGATTTAATGTACTAAAAGTCATGTTTAAGTCCCTAAAATCAAAACTTATTACAACTTTTATAACGGTTGAGTTTATATTTTTCTCTTTGATAATTGCCCTTAACTTCTATTCGCTTGATAAAGCATCAAAAGATTTAACTGAAGAGAAGGTTGAGATATCAGGTAAACTGCTCAGCAGTCTTGTACAAACCCCTTTGATCGTTTATGATATCGCTACGATTGATGAGATAGTTAAAAACTATGCAAAGTTAAAAAGTGTTGTGGCGGTAGGTGTTGAGAGCCCAAGTCACATTACAATATCAAAATATGTAAAAGAAGGTGTGTCAATTCCAGGTTCCTTAGAAGACTTTTTTCATAAAGATATGTTTCATGAGGGTATTAAACACGGATATACACTAAGCTCTTTAAATGTGGAAATAGAGGGTGAGACTATAGGTCATATACATATTATTTACGATTCCACGAGCAGTTTTGCAACAATAGACTTTAATAAAAAATTATCATATTTACTATTTATTTTGGCTCTAGTAGTAGCTTTCTTTATAGCTTACTTAATAGGTTCAAAGACCGGTAAATCATTGGAGAACTTAGCTGCAATTGCAAAAAATGTAGCAGATGATAATTATGTAAAAATACCGCAAATGCAAAATAGAGACGAATTGGGACAGCTTTATGTTGCTATGAGCAAGATGCAAGAGCACATCGTAGATAGAACGAATAAATTGAACGTTTCCATTAATGATCTACAACAGTTTTTTGATGCAATGAACTTCAGCGCAATTGTTATGAAAATTAGCTCTGAGGGGTTGATTACACATGCAAATGAAAAGTTTTTTGAGATAAGCGGATATAGTGAAAACGAAATTATAGGAAAAAGTTTTCAGACTATAAACTATCCTGATAAAGAGGTTTTCGAGACACTATGGAACACGGTAGGTTCTAAAAATATTTTTCACTCTAGTATAAAAAGTTTCACAAAATACGGAGATATCTACTATGTTGACACTACGGTTGTGCCTCTTTTAGATAGTGAAGAGAATATCATCGAATTTTTGGCTATTAGTTATGATATAACGGACATAGTTGATGCAAAAGAGAGAGCAATAGAGGCAAAGATGGCAAAGGATAACTTTTTATCGAATATGAGCCATGAGATACGAACACCGATGAACTCCATTATCGGTTTTATTGAAATATTGCTAAAGAGAATAAAAGATGAGGAACATAGCCGTTTTCTAGAAATTATGCAGGCAAGTTCACAAGATCTATTAAGTATCATAAACGATATTCTTGATTTTTCAAAAATTGAAAACGGAAAACTCAATATTGATCGACATCCGTTTCATCCAAGGCAGGAGTTTAATAAAAATAACGAGACCTTCTCAATTCATTTACGCAATAAGTCGATACAACTTTATTCAAATATTGATAATAGTGTTCCTGAGTGTTTAGACGGTGATTTGACACGTATAAAACAGATTGTAAATAATTTTTTAAGTAACGCGATAAAATTTACCGAAAATGCTGCGAGTATCTATTTTAATATGAGTTATGATGCGAACAAAGAGATATTGAATATCCGTGTAAAGGATGAGGGTATCGGAATTTCTAAAGAGGCGCAAAAGAGGATTTTTAGCCCTTTTGAACAGGCTGATGGCTCAACTACACGTAAATTTGGCGGTACCGGATTAGGACTCTCTATCTCTTTAAAACTTGCAGAGTTGATGAACGGAAAGATTAGTTTAGTTAGTCAAGAGAGTGAAGGAAGTACGTTTACACTCTCTGTTCCGGCACCTATATGCATGGATAAAGAGATTATAAATGCAACAGATAGTTTTAAGATGAAAGCTTTGAGCACATTTACGGGGAAGGTATTAATTGCAGAAGATAATAAAACTAACCAGATGGTTATAAAAGCCTTCCTTGATGAGTATGGGATAGATTATTTACTTGTAGATGATGGGCAGAGGGCCGTGGAAACCTTTCAAAAGGAACAATTTTCATTAGTATTAATGGATGAAAATATGCCAAATTTAAGTGGTACTGAGGCGTTTGAAAAGATTTACAGATATGAGATAGAAAACTCCTTAGTACATACTCCGGTTGTTGCACTTACGGCAAATGTTATGGAAGATGAGAGAAAAAAGTTTTTTGATATAGGTATGGATGATTTTCTCGCAAAACCGATAGATAGTGACGAGCTTTTACGGGTATTAGAGCGATTTTTGAAAAGGAGCGATTAATATTACTGCTAGGCAAGTAGGGTATAATTCCGCATGAAACATTTAAGAGGCTTTACAAAAAGATACTTTTCATTGGCAGTTATTGCCATGTACTCTACACTTTTTAAACTCACGCGTTCAGATTCAAACTTTCAATACCACAAAAACTCTTATGAATTTCAAGAGTATAAAACTTCCCCTCCTTCTACCATCTTAATTTCATTATAAAAAACAACAATAATTAATTAGGATACAAAATGAACAAAAAAATAGTATTAAGCCTTATGGCTTGTGCACTTGTAGTGCCAAATTTAGCTGCGGCGGTAGTGTTAGATGAGATCAAAGTAACGAGTGCCACTAAGAGTGAACAAAGTATACGTGACGTAACATCAAATGTTGAAGTGATAACGGCTTTAGAGCTAGAGGAAAAGCAGATTACCACGGTACCTGAGGCACTCAATAGAGTGAGTGGAATTAGTTTGACGCAAAATGGGGGATTAGGAAAAGCTGCGTCCGTTTTTGTTCGGGGATTTGACAACAAAAGAGTTTTGGTTTTAATTGACGGTATCAGATACAACGATGTTGCAAGTATCGGCGGTGCGCCGTTTGAACATCTCATGGTTAGCGATATCGAAAGAATTGAGCTTGTAAAGGGTGCACAATCTGGTATTTGGGGAGCAGATGCAAGTGCGGGTGTTATTAATATCATCACAAAAACTCCAGAGGCTGGATTGCATGGTTCATTAAACGGAGAATTTGGCTCTTTTTCAACATACAGATACGGTGCCATGGCGTCATATAAAGAGGATAATTTTTATGTGAGGGCAAGTTCACAAAAGATTGATAGTGACGGTTTTAGCGCACTTACACCAAGATATGAAGATGTTGATAATTACGAAGATGACGGATATGAAAACAGGACTACGAGTTTAAAAGTCGGATATAAATTTAACGAAGAGAATAAAATCGATGCGTCTATGAGAATAATAGATGCGCAGAATGAGTATGACGGCTATAAAAAACCTAACGGCGCATACTTTTCAACTACAAAAGACAGATTCAGTAGCGTTAAATATCAAAACAAAAATAGTTTTGCTACGACAGATGTTTACTTTAATAGATCGGTTTTCAACAGAGACTATCCACAGGGTTTTACAAAAGAGTTTGACGGTGTTGTGAACGAGTACGGTTTGAAGTCTCATCTGCCCTATTTAGATGGAACGGCATTTTTAATTGCGGGAGTGGACTATAAAACATTTGAACATAAAAATAGTATTGGCAAGAAGTACAACAATAAGGCGATATTTGTAACTAACAGCAATAAATTTAACAATGCTCAAACAAATGTGACACAATCGATTAGAGTAGATAGATACAGCGCATTTGATAATAAAACAACCGGAAAAATTGGGATAAAACACAATTTCAGTAGCGATTTATATGCGGTTGCAAATATTGGAACCGCTTACAATGTTCCTACTCTCTATAACCTCTATTCTGCATATGGCAATGCTAATTTGAATGCTGAGGATACCCGTTCAATCGATGTCGGTATCGGGTATGAAAACTTTACGGTGACATATTTTCACAATACTATTGAGGATATGATAGATTATGATTTTGCAACGAAAAAGTATGCAAACATAAGCGGTAAATCTAAACTCAAAGGATATGAGCTCTCATATAGTAGAAAAATATTTGAAGATTTTCTTCTAAGTGCAAACTATACACATCTCTCTGCAAAAGATAACTCAGGAAATGATCTAAGAAGACGTGCAAAAGAGAATTTTAAATTTGGAATTGATTATTATGGCATAGAGAATGGCTATATTGGGATTAACGGCGAATATGTCGGCAAGAGGTATGATGATAGTGCGAGAAAGATACAAACGGGAAAATATACGCTTATAAACCTAACGGCAAATTATGATTTTACAAAAAATATCAACGCATTTTTGAAAATTGAGAACTTATCAGATAAATATTACCAAAGCGTCGATGGATATGCTTCAAGTGAGAGAGCCTATTACGGTGGGATAAAGATGACATTCTAATGAAAATTTTTGTTGTAACTTTTTTATTGGTATCTGTTAGTTTTGCAAACAATATATATGTGACTATCCACTATGGAGGGAAAAAAGCGGATAAAAAGGTTTACACTACCTATGAGAGTGGAGAAACGACGGCATTAGAACTGCTTCAAAAGGTTGCCGTCGTAAAAGTTGCAAAGGGAAAATATAAGTTTGCAAATTCGGTTGACGGTGTACAAGCAATTGTAAGAAGTCACGGATGGTTTTATATGTTGGATGGAAAGTCAACAAAAAAGATGGCATCTGATTGGGTATTAACAGATGAAAAAGAGATGCAGTGGTCATATAAGAGGTCAGCTTGTTACTAAGGGTATTATTTTTTTCGCTGTTTTTTATTTCACTCGAAGCAAAACAGAGAGTCATCGCCCTAAGTCCCTCTATCAATGAGATTATCTATGCACACGGTAGCGGCGATGAGATCGTAGGCAACACGACGTTTTGCAGATACCCAGAAGATGCGATAAGCAAACCTAAAGTCGGGGGATATTTCTCTCCCTCTTTGGAAAAGATTTTAAGTCTGAAACCTGATATCGTCATTATGCAAAAAAGCAGTTTGGCGCTTTCAAAAAAGTTAGAAAAGCTAGGCATCAAAACAAAGGTTTTAAGCCTTACAACGCTTGAAGATATAAAGAACAGTATCCGTCAAATTGGGAAAATTTTAAAAAAAGAGAGCCGTTCAAAAACTATCTTAACAGAACTCGATCAAAGATTGCAAGAGACAAAAAATATAGTACAAGATAAAAAGATTCTCATGGCAATAGGGCATAATGTGACACTGAACAAACGTATCTTTGTAGCGGGACAAAATCTCTACTTTAACGACATTATAGAGCTAAGCGGAAACATCAATGCGTTTCAAAGTGATAGAAAAGGGCAACCTGTTTTAAATATGGAAAACTTGATTGCCATAAACCCGGATATCATTGTGCTACTGGCTCCCTTTACAAAAGATAAAGGGTTAACAAAAGAGGAGCTGATAAAGCCATGGCTTGAACTTCCTATTAGTGCCAAAGAGAGTAAAAGCGTTTATGTCATAGATAAACACTATGCAGGTATCGCAAGTGATAGATTGAGGCTATTTTTAAAAGATTATAGATCCTTTTTACTTGATTTTGCCGCAAAGGAGAAAAAATAATCTCTCTTTGTATCAGTGCTGTATCCTCAAATGAGGGTAAGACAATACTCACCACTGCGCTCTTGTATCATTTTCGCTCTTCTATACGCCCGTTTAAAATAGGGCCTGACTTTATTGATCCGCAGTTTCATAAAAAGGTGTGTGGGACAGACAGCGTGAATTTAGATAGCTTCATAATGAAAAAGAGTCAGGTAAAATGGTTGTATAACAGATATAGCGACAAAAAAGTCTCTATTTTAGAAGGGGTCATGGGCTTTTATGATGGGAAAGATGTAGGCTGTAGTGCATACGGTGTTACAAAGCTCTTGTCTGTACCGACCGTTTTGATACTTGATGGAAGCGGTAGCTATATAACCGTTAGCGCCGTTCTACACGGTCTTAAAACATATAAGAAAGATAATACAATCAAAGCGGTAGTGATAAATAAAATAAGTTCACAAGCCCATTATGAACTGATAAAAAAACAGATTGAAAAGGATTTTAGCGATATTGAACCTGTGGGTTGGATTCAAAACAATTTAGAGAGTTTGCAAGATACCCATTTAGGTCTGGATTTAGAGGATTTAGAGAAGATTGAACGCATCAGTGCAGATGTGTTAGAACATATCGATATAGAGAAGCTAAAGAAGGTAGGAAAGCGAAAAAGGCAGAAAAATTCAAAGTATCCGTTTAAAAGCGTAGAAAAAATCGATAAAAATCTTGCAGTAGTATATGATAAGAACTTTTCATTTCTCTACCATGATAATTTAGAGTTTTTCAAAGAGATTTTTAAAAGTGTCACTTTGGTAGATTCCACCAAAGATGAACAAGTTCCACAAAATTCGGATAGTGTTTTTATATGCGGCGGCTATGTAGAGACCGACAAGGCGTATGAGAGAGTGAAAGATTCTGACAAATTTAGGCAATCACTCAGACTCCATAGTCAGAAAAAGAGCATATACGCAGAGTGTGCAGGACTTTTATACCTTGGAAATCGGGTTGATGAGAAAGAGATGAGCGCAATTTTGGATGTAGATTTTAGTAAACAAAAGAGATTTGCTAGAATGGGTTATTACACGAATGAGGCAGGTGTTAGGGGACACAGTTTTCACTATGTGGATGCAACCAATTTTGACAAGAGCTTTGATACACTTTATAAATTTAACGGCACGAACCATAGGCAGGGGAGTTGGCAAAGTCAAAACAAAAAAGTTTTCGGAACATTTTTACACACGATGTTTAGAAATAATACAAAACTACTAAAGAACAGGTTTTAGATTGAAACTGCATCTAGAAAACTATAGTACGCAGATTCTAAAAAATATCTCTTTAGAGATTGAGAAGAAAAATTTAATCATTTTAGGTTCCAACGGTGCAGGCAAGACTACCTTGGCAAAAGTGTTAAGCGGCATTATCCCGACGTCACAAATTGCTTTTGAAGAGCCAAAAACAAAATTCATAAACTATATCCCTGCAAAACTGGAAATTTTTGATGATTATCTCAATGCTAGAGAACTTTTAGAACTAAGTCTACTCTATTCGCAAAAAAAGGTGGATGAGGTACTGGCACTTTTAGAGATTACTCATCTAAAAGAGAAGCCGTGCAAATTTTTAAGTAGCGGTGAATCTCAACTGCTACTGCTTGCAAGTGCTATTTTACACAACGCCAAATATACCATTTTGGATGAGCCGACATCAAATCTTGATCCAAAAAAGGTAAAAATGGTTTATGAGATACTAAAAACTGAAGAGTATCTGCAAAACAGAATTATCATTACACACAATTTGAATTTTGCATATAAGTTAGGTGAAGATATCGTTTATATGCAAGAGGGTGAAATTAGTTTTTTAGGCTCAAACGAGCAGTTTTTTAGCGATGAAAATCTCTATAAACTTTTTGGCAGCAGTGTAAAAAAAGTTGATGATAATATAGTGATTAACTTATGAATAAACTGCTCATACTATTTTCACTTCTACTTATCTCTATAGCTCCATTTTTTGGACAAATTGATATTAATCTAGAAAAAATATTTGACTCAAACAGCGTGGACTATAAAGTGTTTTTTGATTTGAGAGTTCCTAGGGTTGTACTCGCATTTTTTGTCGGAGCTATTTTAGCACTGAGCGGTCTTGTCTTTCAAACGATATTTAGAAACCCGATGAGTACCCCTTTTACCCTTGGAGTTGCAAGCGGCGCTACGCTATTTACGGCTATAGGTATCATTGTGGGACTGAGCATTTTTATCTCACTCTTTGCATTTGTGGGAGCAGTACTTACGATAGTTATTCTTTTTGCAATAGCCTCAAAATTTAAAACCTATGAGACCTCCTCACTGCTCTTAGTGGGAATTGCGCTCTCATTTTTCTACAGCGCCTCTTTAATGATCGTCTTTTTTCTCAGTGATTTGCAGGAAAACTATGAAATTGTGCGTTTTACTATGGGTAGTTTAGACGTTGTTGGATTTTCAGAGGTTTATGCAGCAGTTGGTGCAGGAGTGTTTCTCTTTACCTTGATACACCTTTATAGAAATCATCTTAAGCTGTTACTCACTTCACATGATTTTGCGTACCTGAAGGGGCTGGATGTTAAAAAGACGAACTATATTCTGCTACTAGGAGTTTCCGTTGCAGTTGGAGTAAGTGTAAGTATCACAGGACCTATCGGTTTTGTCGGACTCATAATTCCGCATATTCTCAAAAACATCATGCATCAAAGTGCTGAAAAATTGATATTTCCTATCTTTTTTTACGGTGGACTCTTTTTGGTTTTGTGTGATGTACTGGCACGAAATTTAGGTACCTCTTCAGATGTTCCAATAGGTGTGATTACCGCATTTTTAGGGACACCTTTTTTTATCTATTTGATCATCAGTAGAAAGAGACAGAGTTAAATGGGGGTTAAAAAAGAGATATCCTTGCAAGAGGCTAGAGAGCTTTTTGAAGAGGTTTCCTTTGAAAAAATCGTGCCTACAAAAAATGGAATCAGTGATACGACCTATTTTGCTTATGAAAAAGAGCAGTGCTACGTTATCAAACACTATGAAGATGCATTAGATGAAGAGATGGAAAAAGAGGCTGCTCTTTTAGAGCTTTTGCACGAAAAAGGTTTGAAAGTAGGTACACTGCTATCAATCTCAAGGCTTGATCATAGATGGCGTCTTTATAGCTGTATAAAGGGGAAGAGTATAGAACGACCTAATTTTAGACAGATTGCACAGATTGCTACCTTTTTGGCAAAGTTTCACTCATTTACAAATGTAAAAATGGTCAAAAATGAGATTTTTGATAGAAAAAGAATTGAAACTGCACTCAAATCACTACGCAGTAAAAATTTGGGACTGTATCACCGTTTCAAAGAGATTAGAAACTACTACAGAGATGAAATTGATGGAACAATTCACGGTGATCTATTCACCGATAATGCAAAGTTTAAGAAAAACCGTCTCAGCGGAGTATTTGATTTTATTGAATCATCAAAAGGTAGTTTCATACTCGATGCAGGGGTAACGGCGTTAAGTTTTGCATCAACAAGCAGGGCAAAAACGGTGCATTTTTTGAACTCTTACAATAGTGCCTCGCGGAAAAAATTGACTCTAGCAGAACTAGTAGATGCTATGAGATTTGCGGCTCTATTTTACGCCTTACAAAGATATAATGGCTCGCAGCTAGATTATAAAGAGCTATTAAAAAAATTTAGGATGTTAGCATGAAGCATGGTGGCAATATCGCTGAGTTTTCAAGACTTTGTGGATGTAGTGAGAATGCTGTGATCGATTTCTCTTCAAATATCAATCCAAGGACACCAAAATATTCACTAAAAGGGCTAAACATCAGAGCCTATTACGAACCAAGCTATAAGAATTTAAAGAGAAAGATTGCAAAAACTTTCATGGTTGATAGTAGCAATGTTGCACTATTTAACGGGGCGTCACGCGCAATTTTTTCTCTTTTTGAGACTTTATCTTCAAAAGATTACGTTTTATATGCTCCATTATACGGTGAATATGAGAGGGCAGCTGCACTTCACGGAAAAAATATTCAATTAATTAATCGCTTTGATGACATCTATCAGCTACCCCCAAAAAAGAGTATTGTTGTCTTTGTGAACCCTTCAACACCTGATGGGCGATACTATGATCTAAAAAGACTTTTAAAGATATGGAAACAACAGAGCTGTAAAGTAGTTATTGATGAATCCTTTTTGCTATTTACCGATCAAGAAAGTGTTAGAGAGCTTGTACATAAAAACAGTGATCTATTTGTCGTACAGTCACTGAGTAAAATATATGGTGCGGCGGGTGTGAGAGTAGGTGCAATTTTTTCTCATTCAAGTAATGTAGAGGTGCTTACAAAACGTCAAGAGATGTGGTCACTCTCAACTTTTGATACGAAGTTTTTGTTAGATGTACTCTCAGATAAAAAACATCTCAAAAAAAGCAAAAAGAATCTTCAAAAAGATAAAAAAGAGTTGGAGACGATTTTACAAAGAAGCTTACTTTTTTCAGAAATTTTCCCAAGTGAAGCAAACTATATACTCGTTAAACTAAAACAGTACAGTGCAAAGCAGCTGCAAAAAAAGCTCATACCTTACAAGATATTAGTGCGAGATTGCAGCAGTTTTGACTTTTTAGATAACAGTTTTGTACGCTTTGCCGTAAAAGATAGCTCTGCACACAAAAAATTAAAAAGGGCGCTTGATGCACTCACTTAGCATATTTGGAACATCTTCGGATGCCGGAAAATCAACGCTCAGTTTTGTTATTACCTATCTACTGGCAAAACGAAGCATTAAGGTAGCGCCCTTTAAAGCACAGAATGTCTCTAACAATTCTGCTGTTTGTGATTTGGGCGGAGAGGTTGCACAACCACAATTTTTTGCTGCGGAATCTATAGGTCTACAAACTACACCCGATTTTAATCCTGTATTGTTGAAATCAGGCAGAAAAAACAGTGCGTCACTTATCGTCAACGGTTACAGCGTAAGTGAACAAGATGTAAGAGAGTATTATCAAAAAATCGATACACTCAAACCCGTTGTTGAGTCGGCTTTTCTACGACTGCAAGAGCATTTTGAGGTAATCGTTGCCGAAGGTGCCGGCTCACCCGTTGAATTGAACCTCATGAAAAAAGATCTTTCAAATATCTATATCGCCGATAGATTTCAGACAAAAATCATTCTGGTGGCAGATATAGAACGCGGCGGCGTGTTTGCCTCCATCTGGGGTGTGTACAATCTTCTGCCCAAAGAGTTGCAAAAAAACGTCATAGGGGTGATTGTCAATAAATTTCGCGGTGATAGGACGCTCTTTGACGAGGGTGTGCAAATTATAGAGCAGCGTTTTGGATTGAAAGTTTTAGGGGTTCTTCCCTATAAACCCTTTAATCTCGGTTTTGAAGATAGTCAGTCGCTCCTAAACTATAAGCAAGACATTACAGAGGCTAAAGTAAAAGTAGCCGTGATCAAACTACCGCACATAAGCAACTTTACCGACTTTGAGCCTTTAGTGCTTGATAAAGAGATAGCACTTCACTTTATAAATACGCCGCAATCTCTTTCGATGTATGACGTTCTTATCATCCCCGGAACAAAACGTACCGTAGATGATCTTTTGTGGCTTAAAAAAAGCGGGTTTGAGAAGGCGATTAAGCATTTTGGCTCTATTTTGGTAGCAATTTGCGGCGGTTATCAAATGATGTATGAGCGTATTATCGACGAAGAGGGGATTGAATCGGAACACAAAAGTGTTGCCGGATTTGGTTTGATTGCGGGAGCGGTAACGTTTCAAAAAGAGAAAGTCGTTACAAAAGGGAGTTATGAGCTGTTTGGTATGCAGTTAAAGGGTTATGAGATACACAACGGCGTTGCCCAAACGATAGGGGTTGCCAAAGAGAATTTCTACGGCACTTTCTTGCACGGGCTTTTTGATAATGATGCCTTTAGAAAGGAGCTGTTTCAATCCTTTGATTATGTCGGTTACGATTTTAATAGCTATAAAAGGCAGAAAATCGAGAGTTATGCAACTATGATGGAGGAATTTATCGATATGGATAGCATTGTAGCGGAGTTGCAAGAGTGAGTATCGCATTTTTAGCCTACTTTATCGACCGAATATTTGCCGAGTTCTCCTTCATCCGCCATCCCGTCCGATATATGGGCGATCTGATTGTATGGTATGAAAAGAGGTTTTACAAAGACACTATTTTTAGAGGTGTGCTATTAGTGTTATTGAGTGTTACTCTGTTTGGTGCGGGTGCATATTTGATTGAAACTTTTGTCTCTTTTTTCCCTATATGGCTAGAAATTGTGGTCTTAGCAACACTTGCATCAATCTTTATAGCGCACAGGATGCTCTATGAGAGCGTTTTAGCAGTCGCCGATGCGCAGAAACCAAATGAGAAGGTTGCTATGATCGTAAGTAGAGACTGTAAAGATTTAGATAACGCGGACTCCTATAAAGCGGCAATTGAGAGTTATGCAGAAAATCTCAGCGACGGTGTGATCGCACCGATGTTTTATCTTTTCATCTTTGGCTTTAGCGCCCTTGTCGTTTACAAGGTGATAAATACGCTTGATTCAATGGTGGGCTATAAGAATGCGAGATACATAAACTTCGGCAAAGCGGCGGCTCGTTTGGACGACGTTGCAAACTTTATCCCCTCAAGAGTGACGGCGCTCCTTATCGCGCTGCTCTTTCTTTCTAAAAAAGCTCTGCAATTTAACAGATATGCTAAAGGTCATGAAAGTCCAAATGCGGGATACCCCATCTCTGCAATGGCACTCTACCTTGGGGTAGCTCTTGGCGGAGATACAAGCTATTTTGGAAAAGTGAAGAAAAAACCCTATTTTGGAGAGGGAAGAAAAGAGATAACGCAAAACGATGTTTATAGAGCGTTAGCGTTGCGTAGTAGATTGGATATTTTGATGGGCGTAGCCTTTTTATGGAGTCTTTATGCATTTTGATCATGCGAGTGCCGAAAATCTACTCTCTATTATGCAAAATAGACGTGACGTCAGAGGCAATAACTTTTTAGAGAAGCAGATAGAAAAAGAGAAGATCGATATGATCTTAGATGCTGCACTTACTGCACCGTCAGTGGGCTATTCGCAACCGTGGGAGTTTGTACTCATTGAAGATAGGAGTATAAAAGATAAGATATATTCCATTTTTGAAGAGGAAAATGCTAAAGCTAAGCACCTTTTTAGTGATCGCTCGCTCTATGAGAAGTTAAAACTTGAGGGGATAAAAGAGGCACCCGTAAATATCGCCGTACTCTATAAAAAACAAAAAGAGCCAATTTTAGGGCAGACCTCTATGATGAAAATGGGTGAGTATAGCACCGTTTGCGCCGTACAAAATATGTGGCTTATGGCTCGTTCTCTCAATATCGGAATGGGTTGGGTGAGTATCGTAGATGAGAAGCGGGTGCTGCAAATCATCAAAGCAGAAAGTGACGATACGCTAGTTGCTTATCTCTGTGTGGGTTACGTGAATGAGTTTTATGGCGAACCCGAACTCAAAACCATCGGATGGGAAGAGGAGAAAAGAAGAGAGCTAACGGTGAGAACATTAGGCAAATGATGCGTAGAGCTGCTCAACTTTTGCCGTAATCTGCTTTTGTGTAACTCCATTAAGGTAGGCATAGACTATATTCGCCCCTGCTGCAACTCCCTCTTTGACATATCCCTCATCATAAAGCCTAAGATTTTTAACACTGCTATCTGAAAAGTCAAAATCACTGTAAAAAGCGTTAAACCCTGGATCGATTGCATGAAGTAGTGCAGATATATCGCTTTGACTATCTTCTACTATCCATTTTGTTGTAATAAGAGCGATATTTTCAAAATTTACATTTTCACCCTCTTGAGAAAGCGCTTTAAGGATTGCAAGAACTGCCGCCATTTGGGTACCGCCGCCTAGTACAACGTGAGACTTTTGCGACAGAACCGTTGCCATCCCTGCGACAAAGGGCTGCATCGTATCGCCAACGTTAGAGAGAACCTCAAATATATCTTTTCTATCTGTGCTTATATGCTTACTCAATGCTTCATCAACAACTTGGCGCTTTAGTGTCGAGATATTTTTGGCGGCACTGCTTGATGCAAACCAACCGTCACAATCATAATCAAGTGCCTTAGTTACGGCGTAGGCGGTCGTAGTTCCCGAAGGTACGACTTCTCCTAAGATAAAAAGTTCACTCTCTTTTAAAATCTCTTGTGCATACCTTTTGCCCTCTAAAAAGAGGTTTTTGGCATCTATTTTCGCTCCATCAATAATAGAATCTGAATAGCTTGCATCAATCTTTGTCACGGGAGCTTTTGGAGAAATCGTAAGCCCTGCATCTACAAAGTGTAGTGGCAAAGAACAGAGTTGCCTGACGGCAGAGGCGATAAGAACGGGAGAGGGCGGGCCATCAGGCATCTTTGCGATGTCAGGCATAGATTTAGGAAAACCGTAATAGAGCACCTCCATATCAAGAGCAGGCGTATACTCTATGAAACCCGGAAGCCCCGCAACCGTTATACCCTCAATCTCGGCAGTTTTTGTGTAGCTTCCAACTAAAAGAAATTTTGCTTGAAGCGAGCCTATTTTTTCTAGAAAATTGTCATTGCCCTGTACTTTTTTAATCATAGCCGAAATTATAATACATTTTCGACGGACTTTATTGAAAAATCTAATAACTACTTCATATTATGAAGCATCATCAATGTCCTCTTTTAATAAATGATCAATGTTTTGAATGGTACCTACGTCTCCATTCTCTTTAAGAAAAATTGAACTTTGTTTGAGCCTTCCTGCTACATCGCCTCTTTCATCTGTTAGAGTAAATTCTGTCTCACTATTATTTAAATATATTGCTCCGACTCCAACCTCTCCTAATGCTAAAAGTTTATCTTCACCATTTATATCTTTTACCCAAATTCTTAATTTGTTAAAGATTGTATCATTCTCATCTATCCAGTTATTGCTATCATTGTCATACAATGCAAGGTCTGCAAAACCGTCACCTGATTTGGTTCCAAAAAGTTCGCTTCCATTATTGATCTTACCGTCACTATTTTTATCAAGACTCAGATATCCACTGCCTGAACGAAGTATAGAGATTTGATCCTCTATCCCATCGGTGTCAATATCAAAGGCGAACTTTGTAGTGGTTAACTGGGCACTTGATGCATTATAGTTAATGACCAATGGGTCTTTAAATTGAAGATTTTTATCATAGTCCCTAATAAATTTTCTTGACAAATTTAATTCGATATCTATATCAATCTCTTGCCCCTCTTTAGTTTTAACAATTCCTGCAACACTGTAAGATAAACGTTCCCCCTCTCTTCTATCTACTACACGTCCAAGTTGACTCACATTCATCGGTTGAGCATTACTAGAATCAAAAACTTGACCTTTGGAAGTCTCATTGACGGTTGCACTACTGTATCTTAATTCAGTTTTACTGCTCATATCATTACCGGACTTATAGATTTTTATGTGATTTATGAGTGATGTGCTAATATCTCTAAGAAGAATAGCTTCATCTTTTGTAAAGCCGGAAAAATCTACTCGCTCAGTGATTAACTGACGAATAGTTATACTCTTTTCCTTTTCTTCCCTCTCTTGCCTTCTGATTTCAGTCATTTTAGCAACTCTTTCCTCTTGAATTTCTACGGAAGAGAGGTGCTCGCTAGACATATTTATACTAGAACTTTCAATTTTCATTTTAAATCCTTTTAGAACATATATAAAAAAGTGAAAAAATATCACCTTTGACTTTTAAAATGAGCTTCTATATAAAATCGGATGATATGCCAATTCATTAAATAAAAATAATTAAAGTTATTATTAAGCTGGTTAGTAGGGGTACTGTTGATATAGTTAAGTCAGACTTTATAGACAGTATGTGTTTAATTGCAATTTTTTTGCAAATCACAGGTAGCAAAAATTATAGATTGAACGAGCCACTTTTGCTACCTGAGTGAATTTATACGCTTAAGTCTATTTGTTAGCAGGGTGGTCTGGTTGATTTACCTGACGTAGACCTGAGCTAAAATGTTTGTAGTCCCAAGCAACGCTATCACCATCTTCTAAGATATATGCACCAAAACCGACTGAGGGCATATGGCCGTTGACTAAATACACCCAGTAGTATCCGTTACCATCTTGATTACTTTCGACACCATCAATAGCAGTTAAGTAGGCACTATCTCCTGAACCGGTTGCAGTGTAAGTAATTGATGGATTACAGCTTGTAGCCTCATCCATAAGATCTTGCACTGTAGTATCGGTGGAAATAGCTAAACCATCACAAGCCTGATAGGCTGGGTCGTGCCATTGTGATTGCCAATCTATAAATAAATTTGCTGTATCAGACATTTTTTCTCCTTGAATTACATCAATCTGATTAAGTTTGGAAAGAATACTTCATTTAAATTTTGAAGTTTGATATTCTTTCTGGACATGTTTTAACATACTCTACTTCTGAAAATATTCTTCCCAGTTAGGTTAAAGAGTGAATATTTATATAGGACGTACCTAAACGCTGACACTGTACGCTTGGGTATTTTATGACAAAAAAACTAAGAAAAAACTGATAAATAAATAAAAAGTGAGAAATATTTCAATTTAGTAATTTCATAAAGATGCTTACTTTCAATATATCGCTTCAAACTATTCTGCATAACTAGAGAAAAGTAATACATCCCATGTATAGTTTGTATAGTTAAAATGAAAAATATAGATGCAATTTTAAAATGCAATACTGCATTGAAATTACATATATAAAATCGTTATGTAGTAAACCGTTCAATAATCTCTTTTGTTGCAACAACTTCAGCATAAACTGATGCAAGTGCAGCCATAAAAGATGCATGTACCTCTCTATTTGAAACATTCACTTCATCAAACGACAGATTTCTTGTTGCACACGCATCATGCGCTACCGTACAAGAAAAGCCTTTATCAAATGCTGCTCTAACTGTAGCATCCACACACATATGTGACATCATGCCGCAAAAGATTATCTTTTTAACGTTACGTGAATGCAAAAACTCTTCAAGCTCAGTATGTAGAAAACTATTTGGAAAGTTTTTAGTAATAATTTTTTCATTTTTTAAAGGATATACGCTTTCATGTATTTCAGATCCTTTTGTATCAGGCAGAAAAAAGGTTGCTCCCTCTCTTGTTGATATATGTTGGACATGAACTATTGGGGTACTCTTATCTCTAAAAATCTCAAGCAGTGATTTCGCATTAGCAGCGGCAGCTTCTGAACCTCTTACCTCCATTTTTCCACCCGGAAAGTAATCGTTTTGTATATCAATTATCACTAGTACATGCGACATTAATTTTCTCCTGTTTTGTAATGTTTGGACTATAATCTTATAATAAAATAATTACAAATTTTTTATGGAGTACTTAAGTATTTTGAAAAACTGCCATTTGTAAATCTTGTAGAAATGATCTGATTTGCGACTCGTACTTAGGAAGATGCAATAATGCTTCGACTTCCTCTTGAGTTTTTCCTAAGAGATTTATTCGTAAAAAAATATCTTCTAAAAAATTGTTACTAACAGTAGAGAGAACTAACCTTAGTGAATGAAGCATATCATCACCTCGATGTGAAGCGTGTGCTAAAGCAATGGGTTTATCGATAATTTCATAACGAGAGACCATCCAGTCAATTGCATTTTTAAGACCTCCAGGGATGGTGCGAACATATTCTGGACTAGAAATAATGATAGTATCATTCATTGCAATAGCTTTCATTAATTCGTGTACGATATCAGGTGTTTTTTCTCCCTCTTCGTCAGGTGAAAAAATGGGTAGCAGGTTAAGATTATCATACAAAGAAATTTCAATGCCTGGTGGAGCAAACTCTTTTAAGGTTTTTAGAAAAGTGGTATTTGTAGATGTTTTTCGGACACTTCCAGAAATGGCTAAAATTTTCATATTATGCTACTTTAATGAGATATATCTAATAAAATTGTTATAACTATACAAGAAGTCTGTTAATAAACCTCTTTTTTATGGGCTATTCTAATTAAAGTGGCAACTAGGATATCGTTTTTTCTAGCTTACTAAACATCTGCATTAACTAAAATTAGATATTATATTAATTATAAGCGGATATTTAAATTAACGAGAAACAATAATGACATATGTCGATATAATTTTTATTCTTGGTGCGATCCTTTTACTGGTATACATCGCATCAGTCCTCACAACTGATCCAAAGAAAAAAGTTTCTTGTGAAGATTCCCTAATTGATAGTGTATATATCCCGCAGCATAACCGAAAAAACAAAAAATGAAAAATTTAAGTATTACTTCGTGTAGATCTAAAAAATTTAAAAATCTACACTTGAGTGTCTATGAGAGTCTGTCTGACTATTATAGTCACATAACATCTGATGCTAGTAAAAATATCAAATGCATTAGAAAAATACGTCAACATCTTGAAAAACACTCAAATAAGCTAAGTACGGTTGAAGCTGAAATGCTTCTATTGATAGATAAAATGTTTATTGATGAAGATAAGACAATAGAACACTCATGCTCTCATGATAATGGCGATTGGTCTAACGTGAAACTGATGGTTGAAAAAAATATCAGTTACAATAGAGCAAATAAACGTACAAACACGATTGAAGATATGAAAGAGTTTGAGCTATTATTTGATTCAATAGCCTTAAATGCCAAGTTAAGTATACTAAGCAGATAAAAAAGTAGCTAAACTCACCTAATTGAGCCAATTTGAAGGAAAGCAGTTGGATAACTCTGCAAATATACAAAATGCAAAACAGATCATTAAAGAGGCGGATGCCATTCTAATAACTGCCGGTGCAGGTATGGGAGTAGATAGCGGTTTGCCTGATTTTAGGGGTAATGAGGGTTTTTGGAGAGCCTATCCGCCTTTGAAGGATAAGGGTATAGGTTTTACCACTATGGCAAATCCAGAGTGGTTTGAAAGCGATCCAACCTTTGCTTGGGCATTTTACGGTCATAGGCTCAATCTTTATAGGCAGACGACACCGCACAGGGGTTTTCAGCTCCTGCTTGATTTGGTAAAACAAAAAAACAGTAACTATTTTGTATTTACATCAAATGTAGATGGGCAGTTTCAAAAAGCTGGATTTGATGCAAAGAAAATCGTTGAAGTTCACGGCTCTATCCATCATCTGCAATGCACTAAAAATTGTCAACAATACATTTGGAGTGCCGCTACACTGCAAATAGATGTTGATATGGACAGTTTTAGATCAAATATAGTTCCTTCCTGTGTACATTGCGGAGCGACGGCTAGACCAAATATCTTGATGTTTGGCGATTGGAAATGGGAATCTCATAGAACCGATGCTCAGGAGAGTAACTTTGCTTCTTGGTTAAAAGATGTTGAGTTAAAAAAAGAGAAATTGGCGATCATTGAAATCGGTGCCGGAACCGTTGTACCGACGGTTAGAATGTTGGGAGAACAGATCAGCGGCAGTTACCTAAATGCAACACTGATTAGGGTAAATCCAAGAGATTATATGGATGCAGATATTGCAATAATGATGCCTGGGCTTGAAGGAATAGAACAGATACTGTTTTAGGCATACTCCTCATACTTGGCATCTTTTAAATACTCAATTTTATCTTATCGGTTGTAAATTGATGAATTAACATCTGAATCAAATTTTGATACGGTATAGCACTCTCTAATGATTTTTTCTTAAGCTCGTATAGATCATTTTCCGATATTCTAATTGAAATTGCTTTTTTCTTTTGATGTTTGATGATGGATTGTAGCTCCTGTTTTCGCTCATCAATGTTTCCTTTACTTTCCCACTCTCCATTTTCAACACTTTCTAAAATATCAAGTTCAAACTCATTTAAATTAGCCATTGTTAGCTCCTTTTAAATACTTTTTATTCATTTTTCTCGACGGAATAATTGTTTTTAAAAATACCTATTTTAAAATGTATTGCTCATTAGGGTAAATCCAAGAGATTACATGGATGCGGATATTGCTATAGTAAAACCTAGGCTGGAAGGGATAGCACAGATATTGGATTAGTAAAGAATTTTCTCAAAAAATTTTTGTTTTTTATAATCAATCTGCTCTAAATTTTCCCTATACTTTAAAAGTTTTTTCTTGAACCTCCAGCCATTGTTCATAATTTTCATTCTTATAATTTTTGTTAGCAAGTGTTACAAGATTATCTTCACTTAAATCTATTCCACAAAATGAGCAATTACCTAGCTCTAGTTCACCGGATGGAGAAAATATATTTTGTGTAGAATGATGTATTGTTTGACACTGTTTACAATAGCCGACCCCATAATAGGGATCAAGAGCAATAATACTGTGCCAAAACCTGTTATATTTTGAACTTCCGTTCTTGATAAATTCGTAATAGAGTGGATACTTATTCTTAATATCGTAATTGTTTAATATTTCAACGACGAAAGAGATAAAAAAAGCTTTTTTCTTTTTACCGCCACCAAAGTACTTAATTTCCTCTTTTACCTCTTTAAATGCGGTCAAAACTTCCGAAACAGAAGCATTAATAAGATCAGGAGCGATATAGAGACATGCAATAACAATGTATAAATCTTTATAACTTGCTACATAGTTCACAATTGTCATTTGGTCACATTTTTTGAAGTTTGATGCTAGAACTTCAACATGAAAATTAGATTTAAGCTCTCTTGTCAGTTTCACTATACTGTCAACATTTGCAATCGTATAGGAGGAGAATTCCATCAAATTCAAAGAAAAAAATTGATTAAACTTCTCTTTTGTTGGTTCGTGATCTAGATCAATATACTCTTTTGTATTATTTTCCATAAATGCCTCTGATAGGTTTTAACTTCCATTTCTCTTTCATAATTACTTGCTATACTTAAATAATATTATACGTGCAAAAAGGCTAATTTATAGTTAAATGTTTTGTTAAAATGGTCTTCAAATATATATCTACTTTCAAGATTAATAGGTAAAATTACACCATGAAAACACTATTTATCGGCGGTGTGAAAAGCGGTAAGTCGAAACTGGCGGAAGCTTTTATCCTTGATTTTGAAAAAAAACCAATCTATTTGGCTACGACTGAGATTTTAGATGATGAGATGCGTTTGCGTGTTAGTGCACATAGAGAGCAAAGAGTGGACTTGTTTGAAACTGTAGAAGAAGCTCGTTATCTGTTGCGTACTTTAGGAGCAAGCCCAAAAGCGGTTTTGGTTGAGTGTGTCACTATGTGGATGAATAATATGATCTATTACGGACATAGCGATGCAGATATTTTAGATGAATTAGAGGCTGTTATGCAGCTCGATATTGATATCGTTTTTGTTTTAAATGATGTGGGTACGGGTGTGATACCCGATAATGCTTTAGCAAGACGTTTTGTCGATCTTAGCGGAAGGGCGTCACAGATTATCGCTGCACAGTGTGACGAGGTGTATCATGTGATAGCTGGAATCGCTCAGAAGATAAAGTGATACACTAGTTCTCTTTAGACAATACTTTTAATTTTTCTTCATACTCATCTTTTTCAATCTCACCCTTAGCGTAACGGTTATCCAGTATATCTTTTGCAGAGCTGTTTTTAGATTTTTTTCTATTGTCGATCAGAAAAAAGATGATACCGATTGCCAAAATAGCAAATATTAGCGGATTGATACTAGAGAGTGAACATGCATTCATTGTTTATTTCCTTTAAAAGTTCAATTATACACTTTTTATCTACGAGGAGCATGTGAGCGCGATATTTTTATAGTTTTCTGGTGTCTCTTTGGCATACTCTTCAAACTCCGGTAGTTCATCGTATGGATGTGCGGCGATATATAAAAGCGTCTCTATCATAGAGTTGTCTCCTTGTAGCGATTTCTCAATGGCATTTTGGAGGAGATAGTTTTTAAGAACGTACTTTGGATTTTTTTTGAGCATGAACTCTTGCCTTTGTGTCAAATCAACTTTTTCCTTTTCAAGGCGGTTGTCGTAGATATTTAGCCATTTATCTAGTTCTATTGGGTTCATGGTTATCTCAAAAAGAGGCATCCTATCGCCGTCGTATCTGCTGAGCGTTCTAAAAAAGAGGGTGTAGTCGACAAACGATTCTTGCAGTGCTCCGATAAGCTCTTCGATCAGCGTTTCATCCTCTTTTTGCTCTGTAAATAGCCCCAGTTTATCTTTCATAATGGCGACATATATATTTTTATATATAAAACTTCCGTAATCATCTAACTTTTTTTGCATTTTCTGCGGCGAAATGATGGGCGAAAGTGCCTTTGAGAGTTTTGTTAAGTTCCAGTATGAGATATTTGGCTGTTCTGCGTAGCTATACCTACCTGCCTTATCGGTGTTGTTGCAGACATGCCCGTAGTTAAAATCATCCAAAAAGGCAAAGGGACCATAATCTATCGTTGCGCCCGCTACCGACATATTGTCCGTGTTCATAACGCCGTGACAAAAACCGATGGCTTGCCACTGGGCTACTAATTTCGCTGTGTTATCAACTATTTCTGAAAACATTTTATAAAAACGATCCTCATCATTTTGTAGATGTGGATATGACTCAGCTATAACATATTCGGCTAGCTGTTCAAGCTTGTCATACTGCTTTGTATAGTAGAAGTATTCAAATGTGCCAAAACGCACCCAACTTGTCGACATGCGCATCACAATCGCCGCATTTTCTATGCTGTTGCGCACGATTTTTGTATCTGAGCCTATGATCGCTAAAGCCCTAGTCGTGGGAATGCCCAAATGAAACATCGCTTCACTGACCAAATACTCTCTGATAGAAGAAGGTGTCGCAGTACGACCGTCAGCCATGCGAGAGTAGAGCGTTTCACCGCTTCCTTTGAGTTGCAGGTTCCAGCCATCTATCGCTCCTATATTTATGGCTCTACCGTCACCTAATCTTGGTGCATAATGACCAAACTGATGCCCTGCATAACACATGGAATGAGCTCTTGCACCCTTTGGCATCCATTTTCCGTTTAACAGTTCTATCAGTTGTTTCAAGTCCAAGGAAGCTTCATCTAAACCGATAAGTTTTGCTACGTTTGGATTGAAACTTATTAATTGTGGATTTTCTAAGGGTATGGGTTCAACAAAGTCATAAAATTCACCCTCAAGTTTTAAATAGGGCGTTTCAAGTTCAATCTCTTCAAGTCTCATAGAGTGCCTTTGGTAAATGCGCTCATAGTATATTAAAATCCTTGTAAAGTTCTTAAAGAAAAAATATTGCAATTGCAATTTAACATAAACACAAAATATATTTTTTATACAACTTTTTAATGATATTATCATATATAGGAGAGGTTATGTAGTTTGTAGCATAAATTGGAATGGGGGATATAGAGCGCCCCCTCTTGTATAAAGTGGTTTATAAAGGTTTTGAGTTATGAATACGTTTGAAGAGCTTTATCTAAAAAGGTATCAGCGACAAACAGATACTTGGAATAAATTATTACAACATATCACCGAGATAGTCGGTGCTTCCGGATCTACGCATAAATTGACCAATAGTGAAACATCCAAAATACTCCAAATAGTCAATGAACTCGCTCGGCTAGATGAGAGAGGCGTTTCATCTACAAGTGATGCCGTAACTCAACTCTACTCTCGCCTTGATCTATATTTAGAAAGTTTAGGGATGAGTAATACTCAGATAACCCATTTTTTAAATGAAATATTTGGTGAAGAGCATCGGCATATCCCTAAAATTAAAAAACCTCGCCCTAAAAAAAATCATCCAGAAGAGGAGAGAATGCATATCCCGGACTTTGATGAGGTGAATTCAAGTTTATATGTTCCGGTTAATACATATTCGTTAGATCTATCTGAAGAGCAGTATCAAAAGATACAAGCGTATGCAGATAAGCACTTTGGCGGAAATATTTCTGAAATGTTTAAGAGTATATTGACTGAAGAAGGTATCATTTGAACACTGCTGTGGTAAAAAACCTATGAGGCTTGGCCTCAAGGATAAATGGAGTTAATCTAAGTCTACCCAATCCATTTTTTTTCTGCATTTCGTATCATGCAATCTTTCTACACTTCCTAAAATTGAATCAAGTGCATGTTCAAACTGATCTCTATTCATGTCTGTATAGGCATCCGTTAATTTTAAAACTTTTCCTGCAAAAGAAGCAAAAAAAGTTACATAAAATATGTTCTTTATTAAGTATTTTATAGAGTTCTTTATGAAGAGCGTAAAATTTAAGAATAAGTCCCTGAATTAAGGTAGTAAGTGCGATAATATTTAATATAAATAAAGATGTACTACAATTATAAAAAATGAGGTGTAAAGTTGAGTTGGTTGTGTCAGTGAGAGTGAGCGGATCCAATGATACAAAAAAATCTTTTTCGGGAAAGTATGGCTTATGAATTTGAGTGATAAAAATATTGAGATCATGGAGCTTCTTGCAATATATAAATTTCTTACTATCTCTCAAATGGTTAGACTTGGAGTCAGTGAGCATAAAGAGAGCATTAGACGAATGCTTAAAAGATTTAACAGTACACCTAAAGGGTTGATTGCAAAAAAAAGCTTCCCAGTTCACTATGAAAAAGGAAGACTTGAAGATATCTATTCGCTTACAAAAAAGGGAGCTTACTTTTTAGCTGATGTAAAAGATTTAGAGTTTAATAAAATTGAATATGCAACCGGTAAAAAGCTCTTTTTTCATGACTATGCTCATCGTATAGCTACAATTGACTATCATATACAACTCAGAGAAGTGCTAAAAGAGAAAAATCAGACTTTAGATTTTATAGAGTTTTATTTTCAAAAAGAGGGAAATAATAGTACAAAAAATTCTAAAGAGAGACTAAGGGCTAAAACAAGAATTGATTTTGTTGATGGCGGACACATAACTCCAGATATTATTTATAAATATTCAGATCAAGAGGAAGATTATCTTTTTTGTGTTGAAATTCTTATGGATCAAGATACAAATCGTGCGCTCGAACAGATTGATAATCATATAGTAGCAATAACACAAGGGGCAGTTAGTGATAAATATGATTTTAAAAGAGATAATCGAGTTATTTATGTATTTGCAGAAAATAGTACAAAAGATGCAATTGAAAAGAAGTTTTTGAATGACAGCAAATATGTTAAGTGGGTAAAGTATTTTATATTTTCACAATATGAATAATAATTTTAAATTTTTTACGCTTTAAAATGGCGCGCTCGTCAGGATTCGAACCTGTGACCGCCGGTACCGAAATTTGAATTTTCAAAATTTGCCAAAGCTCTTAAATCCGCTATTTTAGGCATTCAAAGGCATTTCTGGTTACCGATAATTTTATAAAAAAGTGTGTTTTTGAGAATAAAAACTGCACACTTTCTGCACACATTTTTTAAGAAGCTATAAATTCCATAGTTGCTTTTTGAAGTAAGGCAGAACGACTCATATTATGCTCTTTTGCGTATTTATCTGCAAGGTCTAAAAAGCTTTCACTAACTGAGATATTAATTCTTTTGCTTTGATTGCCAAAATCTCTAATAATTCCATCAACTGAGATATCTTCATCAATTTTATTAAAGTGTATACCTATCCCATTGGCTATAAGTCTGTAATCTTTTAAATCTTCACTTATTGCTTTTGATAATCTCTCTGTATAGCTGTATGGAACACTCAACACTTTATCCGTATTAAGTTCAATATACATCTTTTCATCACCAAAGCCAATAGACTTTATAAGGATTCTATTTTTTGAAGTATTCATTCCAAGCCTCCTTCAATTTACTGCTATTTTGTTCAACTAATTGGACAAGCTTTTTTAACTCTTTTGAATTTACATTATAGCTATCTGTAACAGATAAGCTATCAATTTCAATTCTTACATAACTATCTGCCTTTTCAATATGTATATGTTCAGGAGTATGTTCATCACTAAAGAAGAAAAATCTCCATCCATCTATTTTTAATATTGTTGGCATTAGAGTCCTTTGTGTAATTATACACAATTTTAAATTTATGAGAAAAACCGAAGTGCGTTGAAAACTGCACATTTTCTGCACACATTAATTTTTAAAAGTCTGATTTTTAGTTGGAATGGCTTAATTTAGGGGTTTTAAATGGCGCGCTCGACAGGATTCGAACCTGTGACCGCCGGTACCGCAAACCGGTGCTCTATCCAGCTGAGCTACGAACGCTTATTTATGAGGGCGAAATTATAGCATAGTTTTTTAAAATTACAATAGACTTCTTGCAAAACTCTAGTAGCCATCAGCTTTACAAAGAGAGTTTTAATCAAGGCAGATGTTCCTAAGCGTAGCCTTAGCTACGGTTAGGGTTATCTAACGAAGAGTAAAGCTCTCTTTGTGAAGCCCGTAGGGAGACTAACAAAGCAGTAATCTTGCACAAAACAAGAAAATCGTTTTTTGCGTTAGCAAAAATGTTTCTTTAAAAAAATATTTTAACCTTAGCTATGGCTAGGCTTAAAAATTTATTTTGCACAATCTCACCACTTTTTTAGTCTCTGATGACTGCTAGAGTTTTGCAAGAAGTCTAATACTATTCGCGTAATTTAGCCAACTTAAGTGCAAAATCTACTTCATGTTTACTCACACGCATCTCTTTTGCGATACTTTCAGTTGGAAGACCCTGCTTGTACATATTGATTATTTTGTGGTCATCCACTAGATTTGAGCTCATAGGCATGGTGAGTCCTTTTAATCCATCTTCGATAGTTACCAATCTAGTATTTATTTCATTTTTTGAGTGTTCAAAGCTGTTTTGAATCTCTTCCATCATGTGTGCAATCGGTTCAGCCATCTCTTTAAACTGGTTATTGAGTTCACGCTCTAGGTGCGCTTCATGCTTCTCTTTTTCTTCATCTAAGCGCTGTTGCAATCTTGATTCAAAGGTCTTTCTATTTTTATGAACCTCTTGCTGCAGTTGATCTATCGCTTGAGCTAGTGAGCGGATTTGACGACTGTTTTCTGCATCTTTTATATAGATATAGAGTATTACAAAGAGTAAAATAACGCCGAATGCTATAACGATCATAGAACTCATTTGGAAGCTCTCATCTCTCTGATCATAACTCTCTCTCTAGCCGTAAAGTAGCTACCCCACTCCTTTTCATCCCTTTGATGCATTCTGGAGATTCGAGCCAGTTTATCACTCTCAGCGATAAAAAAGAGCGGTATATCTCTGCTTGGATAGGTTGGCATCATGATACGCCCGTAGTAGGTCACTCCTTCTGTTAATGAGCCTTTCTTAAGCTCAAAATGTGTAAAGCCGATTTTACTTATATCTTCATAATGGGCTAGTTCGATACGATCAGGTTTTTCATTTTTAATAAGTCCTTCGAGTGCATCAATCTTTCTGTGCAGTTCAACTAGAAGGTTCAGTAGTACGGGGTCACTCTCTTGTGTTTCTCCTCTTGCTTTTGCTAGTTTCAGCCATTGGGCTATCGGGTCATCGTCACTTTCACTCATTCTATGATACTCGCGATCATGAATATCACTCTCACCTTTTGCCTCTTCAAAATCTAAACCAATAGGTGCGTCGACTAATCTAGCATTTTCCATTAGAGTGCCTTGTCTAAGATGATAAATAGTAAAAATAGAACACCTAGATAACCGTTCACGGTAAAAAATGCGCGATTTATCTGCATCGTATCTTTTGAGACTAAAGAGTGTTCATAGTAAAGCATTATAGCAGCACTTATTGCCGCAATGTATCCAAATGTTCCAAGTTCGGCGGCAAAACTAAAAAGTAGCCAAAATAGTACGCTGTTGAAGTGAAATATTTTAGCGATAAAGAGTGTTGCATCCTTGCCAAAACGTGAGGGGATGGAGTGTAGTCCCATTCTTTTATCAAACTCCATATCTTGCAGCGAATAAAGCAGGTCAAACCCCGCAACCCAAAACATAACGCCAAAAGAGAGCAGTAGCGACCACAGAGGAATCGCTTCACTGACCGCTACGACGCCTGCTATAGGCGCTAATGCTAAAGAGACGCCAAGCACCAAATGCGCAAGTGCGCTAAAACGTTTAAAATAGGAGTAGGAGCCTAAAACGAGTAGAATTGGAAAAGAGAGCCAAAAAGCTAGATCGTTGATATACAAGGCGATGAGTACAAAAGCGGCAGCATTGAATGTTGCAAAGAGTGAAACCATCCAGGGTCGTAATCTCCCATCAACACTTGGACGCTCACTTGTTCTAGGGTTTTTTGCATCAAAATTTCTATCGACGTAGCGGTTGAGCGCCATTGCAAAGTTTCTTGCTGTAACTGCCGCTAAAATTCCAAGTATGAGCAGTTTCCAGCCAAACCAACCGTTAGCTGCTACGATCATGGCTATCAAAATAAAAGGGAGTGAGAAGATAGTATGTTGAAACATCACCAATTCGTTAAAAGTGCGTAATAAAGATATGATTTGTTTCACTAATTACCCTGTTTTTTTGTGAAATTATAGCAAACATAAGCTATCCTTGCACAATGTCAAATCAAGAAATTGCGATTATCGGTCCTACTGCTTCGGGAAAAACAGATTTAGCTTTAAGCGTTGCACACAAACATGATGCACTCATCCTCTCGCTTGATTCTCTTAGCGTCTATCGTGAAATAGATATCGCCTCTGCAAAACCCACTCAAGAGGAGCGCTCAGGAATTGAGCATTTTGGAATTGATTGTATATCTATTGATGAAAAGTTTAATGCGCAGGTTTTTATAGAGGAGTATGAGAGGGCAAAAAAAGAGGCGCAAAAGCTTAATACAATGCTCATCATCGTCGGAGGAACAAGTTTTTATCTGAAATCGTTACTTGACGGACTTTCAGATATGCCTAATATCTCCAAAGAGAATACGCAAAAAGCAGAAAATTTGCTACGAGACAGAGATGAAGCACATAGATTTTTACACTCTATTGATGCAGAACATGCTTTGAAGATACCAAAAAATGACTCTTTTAGAATGCTCAAAGCATTGGAGCTCTATTTTGAGACGGGGGTGCCATCTAGTAAATATTTTAAAGAGCACCCAGCAAAACCTATTATCGAAGATATCGTCATTTATAACATCGTAACTGAGCGAGAACTCCTAAGAGAGCGGATAATGATGCGTACGAAAAAGATGATAACAATGGGCATTATAGATGAAGCTGCCTATTTGGAAACAAAATACGGCAGGGCACCCAATGCGATGAAGTCTATCGGTATTAAGGAGGTTCTTGAGTTTTTGGACGGCAAATACGATAAACAGACACTTTTAGAACAGATTGCCACCCATACGGCGCAACTTGCAAAGCGTCAAACTACTTTTAACAATGGGCAATTTTCAAATTCTATTAATGGGACGCTCGAGGAACTCTTAAAGAGATTGATTTAGGCTATAATTGCGCCATTAAGCACTACAAGTGAGAATTTATGCAATATGACGTTATCGTAGTTGGTGGGGGTCATGCCGGTATTGAGGCATCACTTGCCGCAGCTCGCATGGGAAAACGTACCCTTTTAATCACGATTTTAGCCGAGCAGATCGGTGCGACAAGCTGTAACCCTGCAGTGGGTGGATTAGCCAAGGGACATCTTGTAAAAGAGATCGATGCACTCGGCGGCGAGATGGGGCTATTGACAGATGCTTCGGGTCTACAGTTTCGCATACTTAATGAAGCAAAGGGACCAGCTGTAAGAGGAAGCCGTGCACAGATCGATATGGATGTCTATCGTGTAATTGCTCGTAATCGCTGTTTGACGACGGATAATTTAGAGGTAAAACAAGAGAGCGTTGAGGAGCTTGTCATTGAAAACGGCACGGTTGTTGGTATAAAAACGCATCTTGAAAATGAGTATAGGGCAAAAGCGGTCATTATAACGACGGGAACATTTTTAAATGGGGTTGTGCATATCGGGACAACGAAGCAAAGTGCCGGACGTTACGGTGAGTTTCCTTCTGTGGGGCTCAGTGATTCGTTAAAACGTCAAGAGATACGAATGGGACGTTTGAAGACCGGAACTACTCCAAGGATTGATGGAAGCAGTATAGATTTTTCGGTTATGGAAGAGCAAGGCGGTGATGAAAAGCCCGTAGCATTTAGTTTTCGAACGAACAAAGAGCAATTTTCTTCAAAAAAACAGCTTCCATGTTTTATAGCATATACGAATACCGATACGCACACTCTTATAGAGAGTAATTTTCACCGTGCACCGCTTTTTACGGGTCAGATTGAGGGGACCGGACCGCGTTACTGTCCTAGTATCGAAGATAAGATAGATAGATTTCGTGATAAAGAACGTCATCACCTTTTTATTGAACCGCAAAGTGCAGAGGCAACGGAGTTTTATATAAACGGCATGAGTACCTCTTTGCCGCCTGATGTGCAGATACGAATGATACAAAGTGTTAAAGGGTTGGAGAATGCCCGAATTGTACGTTACGGATACGCAATCGAGTATGATTACGTCGATCCAACCGAACTAACGCATACATTGGAAACCAAAAAAGTTTCTAATCTTTACTGTGCCGGACAGATTAACGGAACGACAGGATATGAAGAGGCGGCAGCACAAGGACTTATGGCAGGGATAAATGCCGCACTGAAAATTGATAATAAGGCTCCGTTTGTGCTTAGACGAGATGAAGCCTATATCGGTGTTTTGATTGATGATCTGGTAACAAAAGGGACAAAAGAGCCTTATCGCATGTTTACCTCACGCGCGGAGTATAGATTGCTGCTGCGTGAAGATAATGCAGATTTGAGGCTAAGCAGATACGGACATGAACTGGGTCTGCTTGATAGCGACTTTTTACAAAAAGTAGAGAATAAACGCCAAGAGATAGAAAAAGGGATGGAGCTTCTTCAACAAAGCGTTACTCCAAATAAGGAGATGATCAAATTTTTAGCTTCCATTGATGAAGAGAAGATTAATGATAAAACGACGCTTTTGGCAATCGCTTCAAGAAAAAGTTTTACGTTGGAAAAATTAAGAGCACTTGTGCCTGATATTGAAACACTAAGTTTAGAAGCGCAAGAGCAGGTTCTTATCGGTGCAAAATACCATCGCTACATTGAAAAGCAGCAGACGCAAATCGAGAAGATGAAAGGTATGATGAGTGTCGAGATACCAAAAGATATAAATTTTGCTTCAATTTCAGGGCTTGGAAATGAGGCAATTGAAAAGCTTGAACACTTCGCACCGCCGACACTTGATGCAGCGAGCAGAATTAGCGGTATCACCCCTGCGGCTATTGAGATACTGCATATTTATATAAGGATGAGGCAAAAATAGTCAAAAAAATTTTTAAGTAATTTTTGCTTTCATCAAGAGGTATGTTTTTTGCTTCTTAATTATAATCTTATTTGTTGTGCCAAAAGCAACACAAGGATTATGCAGTGAATATTTCAAACCAATATAATTTATATACAAATTATATTCAAAATTCAAAAATTTATCCACCTAGTTATGAGCAAGTAGTTGAAAAAAGATCTCAGCACATGGATAGAGTCACAATATCTAATGAAGCCAGAGCACTTATGGAAGAAGAAAATCTTCCTATTGAAGCCTATGCACTTCCCAAATGGATGGCTGATTTTCTACCAAAAGAGACCATACTCTCTAATGTGCGACCTAATAACAAAGCTATAGAGTATTTTGAGGCACTAAGGATGGATTCATCTCTGTCGAACGAGGAGAGAAGAGAAATGCGTAAAGAGTACCTTGAGAATGATTTGGAGCATCAAAAGTGGTTGCAACGTGATGCGTCAATTCAAAAAAATAGCGATAAAATAGATAGCTATAACTTTAAGATAATCAGATATTTAAATGAAGCAAGAGAAGAGAATGGCATTATGAATGCCAAAGATAATTATGAAAAAACTGTTATGATCAAGAATGAAAATCTAGATATGAAAATACATCAAAGCTTCTTAGAGCGTATCAATAATGATCCAGCCCTATTAGAATTGATGAAGCAACTAGAGATTAAAAATAGCTAATTGTGATTGACCGAGGGGGAATCATATGATGGAAGTTATAGTCTCTCTAACTATTGTTATCGTAGCTACGTTTGCTATTTTCAACATAGGGGTATTTTCAACCAAAATAGAACTTTCTCTAAGCTCGTTAGAATACATCAATTCTCAACTGAAATATCAGATAATATTGTTAGCTATTGCGTTTGTAGTGTTAAGTATAATATATTTTGTGAATAGTGAAAGTCTTATCACTTTTTTATCGATAGGTAATATTACGGCACCTGCTAGCAAGGTGACATGGTTAGGGATATCTGAGGGGACTTCATGGCTTGCTCTTGGGAGTATCTTGTCTTTTGTTATCACACTTGGAACATTTACATTTATCTATTTTGGTTTTCGTAGAAGTAGCGTAAAACTATTGAAAATTGTTCCATTTATCTCTTGGATTTTGTTTTTTTCCTTCACAAACTCCTTCTCTGAAGAGATTATTTTTAGACTAGGGGTCATCGTCCCTCTTTTTGGATTGATTGACCCTGAATATATACTTTTGATATCAGCAATTCTATTTGGACTGCCGCACTTACGTGGTATGCCAAGTGGAATTGTCGGTGCATTTATGGCAGGATTTTTAGGTTGGATTCTAGCAAAGTCAGTTATTGAAACGGAAGGTATTCTTTGGGCTTGGGGAATACACTTTTTGCAAGATATTGTTATTTACACAGCTTTTGTAATGGCATCAATTCATAAATCACTTCTTAACTCTAAAAAAGCATCTTCATTGTTTGTGTAGATGGATATAGGAATTTACTTTTAACCCTACACGCTCTATTTTTATTATCTTTATAGTACAATTTACATTAGAACGAATAATTTATAAATTCTTTAACTTCTACTATTTTTGATTATACGAGGCAAAAATGAGGCAGATTTTTTACTACATTCACACCGGACACCGTTTTGGATTAGATCGATTTCGTCGCGCGGTTGCAATTATACGAGAACTTGATTTTGAGGTTACTCTGCTTTGTAATGATTACCGCATTGCTTCGGCTTCGCGTGAGTATGGTATAAAAAAAGCAGTTGGGATTGATTCAATAAAAAATATAGCCAATATTGCGATGCAGGGTGATGTGCTGATTTACGATTCACCTGAAGGTAATGAAACACAACTTATGCAGATGATAGAGTATTTTTCAGTTTTTATTCGTCTTAGTGACAATCCAAACGATAGAGTTTTACCAAACGAATATCTGATCTCCCCATATCTTAAAGGAATGAATGTATGCCATGCATGGCCTGTTGCATCGCTCTTTTTTGAAGAAAACTTTAAAAAATATGAAAATGTTCTCTTTTACGGGGATGATGATTATGAGCGTGAGCTGCCGCAAAAATCTGCTGCGCTGAAAACTTTAGGTATTGAACTGTTGATGGGCTTTTACTACTTTTCAGATTATGCAAAAGAGTTAAAAAACTGCTTCCCGCGTATATACGACTCTAAGGAATACGAAAATATTGTGGCAAGTTCAAAGCAGATCATAACTTCATCAGCGCAATGTGCACTAGAGGCGTTGGCGTCAGGATCAAAACCAATTTTTTGGCAAAGAGATGATTATTCGAAAAATCTAAATACATACCTTTTAAGTTACTCTATTCCTGTAGTGACTCATATAAATGATGTTGAAAAACTGCTCTCTCAAGAGATTAGCTATAAAAAAATTGAAAATGAGATGCCAAAGATCAAGGTTTTTATCGAAAAATTAATTTCAAAGGATTGAGTATGATTAGCGGTGACGTAGAACTAATTCTTGGGATTATTGCTCTGACGATTGAGATTATAGTTTTTATGGTGCTAATGTATGGGATAGTTTACGGTAATAGACAAAAAACGAAGATTATTTCAGTAAATGCAAAACATAGCAGCGAAAATTCCTTGGAGAAGTTGAAAAAATCACTTATCGATAAACTTGAAAAAGAGGGAATTCTCTCTATAAACGAAAATCTTGATAAAGACGGATCAAAAACATTGACCGTATCGCTTAAAGTTTTTACAAAATAATAATCTCTCACTATTACTATTTCTAATTCTAAACTACTAACACAAAAGTAAGATTTAATTAAATTTTAGATATATTCGCTTTTTTAATAACTTAAACAAAGGCAAGATATATGCACGATAAGAGTAGAAGAGCATTTATTGGCAAGGCATTTGCAGGTGTCGCGGGTGTCGGTGCAGTTGCTTCTTTAGTTGCGATGAAAAAGACGTGGGATCCGCTTCCAAGTGCAGTTTCAGCCGGTTTTACAACCGTAGATCTTAGCTCGGTTGAAGCGGGGAAACTTAATGTCGTAAAATGGAGAGGAAAGCCGGTTTTTATCCTCAAGCATACCGACGACATTGAAAAAAATGAGATTCGTGACCTTGTTGTAGGAAGTGATCGTTATACGGTTGTTATAGGACTCTGTACGCATCTTGGTTGTATTCCCTCATGGAACCCTAGTGATAAACAGTTTAAATGTGCATGTCACGGCGGTGCTTTTGATGCAAGCGGTGTAGAGAAATTCGGTCCGCCACCACGTCCGCTTGATATTCCTCCATTTGATCTTAAAGGCAGTGAACTAGTTTTAGGTGAAGAGGGTGAGCAGTATAAAAAAATTGCCGCTGCAGCGGTGTAGGGGGGAACTGATGGCTAAATTTGAAAAATCAGAGGGTTTTGTAGACTGGTTAGATCAACGCCTTGCAATTAAAAAATTCAACAAGGTGATGATGACTGAATATTGGATTCCAAAAGATATCAACTTCTTGTGGGCAATGGGTGTAATTTTAGCAACTATGTTTGCAGTACTTCTAATCTCGGGAATATTCCTTTTGATGTACTACAAGCCCGATACGGCGCTAGCTTTTGATAGCGTGAACTACACAATTATGCAAGAGGTAGCTTATGGGTGGCTCTTTCGTCACATCCACGGTGTGGGGGCTTCGGTCATATTTTTAATCATCTATATTCATATGTTTACCGGAATCTACTACGGCTCTTATAAAAAAGGTCGTGAGATGATATGGATAAGCGGTATGTTGCTTTTTGTTCTCTTTTCAGCTGAAGGATTTAGCGGTTATATGCTTCCTTGGGGGCAGATGAGCTACTGGGCAGCGTATGTTATTACAAATATTTTTGGTGGAATCCCACTCATCGGTGATGAACTTGTTGTTTGGATAAGAGGAAACTTTTTTGTTTCAGATGCGACTCTGACAAGATTTTTTATGCTCCATGTTCTTTTAATCCCACTTGCAATTGCCGCTACGATCGGTTTGCACTTCTACGCTCTTCGTATTCCTCACGTTAATACGCAAACGGGTGAGGATGTAGACTTTGATACGGAATCAGAAAGATATCTTGCAGGCGATAAAAAAAGCGCAAAAGTTATCCCTTTTTGGCCCGTATTTATGGCAAAAGATCTTTTTGTTCTTAGTACCTTTTTGATCTTTTTCTTCTATCTTGTCTTTTTTCACTATAACTTTGCAATGGATCCTGTGAACTTTGATCCTGCGAATGATCTGAAAACTCCGGCACATATCTATCCTGAATGGTACTTTTTATGGTCTTATGAGGTGCTTCGCGGATTTTTCTTTGATATAGCCGGAATAAAAGCGTTTGATTTAGGTCTGATGGCATTTGGATTTGCGAATGCGATATTCTTTCTTTTACCTTGGTTAGACAGAAGCCCGACCGTTGCTCCGGCAAACACACGTCCATACTTCAGAGTATGGTTTTGGTTACTTGTCATAGTGATGATCGTCCTAAGCGTTTACGGAAAACTTCCGCCTACGGGAACAAATGCATGGGTTGGATTTGTATCTAGCATTTCGTTTTTAACACTCTTTATATCACTGCCTCTTGTGACTATTTTAGAAAGAAGGAGCAGTAAATGAAAGATTTAAAAATTTTAGCGGTACTTATCTTCTTTACGGCAGTTATCTATATCGGTGTTGAACCGTACGCCCATTCTGTTATGCATCCCCATGTTGCTCCGGCAGATTATAAGTTTACCGATCTAAACGATGTTACAATAAAAGAGCAAGGAAATGTCAAAAACGGTGAGACACTTGTTCAATCAAACTGTATCGGATGTCACGCTCTAAAAGCAGCCGGGATAGATGCACCTATGGATAACGCTTCTGCTGCATCCGTATATGGAGTTGTGCCACCTGATATCAGTACGGCAGGTCTGATTTATGAGAAAAACTATTTGGCACATTTTATAAAAAATCCTGCAAAAGCTTCAAAAATTGATCACAAATTCAATGATCAAAACCCTCATCCAATGCCAAATTATGAGTGGATGAGTGATGATGAGATCAATGATATGGTGGCATATCTTGTTTCAATAGCTCCAAGTCACCTTGAAGATAAAAAGGTCTTTGAGGATGCATGTTCACGCTGTCACACAATGCGTTATGCAAAAATAGAGGCTCATTCGGACGTTACGGATTATATGGGATCATACCCTCCTGATCTTTCAATCATTATACGTGCACGTTCAAAAGAGTTTTTAAACACCTTTATCAATGATCCACAAAAACAGCTTCACGGTACGGCAATGCCTCGTGTAGGGCTTAGCGAAGATGCACAAAAGCAGGTTATCACATACTTGGAAAATGTGGGTGATTCAAAAAAGGGGGAGCGCGAAGCGTTGGCTCCTTGGGTTTTAGGATATCTTGTCATATTAGCAATATTTTCATACCTTTGGAAAATAAAAATTTGGCGTGAAGTTCATTAAGTACTTATAAACTCGGATACACCGTTTTAACGGTTGTATTTGAGTCTCTTCGAAGGCTAACATCCATGTTTAATAGGCTCATTTTTTTACCGATTCTACTAATACTTTTTAGTGTTCATCTCTCTGCATTAGAGATAAGATTAAATGGTTTTGCAACAATTGCTGCGGGAATGACCGATGAAAAAGATGATGTTTATCATCATTATGACGATGAGCTCTCTTTTTCACCCGATAGTGTCCTCGGACTTCAGTTAGATGCGGAGCTATTGGATAAATTAAGCGGAACCTTCCAGCTCATGGCTTGCGAAAACTATGTAGATGATGATTTTCAGCTTGAGTGGGCATATCTTACTTATGATTATAGTAGTGATTTTCGTCTACTCCTAGGTAGAATTAGACCCTCAATGTTTTTATATTCAAGCTATCTTGATGTCGGTTATGCCTATCTTTGGGTGAGTCCACCTCAAGAGATGTACTCTTTTGTTCCTCTCACAAATATTGACGGTATAAACTTATCTTATAACCATGTTATAGGAGATTATGAGCTCTCACTCACAGGATGGCTTGGAGATAAAAAAAAGATTAGAGGTACGAAAGAGTTAACTTTTAAGTTAAATCATTCCTATATAGCAGGGGGCGAAATAGCTTTAAGTCATGATTTTGCAAAATTTAGAGTAAGTTATGCGAGGGCAAAACTTACTGCTAACCTTAAAAATATACTTCTTCAGCCCAACAAGCAGCTTTTAAGCATATATGAAAACAGAAATACTCCCGCAGAAGATAGATACCTTTTAGGGTTAGAAAAGCACCCTGAAATTCAGTTTAACGACTCTTTGGGGCAGTTTTTAGGATTTGGTATGCATGCTGACTATAAGAATATAATATTTATTTCAGAATATATCAGAAGATTTGTTAAAAAAACAGCTTTTCCTGATCTAAAAAGTTGGTATACAACGTTGGCTTATCGAATCGGTGATTTTACTCCCCATTTTACGTACTCTAGTGTGAAGACTAATGTGGCAACCTATACCGATAGAGAGGATGCTGTTCTTGAGAGTGTAGTGAATAACGTTTTGCAAGAGAGTGCCAATAAGACACAGAGTGTTACATTGGGTGTTCGTTATAAAGTTAATTCAAGTGCCGTACTTAAGGCAGAGTGGATATCAACAAACGTTGATATAGCTGGTAGCGTACAACCATTGGATGGTAAAATTAATACTTTCAAGCTTGGATTAAGTATTATTTTTTGAGTTTATCATGAAAAAGTTTTTAGTATTTTCCATCCTCTTTGTTCACTATTTATTTGCAGATATCTCTATTATTGTTAATAAAGAGAACACTCTTGTATCAATAAGTAAATCTGAACTTAAGGTGGTATTCTTTCTAAAATCAGGAAAAAGTGTTTTAAGAGATTCTAAATTTGTCAAATACAATGGTCGTTTTGCAAATGGACTTGTTCCGCTTCCCGTAGATATAGAAACGGATAATCCAATTTATGAAAAATTTTATATTGCAATAGCAACTGCAAATATTGAAAAGATGAATAGATACTGGTCAAGAAGAATTTTTTCAGGGAGAGGAGTTCCGCCTTTGCGATTAAAAAATGAACAAGAAATAATTGAATTTGTTAAAAAAAATAAAAATGCGATAGGGTATATTAATCAAAGCAATCTAACTGACGACGTAAAAGAGATTTTTACCATATCTTTTCCGTAATTTGAAAATTTTGTGCTACCCTTTCAAAAAATTAAAGAGTATTGATGTTAGTTGATGGATATGGCAGAAAAATTGATTATTTAAGAGTTTCCGTAACGGAGCGGTGTAACTTTAGATGTCAATATTGTATGCCGGAAAAGCCCTTCTCTTGGGTTCCAAAAGAGAATCTTCTCAGTTTTGAAGAACTTTTTATGTTTATAAAGGTGGCGATTGACGAGGGTGTCAATAAGATCCGTATAACTGGGGGTGAACCGACTTTAAGAGCTGATCTGGATAGTTTTATTAAGATGATCAGTGACTATAAGAGCGATATTGATTTAGCAATGACCTCAAACGGTTATCTGTTAAACGAATACGCACATAAATTAAAAGATGCGGGACTTAAAAGAATTAATATCTCACTTGATAGCCTTAAAAAAGATGTTGCTGCAAAGATTGCTAACAAAGATGTCCTTGATGGAGTACTTCGGGGGATTGAAAAGAGTTTGGCTGTAGGATTGAAAGTAAAAATAAATGTTGTACCTATCAGAGGAGTCAATGAAAACGAGATTTTAGATCTTCTTGAATTTGCTAAAGAGCGGGGTATGGGTATACGCTTTATTGAATTTATGGAAAATACACATGCATCTGAATTAACTCAAAGAATTGATAACAAAGAGATTTTAGATATCATCTCCACTCGTTATAAGTTTGAAGATGTAGGATTTGACGGAAGTAGCCCTTCGCACTACTATAGGCTTGAAGACGGGTATGAATTTGGCGTAATTGAGCCCTATGAAGATGATTTTTGTAAAAACTGTAATCGTATACGTTTAACTGCTGAGGGACATTTGATACCGTGTCTCTATTTTGATGAAGCGATGAGTATAAAAGAGGCGATCAAGGTAAAAGATATCGATAAAGCGGCACACATTTTAAAAGAGGTGATCGCAAATAAGCCTGAAAAGAATCGCTGGAGCGGTGAGAGTGAACAATCAACTCGTGCTTTTTATGAAACGGGCGGCTGATGGTTCAATTTGTAGAGGAGTTCTATAGTCTTCAAGGTGAGGGGCGCTATTACGGTACACCCTCATTTTTCTTTCGATTTGGACGCTGTAATATGCAGTGTAGGGGTTTTGATTCAAAATTTCTCACAGATGAGGGGACTATCGTAGTAGGGTGTGATTCAGTATATGCGGTAGATAAGGAGAATTTTTCCTCTTCATGGAAGAGTGTTGATGCGCAATTTTTGATAGAGGTTTTAAAATCCAATCAGAAAAAGTATCCTAATGTCAGAGATATCGTAATTACGGGTGGAGAGCCTATGCTTTATGCTAAAGATGAAGAGTTTTTATCCTTTTTGAAGTTTGCAAAATCGCAGGATTTTAGAATAACTATCGAGACAAACGGCACTTTAGATGTTGATTTTGAGACTCTGCCAATTTATAAAAATATAATTTTTGCGTTATCTATAAAACTAAGTAACTCCGGTGAGCCAAAAAGTAAAAGAGTAAAAAAAGATGTTATAAAAAATATAGTTTTAAATGCGAATGAGACATTTTTTAAGTTTAGTCTAAAGGATAGCCTGCTAAAAGAGAGTTTGCAGGAGATACAAGAGATTGAGGCTATTGCTAAGGCTGAAGTATATTGTATGGCTGTTTGTCAAAATAGTGAAGAGCTTTTAAGACAAGAGAAGGCTATAACGCAATTTTGTCTTGAAAACGGCTATACTTACAGCGATAGGCTCCATATTCGACTCTATGACGGAAAGAGAGGTGTTTGATGATTATTAGGAAACTGTTTAAGTTTGAAAACGCCCATATTGTTAGAGACTGTACATCAAAAAGATGTCGTGAGAGTGTACATGGTCACTCATATAAAATTGAGGTTTTACTAGAATCAGACTATCTTGACGGTGGACAGATGGTATATGATTTTGGGCTTACTAAACTGCATATAAAAGATATCATCGATAGTTTTGATCATGCAATATCTTTATGGAGCGGTGATGACGAAAAATATATAAAAGATATGAAACGTCACAGCTCTAGATGGGTAATGTTACCTGTCAGCCCTTCGGCAGAACAGTTTACACGTGTTATTTTCATTATGGTCGATAAGCTGCTTGAGCTTACAAAGATGGTAAATAACGAAGCAAACGTTACGCTACATAGTATCATAGTTCATGAAACAGATACGGGATATGCCCAAGGCTTTAGAGAGGATGCTTATAGCCAAAAAATGGGCTCTATTGATATTAAAGATATTCACTTTTCAGATGAGATAAAAGATGAGTGGCATGATCGAGATATGTGGGATAAGATACTTCAATTAAAAGAGTTTATCAATCCGAAAACTTTATGAGAGTAGCTATTAGTGCTTGCTTAGCAGGTATAGCGTGTAGGTATAACGCAAAAGATAAATTTAGCCAAAAAGTAATGGATAGGTTTAAAGAGGATGAAGTCTTACTTTTTTGTCCAGAAGATGCAGTTTTGTCAACTCCGAGAAAACCTATAGATATTATAGAAAAGAGGCTGCTTCAAGATAAGTTGGATGTCACAGAAGAGATAGAAAATGAGGCTTTGAAACTAGTTAAAGAGAAGCCGCAAATAGTAGTACTAAAGTCAAAATCACCCTCATGTGCACTGAAGAGTGCAAAATCTTATAGCAGTGAAAAAATAGTTCTTTCAGAAAAAGAAACAGGAGTTTTTGCTAAAGTTTTACTACAAAAACTTCCCGATACAAAATTTTATGAGGAGATAGATTTATGATTGAAATTGGAGAAAATGCACCCGAGTTTTGTTTGAGTAATCAAGATGAGGTACAGATTTGCCTGCGTGACCTTAAGGGGCAGTGGATAGTGCTCTATTTTTATCCAAAGGATAGTACACCGGGCTGTACAACAGAAGCGTGTGATTTTACCGCAGCACAGGATGATTTTTCAGGTTTGAATGCAATGATACTAGGCGTTAGTCCTGATAGTCCTAAAAAACATCGTAATTTTATAGAAAAACAGAGTTTGGGAATCACGCTATTAAGTGATGAAACGAAAGAGATGTTAGAGGAGTACGGTGTTTGGCAGCTGAAAAAGAATTATGGAAGAGAGTATATGGGTGTGGTTCGCTCTACTTATATCATCAATCCTGAGGGTAAAGTTGCTGCGTCATGGACAAAAGTGAAGGTAAAAGGGCACGTTGACGCCGTTAAAGAGAAGCTGCAAGAGCTTCAATCCTCATAAATAAAGGCTCCGGCGTAGCCAACAACGCTGCTTTCGTCATGTGTTTCATCTGCGCTTGTACTATAGTCGCTGATACTTGCTTTTAGATTTAAATTTTTTGCAGCTTGTATCATCGCCTCTACACCGATAAAGCCGCAAGCTTCGCAACCGCTGTGAAGTTTGTTAACATCTAGATCAGTTATTGCATCAAGGCAGATACTATCTAATCTATTTGCCTCTTTGAGATTTTTAAAGTGACTCAAATCGGTACTGATAACTACAAGGGTGTCACTGGAGATTAACTGTTCAATTACGGGAACTAATCTTGAAGACTCTTCATTAGAATAGATCATTTCGATAATGGGTAAACTCGGTAGATAGTGCATAATAAAAGGTACTTGAACCTCTGTGCTATGTTCTGCGTGCACCTCTTGTGCAAAACCAAGATCAAATTTGCTTAAGAGATATTTTGCATATGATGTGTCGATACCCAGCTCTCCAAACGGTGTGTCAAATTTAGTATGCAAGGAGATACTTGTACCTTTAAAATAGATCCTGTGACTTGGCCCAATAATAGCTATACGACTGTAGTTTGCAACGTCTAGATTGGCATAAACACTGTTTGCTGTATATCCAGAGTAGATATATCCGGCATGCGGAACGATAACGGCTTTTATCTTTTCAGATGAAATTGAACTTTGGGATTTTTTAAATCCAGTAAAGATACTTTTTATTGCATTAGGATCATTGGGATAGAAGCTCCCTGCAAATGAACTATGTCTAGTCATGAAAAACTCCTTCAAGTTTTCTATTGCAATTTGGACAATGCCCGTTAGACAAAATATTTTTAGTTGTGGTAAAACGGTTGCGCTCTATTAAAAGTGTATCACACTGCGGACAAAATGTTTCATTTGGGATATTGATATTGCCTTCATATACAAACGATAATCCTGCCTTTTTACCGATCTCATATGCACGCTTAAGAGTATGAGCCGATGTATAAGCGGTATCGAGCATTTTATAATCTGGATGAAAGGCACTGATATGCCACGGAACATGATTACCCAACTCTTTTGAGATAAATTCTGCTATTGCGCTTAATTCTGCGTCACTATCATTGACCCCCTCTATAACGAGTGTAGTGACCTCAAGCCAGATGTTACTATGAGCCAAAATTTTGAGTGTATCGAGTACCCCTTCAAGCTTTGTTCCAAGAGTTTTTTTGTAATAATTTGGATTAAAGCTTTTTAAATCGACATTGATCGCATCAACCCAGCTTTGCATATCTTCAAGTGTCTTTTCACTCTGATAACCGCTTGAGACAAATACGTTTTTAACTCCTTTCTCTTTTGCAATTTGACCTATATCATACGCATAGGGGTAGAAAACCGTTGGTTCGTTATATGTGTATGCAATGGAAGGGGAGTTATGTTCAATTGCAAGCTGTACGATCTCTTCAGGTGCAATATAACGTGTAGTCTCTACGGTTCTTGTCTGAGATATTTCATAGTTTTGACAAAAAGGGCAGTGAAAATTGCATCCTACCGTACCAAGAGATAAAATATCGGATGAGGGGAAAAAGTGATAAAGCGGTTTTTTCTCAATTGGATCAATTGCAAGTGCACTAGGTCTGCCATATGTAAGATTTACAAGAGAGTTATCGACATTTTTTTCAACACCGCATATACCTATTTGCTCATTTTTTAACTGACAGTGATGCCTGCAGAGCTCGCAGACAATCCTATTTCCTTTTTGAATAAAATAGTCCATGATCTACTCACTGTAACTATCGACTCTATATTTATAAATTTCAGGGTTATGCTCTAAGACATCCGCTCCAAGACCCGCTTTTTGCCCTAGATGAGCGAAAAAGATATCAAATTCTGGAAGCTGTTCCCAAACTTGGGGCAAAAAAGTAGCTTGTCTGTTTTGATGGCGTAATATTATCCCGTCTTTATAGGGAACAATGAGGCTCTTTAACTCTTCAATAGAGCTGTAAGATACCTTTTCAGGCTCACTCAAAACAGACACCTCTATCTCTATTTGATCAAACTCTTCTTGAGATAAGGGCAGAAATCTTACATCGTCAAATGCAGCAGCCTTTGCATTATAAATAACATCATCAATTAGCGTTCTATGAGAGACCAATGAACCAATACATCCACGAAGATCCCTATTTTTATTAAGCGTAACAAAGACTGCCCCGTTTTTAAGTAAAAAAGGGTACTCTTTTGTCAAATATTGCTTGTCTATTAGCTTTTGCGCTGTTAACTGTTCTTTTATAGCATCTCTAGCAATTTTTAGCAAAACTTTAGGATACATGCCGTACCTTTTTATTTTAATTGTATCATGAAAAAGGTTAGATCAGTGCCACGTGTTAATAACAACTCATTTTATAAAAAAGCAATTAAAAAATATGGTGCAACGGCAGAGGGTGTGCATTGGAATTCAGAATATACGCAACGTATCCGTTTTGAAGTGATTACCTCACTTTTGGGTGATGATATAAAAAATGCAACTATAGCCGATGCAGGTTGCGGTTTTGGACATTTTTATGACTATTTGGAAGAGAATGCAAAAGTGCCTAAACGCTATATCGGTTTAGAACTACATGATATGATGATACAACATGCAAAGAGTAGGGGACTTGAGGTCTACAAATGTGACGTATTGCGTGACGGTTTGCCTGAAGTTGACTACTATGTGGCTAGCGGCTCTTTAAATTTACTCCATCCCTTTGAAACACATCTCTTTATTAGAAGAATGTTGCAATATGCCAAAAAGGGTGTCGTTTTTAATATGCTTAAGGGTGTAAGTACGAGAGGGAATGCCTATAATAAATATGAACCTGAAAAATTGATAGAGGAGTTGAACCTCAAGACAGAAGAGATTCAACTAGTGGAGGATTATTTAGAAGAGAGTGATTTTACAATCTTCATATCGAGTCTATTTTAGTTCCGCAATAGGGACATTTCCCATCCACTTTAGTTACCTCTATTGTACATGAAGGACAATAGGAGTTTTGCTCTTGGAGTGCTTCATACTTTTCTTGTAATGTCTCATTATCATCATATTTTAACTCTTGCTGTCTATACTTTATATAGTGCTTTACTAAATCTCTCATATTCATTCTTGAGGATTCCATTAAGGAGATATCATTTACGAGAACATTTCTATTCCCCTCAAATCTTCTTTGCACCATACGCTGTTCAGCTGATAATTTTATACTCATGACAGAACCTTTACTCAATTATAATAACAATATCGGTTAAAAATATTATACTTTTAGCCAAAAATGAGAAAGCAAAAGCTATTCCTAACTAAACTGTTTTTTTTGATAAAAATTAAGCGGGTTTAGGCTTCTTAGAGAGAGTTTTAGCAAGAGTAGACATTGCTAAATCATATTTATCTTTAACGGGATTAAATTCGTCGTTGAGACTCTCAAGCTTTTTCTTGGAACCCTCATATCTTTTAAGAATATTTTTTCTCTCCGTTTTATGGTTGGAAATTTTTGTATTGAGTGCACTAATTCTATTTTCAAGCTCTTTTCTTCCGTTAAAAATCTTCTCCTCCTCTCTGTAGGAGCGTTTTAGTTCGGCTGATATTTGGTTAATTCTCTCTTTCAGTGCTGCTGGGACATTTTCTGATTCTCTACTCTCTTGAAGTTTTAGCTCTTTTAATTCATCCTTTTTCTCTTCAGTCTTTTTAAAATAGTCTTGTGATTCAGATTCAAAGTTATCCTTCTCGTCAGATAAATTTTCTATCTCTTGTTTGAGATCGTCATGCTCTTTGTCATGCTCATCTAGTTCAACTCTATAGGGTTCAAGTTGCTCTTCTGAAAGTTTAATCTTTTTGAGTGTATTGTAATACTGCATAGTTACCGACATAACGGTTAGTGCATTCCACCTATTGTGATTTTCGTCAATCAAATCGGGTTTGATTAACGGTTTTCCATCTTTGTTTAAAATCGTATCGCCGTTGTAGTAGCGTAAAAATCCTTCGGCATCACCCTCACGCTTACTTGCTTGAAATGCTAAACGTTTGGCTATGATTAGTAGTATTGCATCAAAATGCTCTCTTAGCAAAAAGTTTGCAAAGCTTTCAATTACCGGATCTTCCTCCTGCATTGTTGCAGAAACAATATCTATAAAAACATCTTGGAGATATCTAATATAGTTTGCAGTAAAGAATTCATTGCTGATATTTTCAAAGTTAAGTTCATTATCAAGCAGATCATCAACTCTAGGCTCAATTTGAATCCATAAGCTTTGCGCAAAGTATTGTGCCTTTATTTTCTCAAGCTCTTCAGGCGGAATCCCTCCAAATCTTTTATTTGTGCGCTCTTCTTTCTTTTTTTGAATAAACTTTTTAACAACAACTTTTCTGCTCATAAAGAAGATAGCATCTCGTGTATGAAGTTTGAGAGTATGTCTAAAGGATTTTTTTATCAGATCCCTAGTAAGTCCCGTACTGAGTCCCTCCGTATGCACATAAATTTTGTCCATAATTGCATTATTTACGACTAGTACATCCTCTTGTCTCCAGCAATCTTCCAAACTTTCACTCTCTTGAGAGATACAGACATTGATCTTTTGCATCACTCGGCTGTACTCTTTTTGCTGTATGGTTGCCTTCTCTTTGAGTATGATCAAGTTTTCATTTTTAAATATAACGATTAATTCATAGTTATTTGAGGAGAAAAAATCTAAAAATGCTTTTCGTATATACTCTTTATTGGTTGAAATTGCTTGCTGATCAACCAAGGTAAGAAGTTTATTATTAAGCTCTTCAGACTGCTCTTTGGAAAAATCCTCAGCATAAAAGTCTGAGGGCAAATTTTTTTGCAGGTATGTTAGAGTCGCATCATAGATCGCCTGTTGTTCCGCTTGCATCAACCGCCTTCAAGTAAAACCCTTATGATATATTTTTGATGCTGAGGAATCATTTAACCCTCAGACATCTTTTTAAACTTGAAGTAAAGACTTAGCGAAGTTAGGAACTTAGGTACAGCTACTCTTTTTTTGCGTAGAGATCTATCTTTTTATCTCTTAATGGAAGAGATGATATATATTCGACAATATTTTTCAACTCTCTTTTATTGACGTTCTTGATCTGTTTATTCATAACCATTTCCGTAGTCAGTTTGAGATTAGCACCGTTTTTATAGTATAATAACTTTTTATATAACTCACTCTTAGAGAGCTCACGTAGGGGTCTTGCTCTATTGAAAGCACTTTTTTCTGCTTTGTATCCATGACATTCGACACATTGATTATAATATATTGCAGACTTTTTGTCATAAGATTTCAGTGCTATGCTTTTAGCATTCAAACTCTCAGAACCTAATGTTGTTAAAACTCCCAAAAAACTTATAATACTGACTCTATACTGAAAACTAAACATTTGACATTTTTCCTTTGAAAAATTTAAGTTTGTAAATATAGCCAATAAAATATAATAAAAATATAAAATATATCATTTTAAGTGATTTTTACTGTTTTTAATAATTTAAATAATTATTGTTGAAAAATATTTTCTGTAGGTTAAGAAGAGACCTCTATTGTTGACAGAGGTCTCATAGCAGTTTTTTGAGTTAGGTTTTTAGAACCTCTTTTGTGTATTGAGTAAGGGTGGTAACAGGAGCTTCAATTTTAACAAGTTTTTTTGCTTTGCGTCTGCTTCCAAAATCTTTTTTCAGCTGTGCTTTAAACGAGCCGAAATACTCTTGATATTTTTGTGGTCCAAGTATTCCCACTGCATAGAGTTCATCGCTCTTTTCATCATGTTCAAGTACAACGGAGGCCAATCCTTCATTTGCAGGACCGGCGTAGTTTTTGCCCCCCTCTTCAGGGTCAAATGCAGAAAGGTGTGCAGCACATATAATCATACCGCCTCTATCACAAGCCATTGTTTTACCCTCTTTTTTGACATAACTTACGACACTCATCTCTTTATTGGGATGCATTAACTGATGTGAACAAATCCCAGAATAGGCAACTATGGCGCCAAATGCACCGACCCCTTCGCTCCATAGGTACTCTTGTCCGGTTTGAGATTTTAAAATTACTTTTCTTTTGGCCGGAATTCCAAGGTTAAGTAAAAAATTTGGAGTGCCTACATAAGGGTAATGAAAAATATACTCTTTTTCCACTTCAAGTTCAGAAGCTTTTATCGCTTTTCCATTATCATCTACCAGTTTGACCTTTTCGTAGGCTTGAAAAAGCCTACCGTCGTGTGCTTGAAGAGTGTTATTCATTAGAGTTGGATTTGCGACAAAAACCGCACTTCCTACTGCTCCAAGCTTTATAAATTCTCTTCTATTCATACTCTTAGCCCTCTTTATACGAACATGTCATTCATGATACCGTCAAACCATGAGCTAGCTAGTTTTGCAACCCCTTTGCTTCTATATTTACCGTTACCGTCTTTTGGTTTAGGAACATGACCTTTCCCTTTAATAACCTTACCGTCAAAACTCATATCGTGCGTAACCATAATTGCCTCATCTGCACCGACAACAGAGTAGCATACGTTTGCACTTCTGTAAGGAAAGCTCATTTTCCAAGTTTTACCGTTTAATTGTGCAGCAATCTCTTGTGCTGCCATTGTAGCCGTCCAGTTAGCAGTTTGACCTGAAGGTGGAAGAGCATGTCCTACAACGTCACCTATTGCGTAGATATTAGGATCTGTCTTAGACTGAAAGCTCGCCCCGTTCATGATAACTCCACCCCATGCATTTGTTTTTACTCCTGCCATTAATGTAACAGGGTTTGCTTTATTTTTAGGAATTAGATTTAATACGGCAAATTTTTCAGTAATTTTTTTGTATTTATCTTCGGCAACCTCTTGATTGTAGGTAATTGTTCCTTTTTCCATATCAACATCTAAAATCTCACAATCATCTCTATGTTCGACACTTCCTTTGTTGACCTCTTTCCAAGATTCTTTAAAGGCTTTTCCTTTTGCGATTCCCTTACTTGAGTTAAGAATGATTACTTTACCCGGAATATCCTCTTTTTCCATATAGTGAGCAATCATACTTGCTCTTTCAAACGGTGCCGGTGGACATCTATATTTACCCTCAGGTTTTGTAATGATTACATTACCGCCGTCCATATCTTCTAACATTCTTTTTAAAGCAAGGTGTTCGCTTCCGGTTATCATAGCTGCCGGAGCATTTTGTGCAACGTCTCTAATTTTTTCATCCGACCAATTTGGAAATTGTCCTTTGTAATCATATGCAATACCAGGTGAAAGAACCAAAATATCATAATCAATCGTTCCGTCTGTTGTACTTACAGATTTAGCTTTTCTATCTATATCTGTTACGGTAGTTTGAATAATGTCATATCCGTAAATTTTTGCTCCCGAATAGAGATCATGTGTTAAACGTTTTAGTGTCGTCTCTTTTAGTTCACCTAAGTAGGTGTTGCTATATGGACAGGCCATAAAAATACTATTTTTTTCCAAAACAATAACTTCTATACTACTATCTTGTTTTCTGATATATTTCGCTGCGGATAAACCACCGAAACCTCCACCGATAATAACAACTCTTTTGCCTTTTGATTTGTCTTTTAACTTAGACGTTTCTTGTGCTTTAGTTTCCGTGCTTGCACTTACCTGAGTAGCCGTAATAGTAGCCGCTGCTGCTACAGCACCTAATTTAAAAAGATCTCTACGATTTATTGACATAAGATTTCCTTATTGTTTTGATGTTCAAATTTAATTGTATCCTAACTTTTTTGCTAAGAAACTTAAACACTACCTCCATTTTATACAGGTAACGATACGGTAAGAAATTAATAATATATTCATAATATAAAGAACGAAATTTAAACAATAAATTCATACTATTTTACTCTTAAAAGGTCATGAGTAGAGTATAAGAATTGGTGATTACTATTAATATATAATATTATTATGATCTAATTAACAAAATATAGAAAAAAACGGTCGGTAATTTTTTAAATTCTTATAAAAAGAATTAAAATTATTAGAGTGTGAAAAAAAGTAACTTTTTTAAAGTGAATATCTCTAAATTCACTGTGGAATCGATATATTGTTCCAAAAGGTAACACCTGGCAAAGAAAATTTAAATGAAGTTCTGATATAGTTGCGCATATTTCTATCTCGAGGATTTTTAATATGGAGCATATGAACTTTGCTCACCCGTATTTCGGTGCATTTATACTTATGGTTATCACGTTTGCAGCTTTTATTGCAACTACGGCAGCGTCTCGCTGGGTAGGTAAAAGGTTAGCAGCAGCAGATACAGAGAAGTTAAAGCTAAGTATATACGAGTGTGGTCCACAACCGACTAAACAGCCAAATAAGATGTCTGCACAGTTTTACCTGTTTGCACTACTTTTTATTCTTTTTGATATTGAGATCATCTTTATGTTTCCGTGGGCAATCGACTTTAAACTATTAGGCTGGTTTGGATTTGTAGAGATGCTTCTATTTATCTTATTGCTAACAATCGGATTTATATACGCGTGGAAAAAAGGAGCCCTAGAATGGCACAGCATAAAGTAAATTTTAGCGAGAACGGTGGTCTACCGGTTGCGCTTACAACAGTAGATAAGCTTGTAAACTGGGGGAGAAGTAACTCTCTTTGGGCACTAACTTACGGTCTAGCATGTTGCGGTATTGAGATGATGGCAACAGGTGCGAGTCGCTACGATTTTGACCGTTTCGGTACGATCTTTAGAGCATCACCTCGTCAAGCTGAGGTAATGGTAGTAGCTGGAACTTTGACAAAAAAACATGCTGAGTTTATCCGTCGTCTTTATGATCAAATGGCAGAGCCTAAGTGGGTGATTAGTATGGGAAGTTGTGCAAATACGGGTGGTATGTTTAATACATATGCTACAGTTCAAGGAGCTGACCGTGTAATTCCTGTTGATCTTTATCTTCCAGGGTGTGCACCTCGTCCTGAAACACTTCAATATGCTCTAATGATGCTACAAAAGAAAATCAGAAGTGAAAAAGCTGGTAAAGCGCAGCGTCCAAAAAGGCTTGTATAATGATGAGAGAGTATAAAAACAAAGAGAACGTACAGAAGAAATCTTATTACACCGACAGATACTGGGTAGCACCGCGTGTTCCTACTTTCGATCCTGCAACTGATGAAGAGTTCAATTCGGTAGTTGCAAGTCTTAAAGGGAAGTTCTCCATTAACGAAGCATATATTCAACTAAAGCACTTAGTGATTTATATCAATCCTGAAGATAACAAAGCGGTACTTCAATACCTACATGAAGAGTTAGGGTATGGAAGATTGATGGAAATGAGTGCGATTGATTGGTTAGCTAAAAGCGGTGAGTTTGAGATTTTTTATGAGATGCTCAATGTCGATAAAGCAAAACGTATTCGTGTTAAATGTTATATAAAAGAGGATCAAGCAATCGAGAGTGTACAAGATATTTTCAGATTAGCAAATTTTGCTGAACGTGAAATGTTCGATATGTTTGGTGTTAAAGTAAACAACCATCCGTTTATGAAACGTATCTTGATGCCAGACGATTGGCAAGGTTATCCATTGCGTAAAACATATCCTCTTCAAGGTGATGAAGCTGCTTCATGGTATGAAGTTGATAAGATCTTTGGAAAAGAGGCACGTGATATTATCGGACCGGAAATTCGTGATTCAGCAATGATTGATCGTTATGACTCTGAACGTTTTGCACGTTTAGGTCACGAAGTGGCGTTTGGTTCTGATGTAAGTGAAGTAAAAACTGATCAGGGTTACCAAGAGGATGGTGGTGTTTTCTTAGTAAGAAAACTTCACAAAGATGATACAAAAACGATTACAGATAGAGATAGGTAGGCAAGATGCAACATACAAATAGATTAGAACCATTTTTTGAAAACCTAGAGTTTGAACGTGATGATAACCACATGATTATCAACTTTGGTCCACAGCATCCATCTTCACACGGACAACTTCGTTTGATTATGGAGCTTGACGGTGAAGAGGTTGTTAAAGCCGTTCCTGATATCGGTTATCTACACCGTGGTATGGAAAAGATGGGTGAGAATATGATATATAACGAATTCTTGCCTACGACGGATCGTATGGACTATATTGCATCTTCATCAAACAACTACGCTTTTGCACTTTCAGTTGAGAAACTACTCGATATAGAAGTACCGCGTCGTGCACAAGTTATCAGAACGATTATGCTTGAACTTAACCGTCTTGCTTCACACCTTTTCTGGTTAGCAACCCATGCACTTGATGTTGGTGCTATGTCAGTATTTTTATACTGCTTTAGAGAGCGTGAGTATATTCTTGATCTTATCGAAGATTATTGTGGTGCACGTTTAACACACTCTGCAATTAGAATAGGCGGAGTGCCACTTGATATTCCTGATGGATGGATGGGAAGTTTATTAAAACTAATGAAAAAACTTCCGACAGATATCGCAGATTATGAAGGTCTATTAGATCAAAACCGTATCTGGAAAATGCGTCTTGAAGATGTCGGAGTTGTAAGTAAAGAGATGGCAAGAAGCTGGGGAACAAGCGGTATTATGCTTAGAGGTTCAGGAATTCAATATGATATCCGTAAAGAGGAACCGTATGAACTATACGATGAGTTAGACTTTGATATTCCGGTAAGCGAGACAGGAGACAGTTACGGGCGTTATAAGTTATATATGGAAGAGATGAGACAGTCAATTAGAATAATTGAACAGTTGGTTCCAATGTATGATGAGACGGATCGTGCACTAATGGCAGATGCTCCACAATATATTTCAGCTCCAAAAGAGCAGATTATGACACAAAACTATTCATTGATGCAGCACTTTGTGTTAGTAACTCAGGGTATGCGCCCACCTGTAGGTGAAGCGTATGTGCCGACTGAGAGTCCAAAGGGCGAACTTGCTTTTTATCTTAATTCACAAGGTGAGCCGTATCCATATAGAATGAAAATACGCGCCCCAAGTTTCTTCCATACGGGAATATTACAAGACCTTCTACCGGGTCATTACTTAGCTGACGTTGTTACGATTATTGGTACTACTAATATCGTATTCGGCGAAGTTGATAGATAGGATAATTAATGAGACGTTACGATTTAAGACACCTACATGAGAATTTTTATGATCGTATGAGTGAAATCATGCAAAACGAGGCAAAAAAAGATGAAGCAATCATCTTTTTATTTGAAATCGGTGATTTCTCTCCGATTCAAAAAAGTGCTGATTTAATTAAAGAGGGCGGGTATGAACTCATGAACTCTTTGAAATTTAATGAAGCTGACTGGACGATTGTCGTTAAGAAGGTATAAGTAGATGGCTAAAGTCTATTTCTCTACATGGAGAGGCGAGCGTATAGATAATCGCGGTAAAGCCGAAGATGAGTGGAGTGAATCTGCATATAAACTGCCTGAACAGTATGATGTAGATAGAAATTCTAAAGCATTTATCGGTTGGGACGGACTAGCGTTATTTTCTCCTGATGTAGATGTGGTAAAACTTGCCGTAGAATATGCTGCGCAGTATCAGGTATATTCTGAAGCTTGTGGACGTTGTGCACCTGGTCGTTGGGGTGGACGTATCCTCTATGATATCTTTGACAAGATTGCTCGAGGCGAGGGTGAACGTTCTGATTTGGAACACCTTAAAGAGGTATGTTCTACTATGGCTATGACAAGTAAGTGTGAAATCGGTAAAACAGTACCTACTCCGCTTCTTAATATCATGGAATACTTTGAGGATGAACTATTAACGCTTATCGATGAGAAGAAAAAATCTCCTCATTATGATATGGATGAGCTTGATTATATGGCAAAGGTGACTGCGCCGTGTACAGATGCATGTCCCGCGCACGTTGACATTCCAGCCTATATTGAGGGTGTACGTGATTTGCGTATGGATGATAGTTTGATGGCTACGAAACAGACAATGCCTCTTGCTCACGTTTGTGGACGTGTATGTCCTCACCCTTGTGAAGATGAGTGTCGTCGTACAAATATAGATGAACCTATCTCCATTATGGAACTCAAACGTTTAGGGGCAGATTATGAGACAGATCATGGACTTAATTTCCTATACCCGACACAGCAAAAACCTTACGGTGATAAAAAAGTTGCAATCATCGGTGCAGGACCAGCGGGACTGACCGGCGCATTTTATCTCGCTTTAGAGGGAATTCATTGTGACGTATACGAAGAGCTGCCTGTTCTTGGTGGAGAAGTTGCGGTGGGTGTACCTGAATATAGAATGCCGATAGATAAATACAATAAAGATATTGAAGCTGTTCAAAACTTAGGTGTAAACTTTATTACAAATACAAGAGTCAATGATGAGATGATGCGCCAATTTGAAAACGATTACGACGCTGTGCTTGTAGGAACAGGTACACGTATTTCTAAAAAGGTACGTTGTGAAAATGAACGTCCAGAAGTAAAGGGCTACTGGAGTGCTATTGAATTCTTAGATCAAGTAAATCTGTATGATAAATATGGAATTGGTGAGCCTGTAGATTTAACGGGTGAAACCGTTGTTTGTGTCGGTGGTGGATTTACATCTATGGATGTTGTTCGCTGTGCAATTAGAGCTAATGCAAAAAGAGTGGTCATGATCTACCGTCGTGATGAAAAGACAATCATTCGTAATACGACCTATGAAGAGTATCACGAAGCTGTTGAAGAGGGTGTTGAGTTTATATTCTACTCAGCCGTAGAAGAGATGGTTGATGAGAATGATGTTCTGAAAAAACTTAAAATCAATATGTTTGAAATGCAGCCTGATCCTGACGGTGGCCGTCCAAAACTTGTAAAAGTAGAGGGTGCGGACTTTGATATTGAGACTGACTACTTAATTCCTGCGGTAAGTCAGAGTGCCGATCTAAAACTTCTTCCTGATGAGTGGGAGTTGGAAATGACGAGCTGGGGAACGATCAAGACTAACGGAAAAGATTATATGACATCTCGAAAAGGAGTTTTTGCTGCCGGTGATTGTGAGTACGGTCCAATGACTATCGTAAATGCCGTCGGTCAAGCAAAACGTGCAGCTTCAGTAATTAGTCGTTACGTTCATACGGGTGAAATAACATTGACTGATGATGAGATTATGGAAGATCATCTTCGTAAGATGCGTGTTTACGATAAAGAGGAAAAAGTTGAAGGTTGGTTAGCCGGAATTCCACGTGAAAATAGTGAAAAATTGGGCGTAGATGAACGTCGTGATAACAATAGAGAGGTAAATCTAGGCTTTACTCAAGAAGAGGCTAGTGCCGAAGCAGACCGTTGTATGCGTTGTTACTATATTGCAATGGCGGCGGTGTAATATGAGTGAAATACAATTTTCCATCAATGGCAGATCCGTTGTTGCGCAAAAAGGTGAGACGATTTTAAATGTAGCACGTCGTGAGGATATCTACATTCCGACAATGTGTTACATTAAAAAGACCAATCCTATTGCTTCATGTCGTCTTTGTGTTGTAGAGGTTGAAGGAACAGAAGGTTTTGTATTAAGTTGCCAAACTCCCGCAAAAGAGGGGATAGCGGTTAATACTGAATCAGCGGAACTCTATAATCATCGTCAAAACATTATGCGATTTTATGACGTAAACCACCCTTTAGAGTGCGGCGTATGTGATAAAAGCGGTGCATGTGAACTACAAAATAAGACATTAGAATTCAATGTTGATTCACAAAAGTTTTCAGCAAAAGAGCAGAACAGAAAGATTGAACACTGGGGACTTATAAACTATGATCCAAATCTCTGTATTATGTGTGAAAGATGTGTCCATGTATGTAATGAGGTGATCGGTGATGATGCAATTGATCTTCACTTTGGTGGCTATAACTCATCCGTAATTCCAAAAAACAGTGATACGCTTGATTGTACATTCTGCGGAGAGTGTATATCCGTCTGTCCGGTAGGTGCACTTGTAAGTTCAGATTTTCAATATAACGCAAATGCATGGGAACTAGAACAAGTTCCTTCTGCATGTACACACTGTAGTGCAGGTTGTGCTTTAGAGTATGAAAGACGCCATAGTGCAATGTTTGAAAACAATACTCACGAGATCAAACGTGTCGTAAATGATTTTGAAAATACGACTCTTTGTGGAGCAGGACGTTTTGGTTTTGAGTATGCCAATAAAAATGTAACAAAAGATGAAAACTTGTTAAAAGAGGCACAAAATGCTCTAAGTCAAGCAGAAACTATCTCTTTTACTTCTGTTATAACAAATGAAGAGGCACTTATTTTACAAAGACTTAAAGAGCAAAAGGGTGTTAAACTCTATAACCCTGAAGCCTACAACTATAAAAAGTTTTTAAATGCGTATGCAACAAAAAGTGGACAGAGCCTTTATAGTGCAGATCTTTCAACAGTAGAAAATAGTGACGCAGTAATAGTTTTTGGAAGTAGAATTGGAACGGACAATCCTGCAGTTCGCTATAAATTAACGCAAGCGGTAAGACATAGAAAGTCACGTGTTGCATATTTGCATCCAATGCATGAAGAGCTTTTAAGTAATGTAGCTCGTCAGTTTATCAACTATGAGGTCGGAAGTGAAGAGGGTGTAATGGCACTTTTACTTCGTACAATTCTAAAAGATGTTGAGAATGCAGATCTGAAAAAATATATTGATAGCCTTGATGAGGGTTATTTAAGTGCTGAATCAAATGTTGGTGAAGAGGAGATTGAAACACTCTTTAAATCATTTACGAAAAGTGTACACAAAGTGTTAATTATAGGGGAAGATCTTTTAGCACATGAACGCTCTGAAAACATAGCTGCTATGGCAGGTCTGATAGAAAGATTTAGTGATTTTACAGTTCTTATAGTACCGCCATCGGCAAATACTTTAGGTGTATCACTAATTTGTGACTTAGATGAAAAACCTAGCGGTTACAGTGTCGGATACAACACGCAGGGAGATTATATTCTAAGTGCATTAGGAAACGGTGATTTAGATATGCCGCCTTTAAATAGTCAAGAGGGTACGATCACCACATTGGACAAAAGAGTTGTTCCTATTAATGTTGCTGCATCTTATGATGGGTATACGCTTTTAGAAGCGGCAAAGATAGGTGAACGCTATACTGTAGATTTAACTAAGAAACTACCGACCGATAAAGGTTTCTTAGTCGTGGAGTTTGATAGTTTGGTTGAACGTACAGACGATACAGGGATAGATTCAAGAGGGTACGCGCTACAAAGCCATAGCATGAGCACAAATGAGGTACTTCAGCCTGTAGGTGATATAGATTCATACAATGGCGTGGTGGTATATCGTGCAAATCCGGTACTACAATTTAACGCCTTTACTGCAGTTTCACCGCAGTTAAAAAGTGATGATGTGCTTGAGGGATCGGCACAGTTTGCAAAGGCTGCTAGAATTGAAGACGGTGATCTCGTTGAGATAACTGCAAATGACTTTAAAAATAGCAAAGTGTTTAAAATTAACCCTCAAATGAAAGGAACAATTGCACTTCTTCCAACATTTGAAGAGGGATTAAGTAGTGATTGGGTATCCTCTCGCTACCGATTTTTTAAAGTTCAAATTAGTAAAGTGGAACAGACGATATGAGCGAAATAACAATTAACATTGACGGGAAGGAGTGCAAAACCCAAGAGGGCGAATTTGTACTTAACGTTGCCCGAGAAAACGGAATTTTTATCCCTGCAATATGCTATATAACACGTTGTAGTCCGACACTTGCTTGTCGTATCTGTCTTGTAGAGGCTGATGGTAAGCAAGCATATGCGTGTAATGCAAAAGCAAAAGATGGGATGGTGATCTCTACATCTACGGAAAATATAGAAGAAGAGCGTCGTGCGATTATGGAAGTGTATGACGTGAACCACCCGTTAGAGTGTGGAGTTTGTGATCAAAGCGGTGAGTGTGAGTTACAAAACTACACACTTGAAGTCGGTGTAGATAAACAAAACTACTCTATAGCTGATAGCCATAAGCCTGTACAGCATTGGGGTCTAATAAATTATGATCCTGCACTTTGTATTGTCTGTGAACGTTGTGTAACCACATGTAAAGATATGATTGGTGACGGCGCATTAAAGACTGTTCCACGCGGTACGGAAGCACTCAGTAAAGAGCTTAAAGATGAGATGCCAAAAGATGCGTATGCAATGTGGAATAAGCTTAATAAATCGCTTATCGGACCTTCAAATGGTGATACGCTTGATTGTACCGATTGTGGTGAGTGTGTGGCTGTCTGCCCTGTTGGTGCACTTGTCAGTTCAGATTTCCAATACACGACAAATGCATGGGAATTGAAGCAAGTTCCAGCAGCATGTGCACACTGTAGTGCGGGATGTCAGATTCAGTATGATGTAAAACACACAAGTACAGAAAATCCTGAAGATAAGATATATCGTGTTAAAAATGAGTGGAACTATGTTTCACTATGCGGTGCAGGACGTTACGGATATGATTATGAAAATAGCGGTGTAACTAAAGATGAAAATGCATTTAGTGCTGCTGTAGAAGCTTTACAAAAAGCCGGAACTATAAGCTTTGATAGCTATATCTCAAACGAAGAGGCATTGATGCTTCAACGTATGAAAGAGAAACTTGGAGTGAAACTTTACAACAAAGAGGCTTCAGACTATGCCTCTTTTATGAAGAATTATTCACTTGCAAGCGGTAAAAGTTTAGATAGTGCGACATTAAAGACGGTACATGATTCAAACTTTGTAGTCAGTGTCGGTAGTGCGCTCAAAACCGATAATCCACGTGCACGTTACGCAATGAATAATGCAATAGCTATGAACAAAGGTGCCGGACTCTATTTTCATCCTGTAGGTGATCCTGTAATTGCAGGGATGTCAAAAAATGTCATGACGATAGATCATGCACCATTGCAAGAAGAGGCTGTAATGTATCTTCTACTTGATCTTTTTGCAAATAAAGAGACCCTTGATACAGATATGAAAGAGTATCTGCGATCATTTCACTCTACTAAAACAGTTACCGTTGAAGAGACGATAAAAGAAAAAGTTGTCGAGATGGTAAAGGATGAAGAGACGGGCGAAGAGAAAGAGGTTACCAAAATGGTACCTAAGAAAGTAACTAAAGAGGTAGAAGTTGATGAGAATGCACTTCTAGCTATGGTTGGAGCATCAGAGAAATTTTCAGAAAATTTAGAGAAGTTCATGAAGAAAAAGGATAGCTTTTCACTTATAGTAGGTGAAGATTTCTTTGTACATCCGAAAAGTACGAACTTAGGGAAATTGGTAGCACTTTTTGAAAAACATAGTGGTTTTAATGTACTTATTGTACCACCATCAACAAATACACTTGGTGTATCATTAATTTGTGACCTGGACGATACAAAAGAGGGCTATACGGTTGGATTAAACGTCGAGGGTGATTTTAGACTTGGAAGCAGTGAAGATGTAGATCTGGATATGCCGGCACTTAATCAGCAAGAGGGAACATTTACAAATGTAGACAAAAGAGTAGTTCCTACAAATGCCGCAATCGGTTATGGAGGATATACTCTCAATGATCTTGCAAATGCATTGGGTGTAGGAAATAAAAAGTTCACTATTGATTATACGAAAGAGTTACCGCAAAGTGCAGGGTTCTCAAATATAACATTTGATGATCTGAAAAATGAGTATACAAATGGTGGTGAAGAGCAAAGAGGATACACTCTTGTAGCAACTACAAATGATATAGAAGCTGTAAAACCTGAACGTATAGAGGATACTCAGTGGAGTGATAACGGAATAACGATTTATCGCGCAAACCCTGTTATGCAATTTAATGATGCGACAAATAGATCTCATCAGCTTAAAGAGAGCGGCGCACTCTATGTGAGTCAAGCTTTTATGGATAAGTATGAACTGAGTGAAAATGAGAATGTAGCACTTAAAGTAAATAAAGCAACACTAGAGATAAGTGTGAAATTAGATAACAAAATTGATGGACTTGTTGCGTGTGTTCCGACATTTGATTCAAAAATTGACGCAAATTCACTATTTGATGGCTATAGATTTACTAAAGCCACATTAACAAAGGTATAGAAGATGCAAGAAGCACCGATTATTATTGAAACAGTGATAAAAGCCGTTGCGATAGTATTAGTTTTTTCAGCTATAGCTGGATTTACAACGTATATCGAACGTAAAATTTTAGCTTTTATGCAACGTCGTCTTGGGCCTATGAATGTCGGTCCATATGGTATATTACAGATTGCGGCAGATGGTATCAAACTTTTCACAAAAGAGGATATCATCCCTTCTAAGGCTGTAAGAGCTGTATTTATGATTGCACCGATTATTACGGCAGCAACAGCATTCATTGCAATGGCAGCTATTCCTTTTTTACCGACTTTTGAGATATTTGGATACACGGTACATCCAATAGTTTCAGATGTGAATGTCGGTATACTATTTGTACTTGGAGTAATGGCAACGGGTATGTACGGACCACTTCTTGCGGGTATGAGTTCGGCAAATAAGTGGTCACTTCTTGGGGGTGCACGTACTGTTATCCAACTACTGAGTTTTGAGGTTGTTACAGGTCTATCTATCCTTTCACCGCTTATGATGGTCGGTTCATTGTCACTAATAGATATCAATAACTATCAAGTAGGCGGGATAACAAACTGGCTTATTTGGCAACAACCGGTTGCATTTGTACTCTTTTTGATAGCAGCATTTGCAGAGGTGAACAGAACACCGTTTGATCTTCTAGAACATGAAGCAGAGATTGTTTCAGGGTATGCTACAGAGTATTCAGGTATGCGTTGGGGTATGTTCTTCATCGGTGAATATGCAAACATGATTACAGTTGCATTCCTAGTAAGTATCGTATTTCTTGGTGGATTTGGTGACGGTGGTCTACTTGGTGGATTAGCCGTAGTCGGTAAAGCTATGTTCTTTATCTTTTTCTTTCTTTGGACACGTGCAGCGTGGCCACACATTAGACCTGATCAACTAATGTGGTTTACATGGAAAGTTCTTATGCCGGTAGCTATAATTAATATCGTAATCACCGGTTTTGTGATGATGTTCTAAGGAGATATGATGAGTTTAGAGCAATTTAAAAATAGAAATGTTGGAACGCAAAATTATGTTCCACTTGATCTTGAAATGCCGCCTTCTGATCCTTGGGATAAATTTACTCAGGTGGTAAAACGTACATTTAAAGGTGAGTTATTTGTAGGGTTATGGATTGTTTTTCGTGAAATGGTCAAATTTGACATTCATACGGTTCAGTATCCTCAAGAAAAATTACCGATAGGTCCGCGTTATCGTGCGGTTCATAAACTACTTCGTCTATTAGAGAGTGGATATGAGCGGTGTATCGGTTGCGGGCTTTGTGAGAAAATCTGTATATCTGATTGTATCAGAATGGATACTAAAATTGATGAAAACAGTCGTAAAGAGGTTACTGAATACTCTATTAACCTCGGACGTTGTATCTTTTGCGGTTATTGTGCAGAGGTTTGTCCGGAACTTGCAATTGTTCACGGTGGAAGATATGAAAATGCCTCAGAACAACGCGCACACTATGTCATTAAAGATGATATGTTGACACCGCTAGACTTCTTGAAAGATCAAGAAGAGTTCCCAGGATTTGGTGCAATTATTCCGGGTAGTGATGCAGACGTTAAAAAAACGCCGACGGCATATTAGGATAGGGGAAGTTAATGTTTGAAACTATAGCGTTTTATCTTTTTTCAGTTTTAACAATCGCTGCGTTTATAGTGGTTGTAACAACAAAAAATGCGCTTTATGCGCTAAGCTCTTTGGCTGCCGGTATGATTTTGATATCCGGCTTCTTTTTTCTGCTGAATGCTGATTTCTTAGGTGTTGTACAAATTGTTGTTTACACCGGGGCGGTAATGGCTCTTTATGCATTCGGGATGATGTTCTTTGATACGACTACAGAACTTCGAGAGGTACAAGGGAACCCTAGAACTGTATTTGTTTTAAGCGGGTTAATATCTTTGTTGTTAGTTATTATGCTTGTAGCTCCAATTGCAGGTTCAAACGTAACAGCACTATTTCCGATGCAAGAGGGCGTAGGTAATGCCGAAGCGGTCGGTATGGTACTTTTTACAAAATACCTTATTCCGTTTGAAGTTGCTGCAGTAATGCTTCTTGTTGCTATGGTTGCGGGGATAGTACTGGCAAGCAAGAAGATGGATAACAGTTTAACTTTAGAGGAGGATGCCTAATGATAACACTTAATCACTACTTAGTATTGAGCGGTCTTCTTTTTGGAATAGGCCTAGTAGGTGTACTAAAAAGAAAAAATCTTTTAATGCTATTTTTTGCAACAGAAATTATGCTTAATGCCGTAAATATTGGCTTTACTGCGATTTCAAATCACTATGGTGATCTAAGCGGTCAGATGTTTGCATTCTTCATTATTGCTATTGCAGCAAGTGAAGTAGCAGTTGGTCTAGGACTGCTTGTATTGATGTATAAACGAAAAACTAGCGTTAATCTTGACACGCTTACGACGATGAAGGGCTAGGAATATGGAAAATTATTTATACATTGCACTATTTGCTCCTCTTTTAGGATCACTTACTGCAGCACTCTTTGGTGCACGTCCAAAAACATTGTTTACAGGATTATGGACTTCAGCACTTTTAGCTGTCTCATGGATCAGTTCAATCATCCTTTTTATGCATGTGTATGCAGATCCAATGGCAAATACGGTACATGTAAAACTGATTGATTGGATCAGTGCAGGGAGTTTGAGTATACCGTTTGGTTTTGTTGTTGATCAAGTTTCGGTAACAATGATGATTGTTGTAACGACTGTATCGACAATGGTACATGTCTATGCTATTGGTTATATGTCGCATGATAAAGGTTTCAATAGATTTTTCTCATGGCTTTCAGCGTTTGTTTTCTCAATGATGGTGCTTGTAATGAGTGATAACTTCGCAGGTCTATTTATCGGTTGGGAAGGTGTTGGTCTATGTTCATGGGGGCTAATTGGTTTTTGGTATCATAAAGAGAGTGCATCTTGGGCTGCTAATGAGGCATTCATCATGAATAGAATTGCCGATTTAGGTATGCTTATCGGTATATTCTTAATCTATTGGAATACGGGTACACTCCAGTACAGCGAAGCATTTGCTGCAATGGGTAATCTAGATCATGTACTTCTTGTAACTATAGGTGCATTTCTATTTGTTGGTGCAATGGGTAAATCAGCACAGTTTCCGTTACATACATGGCTAGCAGATGCGATGGAAGGTCCAACACCTGTTTCTGCACTTATCCACGCTGCAACAATGGTAACAGCTGGTGTTTATTTAGTGATTCGTGCAAATCCATTGTATGACATGATTCCAGAAGTTGGTTATTTTATCGCTTCACTAGGTGCATTTGTTGCAATGTTTGCTGCAACTATGGCTCTTGTTAACCGTGATATCAAAAGAGTTATCGCATATTCAACTCTTTCGCAACTAGGTTATATGTTTGTTGCGGCTGGTCTTGGAGCATATTGGGTTGCACTTTTCCACCTTATGACACATGCATTCTTTAAAGCACTTCTATTCTTGGGCGCAGGTAATGTTATGCACGCAATGGATGATGAACTAGATCCGTTTAAAATGGGTGGATTATATAAAGTAATGAAGCCAACGGCAATACTTATGATATTAGCTTCAGTTGCATTAGCAGGTATCTATCCGTTTGCAGGTTTCTTCTCTAAAGATAAAATTTTAGAGGTTGCGTTTAACGGTGACCACTACATTTTATGGGGTGTGTTATGGGTAACAGCAGGTCTGACCGCATTTTATAGTTTCCGTTTAATTATGCTTACATTCTTCGGTGATGAGCGTTATAAAAAACTTGGTTTCCACCCACATGAAGCATACCCATATATGTTATGGGCAATGGCACCGCTTGCTGTTCTAGCGACGATTGCAGGTTTCTTTGAACATGCTTTTATAGATTTCGTAACGACACTGCTTCCAACGTATGAGTTCTATACGCATCATGTAGAGATGATTTTAATTGCGGTTACATCTGCGATTGCGATTTTAGGTATTGCAACAGCCGTAATCATTTATAAAAACGGTATGTTACATCCTAAATGGATGGAAAGACCATGTTATAAACTATTGTCTAACCAGTACTATATTCCGCAACTATACGATACTCTCTTTAGTAAACCGTATAAAGAGTTATCGACAATTTTCTGGAAGCAGATTGATTTAAAAGTAGTTGATGCAACTGTAGACTTAGTAGCTAATACCTTCTTCAGTGCAGGTTCGAGTTCAAGAGGTGTTCAAAGCGGAAACCTTTCAACAATGCTTCGTTGGATGGCGCTTGGTATGGCACTGCTTCTAACTTTTGGTTTTATTTTTGTAGTAGCCGCTACGCTTTTAGGTTAAGGAGAGCAGATGAGCGAACATATTCTTTCGATTTTAGTATTCTTTCCCCTAGTGGCAGGTCTACTTGGGATTTTAGTAGATAAGGACAGTATACGTCCTTACGCAATAACAGTGGCAGGTATAGAGTTTCTACTCTCTTTATGGTTATGGAGTGAATTCGATATGAGTTTTGCAGGGATGCAATTCATTGAATCAGTACCGTTAATTGATCAATTCGGTATTAGCTATACTCTAGGGGTTGATGGTATCTCACTCTTTTTGATTATAATGACGACGTTTGTGACATTTATTTCTCTTGGAAGTCTTACTATCACTAACCGCGTGAAAGAGCTAATGCTAACTGTACTTATACTAGAGTTAACAATGGTTGGTGTTTTTGTTGCCCTAGATGCGATCCTTTTTTACCTATTTTGGGAGCTTTCTCTTGTACCGATGCTCTATATCATCGGTGTATGGGGTGGACCTAACAGACTTTATGCGGGTATAAAGTTCTTTTTATATACATTCACCGGTTCACTTATCATGCTTGTTGGTATGCTTTATATGGCATATCTATACTATCAAGCAACTGGTACATGGAGTTTCTCACTACTTGAGTGGTACAGACTACAACTTCCGTTTGATTTACAACTATGGTTATTTGGTGCATTCTTCTTAGGTTTTGCGATCAAAGTTCCAATGTTCCCATTTCATACATGGCTTCCGTATGCGCATGGTCAAGCTCCAACTATCGGTTCGGTTATCCTAGCTGCAGTTCTTCTTAAAATGGGAACATACGGTTTTGTACGTTTTTCATTACCGCTTTTTCCGGATGCTTCAGTTGCTTTTATGGTACCGATTGCAGTACTTTCGATTATTATGATCATCTATACGGCAATGGTAGCCTATGCACAAGAGGATATTAAACAAGTCGTTGCGTACAGTTCAGTATCGCATATGGGTGTAATTATCCTAGGTACATTTGCTCTAAACGTAGAAGGTATAACAGGATCAATCTTTTTAATGATCTCACACGGTATCGTGAGTGGTGCACTGTTCTTGCTTGTGGGTGTAATATATGATCGTAGACACACAAAACTTATGAGTGAATTTGGTGGTTTAGCTTCAGTGATGCCAAGATATGCAACTATCTTTGGAATTATGATGATGGCATCTGTTGGTTTACCGTTAACGATAGGGTTTGTTGGGGAGTTTTTGAGTCTTCTTGGATTTTATCAGCAATCACACATGTTAACTCTTGTTGCCGGTATTGCTATTATCGTAGGTGCTATCTACATGCTAAGTGCGTACAAAAAAGCATTCTTTGGTAATGTTACTAAAGAGGAGAATAAAAACCTTCCGGATGTTAATAAAGTGGAACTTTTCTCACTTGTTCCTTTAGTAGTATTAGTGGTGGTATTGGGTCTTTATCCAAAACCTATCCTTGATCCGGTTGATAAGAGTGTAACTGCTATGGTACAGCTCATGCAGGCTAAAGCAGTAACAGAAGATGGTAAAAACAGAATCGCCAATGTATTAGTTACTAAGGAGGCAAAATAATGTTAACTCCTGTTGATGTATCATTCGAGTCTCTGCATATAGAGACATTAATTCCAATGTTGATCGCAATTGTCGGCGGTCTTGTAATATTAGTGGCTGATTTAGCTAAAAAAGATTTAGATAAATCTCTATACGTTATGTTGGCGGTAACATTCCTTCTTCTTGACTTAGGTTCACTTTTTCAAACTGACATCAATCAGCGAGGATTCTTCGATGTGTTGTTAGTTGATGGATTAGCGATGTTGGGACAATTTATTGTTCTAATTGGCTCTCTTGCTTTTGTAATGCTCTCTTTTAGTAGAAAGAATTTTCATGAATATCTTTATGCAGAGTATTTTGCATTCTACATGTTCATGGTTGCAGGTTTACAGTTTATGATTGCAACAGATAACCTAATATTGATCTTTGTAGGTCTAGAAACATCATCTTTAGCACTTTATACAATGATTGCAATGCATAATCGTCATACTGCACTTGAGGCATCTATAAAATACTTTACGATGGGTGCGCTTTCAGCCGGTTTATACGCATTTGGTGCGATGATACTCTATGCATTAAGTGGATCAGTTGAAATTGGCAAGATTGCAGAAGTTTTAAGTGCAAGCGGTTATGAACCTATGATCTTGGTTATTGTTGCAACTGCATTTATGATCGGTGCATTTGGTTTCAAAATGGCTCTTGTGCCGTTTCATACATGGGTACCGGACGTTTATGAGGGTTCAACTGCAGCACTAGCAGGATTTATGTCAATTGTTCCGAAAATTGCAGCTTTAGTTGTAATAATGCGTCTTTTTGAATTCTTACTCAACAGTGAAATACTTTGGGTAGAGGTTATGATATACGCATTAGTGGTCTTAACAATGACGTTAGGAAATATTTGGGCGCTTGTGCAAGATGATGTAAAAAGAATGCTAGCATACAGTTCAATATCACATGCAGGATTTGTAATGGCAGCGGTATTAATCGGTACAACGCATGCCAATAGTGCACTGTTTGTATACTGGTTGTTGTTTTTATTTACAAACCTTGGGGCATTCGCAATGCTTTGGGCTTCACGTACAAAAGATAATAGTGCAAGATATGATCATACGTTTGAGAAGTTTTCAGGTCTCATAAAGACATCACCAATAGCTGCATTTATGATTGCAATATTTATGTTAAGCTTAGCGGGCGTACCTCCATTTTCTCTATTTTTTGGAAAAATGTATATGATCAGTTCTGCTGTAACGGGTGGTTATATAACTCTAGCAATCATAATGGCGCTCAATAGTGCAATTGCTGCGTACTATTACCTAAAAATAATCTTCTTTATGTTCTTTAGAGAACCTTTAGTGAATGACGGTAGCGAGGTTATGGCAAATGCAGGGAATAGTGTAAGAAGTGTGATCGGTATCGCAGCGCTTTTTACAATATTTGGTATTTTCTTAGTAAATCCTATCATGGAAATGGTTACATACTTCGTATACACTAGCGGGTACTAAAGAAAATGAGGGCGTTAGTCTTAGTAGCAGTTATTGCTACTACACTTTCGGCTCTCAGCATAAGCGTAACCGGAGCAAAATTAGATAACTCTTTTTTTTCATCAGCACATATAAGGCATAGTGAAAAATTTTCTTGCCTAAGCAAAAAAGATGACTTTCAAAAAATCACAAAAATATACTGTATATTCCATAAAAGGCCAAAAAAAACCTTCCAACCAATTAATGATAGATTTTTCGAGATTAAATCACAGCAAAGAGAAAATAGATTTTATATAGAGATTACTCCGACATACGATGCTTATCTTGAACCTGTTTGTAATGACGTTACTGAGAATATAAAAATCAGAGCTGAAAAATGTAAAAGAAGTAATCATTGGTTAGCTATAGGATATAAAGAGAAGAGACCGCTTATAGAAAATGACAAAATTCCCCCTTTAGGAATAAATTTTCCAATTACAATAGAGAGTTATAGGTTACCAAGTGTTGGATCATTAGATATCGCAGGAAACCCTATCTATTTTGAAGAGGTAAAAGATGTAAGTGATTACCTCGCGATCAAAAAACTTTTTGAGCGTAAAGAGTATTATGATGTTATTAGCGAAGTCGATACGATTATTAAAAAAGATGGTAATTCACTTTTTAATGCTGAGCTACTTCTATACAAAATCAGATCTCTCTATAAAGTAGAAAACTATACAGATTTAAATCAAGTAACAAAAGAGTTTCTGCGTAGATTCTCTTCAGATAAAAGTATAGATGAAATTCTTTATCTAAGTGCTAAAGCAAATGAAAAACTTGGCCTTGCAAACGATGCAGACTATTTCTATGCAAGACTTTTAGATGAACATCCGGGTACAGCATTTGCAACATATGGTTTAATTGCATTAGGTGAACAAAAACAGCGTTCAGGTGATAGTAACAAGGCTGAAAAACTCTATAAAAGAGGATTGTATGAAACAAAAGATCTAGATGCTGCATCTACGGCATCTGAACATCTTGCAAATCTTTATCTTATAAAAAACGATCCATATAAAGCAGCTGAATATACTTTAAAGATAGTAGAGGCTAATCCTAATTATTTGATAGCTAGAGCTGATACATCGTTTGAGCTGGCACAAAATCTTGCTGACAAAGAGCAGTTTAGTACGGCTCAGAAAATAGCATCAATTCTTTTAGATGCAACAAATCCAATCGGAGAAACTTTCGAAAAATATTATAGACACAAAGTAATTTGGACAGATCAATCAGGTGAAAAGAGATTGGCGTTTGATCTATATAATGGATATTTGAAAAAATTTGAGTACGGTGAAAATGAGCAATATATGAAAAAAAGACGAGATGATCTCTTTTTTGATTTAGATGAGAGTAATACCACTAAACAAATAGCACATTACGACACTCTTATCGATAAATACAGAAACGATACGATTGCCAATAAGGCAACATACGAAAAGGCTCTACTCTTACATAAAAAAGGAAAATATGCAGACGTACTTGAACTAGAGGATAAACTAAATAATCTAGATAAAGATAAATATAGAGAAATAGATTCGATAATAGATAATTCTGCAATTGAGTTAGCGCAAACGGCATTAGCAAATAAAGAGTGTATAGCAGGTTTAAATCTGATGAAAAGATACGATGTGAATGTAAGTAGTGTGTATGATGATTATCTATTTGGATGTATGCTAAATAGCGGAAACTATAAGGATGCAAAAAATATAGCTCAGAAACATTTAAAAGAGGAAAAAACAGAGAAAAGATTGATTTGGCTTAATGGGTATCTAAAAATATTAAAACAAGATAGAGAGTATGCGCAGATGGCAGATATAGCAAATGATATATTGACATTGGCTCAGATAGAAGAAAATAAAAATTATGACGATATATGGTATGAACTATTTGATGCGTATAGTAATTTAAACTATGAAGAAAAGATGTTAAAAACAGCAATAGACATCGAAAAGAATTTAACAGATAGGTTTGAAAACATTGAACCGTTTATGCAAATAGTACGACTTGGAAAAGAGAAAAAAGATTATACGCTTGTCAGGAATTATGCAAAAAAAGTAATGCAACTTCAAAACAGTAAAAAAAGCTATACATATTCACCTAGTATAGAATTTGCATTTGTTGAGGCATTAAGGGAGCAAAAAGAGCAAAAAGAAGCGATTAAAGTGCTTAAGATGCTCTTAAAAATATCAATAGGCAAGAAAGAGCTCTCAAGAGTGTACTATTTGCTAGGAACTCTTTACCAGTCACAAAATATGAAAGGTGAAGCTAAAAAATCATATGAACAAAGTGGCGAGATTAGTCCAGATTCAGCATGGGCAAATTTGAGTAAGGATGCATTGAAGCTCATTAAGTAGATTGTTTTTATATATTGATAAAATTAAATGTTAGATATTATAAGTTATTAATAAGTCGTAGGATAGAATCCTGAGAATTAAGGAAAAAAATGGTTTTGACACGTAATCTATTTGCCATTGTTGCTCTGTTTATAGCTTCTACGACTAGCTATGCCGGTGTTGCACAGATGATACGTGTACAAGGTGATGTACGTATAGTCGATAAAGAGGGAACGTCAAAAAAGGTTTCAGTACAAGCTGAAGTTGAAAATGGTGACACTATAAATGTAACTTCAAATGCAAAAGCACAAATGCGCTTTGAGGACGGGACACTTATAACGCTTGGAAGAGATACGCTTTTTTCAGTTGATGATTATCTTTACAACAATAGAAAAAATTCAAAAGCTGAGTTTAAAATCATAAAGGGTAGTTTTAAATTTTTAACCGGAAGCATTGGCAAAATAGCTCCGGAACATTTTAAACTTAAAGCTGAGACGGCAACTATGGGTATACGTGGCACATATGTGGCAGGTAATTTTAAAGAAAACAGATTGGGTGTTCTCTATCTTGGAGAGGGTAACGGGGCATATGTAGAAAACGAGTTTGGTAGAACAGATTTAACTGAGCCGGGACAGGGAGTATTTGTTGCGCTTAACGAAGTGCCGAAAAAACCTCTATTTTGGTCAAGAAGTCAAAGCAAAGACCTATTAAAGGAGCTCTCTTTTGAAAAAGACGATGAGTTACCTAAAGAGGACAGTAGTTATCTAGAAAAATCCTCCATGAAAGGTAGTCTCTCATTATACTCGTTTTCAAACCACAGGAATGACACAGATGCCGACACTATGGGTGCATTAGTTCAAATCGATTATACGACACCAACGTACTATAATCTCAGTGCGGATGTCGGGTTTATTGCACAGATACCGTTTAGTGTGATGAAGGATAAGAGTGCAAAATTCTTTTCAAAAAGGTTAACGTCACTTTATAAAGCATCACTCTCATGGTATCCATCCAATAGCGTAGTAAAAGCAGGAAGGCAAGTGCTTCAAACACCGTTAAGTGGTACTTCGCTTCTTAGAGGACGTCCTTCACTTGAATTAAGAAACCATTGGTACAAAGACAAAGCGCAGGATGACTGGTGGTGGACAACACCGAGTGCTTTTGAAGCGATATCGACTGAGATGTATGAGATAGAAGATCTTAAAATTGTTGCTGCTGCTGCACAAAAATATAAGAGATCTTCATTAGATGAATTTAAAAATTCACTACCTTCAGTGAGTGATTTTGGAAATATATATTTAGCTGGACTTGAGTATAGATATGGGCCTACGAAGCTTCAGATATATGATCTCTATGCAGATGAGTTTGTAAATACTGCTTACCTTCAGGCTGATATGTTACAAGATTATGATAAATGGGGATATTTTGGGGCGGCACAGTTTATACATCAGCGTGAAGTGAGTGATTTTTCGCAAGATATCCGATCATCGCTATGGGGATTAAAGGCCGGAGCATACTATAAAGGGTGGCAGCTTTGGACGGCTATGAGTCAGACTGAGAAAAACAAAGCCTCAGAGATAAATTCCATTCTAACGCCTTTTGAGGGTATGAATGCATTTACTAACTCTTATACATTAAGAAATGTTCTTCCTCAAATGTCAAATACACCGCTGAGTTCTGACGGTGCATATGCAGCAGACACTTTTGGGCATAAAATAGCAGTAGAATATGATGGACGTTACGATAAAATCAGCCCATTTAGCGCAATGCTCTCCTATTCACAATTTGATCAAAAGAGTGCACAAAATAAGGCTACTGCACTTGATTTAGATTTGAGTTACCGTTTTGAAAAAAAACTCGAAGGTCTTAGTATGAGTTTGAAAGCTTCACAAGTAAGACACAGTGATTTTGTTAGAGCTGAAGAGAACGTCGCTCGATTCATGACGCGCTACAGTTTTTAGCAGTGCTCCGTAAGGCAGATTTGCGTTAAACTCCTCTTCGATAGTTCGATTATTAATATAGGCTAGAATTACTCGAATCACTCCCGAATGGGTAATAAGAAGTACTTTTTTCTCTCTAGAGCAGATTATTCTCATATAAAAGGCAAAAACCCTTTTTTTAAAGTTCTCCAGCCCCTCACCGTCGAATTGTGAAAGCCACTGCTCAAAGTTTTTATACTCAAAACCAAGTTCTAACAGTTCTTCATGACTTAAGCCTTCATGTTTACCCCAGCTCATTTCTCGTAGCTCTTGCGTCAGAACAATGTCATTATTACAATATAAACCGTTTAATATAAAACGGGTGCGAGAGAGATCAGAAGAGTAAATCTTATCAAAATTAAATCTCTCTAGCCTCTTTGCTATGCGCAATGAACGAACTTTACCTCGAATGGAAAGCGGTACGTCTAAATGACCGTAATACCTCCCTTTATATTTAGCATCAACCTCTTCATGACGCAATAGATAGATAGTTTTCATACAAGCAGTAGAGAATGAAACATAACAAGTTCGCTAACTAAAATAATAGCACCCAAAATATCGCCGTTTATACCCCCGTAACGACGTTTAAAAAAGATTGCCATACCTTGAGCAGCCATAAAGCCAAAAAAGAGTACAAGAAGCAGTAAAGGCTTTAATATAATGGTAATGACAAACAATAAAATAAAGGGTGTAAGAACATGAATAGCTTCAATCTCATCTTTCATCTTTGATGCAATACCGTTTAGACTAATATAATCACATCTATAGAGAAAAAAAGTAGCAAAAAACCTGCTAGCCATAAGAACAATTACGATAAAAATAGTATCATTGATCTGTACAAAAGCAGCTAATGTTAATAAAAGAAGCAAAAATGAAAATAATAAACCCATCGTACCTGCATGAGGATCTTTCATGACCTCCAATGCTCGCTCTTGAGGTACAAACAATCCGTCAATTGTATCACTAAGCCCGTCAAAATGAAGACCCCCGTACAATAAAACAAGTAAAGCAAACAGTATAATGTTCGTATGTATAGGTTCAAATAGAGCCAATAGAGGCATTTGCAGTATAAATAAAATTAGAGCAAGAATAAGACCTATAACAGAGTAGTAAGCCGTACTTAATCCGCTTAGATTTGTATCAAAACTGTAGCGACCATATGGCAAGATAGTAAGTAGTGCCAAAGCACTTCTAAAAGCATCTAAATGTCTTTTCATTTAATCCTCTGAATATTAAGAAAAGTACTTCATTAACAGGTTATTAATTCTTTATAAAACGACTGAATGGTGAAATAGTAGCAGTAATAGTTAAATGGTTTTAAAAGAATTCAATTTCATCATCACTAACCTCTTCCTCATCATATAATTCTAATAAAATCTTTATTTGCTTTAAATCTGCACCAAATGAATCATCAAGTGAATTAAATTTATGATCTTTGTTTTGTAGCATTGTTTGATGTATTGTTTGAAGATTCTTTACAAAGCCCTCCAAAAAAGGTCTTAAAAATGTATTTTTCTCAATACACTTATCCTCATAAAGTGATATGATAATAGACAGTTCGGCAATGATACTACTTAAGTTAGATGCATTTTCATATTGTATAGATACGTTTGAGTAGTTAGAAAACAGTGATTTATAGGATCTTAACTCATCAATATTCATATGGTTAAAGTTTTGATTATAATTGTATGCAATAAATTTGTCAACAATATTAATTAGTTCTTCATAGTCATTGTATAAAAACTTTTTCTTTACTACCAATTCTTGATTTGGTAAGTTACAATAACGATTTGTATCATTTTTTGAAATTCTAAATTGTATTGATTCGTCTGATACTAAAAAGATATAGTAATAGTTTTTGAATTTAGAAAGGAAAGCTAATAATAATTTATTTGATAGATTTTTAATTAAAATTTGGTAATTATCCAAATTTGTATCAATGTTGATGATAAGATGGTCTGATATGTCGTTGATTAGATCATTAATAATATTATACAGCCTTGCAAAGCCGTCGTAAACTTGTTCACTTTCTTCTATATGTAGTTGAAAAATCAAATAGGACCAAAAATCACTTAGACTTTCTTCATCAAAAATATAAAAATTGATTTTATAATTATTATGTGATAATGACATATCTTTACTTCTTATTAAATTATTATCAAAGATAAGTTATTCTGCCATATTGATGAACAATTTGTATGAGTAAAATGATTAAAAATTATACAATATCTCTAATCATAAATAATTGATGAAATTCCATTTACTCTTATGTGCATTTTGTTACAATAGTATAAAAAATTCTGGAGGAATTCGTGGTAACTATTTGGCATAATCCTAGATGTGGGAAATCTAGAGAGGGGTTAAAAACTCTTGAAGAGCAGAACATCGAATTCGAGACTCTAAAATATCTAGATACCCCTCCCTCAAAAGATGAATTGGCTTCTGTTATTAAAAAGCTAGGAATACATCCAAAAGAGTTAGTTCGAACAAAAGAGGCAATTTACAAAGAGTTAGGACTGAAAAATAGAGAACTCAGTGAAGAGGAGTGGATTGAAGTTATATCTGAACATCCAAAACTTATAGAGAGACCTGTCGTTATAAAAGATGATAGGGCGGTTATCGGTCGACCTGCTTCGAAAATTGTGGAGTTATTAAAGAGTTAATGAGACGTCTTAGTATTCCTGAAGCTGCAAGACTGTTAAATGTGTCTGAGCAAGTTATATGGAAAAAAATCGAGCGTGGTGAGTTAGAGTATAGCAAAGAGAACGGTCGTATTTTCGTGCATGTTCAAGAGGTTACAGAAGCTGAAAATAGAACTGAACAGAGTGATTTTCAAGCAAAAGAACAGCCGCCTCAGTCACCCTTTAAAAGTGTATCAAATGAGCAAAACAAAGCTTTTGAAGAGTTTTTGAAAAAACTCATTGAGCAAAAAGATGAGCAGTTAGCTTCACTCATGGATGAGAATAAAGAGCTGCATGAAAAACTTGAAAATGCACTGCGAGAGAACAATAAACTTTCTCAGGGTGTACATTTGGAGGCTAGAAAACTATTAGAAATAGTGCTTCCAAACTATAATACAAAACAGATAGGGGATGACTCAAAAAGATCTGAGTCCTCAGATAAGAAGAAAAAAAAGAAAAAGAAAAAACTATTTAGCTAGATCAATTTTCTCTACCGGTTCAGTTTCACTTATATTCTCTTTTTTAAGAAACCTAATTTTACTTTTGTCAATATAAAGAAGTTTGTTTTTATCTTTAGGGTTCTTGCTCACGATACTTTTGAGCGAACCGTTTCTTGAAAGATAGAGACCGTTTGAAAAGTTTTGTTGTATTTTATCTTTGCTAATCATAACATTCGCATCGCTTGGAAGATAGAAGATTGAGTAAGGCGGCAGGTACAACTGTTCAAACTGTTCAAACTGCAATCTATGCAGAAGTGCTGTATAGCCATTGCTTACCAATGAAAATAGGAAATCTTCATTGGCAAAGGAATCATTTCTGTTGGCAATAAGATAACGAACTATTTTATAGAGTGAATTTGATTCAATACCCTCAAACTTAAAACGCAGTTGTGTTTTGTTTTTTAGACGCTGCTTATCCATTGAGAGATTTATCGTCATATAGTCTGTCTGAGTAGCAAAGGGATAAGAAAAGTTTGCACTACACTCTTGCATGCCCTCTAATCTAACACGTTTTGAAGCACCGATAGCATCTGAAACACTAACCTCTTTTATAAAAAGCGGACCGGGTTTTGCATTACATTGCGCCGCTTCAATTTTAACTTTTTTTATCCAAATATAGTCACCGAAAAGAAAATCGATTTTTGCATCACCGGCGTGCTCCTCTTTAAGTAAAACGTCCATTTGTGTGCCGTTGAAAAGAAGTTTTCCGTTGATATAGAAATATTCACACTTAATCTCATTATAGAGTCTATTTTTGTCAAATGGAAGATCAAGTTTTTGTCCAAATAGTGTTAAAGATGTATTATAAGCATATAAATTTGATACTAATAATAGGCTAGTAATTAAAATTTTTCTAAATAGTTTTTGCATTATTTTTTAAACTTTCTAAGGTTACTATCACTCCAGAGAGTATCTGGGTAGTTTTGATTGTATTTTACCACATTTGCAGGAGTGTAAGTTAGTTGTTCATTGAGTGTTTCAAAGTCTTTAGAAAACCATGTAACCCAACGCTGTGCTCTTGGATCATTAACACCTTTAAGCGGTGCCCAAATTCTATCGATTACTTTGATTTTTTGATCTTTTTTATAATATTCGGTTCTATAGTCTACAAATGTCTCAGTATCGATATAACTTACCCTATAGTTATACCATGAATATTCATCATCGATTATTGTACTTTTTACGACATAAACATCTCTACCGATAAACTCTTTGGAGGGTTTTGGTATTTTTTTGGTATCTCTTGTCAGATGCTCTTTTTTGATATTCATTGTCTGTAACTCTTGGTCAAATTTTTTGATATGCAACAGTTCATGCTTCTCATCATCAGGTTTTCTCATCTTCACATCGCTGATTAATGCAAAATCTATTTCACCCAATACATCATCGTGACGAGGCTGTGCAAACATTTTTATGCGTCTAAGTGCAGGAAGCCAAACCTGATATTTTTCAGATATATTTTTATCTTTATATTCGGTAATGAGCGTTGCAACGCCTTTTAGCTTACCGGAGGTAAATGCGTAGAGATCTTTAGTAGCTAGAGATTTATCTATACATTCGTTATCGATGTAGGCAATAACCTTATTGACGACGGGTCGTTTACCGTTAACTTTTCTAACTACAAGTGTTACGTCGCGACCGATCTTCTCAAGACCAAAATCTTTCACGGCGTAGTGTCTATTTACAAAATAGACCTGATCAATAATCTCTCTAGCAGTTATTTTTTTCTTATCTGAAGGGTATGATAAGTTTTTATAGACAGACGCAAAGACTAAAGAACTTAAGAGCAAAAAACTTGTAAAAAACTTAAACATACAACTAAATCCTATTTTTCAAAAATAAGCGATATTGTACAAAATGGTAGGTAAATCTGACTTTAATGTATATGATGTTAGGATTACAACCAAATTTATTAAAGGTCGTTTCGTGAAAAAAGCATTCTCCTTAATGGAGCTTATGATTGTAATTATTATTTTGGGACTTTTAGCGACGCTTGTTATGCCAAATTTAATCGGAAAAGGTGAGCAGGCAAAGCGTAAAATCGTTTGTGTTCAGATGAAAAATATTGTTGAGTCTGCAAAGATGTTCAAGGTTGATTTAGGACACTATCCTTCGACGGAAGAGGGTATTAATGCACTCATCAAAAATCCTGATGAGGAGCGTTATCTTGACTATCCAAAGGGTGGATATATTGAGAGTAAAACAACTCCAAAAGATCCTTGGAATAACCCTTATATCTATATTTATGAAGATGGTGAGGTTGAACTTATTTCGTTAGGTGCCGATCAAAAAGAGGGTGGGCAGGACGAAGATAGCGACATTCTTTTCTCTAAGTGTCAAAAGTAGAAAAAAGAGCCTCATTTACGCTCTTTGAACTGATACTGGTTATTGTCATAATCGGTATCGTCTATACACTTTTCATTCAAAATATTGAAAAGTTACAAAGGGCTGACTCTTTTGGTCTCGAAGATTTAACTACGTACCTAAAAGATTTTCAGAACTTAAATGAGGTAAGCCTGTTATGTACTGATGAGTGTGAAACTTGTACGGTCTATATAGGTGATCAGCCGACGAAGCATAAACTTAAACTTTTTAGTTCAGAGGTTGTAAGTTACTATGTTGATAAAGATGGTCAGTTTGAACAGATTAAGTATGCTCCTTTACATATTGCAAGAGAAGAGGTACCTGTTTGCTGGAAGTTTACATTGTATGAAAACGGAAGTGTAAGTGAGTCGATTTTGACATATAACGAAAAAGCCTACTATTTCCCCACATATTTTGGCGAAATGCAGGTATTTGACAGGCTTGATAGTCTAGAGCAATTTTTACAAGAGCGTATAAAACTAGCAAGGGAGCTGTAATAGGTGCTATTTAAGTATAAAGGTATCAACGCACAGGGCAAAAAAGTAAGTGAGAAGATAGAGGCAACCTCTTTAGAGGATGCCAAACAGAGACTTCGCTCACGTAAAATTCTTTACAGCTCGGTAAAAGAGGCTTCTGCACCTCTGTTTAAAGGCTTTAAGTTTAGCCGAACCTATAAAATTACTCCAAAAGAGCTTGCTACATTTAGCCGTGATTTAAGTATCTACATACGTTCAGGTATCTCCATCGTCAATGCAATACGCCTAGCACAAAATCAGTATAGCAATGACAAAAATATGTCGCTTTTTTTAGCAACTCTGACAACATTTTTAGATGAGGGAAAAAATTTCTATCAGGCATTAGATGAACAGACTGTTGTTACCCTTCCTGCTTTTTATAAACAGTCAATCAAGGTTTCCGAAGATAGCGGTATACTAGACAAAGTGCTTAATGAACTTTCCATCTACATGAAAGAACAGGATAAAGTCAATAAGCAAATTCAAGGAGCGTTTGCGTATCCGGCGTTTATTATGATCGTCTCTGTCTTGATGGTCGGTTTTATGATAGCCTTTGTTGTACCGAAAATAACCTCCATTTTTGAACAGATGAACCAAAAGCTTCCCCCTATTACAGAATTTGTAATAGGCGTGGGTGAATGGGTGAGCAGTTACTGGTTGGCACTTGCTTTAGGTATGGTCGCACTACTTTTCTCGTTTGGTCTTCTTAGAAAATTTTTCAGACCTTTTTTGAAAGCAACGGATAAGATATTATTGAAGCTTCCTCTCTTTGGACGCCTTACTCATACGTCAGAGTTAGCAAGATTTGCCTATATTTCATCAATTCTTTTTGAATCGGGTGTACCGTTTGTGCAGACGGTAAATCTTTCTGCAAAGATATTAAAAAACAGTGTCATTCAAGAGGTCTTTTTGGATGCTTCTAAAAAAGTTGTAGAGGGTGAAAAGTTGTCACATGCATTGCAAAATAGTGACTTTCTAGTTGAACCATCGTTCATACAAGCTATTGCACTTGGTGAAGAGACAAGTGAAGTAAGTACGATTTTAAAAAATCTGTCTGAGCTCTACTTTGAGGAAAATAAGGACACGATATCGATGCTTCTATCAATGCTGGAGCCGGCTTTAATGCTTTTTGTAGGTGGGGTGATCGGTTTTATAATCACGGCAATGATGCTTCCAATCTTCTCTATTAACATTGGTTAATTATTTTTATAATATAATTTCGCAATTTTTTATAAAGGAAATAGTATGTTACGTATCGTTTCAAGTCTAGCTCTCTTTTTGACAATTGTTGTGGGTGCAACCGAGATGCCTCCGATGCCTCCGATGATGGCAAATCCGGAAAAAGCTCCACAAACTAAGCCTGCACCAAAAGGTTCGGCTCTACCGCAAGAGTGTTCAGGAATGCCTCCGATGATTATATTTTTACCGCCTCCAATGGAAGCAGAATTAGTAAAGTGTAAAAATGCACTTCATAAACCAAAACTAGATGGAGTTTCAAAAAAACTTAGCCAGCTTTCAGGTAAAAACATAAAAATTAAGTCTGTTGGTATCGCAAATGGCTTTAAAGAACTATACACCGTCAAGTTCACTATGGATAAAGAAGATAGAATGCTTTACTGTAACAGTGACTTATCATCTTGTATAGAGGGACGAAGAATAGATTCAAAACCAATACCAAAAGAGGAGAAAAAAGGTAAATAATGATTCAAGCAATGTATAAAAAACCGACACTACTAAATAAAGAGCAGACAGATTTAACAATCTCTGAGCTTACAAACTATAAACATGCAAGAAACTTACATGCAATTGCAATTTCAGCTGAAGAATCAGGCGAAGCTGCAAAATATTATCCGATCTTTTTTATTAAAGGTACAGAAGGTATAAGTCCAATTGCACTTTTAGGTATAAAAGAGAATGAAAATATGTTTGTAACAAAACAGGGAAAATGGAGTACGGAAAAATATATACCTTCGATTGTTCGTACATACCCATTTGTACTTTCAAAAGTAGAAAATAGTGATCAATATTCTATTGCATATGACGCTGAGTATGAGGGGCTAAATAAAGCAGGTGGTAATGTAATGTTTAGTGCAGATAAAGAGTTGACTGAATATGGTCAAAATGTAGTAAAATTTGTTGAAAATACGTATAGAGCATTGGAGATAACCAAGCCTGCGATGAATCTTATGGATGAGATGGGACTCTTTAAAAGTATCGATGCAACGATTGAAAAAGATGGGCAAAAATATGTTGTGAACGGCCTCATGCAAGTTGATACTGAAAAACTTGATAAACTAGGCGATGAAGATGTTTTAAAACTAGCAAAATCTGGTGCTCTTAGGGTTGTGTATACACACCTAGATTCTCTTTCAAATATAAATAAACTAGCTTCAAAATTGAGTTAAAAATTTAACCCTGTACTTATAGATGTACGGGGGTGGATTCTAGTAAACTTTTGTTTAAACTCATAAAATTTCATCGAAATTCTAAAAATACTCTATAAAATAACAAAAAAATTACACAATTAATATAGTGCAGAATCGTAACATTAATAGAAACTAACCATAAAAACTTGCTTTCATTTGAAATATTTGGCAATTTTACTTAAATTTAAAGAGTAAATTATAAAACTTTAGTGTACAATGGCTGTTGAAAAATAATTTTATGCCGAGTTTTTCGACATTTTACATGTTGGGCGAATCGTGGGGAGCTTAAAAGTCCCTAGGACTCGCCCAACAGAAGTGTTGGGCGAACATGATGCTAATTGCATCAAGTTTGCAAACTTGATATACAAAAATCTTATTCTTAAGGGGAATAAATGAATAATATGTTCAAAAAGGGTTTAATTAGTCTAGCAGCAGCTAGTTTAGTTACTTCTAGTGCATATGCTAGCAGTAGCATTGCTAGTGGAACGCCAGTTAGTTATTTCAGTGGAGTAAATCCAGTTGTAACGATTGGGGCAGACTTCAATGTAACTGAAGATACTGGAACAATAACAAGCGGTACTTTTGTTAAGGTACACGTTACGATTCCTAGCACTTTAAAGTTAAATACAACGGTGATAGGCTCTTCAGCTTCTAATGTTGGTATGAGTGATTTCAATGTATCAGGAAGCATGTTTACGTCATCAACAAAAAATGTTTACATTACTGCTGATGGTAACTTGACAATGGATTACAACTCATCTGATGATATCGTTATTATCGATGGTACAACTAATGACTTCAATAGTACATATAATCTTGGACCAAGTGCTACATTGTTTGACGAAACAGCTAGTAATGATTCAGCAACTGGACCGCAAACTGTAGGTACATATACAGTTAATGGAGAAGCTTTTACATTTAACTTTTTACTTAAAGATAATGGGAACCCATTAACAGTATCTTTACAGGGGATGAAACTTGCGCCAGCATCTTCAACAACTTCTGGATTGCAATCAATCACAGTTGAATCAAATAATTCAGCACATCTTACTACTGGTTCAATAAGTCCTGTAACTTATAGTGCTACACCAGCTACAATTGTAGTAAATGAGAGTGTAACTAACAAGAATATTGGTGCATCTGGTACGGGTCTTTTTGCTGATTTTAACATTACTTTAGCTCAAAACATGACTGAGGTTGATGGTAATATTACTGTTACACTTGCTGGCGGTGCAATACCTTCTGGTAACACAGATATTAATGTATCATTCGTTAATGCTGCTGGTGTAGGTTTTGAAAGAAATGATACGCAAGAAGGAAATGTTACATTTGTAGATTTGAATAAAACTATTGCAATCAATATGGCTGCTTTCGATAATAACCAGTCAGTTTCTATTCAAGGTGCTGTCACTACAGATGTTGGAGTGGGTGGTGTTGTAACAGCTAACTTCTCAACTACTGCAGCCTATCAAACAGGTTCATTTACTTCTTTAGCAACCGTAGGCGCATCAGCAGTTACAATTGCAAATGTAGTTGCAGATGGTATGACTGTGGCGTATGCTGATGCAAATACGACTACATATGAAGATAGATTAGTAGTTGCGGGTAGAACTGATCAAAGATTAGAAGACATTAATATTTCGGAGTTCTTTTATACAACATTTAAGTCTACGTCTAATGCAAATACAATGACATTTACCCTGCCGTCAGGTTACACATTTAGTGATAAACCTAATTTAACGATGAAGCATAATAATATTGCTACGGGTGCAAGTGTTGCAGATGGTGATATTGGAAGCGGTACTAATACAAAAACACCAAGTCCTGTTGGAACCAATAGCTACACTGTTACATTTGGTACTTCAAATGGGGAAGCATTTGTTGATTCAAATGATTCATCTGGTTATTTGCAGGAACTTCAACTTTCTAATCTGTATGTAACTATTCCAAGTACAGCAACTGCTGGAACAACTGTAGATATGACAATATCTGAGACAATGAGTGCAACTCCAAGTTCTTCTACTGTAAAAATGGCTACTTTAGTTGATACAAGTACAACATTTACAGAGTTGAATACAACTACTCCAAATAAAGCTGCTAAATCAGGCGTTGTTGCTAATTACGCGGAAGTATTTGATGTGAATGAATCATTTGCAAGTGCATTAGTTGCTGGTACAACAATTTCTATAACACTTGATAACGGAGCTGTATTTTCAAGTGCAGGTGCTAATCCAAATATTATAACATCAACTGGTGCTACACTGTATGGATTTAATCACAATGCTGTTGTTGCTCCTGCATATAGTGATGCAAATAAAACTTTAACAATTAGTATCCCATCTACTTCAGGCAGTACAACAAAACCTGGTATGCAAATTCAATTACCGGCAGTAAGTTTAGTTGGGACAACAGCAGGGCAGACTGTTACAGCAACCGTTGCTGGAACATCAGGTGTTGTTGGAACAATGACTATTGCAACTGCAGTAGAAGGTAATACTGTTTCATCTACAATTGGTGCAATTGCTCCAAGTAGTATTGAAACTTATACGGGTACATTTAAAGTGCAAGAGAACTTAATTGATGGTCTTTCTCAGACAGGCCAGTTTAAATTACTTGCTCCGGCTGGTATAACATTTACTGGTTTATGGAAAGGTCAAGAAGATACGGCAACTACAGCAACTACTTATGGTACTGCTGGTGATGGAAATGTGACAACATCATTTAATACAGGTGATACATTAAACATCATACTTCAGGGGTTAAGTGATTCTGCTGAAGAAAATATTACTATTTCAGCACAAGTTAACGTTGCGCCTACTGCTACTGCAGGGATTAATAAGTTCACAATTAAAGATAATGCTGTAAGTGGAAGTGTTTCTGCAATTAACTCTACTTCTGTTGATTTAGTTTATGTTGGTACAATTCCAACAATGACGGCTGCTGCTGATGCAACTACTGTTGCTCCGGGCGCTACTGCGACTATTACAGCAACTGATGCTACAGGTACTGTAAGCTTCTCTTCAGCTGATACAACTATCGCAACTGTTGATGCTACGACTGGTGTTGTAACTGTCGATGCAAATGCTACTGAAGCTGCTACTGTTGCAATTACGGCAACTGATAGTTTAACAGCGCAAACGGCATCTGTAACAATTACTGTTGGTGCTGCTGCTGTTGTAGCTCCTACATTAAGTGGTGACGTTGCTCTTGGTGCTGGATGGAACTTAGTTTCTTCTCCTGTAAACGGTACTGTTTCTTCTTCAGTATTTAATGCTGTTGCAACTCAATCTAACGGTACAGCTGTTACTTGGGCATTGAAAAATGACGGTACAGGTTACGAAGCAATGGGTGCTACACTTGATTTAGTTCCAGGACGTGGTATCTGGGTTAAAGCTGACGCTACTGCGACTGCTTCATTCACAGGTATTACTGAAGCGGCTTCTGCTTTTGATCTTGCTACATACTTAGCAACATTAGGCGGAACAGCATACCATACTGGTACTCCAACAGCTATTACACTTGGTGATCTTGTTACTGCTGGTGCATCACAGGCTTGGTTATTTGATACTCCAAATAACAACTGGATTGGATACAAAAAAGGTGCTACTGGAGCTGGTGGAGACACTGACTTTGATACATCTGGATATTTCCGTGGTAGTGCAGCTACTGCAATCGGTGCTGGTACAGGTTTCTGGTACCTTCCGTAATTAGAGTTGATTTAAATTTAATACAAGGATATATGAATGACTGAAAAAAGATTTTTAAGCATAGCAGCGGCATCGCTGCTTGCTGCGTCGGTTTTTACTGGTTGTGGTAGTTCTAGCACAGCTCCGGTTAACACATCTTCAAGTAGTTCTGTTAGTTCTACTGGTGGATCAAGCAGTTCAACTGGTGTTGTAACATACTCACAAGAGGCAGCTACAAAAGTTGCTAGTACTTTAGATGCAACTCAAAGTACTGCACTTGATGCTGCATTTGCTTCAATCACTGGTATTGATGCTACTGCAAAAGCTGCTCTTTTAGAGTTAGTTTATGCTGCATCTGCAGAGGGTCAAGCTACAACAACAACTAGATCAGTAAGAGCTTTATTACCGGGAGCTGACAGTGCAACAACTGCATCGTCATCTTCGGCTGCTGCAGTAACTACTACTGCTCTTCCAGGTGCTACTGCTTCTTCAACAGCTACAACTGCACAAAAAACTTTAAAAGCTCTATTAGAAGAGATTTTAAGTTTAGTTAGTTCTGGCTCAAATATTTTCCAAGCTATTGCTACAGCTACTGGTGTTCAAAGTATTGCTAGTCTTGATGCGGCATCTTCTGCAACAGCAATTCAAACTGCAGCTTCAACTGCAACAAATACTTTAAAACCAAGTGGTACAGCAACATCAAGTAGTTCAAGTATATCTAGTTCTTCTTCAAGTTCTACAAGTGCTACTACAGGTGCTGTTTTATTACCTGATTCAGATAGTTCATCATCTATGATTACACTTCCTGCTTCAAGTGCTCCAACTACTTCATCTAGTGCTCCAGCTAGTTCTAGTGCTCCAGCTTCAAGTTCTAGTACTGCTAGTTCTGATACTACAGCACCACCAGCTATTCCTGGTACAACAACAAGTAGTTCAAGTACAGCTGCATCAGATACTACAGCTCCACCGGCAATTCCTGGTACTACAACAACAAGCAGTAGTGCAGCAGCAACTACAAGTAGTTCAGTTGCTAGTTCAACTAGTACAACAACAGCGCCTCCGGCTATTCCATAATTAATTTTATGGTATAATTTTGAGATTTAATTTAAAAGGAAAAAAAAGTATGAAAAAATTTGGTTCAATCGTAGCGGCAACATTGTTGTCAACAACTATGGCTTTCGCGGCGACAATGGGTGATGACAAAAATTTAGCAGTAGACGCTAACGCAGACGGTGTTGCTGATGCAGTTATCGCTACAACTGGTGATTATTCAGTAGTTCCTGCTTATTATGCTAATACAGCTGGTTGGAGCACAACTTTTAAAGTAACTAATACTGACCTTGCAAATGCAGTTATCGCTAAAGTAGTAGTTAGAGAAAGCGTTGATAGTGTTGAGGTTTTAGATTACTTAATCTACTTAACTCCAGGTGATGTTTATGAAGCTACTATTTATAACGATGGTGGTGCAGTAAAAGTTAAATCAACTGATGATAGTCAAATCATTGCTGGTGTAACTGGTGATACAAAGACATTTGACGAAGCTGTAACTATGACTGCTGGTCAAGATGCTACAAGTGGTTATGTAGAAGTAATGGGTGTAGCTAAAGCTTCTGCAGCTGCACTTGATGCTACTTGGGTTGCAAATCAACCTTTATCAAAAGCAACATTATATAATGCTTGGAGAAATGTTGGCGCAAATGCTGCTGGTACATGGGTTGACGTAGCTGATGATCTTTATGTAACTGAAACAGTTAACAATGCGACTGCTGGTAGTGAGCTTTCTTTAAGTGTACCAACTGTTACATTTAACAACTTTGCTACTGCTCCTATGATCGCAGTTACTGGTTCATTAGGTACAACTTTAGCAAATTCAACTAACAGAAACAATGCTCAATTATTAGCTGAGATGAATTCACTATTAACAACAAATACTGCATTTGTTAACTATTCTTCTAATGGTTCAGCTGTAAATGAGACAGCTCTTTATGTTACTGCACCGACTAAAAAATATGTTTATGAGACTTCAGGAGCTGCTGGTCTAGTTGCAATCGGTTATACTCAATTAGCTGGTACTGCTGGTACAAAAACTTCTGATTTCGCTGCTGCATGGACATTGACTGCACGTGATATGAAGGAAAATACTCCACAAGCACCTGTCGCTGGTGAGTTATCAGGTAAACCTGCTGCGGTAGTTACTAGATCTGCAATCAATAAAGAATTAGATGTAGTTAGAGTAAGTGGTGATGCTAACGTTGCTAACTATAAAGATGGTTATGCTGCAGTTACATTAAACAACACTCCAGTAATTACTACTCTTATGAGTGCAACTACTGTTGGTACAAGAGCAATTACTGCTGCAAGTACACCTGCAACTAAGTAATTTAACTTAATATATGTTATAATGCCAAATCTTTTTATAGGTTGGCATTATGCATATTCTACTTATACTATTATTCGCACTTAGTACTCTTTTTTCTGAAGATATATTCTTCTCATCAATAACTCAAAAACCTGATTATTACGGCAACACTGGATATAAAAATATAGTCGTAACAAACTCATTTAATAGATCTGAAGCTGATGCTAGTTTTATCTTTGTTGATAACAATGAGACGGTAACTGTGGATAGATTTCCTAATGTTGATGTTACATATAGTGATGTTGTAGATAAGAGTGAAGTCTCTACACACTATTGGTGTGCTGACAAGTGGACTAATTTTAAAGTTTTTATACCTGCAAATATAAAAAAGTTAAAAATAGCTCTTGGTATGAATCCGTCTATTTCAGACGTGAGAATACATTATGTTTTTAGACCTCTTGATACAAATAGCAAGGTTGTTATGAATCATAAAACCTTTGAAGACGCCAAATCTTACAACTTGTATTTATCTGAAAATGATTATAATTCAAGACAGAGAGACATGTTTAGATTATTATTTCATGAAGGTAAAACTTTTGAAAGAACTGGTACTGAGAATCTTGATATTGTGACTATCACAAAAGAAGAAAATGCAAAATCATATTTGAATAAATCGGGTTACATGTATATCAGTATACTGAACACAAATTCTGTAGTAGCTAAAACTAGACAATATTTCAGTACAAGCAAAGCATTTATTAATTACCAGATAACATTTAATGAGAATGATTTGAATTTTACTTTAAATAATTTACAGTGGAACAATCAAAATGATCCTTATGAATCAGATGTTTATGCTAATGTTATTCATAATAGTTGTAGTGCAACTAATACCACATCAACAGTTACAAGTGAGAACATCACTATAGATGCGTCATATGTTAATTCTCTAAGAGCATTATATTCTGGAAAATGGATAATGCTTGGAAGTAGTACAACTATAAATAAACCAATAGGATCAGTATTCCATTCAGATGGAAAAGATACGATCTATAGCTTTGATGAGACTATACAAAACTATACATATAATCCGACAGATAAAATTCATGCAGGTAGAGGTTTTTGGGTCAATCTCTCTTCAGAAAATGTTCAAGTACAGACCACAACGACTAGTGTTACAACTCCTACTGCAACAAGCAGTAGCACTAGCGGTAATTTTCTTCCATAGTTTGAGATTTGAAACCGCAAACCTATGTTCAGTACTCACAAATATTTGACCGCTTCTCCTCGGAGAAGCTTTTTCCGCAACAGAGACGTTTTATAGATAATAATGTTAAATATACTGATTTTAACAGCAGAATAATGGAATTAGGCGGTGGTAGCGGATACTATAGCAAGAAGTTTTTAAGTTCAGTATCAACTAGACACTATACTTTCGTTGAACCCTCAATTGATATGTTAGAACTAGCAAAAAAAAGGCTTCCTAGATATGTTGATATCATTGATAAAGATGCACTCTCTGCACTTAATCAGATAGAAAAGAGACAGGATATGTTTATTTTCCAGCGCTCGTTATATAGTTTTTATGGTACAACGAATGAATATCGTCCACTTCTTAAAATAATGTATGAAAAGTCAAATGATAATGCTGTTGTAGCAGTTTCTGAAATGGTTTCACAGTATGATTTGAAACAGCTCTATGATTATTTTTATGTCAATAGGTCACTACTGGGTTTAGATAACGATGAAGATTTTGCTAGAGATTGGCAGATATTAAAAGATGTTTTAGAAGAGTATAACTACAATGTTAAAAACGGTATATTTACACATTTTTATTTAGAAAATATAAAACCCCTTTTTGAATCAGAGGGGTTCGAATTGATAGAGAATTTTGAAACTAACTTCTATTTTAGAAGAAGTTAGTCTTTAATTTCAGGATTTATTGCACTACCTACGCTAATTGTAAAGTTTTCACCCGGATCTGCTGTTAATATTACACTGACTGATCCACTACAATCTGTATCGCTGATTAGAATATTACCTGATACACAATTACCACTTTCACAGACGTAACTTCCTATATCAACTAATTTTGCAAATTGTGTAGTTCCTGTTAATGATACTAGATTTCTAAAACTACACGTGACAGGCGGTGCTGATAAGTTTTCATCATCATTACTACATGTAAAACTTACTGAATCAAGTCCCATTCCACTAAGGGTTTTTCTACGTGATATACCTATACGTTCACCTTGATACTCCATCTGTGCATAAAGAAACACATCTTTACCAACCATGAAAGGATCATATTTTAATTCAAGGTCTAATTTACCGTTTTCAACTGTATAACTGCTCGCACCAAAATCTGCAACGGCAAGAGTGGCGTCACAACTATTAAGTCTGCGTTCATCACCGATTGCATAACTTAAATTAGAAACACTCTTTTCAAATGATTCACTGAGATTAAGTATGGAACTACTTGCAACACTCTCTATATTCCAACCACCTAGATAGATAGGATCTTGACTGATTGTGTTTGGAAGAATTACTAAACGGTCATTATCTGTTAATGAGGTAAAATTAGAGGCAAAACTACCGATAGAAAAAGTACTTTTACCATCTTTTGAGCTCATAGTACCTAACCTGTCTCCGGTAGATCTAAATTTAGTTTGGTTGATGACACCGACACTGACATTTCTTCTCTCTTTCACTGGATTACCGTTCGCATCAACCGCATGAAGCGTGTAGGTATCAACAAAAAAAGGCTCTCTATACTCAGTTTTTTTAAGCACCATACTAAGCGTTGCTGTATCATTTTGAATAATAGGAATAGTAACGCTGTATCGTATAGTTTTACCGTTCGATAAGAGTGCAAATAGATCAACTACACCCGTACCGCCCTCTTTTCCAGCGTTGATATGAATTCTACCGCTAGGAGTGATATCGATATCAATATAATTTTGTTCGTTACCGTTTTTGTCAATAAGTTTGAGTAAATTAGAATTAGAACTCTGTGCATAAAGTCTTGAAATTTTAGATGAACTAATAATGTTTTGCGTTGCACTATCTCTAATTGTAAAAAGGATAGATCCTGTTGACCCTGATGCTAAAAAGTTTTCAGATACAGTTGTGCTAAATTGATACTGCTCAGAATTTGAATGTGCAACAACCTGTTCTCCGTTAGCCTCAGTAAGACTAAAAGAGAATTGCTTTTTATTGGTAACCGTAGGAAAAACAGTACCGGAAGCAGTTACATTCACATTCTCATCAGCCTCAAGATTGATTTTAGACGCATCACACCTTCCTGCAAATGTGACGTCTATAGTAATACTTTGCATTGTATTATCGGAAAACGTTAGCGAAGAGGGAGCAATAGTTTGCGATTGTATCGTACAGGCTGTATCGGTCGTAAGAACAAAGTTTTTAAACTCAACAGTTTTTGTAACGCCAGCAGTGTTTAGAGTCTCTTGCGTATTAAGATTAACACTACCTACAAGGGCACTATGATCTGTGTTATAACTTAAGGCAACAGATTTTGTAGAAACTCCTCCATCTGAACTTCCACCACCACTACAAGAGGTAAGAAAATAGGCAATAAAAACTAAAAATAGAGATCTGTACATAATATTAATCCATAAAGTTAAGATAGGATATTCTATCAAAAAAAACTTAAATGGATTAATTTTTACTTATGATATTAAATTAAGGTAAGTACCAATAACCGGTACCGGCAACTGCTGCAGTTGTAGCACTTCCTCTATAGTAACCGTCAGAATCAAATCCGTTGCCTCCTTTGTTCACAAAGCTATAACCAATCCAATTATTTGCCGCCGTATCAAAAAGCCATACACTTGAAGCACCCGGTATAAGTGTCCCTAGGGTTGTCGATGTTGGAGTACTTAACTGATAAGCGCCACCTGATAATTTTGCTTTATATGTATTGATATCAAATACTACACTTGAAGGCGTAATGTTGGAAAAAGTCACGGTTTGCGTTGTATCTGATAGAACCCATACGCCACGTCCGGGTTCTAAATCCATAACGCCTCCTACAGTCTCCCAGTTACTACCGTCTTGCTTTAAAGCCCATACTACAGCTTTACCGCCGCTTTGAGATGCAACTTCATTGAATTTTGAAGTCGAAATTGTACCGTCAACCGGTGATCCAACAAGATTCCATCCTGCTAAAAGTGTTACTGAGCCACTTCTAGCTTCAGTACTTACTTGAGTTCCAGAAAAACCAGGTACTTGTGGCGGGGCATCTATGGCAAATAGAGCAGAACTTAATAGAGTAACTGATAATACTTGGCTAAATGTTTTCATTGGTGAATCCCTTTGTTAGAATAGGAAAGTGTACCATAGAATATATATAAAACTAACAATATAATATTATATATTGTGTTACAATAACAGAAGATCATAGACTTCTTGCAGAACTCTAGTAGCCATCAGCTTTACAAAGAGAGTTTTAATCAAGGCAGATGTTCCTAAGCGTAGCCAACGCTACGGTTAGGGTTATCTAACGAAAAGTAAAGCTCTCTTTGTGAAGCCCGAAGGGAGACTAACAAAGCAGTAATCTTGCACAAAAAAATGTTTTAACCTTAGCTACAGCTAGGCTTAAAAATTTGTTTTGCACAATCTCACCGCTTTTTTAGCCTCTGATGGTTGCTAGAGTTTTGCAAGAAGTCTAATATATGTTTAGGGGAGTAGAGTCATGTATGCAAAAAAAATTATTTCATTATCGTTGGCGGCTTCATGTATCTTGTATGCACAAGATTTTGTTGTGAATGAAGGATGGAATCTCTTAGGTACGCAACAAAATATTACACAACTAGATATATTTGATAAAGGGGAGATACGAAACGTATGGAGGCTTGATACGTCATGGCAGATTTATCCTGTTACTAGCGGAATAGAAAGTATGAGTGCAATATTGCCTAATGACGGTTTTTGGGTAAATGCTAAAGGTGATGTAAATATTACTATATCAGATGTAAAAGAGAAGCAGGATATTCAAATTACGAAAGAATTTCAACTATTAGGAGCGACAATAGATATAGATGTTACGGAGTTTGATAAAGATGCTTTACGCTCTGCTTGGGTATTAAGAAACGGAGCATGGTCACGTTATCCACATCAAAGTGAATATGAGGCTTTGAATACAATTAGCAAGGGTGAAGGTTTTTGGTTGCTAGGTAACAGTGAAGCAAATGTAACACTAACTGATGCAAAGTCAGTAAGAACCCAAGAGATGGATATAAAGAGCGGATGGCAACTTAAGGGAACACAGATTGATACAGATACTTTAGAAGCGTTTAATATATCAGAAGTTGAATCAATATGGACCTTTGAAAACAATGAATACTTTGCCTATCCAGAAGGACTAACCGCAACAACGCTCACATCATTAAAATGCGGACAAGGATTTTGGGTAAACTCAAAGAGTGCAACAACAATAGATGTAAATATAAAAGCAAGTGAGAATGAAAGAAGAGTAAAACTACTACCTGGCTGGCAACTCCTTGGTGCACGGGAGGATTTAAATACTAAGAATATTTTTAATGTTGAGGATGTTAAAGTTATCTATGTCTATAGAGACGGGGTTTATAAAACATTTAAGTATAATGATCAGACTTCTGATTTAAGTGTGATTAGAAAGGGTGAGGGCTATTGGCTAAATTCCGGAACTGATAAGGTTTTAGCAAATTTGATAGAGATAAACGGTAGTGTTGTAGACGGTTACATCAAAGATGCACGTTTGAGTGTCGCATCATTTGAAAGTGGTAAAACTCTACCTATAATTTCAAACAGAACTAACCTCTCTGCACCTCTGTTTTCATTAACGTCAGGTACAAAGGGTGGATTTAACTTTTTCATAGAAAATAGTGGACAAAACAGCGGATTTTATATCAACTCAAGTGAGGGATTTGACCGATCAACCGGTGAAAACTTTGAGGGTAAAATGCAGGCGTTAATTACACCAAGTAGTCTAAATTATACATTTAATACGACAATAACGCCAATTACGACACTTGTATCACAAATGACTAAAAAATCAATTCTTACAAAAGGGCTTCGCAATAGTTCTCTTGAAACAGTTATTGAGCAGGCAAAAACATCTTTAGCCCAAAAAATGGGTATTAGCAAAGATACGCTTGATAAAGATCCTATAGTACTGCTGCAAAGCGGTAATGATACACAGAAAAGAGAAGCTGCAAAACTTCTAAAAAATATTATGGTGGTACAAAAAAATGTTGAGTTATTGAGTAAATCCGTTGTAGAAAAATCTAATAACGATCGATTTACTAAGGTCAATGATGCAGTTTTTCAAGCGCTTGCTACCAATTTTTCAAAAGAGAGTACAACAACATTTGAGGATGTAATGAAAGATACGACAACTATAATTACTAACGTATCATCACAACTCAGCAGTGTAGAAGGTGTGACAAATGCACAGGAGAAATTAAATGCCCTTAAAGATGTTATCAAAAGTACGACAAACTCAACACTACGTATAAAAGAGGATACGATCGTATCGAGCAGTGATAGTGCTTCGATATTGCAACAAATTGAAGCTATACAAAAATCAGTTGAGATCGTCACAAGCAAAGTCGAAGCTAAAGCGGAACTTGTAGCAAAAGCTACAGCATCTTTTGATACGGTTGCAAAAGATGCAACCGATACGCTTAAAGCGATTGCATTTAGCGGTGGAATAGAGGGTGTAAAAAATTTAGTGAAAAAACAGATAGACACCTATGCGCTTCAAGGAAAAACAGTTGATGCATCATCATATGCGGATCTTGTTTTAAGTGATACGAAAATAGCACAACAAAAAAAGAGTTTTGAAACAATTTTTGGTACAGAGTTAAATATTGATTTGATCGAGGCGGCAACTGCCTCTTTTGAAGAAATTGTACAGAAACAGAGTAAGGGTGAAGTGGTTGACGCGGCATTAATAGCTTCAGTGATCGGTACAAAAGTCGCTGAGTTTGGGATAAATCAGGAGACGATAAATCAGATTACCATTGCTGTGGCAGCAGAGGCTGAGACGATAATAAGTGAGATTGTTACTTTAGTTACAGAATCAGAAACTTTAGCTGAGCAGACTTTGGTAGCATCATTGGAAGAGAGTACGAGTTCAGTTTCGACCACGGCACCTGATCTTCCGGATAGTTCATCAAGCAGTAGTCTGACTAGTAGCAGTTCAAGTAGTATTGATCCAAGTCTAATCGCTCCGGCTATTCCTTAGTAGGAGCCAGGAAGCGGCGGAGGTGTAAAGCTATTTTCACCTCCACTTTGAATTTTCGAAGTGATAGTTGCACTTTGAAGGTTATTAAAATCAAAAGTAACGTTATTAACAGATCCTGAACTAAGACCTGTAAGAATTTTTTTATACTCTTTTATATTTTCGTTTGCAAAACTTTTAATACGAATTCTAAGGTCATTGTTCTCTATTCCAATAGGTATCATAAGTGAAAACGCTTCACCGTTTATTGTACCTTTAAGAACGGCAGGGATTTGAGGGAACATATTGCTTGGCTGCGTTAATTCATAATCACTTATAAGATAGATACCAAAGCTTTCTGTTGTTGTTTCAGAGATAAATTCTATATTATCTAAGGTGAAGTTTTCACTTTGATCAACTTTTGCCTCTTTTTTTACTTGAGGAGTTGGGCGTTTCTTAACCTCTTTTTCATATGTAATGGAGACACTATCTGAAGGTTTGTCATCTTTTAGAGCCTCTTTTTGCTCATATTGTACGGTCTGCATTTGAGGCTGCTGGGTATCCTCGCTTAATACAAAAAACGCAACTACAACAATGACGGCACCTGTCACATAGAGTAGTATTTTATCCATCAGCTTATCCCTTTTATATTTTTAGGTTGCAAATGCTACAATAAGAGCCTTTAATTTTTCCATAAAAGGCAACCGAGAATGGGCGCATTGAAAATAGAAGAGTTACCTCATTATACTTATGAAGATTACACCCATTGGGAAGGTAGATGGGAAATTATACACGGAATTGCGTATGCTATGAGCCCTACGGCAATGATTAATCATCAGATTATCAGCAATAAAGTAGCCTCTGAGCTTACTAGAATGTTTCAAGAGTGTGATATGTGCAGTGTATTATTGCCGGTTGATTGGAAAATTTCTGATGACACGATTGTTCGACCCGATAATAGCGTTATATGTTATGAGCCAAAAAATGATGCATATATAACCAAATCCCCTATGATGATTTTTGAAATACTTTCAAAATCAACTTTTAAAAAAGATACGTCTACAAAATTCGATCTGTATGAAAAAGAGGGTGTTCTCTATTATGTAATTGTTGACCCTGATGATAAAGTGGCTAAAGTGTATGAGTTGCGTGAGGGAAAATATGTCAAGATCAAAGATGCAACCGATGAGAATGTACTATTTGAGGGTGAGGGGTGTGAAGTAAAATTTGATTTTGGAGCAGTTTTTAATTGACGGATAGTAAAGAGAATAGATCGGTATGGACTAGCGCGTTTGTTGTTTTAGTTGTGGCATTTTTTACCTATTTTAATGGATTTGATAAACCAAATAGTGTTTTTTGGGATGAGAACTACCATATAGCGTCTTCTCAAAAGTATATTGACGGTGTTATGTATAAAGAGCCTCATCCTCCACTTGGAAAGCTACTTATGGCTCTTTCGGAATCTTTATCTGGATTAAATAGTGATATTGATAAATCGGGCTTTTCTAAAACCGATTATATAAAAAAATTCCCAGAAGGATATCAGTTCAAAGCTGTACGCTTGCCTTCAGCCCTGATGGCAACTTTAAGCGCACTGGTTTTTTATCTGATACTCTATAACCTTAGTAATCATTCGCTTCTATCTTTGCTGTTTAGTTCAATGTATCTTTTTGAGAATGCTTTGATCGTTCATTCTCGATCAGCCATGCTAGAGGGTATACAGATACTTTTTCTACTGCTTTCAATTCTAATGTTTTTAAAGATGCGTCAAAAGAGGGATATTAAATCATATGTATGGCTGGGAATTTGGATAGGTTTAGCTGTTGCCGTAAAATTAAACGCACTTATTATGATTTTACTATTACCGTTTCTATTTCTTTATGAATATAACGCCGAAGAGAAGCTGACATCTTTAAAAAAATGGTTTGTAGGATCAGTAGTCTCGGTAACTGCTTTAATAGCAGTTTTTTCGGCAGTGTTTTATATCCATATAGCTTTAGGAAAGAATATACCTACTCATAAAGATTATGAGATGTCACCGATGTATAAGAGTGTTCTTGAAAAGGGTGAAAGTGCAAATATTAAACATCTTTTTCCTTTAATAGTTGAAAATTTAAAATTTACCGCAAGCTATAGTAAAAATGTTCCGCATTACGATCCTTGTAAAAAAGGTGAGAACGGTTCACTTTTTTCGACATGGCCGTTTTTAAATAAAACAATTAACTACAGATGGGAAAAGAGTGACGGTAAGGTAAAATACCTTTACCTTATGGGAAATCCTGTTATCTGGTTTGGAGCATTTTTAGGGGTGCTGCTCTCTTTTGTGCTAGTAGTTGCTAAATTTGTTTTTGGACTTAGGGTTGAAAAAGAGAGTTTCATTCCGATTGCTCTTTTTGTTACACTCTACCTTTCATATATGATTGTTATGTTTAAGATCGAGCGTGTAATGTATCTTTATCACTACTTTTTACCGCTTCTTTTCTCAATGTTCGCCTCTTTTGCACTTTTTGTGCATATCTTTAGAGAAAATGTTGAAAATATCGGTAAAAATAAACTCTTTTTAGGGGCACTTTTCATATTAGTGGCACAGGTTGTATACGCTTTTTGGTTCTTTTCACCTTTTACCTATTATGAGGCGTTAAGCTCTCAAGAGTTTCATCTACGTGAGTGGTTTGAGTTTTGGAAATTAAAAGCTATACTGTAGCGCTCTTAAATCGTCCTAGTATACGGTTTTTGTTCTTAGGTGCTGCAAGTACAATTGTTGATTATCTGATTTTTTCGCTTCTCATAGTGCTTGGCATACATTATCTTGTAGCGGTGGCCGTGGGTTATACTATAGGCTTTATTTTTAATTTTATAGTCGGTAGATCAGTGGTTTTTAAAAACGGTTCAAAACTGCAAAGCTTCACTCATGAATTGGCAGCAGTATCTTTTATAACCGTTATTGGATTGGGATTGAGTTTAGTGCTTATGTATCTATTAAGTGAAGCGTGCTGTGAACTAGACCCATTTATAGCTCGTCTGATCACGATTGTAGTTGTATTTTTTTATAATTATATTGTTCGAAAAATTTTTGTTTATCATTAGATTAGGAGATGAATTTGCAGTTATCCGTTGTCGTACCCTGTTATAACGAAGAGGAAGTTTTAGAAGAGAGTGCTAAACAGCTTCAAGCACTTTTAAATAGGTTGATTGAAAAAAAAGAGATTGATAGTAGTAGCGCAATCTACTTTGTTGATGATGGAAGTAAAGATAGGACATGGGAGATTATATCACGCTTATCGGCTGACAGTTCTCAAATAAAAGGGGTGAAACTCTCTCGAAACAAAGGGCACCAAAATGCACTACTAGCGGGACTTTTTAGTGCACAAGGTGATGCACTTGTCTCCATCGATGCCGACTTGCAAGATGATGTCTCCGTAATTGAGGAGATGGTAGAAAAGTTTAAAAACGGCAGTGACGTAGTGTACGGAGTACGTTCAAAAAGAGAGAGTGATACTTGGTTTAAACGCTTTAGTGCAGAAGGCTTTTATAAACTTATGGCACTTATGGGTGTTGATATCGTTTTTAACCATGCAGATTATCGTTTGATGAGCCGCCGTGTGGTTGAACATCTAAAAAGCTTTGATGAGGTAAATCTATTTTTACGAGCAATGGTGCCGCTCATTGGATTTAGTTCGGACGTTGTAGAGTATGAAAGAAGTGAACGTTTTGCAGGTGAATCAAAATATCCTCTTCGCAAAATGCTCTCATTCGCATGGGATGGTATTACATCATTTTCAGTTACACCTCTACGTCTTATAAGTACGATCGGTGCGATTATTTTTGTTATATCACTATTGATATCAATCTGGGCACTAGGTGTAAAAGTATTTGGTGAGAGTGCGGTTCCGGGTTGGGCATCGACGGTGTTACCTATCTATTTTATCGGTGGTATTCAGCTGCTTTCACTTGGTGTGATCGGTGAATATGTAGGCAAGATATATAGTGAGACGAAACAACGTCCCAAATATATTATTGAGGAAGAGATATAGTTACGAGTTGTTCTGAATCTTCACCAAATACGCGCCATTTCTTTCCTTGGTGTGTATAGTAGAACATTGTGAGCCCAAGTGGGCCACCGCCTTGAAAATAGCTAAGTTTCATAGAGTGTGTGCCGCTTTTTAACTTTGTAGAACACCCGGTTTTCTGATATGCTCTATCTCCTTGAAAGTCACATATTTTCTTATCATCAATGAATAGCACAAAACCATCATCAGAATAGATATCAAAAAAGAAAGTTTGTTCTTCAAATGTATCAAAATCAGCCTTTAAATCCATAAAAAAGTTGGTTTTAAAGCCAATTTCTCCATAAAGTGCATGGGTTAATGCTCGACCGCTTGGAAACTCAATTGTGTTTGTTTGTATTGTTTTTACTTTAGAGTTTGCACGCTCTTGATAGATAGAGTGCAACGCTTCTTTCTGCTTTGAAACAACTGCTTCAATGCTCAGTTTTGGGTTTGGTTTATAGCTTTTAAAAGTTACAAAAATTGCACTTAATACAACAATCACAAAAAAAACAGTCTCTTTTTTAATACTCATAATCAATCCTATCCAAAGCATCAAGGGTTTTATCCCTAAGATCCTTTTGTGTATCTAATACCTTCATGTCATACTCATGTTGCTGAGAAATGATCAGTTTCGTATTCTCAGCTATTA